>Ga0302253_1000283_pt1 | contig 47239 bp, 46 predicted proteins | sample AAG_RA_Trp_MG_FD_193537 | JGI IMG/M metagenome (GOLD analysis project Ga0302253, IMG submission 193537) | Enriched activated sludge microbial communities from anaerobic digester in WTTP, New Holstein, Wisconsin, United States - AAG_RA_Trp | ecosystem: Engineered > Bioreactor > Anaerobic >...
TTAAGCCATTGCGTATTTTGACGATTTTGTAACGCCGTGTTTTTTAACGATTCCCATTTTTAATAAAACTTTCAACTCGTTTAAAACCGTGTCCTCTGATACCATTGGAAATAATTGATTAAAAGCTTTGTTTTGAAGATAGCCAGTTTTTTGGATATATTCAACGATTTTGAGTTGTCTTTCAGTTAGCATCAACGGCTTCCCGCCAAGTTTTTCTTTTAATTTTGCGTCAATGGAAATATTTTCTACTTTTTCTTTTATTTTAGAAAGCTCAATAGATAAGCCTAATGTAAAATATTCAAGCCATCTTGTTAGATCGCCGTTATTTTTTTCAACACTTTGAAGCGCATCATAATAATCAATTGCGTTTTTATCAAAATATTCTTCAAGAGAAAAAAATCGTCTTATATCATAATCTTCCAGATATAAAACTAATGTTGCAAGCGCCCTTGCCACTCTACCATTACCATCTAAAAACGGATGTATCCTTGCCAGCTCATAATGCACTACTCCGCTTTTTAAAACAGGATGCATATCTTTTTCTGTTACATTATTAATAAATTCCAAAAGATCTTTTATATGGAATTCAATTGCGACAGCCATCGGCGGACGAAAAGTAATTTCTCTGGTCAAGCTATTTCTAACAACCACTTGCGTTTCTCGGTATTTTCCGCGTTTATCTTCTTCTAAAATTCGATCGACAGTGATTTTATGGATTTCTTTAATTGCATTATCGTCTATCTCATATTGCTCCCGATCTTTTTCCTGCTTTTTTTGGATTCTCCCAATAAATTCAATTACTTTCCTGTAATTAATTACCTCTTGAATATCTCTTTCTCTTGCTGCAATATCTTGACCTGTTAAAATTTTTTCTGCTTGGGAAAGATTTAGTTCGTTTCCTTCTATATGAGTTCCATGGTGAACTGTTCTAACCAATGCTTCTTTTTGAAATTCTTTTTCGTAATAAGGAAGAAGCGGAGCGTGATTAATCACCTCTTTTGAAGCCTCAATAATCCCAATGTTTTTTAGAATTTTGTTGGTAATTTGGTATTTTGGAATATACATTAATCCTTATTAACGCATATTTCCCGAAAAAAAGCAATTGCTTTTCTGTTTCTAATCCATAAATAAAGCTGTAAAGTTCTTAAGCTAAAAAATAAGATTGAGCGGAGAAATAATTTTTTTAAAGAACGTAAGCGAATTGCGAGTTCAAAAAAAATTTATTCCGAGTAAAAGCAAAAAAAATCAAGAAGTGTTATAATCCAAGCAAATGGCTAAAAAACAAACAAAAGAACAAAAAAAGCTTTACGCAGAAGTTGTAAAACAAATGGTAACCCTTTCCACCAGTGCCTTTGGTTTAGTTGCAGCTCTTGCTTGGAACGGAGTAATTCAAGAATTTGTAAATGTTTATGTTAAAAAATGGCTTCCTAATAACAGCGGAATTATTTCTCTTTTAATTTACGCTGTAATAGTAACTTTATTGGCGGTATTAGTAACGTATCAGCTTTCAAAGCTTTCCGAAAGACTACAGAAGTAATTATTTTTCCTCAGGGATTTCCATCTCTACCGAACTACCGTTATAAATTCCATCCACTAATTTAAAGGCATCAGAACCATAAAGCTTTTTTGCGATATTTGCTGGAGCTAAATCGCCACCCATAATCTCCATTTGATAAAATTTTAATTCTTCCGGCGATAGTTGTCTTGATGTGTTTCCTTCTGCTTCTATCATAATAAAAAGTATTATAAGAAAACTTATTGTAGTTGTCAAATCAAGCTTTTCATTACTTTTGGAATTTCATCTAATAAATCTGATGCATTAAAATATACCCCAACTTTTTTATAAAGCTCTTCCCCTGCTTTTTTGTTAACATAGGAGGCTATACAAGCAGATAAAAACGCTTCGTTTTTACAATACAGTGCCGCAACAAGCCCTGCCAAGACATCTCCTGTCCCACCTTTTGTCATTCCGGCATTACCACCCCTAACCTGAACCGTTTCTTTTCCGTTTGAAACAATATCCACAGATCCCTTCAATAACACCACGCAATTAAATTCCCTAGCAAATATTTGGGCTTGTTCTTCAATTTTTGAATTTTGAATTGTAATTTTTAATTTTTCATTTTTAATTTTTAATTTGAGGTCTCTAAACTCCCTGTGGTGTGGTGTTAATATCGATCCATGAGGAATAAATTCCGGATCTATTACCTGCAGGCTTCCTCCATCTATAACCAATTTTTTATCTTTGTATTTTTTAAGCAATCTTTCAGAAAGCTCTTTTGTGTCGTCATCTCCGGCCTCTTCCCCATTTTTTCTAGGAAGACCAGGTCCGATTAAGATACAATCTGCTTCCTGTATGTAATTATCAATTTTATCTCTTGGAATAATAATTCCGTCTCGAAATTCTTTTTTCTGTTCTATTATTATTTGGTTGTTTTCCGGAACAGACGAATAAAAAACCATATCAACAATTCTACTTGCTACTTTTAAAGACCAAAGTGATGCTGCGTGAAACAGCTTAGATCCGCCAATTATCATTAATTTTCCGTTCTGTCCCTTGTGCGAATTGAAAGCAGGTTTATAAAGTTTTTTTAATTCTTCGATACTAAAGTCAATCATTTTTTTAATTCAACTATTTGCATTTTAGCTAATATTTTTTTCGGAATAAACTCTTTATGTGTTGTTGTAATAATTGTCTGCTGTTTATCTATAACCTCAAGCACCAATCTTATGTGATCTTCGTCAAGTTCCGAAAAAATATCATCAAGTAAAAGCAAAGGTCTATATCCTAATTTTTTTTCTATAAACAATAGCTCTAAAAGCTTAAGTTGTAAAATTGCCAACCTTTGCTGTCCTCTTGATCCATAATGTTTAATGTCGTGCGTAGATTGCCTCTCTTTATCAAACATGGAAAGAGAAAAATCATCCCTATGCGGACCAACTAAAGTTACTCCTGCAAAAACTTCCTCGTTTTTATACTGCAACAATCTTTGATGAGAAATAATACTTTTATCGTAAATTGTCATAAAATCAAAAAGATCTTTTGACTGGCTATTAACAAATTCTAAAAATTCTTCCCTTTTTAAAGTAATTTTTTCTCCGTTTTCAATTAAAATATTATTCCAATATTCAAGTTGTTTCTCATCTCCAAAGCTTTGAGTTTTTAAGCTGTCTGCATGTACTTCCCTTATTCTTTCTAAAAGCGCGTTTCTTTGCCTTAAAGCTTTGGTATAATTAATTAAAGAAAGCCTATACTCTCTGTCTGTTTGCTCTAAAACATTATCTAAAAAATTTCTTCTTAAACTAGGAGAATCTATAATAATATCTAAATCCTCCGGAGAAAATAAAACTACAGATAAATTTGCAGCAAAGTCAATTCTTCTTCTTGAAATTCCGTTTACCAAAAGCTTTTTTAAAAATCCGTTTTTCCCGTTATTTTGCCCAATCGCTAAAACTGCTTCTAGTTTTATATCTCCAGCTTCTCCAATAACCCTTGCAACATCCTCGCCAAATTTAATCATTTCAAAATCTTTTTCTGCTCTAAAACTTTTTCCAGTAGAAAGCAAAAATATGGCTTCTGCCAAATTACTTTTTCCATAAGTATTTGGTCCTATAACAACTGTTGTTTTGGGGTTAAATTCCAACTCCAATTTTTGATAATTCCTAAAGTTATTTAGCGCGAGGGATTTTAAAAACATGTACAAGCATTTTACAGTCTTGGGGAACATTTTTCAATTTGAGGTTATTCAATTACAGTTCCTACGAATTTGTTTCCGTCCAAAAAATTGTTTAAATTTTCAAAATTTTTCCCGCTCATCAATACTGCTTTGAGCTTTAATTCTTCCGCCTTTTTAGCGGCAATTGGATCAAACGGAGCATTCATTCCGGGCGTCCATTTACTACCGACTATTTTTCTGAACTCTCTCCAAGTTGTTTTCCTTATCGGTTTTGCATCTTTATATTTCTTAGGATCTTTATCGTAAGCCATATTAATGTTACTTAAATTAATTATTTGTTTTGCACCATAATCTTCACAAATAATTACAGCGTCGTAATCCGTTGACCACCCCGGTTTCCATCCAGAGGCAATCACAACCGGTTCTATGGGTTTTAAAATTGTTTCGTAATCCTTAATTATGTAAGGATGTGCTATGTCTCTAAAGATTGTTCTTACCAAGTGAGCATTTAGTCTTGTTGCATGTATTCCGATCCAGTCTAAGTCTTCGTTTGCTAATTTACCTACCACGTCCATTGCTGCCTTTTGATAATGTCTTGTTGTCTTACCTCCTCCTGTAATTAAAAAAAACTGGCGGTGTTTGTTTCTTGCCAGTTGATTTCTAATAAATTTGTTTAATTTGCAAAGAAATTCCTTATCAATTCCCCCATTGGGAATAATTAAAGATCCACCTACGGAAATTACGATTTTTTCCGTATACGAATTTGGTGTTCGCTTTTCTCTTCCAAGTTTACGCTTTAACCATTTTTTAGGCATAAAAAACTAGCAATTTTTAGGTTGCTAGATCCTGATCTTAGCATACAGTTTGAATAACGTCAATGTGTTATTTTTGGCAATTTGGACAGAAATATGTACCTCTACCTCCAAGCTTTATTTTGTTGATAAATCCTTTACATTGATGACATTTTTTACCCTTTCTATTGTAAACCAAAAAATGCTGTTGATAAGCACCTTCCTGTCCTAAAACATTAATAAAATTCTCATCCGATGATCCGCCATACTTTAATCCTTGTTTAATTACGTTAAAAACTGAGGAATAAAGTTTTCTTATTTCATTGTCTGTAAGTTGATTGGCTTTTCTTCTTGGATCTAACCCAGCCATGAATAATGCTTCGTTTGCATAAATATTACCAATTCCTCCAATTCTTTTTTGATCCATCAAAAAAACTTTAATTGCTAAGTTATTTTTTTTTATTAACTCGGAAAATCTTTTTAAAGTCAAAACCAACCGATTTAAATCGGTTTTTTTGTATGGCTCTGGACCCATTTCTTTAAAAAACGCTAATTCTTCAACTTCTTCTCTTTTTAAAACCTTAACCCAGCCGAATTTTCTTAAATCGTTAAAATATAGAAAAGAATCGGGCTTGTCATTTTTAAGTTTTGATCCGCCGGCTGGCGGAGGATTTTTGAGCTTAAATATGACGTGGCTGTACTTTGAAGGTAAATCACCACCTGTTTTTTTTGAAAGAACAATATCCTTAGTTTCCTTCCCCCTGTAAATTAACTGTCCGGTCATTTTAAGGTGAACTGCAAGGCAAAATCCATTATCAAGTTCTATTATCAATCCTTTCCCTATTCTTTTTACTCCAATAATTTTTGCACCAATAATTTTATTTTTGTCACCCTGAAAAATCTTGGGAACTCTTATTTCCACATCTAAAATCTTATGCCCTACAACATATTTGACTAAACCAAGCCTCAACGTTTCTACCTCCGGCAACTCTGGCATTAATAATCAACCTCCTTTAATGTTCTTGCCCCGTAGAATTGCCCCTCGCGAGCACGAGGCTGTAAGCCTCTGGCGCGAGGTAAAATCTCTATGGGGTCAACTTCTGGCAACTCCGGCATACTGCTAATTTATTCTTGCTTCCACAAACTTTTTTATTTCTCTTTTAAACCTTGCCTTACTAAAACTTTGGGCTTGTTTTATACAATCTTGCTTGTTAATTTTTGTTTTTTGAAGTTTCTCTATCGCTTTTCTTATATTTCCTACTGTTAATTCATTAAAAAATAAACCTGTCTTGCCGTCTATAACCGACTCTAAGACTCCACCCGATGCATAAGCAATAACAGGCGTGCCAACCGACATTGCCTCAACAGGCGTGATACCAAAATCCTCATCTTCCGAAGCAAAAATAAACGCTTTTGCGTTTTTCATTAAAGCTAATTTTTCCTCATCTGTAACTTCTCCTAAAAATTCAACCGTTGGACCGGCGATATTTTTTAATTCCTTTCCATAACCGGCAAATGCCTTCCCAAAAACTTTAAGCGGAATATCATTTTTGGAACACGTTTCTATAATTAAATCTATGTGCTTTGGTCTTGCCAACCTCCCCCCGGCAAGATAATATTTTGTGTTTTGTATTTTTTTAGATTTTAGAACTTTGGATTTAGGATTTGTTTCTACAGGTGGATATATTACTTTCGCGTCTTTTTTATAAAATTTTTGGATTCTTCTTCTTACATTTTCTGAATTTGCTATAAAATAATCCACGGTTTCCGATGATTTAAAATCGGTAAGTCTTAAAAAATGGTTTGCAATTTCTCCTAAAATTCTAAAGACTATATTATTCTTCCATTCTCTTGCCGTTGCAAAACCGTATAAATATCTTGGCGGCGTATGACAATAACAAACTTGCACTGCATTGTTTTTATTAATTGCGTTTGGAGTATATGCTCCGGTTGCAGAAACAATTACAACATCGAATTTAGAAAAATCAAAACGCCTAAAAAGCATTGGTGCAATAAGTCTTATCGGGCTAATTAACTTTGATTTAAATGGTAGATTTTGTAAAAAAGAAGCTCTAATGTCCATTTTTTTAAACCGTTTTTTATGTGGTCCTAAATACTTTGGTAGATAAACAGAGGTAAAAATCGGTGCATCCGGATAAATTTCGTGAAGAGTCTCCAAAACCCTTTCTGCTCCACCGTATTCTTTTATATAATCGTGAACTATAGCAATCTTCATTTTTCTAAAAATTCCTTAATTTTTTTAACCAGTAATTGCGGATTTTCTGCAAGCCATTCGTGATCACCTTCAACAATTTCCAGCTTTGATCCGACAAAAATTTTATTTAATTCATAAGCATTATTAACCGATATTAAATGATCATCCTTACCCCAAATAATAAAAACGGGAATATTCAAGCTAAGGTCATTAAATGAATAATTTCTAATAAAAATTGCTTCGTCTATCAAATCTTTAAAAAATAGCAAATTTCTTAAAAAATCCATTATCATTAAGGAAAAATGCTGTATATGTCTAGTAACTAATATACGTAAATAATTAAGCCATTTTAACATATGTATAGAGACGTTTTTTTTAGTTTTTATTCCGGCTGAGTTAATAAGTATTAATCCCGAAGAAGACTTATTGCAATTTGCTACAAAACTAGCTGCCGTAATTCCTCCTGCAGAATGACCAATAACTAATACTTTTTCTATTTGTAAGTTTTTCAAAAGATCTTCCGTATCTTTTGTTATGCTTTTAAATTTTCTAAATGAATCTATAAATGGGGCTATTACCCTAAAATCCTTTGCTAAGAATTTGATTGAATTAAGGTACGAAAAAGGAGTTACAGCCCAGCCATGAAAAAACAGAATAGCATCACCTTTTCCCTCATCTACATATCTTAAATTTCCGTGTTTTTTTATTTTCATATTAAACCCAGTTGCTCATTATTGTTTTCTTTTTTTGCCTTTTGCTCCTGAATATGATTCTCTACCCCGTTTGACAAACGATTGATTAAACTTTTAAAGTTCATTTTTTCGAAAAAATTAATTAATTTTTCTTTTTTAAGTTTTGCCATATCTAGCTCGGTAAGTTTTAGGTGAATCGGTGCATTCGTAACTATGGTTGCCAATTTGCGGCACAAAGCTGCCTGCTCCGCATCTTCTGCCAGCCTTACGGAGAGTTTTTCGGGAAGTTCGTTTAAATGTTTGTATAAATTTTCAAATGTTTCATATTTTTTTAATAACTCACTTGCTGTTTTAGGACCAACTCCAGAAACTCCCGGGTAATTATCCGATGGGTCTCCAACGAGTGCTTTGTAGTCAATAATCTGAAGCGGTTTAAGTCCGTATTTTTCCTTAACCTTTTCCTCATCGAATAAAATCATTTTTGTAATTCCAATAATTGGTGCTAAAACATTAACCCTATGATTTACCAATTGAAGCATATCCCGGTCTCCCGAGACAATTATTACATGAGCATTTTTTTCAATCTTTACCGCTTGGTAAGAAAGAGTTCCTATTAAATCGTCTGCTTCATATCCGTCTATTTCAAAAATTTTTATTCCTGCTTTTTCCAAACCTTCGTGAACCAAGCCTATTTGCGGAACTAAATTTTCGTCCATTTTTGGTCTTTGTGCGTGATAGCCGACGTAAAGCTCTTGTCTAAATGTCGGCTTTGGTCTATCAAAGCAAACTGCTAAATACTCCGGTTTTAAATCTGTTATTATTTTAAAAAGCATTGAAAAAAAACCAAAAACCGCGTTGGTCATCTGACCTTCTATGTTATTAAGCGGAGGAAGTGCGTGAAAAGCCCGATGTAAAATTGCGTTGCCATCAACGAGAATCAGTTTATCCATAGCTTGAATTATAACATTTTAAAAAGGTTTTTAAGAGGAAAGCTTTCTATAAACGGAAGTAGCTGCAACCATCGATAAGGGCGCAGAAAATAATAATCCGATTACAAGAAGTAGTAATCCAGCTAAATTAATTCCAATAAAAGTTAGGGCAAGTAAAAACAAATGCCAAACTTGTCCTTTAGTCATTTTCCAGCTTTTTTTATATGCTTCAATTGGACCAATATTTTTATCAACTATTAAATAAGTCGTGTACTGAAGTTTTAAGGCGAAAATAATTCCGGGGACTATCAAAAGTATCATGCCCCCAAGCACCGTTAAGCCTACTAAAAATGAACTTAAGATATAATTTAATAACTGTCTCCAATTGAGTATAAAAAGATCGGAAAATTTAGGCTTCTTACCGTCAACAAAAGAAAGATTAATCCTAATAACTCCCATTCCGACAACTTCTGCAATAATCCAAAAAACTATGCTTACTAAAGTGTATAAAAACCACTGGTCAATTAAGCTTTCCTGAAGACTACTGTTAACAGCAGATACTGCAAAAACAATTGCAACTACACCTAAAAAGAAAAAGAAGTTCCTCTTTACTGTTTTAAACCCAAAACTAATTGCATCTGAAATTGAGAATATTTTCATATAGCTTTAGTTTCCCACTAATGTTTTTTTGTGTCAAGTAATTTTTCTACCAACTTCCTCCTCCGCCTCCACCGGATCCCCCGCCGGAGAATCCGCCTCCACCGGAAAAACCACTCGATCTTGAAGGAGCATTTGTTGCAATGCTACTATTCATTGAGTTAAACATACTATTTGACACTGCAAAAAACGCCATATTCCCTTTGTACCATGTAGGATCATAATCCGGATAAGAAATTTTTAATTGCTCCATAAATTTGTCTATGTAACCTAAGGCAATTGAATACGGAATCATTTGCTCAACTAAAGCAAGTTGATTGGCATACCATTTATGTTCCCTGTCCATGCTTTTTAAGAAAAGCTTAAGTCCATCAACTCGAAAGTCTACCTCATCCCCTAAGTCTGTTCTGCCGTTATATTCGCCGAACATCCAGAATAGAATAAAAGCAAGAGGCAAGTTTAGGAAAAAAATAACCGAAAAAAATCCAAGACCTGCATAAAGAGCTTTTTTATTCTGTGGGTTTTCCTTGTAAAAACCTTTCTTAATTAGAATAGAAAAAATGTCTTTTTGTAGTTTCGTAAATGTTTCATAAAAATCCGAGGACAATGAACCTAACTCAACCGATTCACCGTTCTTAAAAAGCCTTTCTAATAGGGTTTTTTCAAATCCTGTTAGGTCATTAAAATCTTTTTTCTTTTTTATCAAAAAGTCTTTATCTTCACCAAGACCCAAAAATTTTTTCTTTTTAATCTGCTCTATAAAAATATATTTTCTTATTGCCAAGTCAAAAATTGTTGCAACAACATCATCTTTTTCCAATCTTGCCGTATCCATCACTCCTGCTTCTGCGGGAAGTAAGCGGTTGTTGTCGTTATCTTTTGGTAAATCAAAGTTAACGGAAGGGCTTCCAAAACGGGATTTATGTCTGTTTCTTAAATACCAGCGAAAAACAAAAAATGGAAGCGCAATATAATACAAAACAGTTGCTAAAATTACTAATCCAATTATTACTGCTGTCCAAAACGGGGATAATTCCTTATTTTCTAAAACGCTTATTTTGCTTTTTGGAAAAGTATTTGGCGGAAATCCAGCAACAATTGTTAATCCTTCTCCTGGATTTAAAACAGCTGTTGATTTAAAAATTCCGACTTCGCCGTCTTTACTGAATTCGCAATTTTTGTCCTTGGAGCCAAAGCTTCCTGTAAAACAGGTAAATTTAGTAATCGAAGTATCAAAATCCGGAATTATTTTAACACTTGTAGAATTAACTCCTACTTCCCAATCAGTACCGGTTGCGTTCCAATATATTTCATCGTGATCATCAAAATTTCCGATTACATTAGTAACTTTATAAGAAATTATATAATTGTGAATTCCGGAAATCGTCTGTTCCGCTTTTCCGATTTTAAGATTTAATTTATTATTATTTACTGTCTTTGTATACCTCTCGCTTGTTCCATCTCTTAAAACCTCTTTTACTTCAACTCCAATTTCTTTGTAAACACCGTTATTAGAGCTTGCCAATGGTATATCTCTGTAAATACCGTGTTTTTGATTGTCAAAAAAATTGTATTTTATGTTTTCGATAACATCAAGACTTCCATCTTTACGCACGGTTATTTGTGTATTGAAAACTTCGATTGATTCAGCCGAGGCAAAAGAAGAAGACGTAGAAAAAATAAACAGAATAAGACCGAGTGTTAGAGACTTGAATATTTTTTTCATATCAAGACCTTATGGTCTTTTTTAGTTTAACAGATTTTTCCATCAGTGGTTTTTTGCCAACCAGCGCCTCGAAATCTTCTGATTCAAGTGTTTCTTTTTTAAGAAGTTCTTCTGCTAATTTATCCAGTTTTTTCTTATGCTTAACCAAAATTGAAGCTGCTTTTTTATACGCATCGTCTGTTATTTTTTTAATTTCTGCGTCAATTTTTGCAGACATATCCGGAGAAATCGGCGCTTGTTCATAAATCATTCTTTTTTCTCCATCAAGGTTAATCGGTCCTATGTCGCTCATTCCATACTCTGTTACCATTGTTCTTGCAACCATAGTTGCCTTGGAAATATCATCTGCTGCTCCTGTTGTCATTTCCTTAAAAATTAAATTCTCCGCTGCTCTTCCCCCAAGCATTACTGCAATTTGCTCAAGAAGATATGTTTTTGTTTCGTGTAAATGCTCTGTTGGTTCAAGCATCGTATGACCCAAGGACATTCCTCTTGAAACAATTGAGATTCTGTGCACGGGATCAGTATGCGGCATCGACCATGAAACAATCGCGTGACCTGCTTCATGATATGCAGTCATCTTTCGATCCTCTTCTGTTTGAAGTCTTTTTTTCTCCGGTCCCAATTTTACTTTAGTTGCCGCTTCCTCCAAGTCTTTCATTTCTATTGCTTTTTTGCCTAAACGGGCTGCTAAAATCGCCGCTTCATTTAGCATATTTTCTAAATCCGCACCAGAAAAACCAACCGTTCTCTTGGATGCTTTGTCCCAATTAACGTCCTCTGCAAATGGCTTTCCTTTTGCATGAATTGCTAAAATCGCTTTTCTACCTTCAACATCCGGCATATCCAAAGCAACTCGCCTGTCAAATCTTCCCGGTCTTACCAAAGCCGGATCCAAAACATCAGGTCTATTGGTTGCTGCAATTACGATTAATTGTTCCGTCGGAGCAAATCCATCCATTTCTACTAGAATCTGATTTAATGTTTGCTCTCTTTCATCATGTCCACCCATTAACCCTGCCCCACGTTGTCTTCCAATCGCATCGATTTCGTCTATAAAAATAATTGCAGGCTGTGCCTTTTTTGCAGTATTAAATAAATCCCTTACCCTTGATGCTCCAACGCCAACCAGCATTTCCATAAATTCAGATCCTGCCATAGAAAAAAACGGAACATTTGCTTCGCCTGCCGTTGCTCTTGCTAAAAGTGTTTTACCGGTACCTGATGGACCAATCATTAACACTCCCTTTGGGGTTCTTGCTCCCATTGCCTTATATTTACTCGGGTTTTTAAGAAAATCAACGATTTCCGATAACTCCTGTTTTGCCTCATCTACTCCCGCAACGTCTGCAAATGTAACCCTTTGAATTCCCTTATTAAACATTTTTGCTTTTGACTGACCAAAAGAAAAAACATTCTCCTGTGCTCCACGGGCCTGTCTAAATATAAAGTAGAAAAAAGCAACCATTAAGATTACAGGCAAAACCGAAGAAAGAATACTAACCCAAGTATTTAAAGTAGTATCATCCTTAACAACAACTTTTGTTTTTTCCAAAGATATACCTGAATCTTTAAAAATCTGATAAAGATTTGCGCCTTCTTCCTTATTTGCTTCTATGGTTTTTCCTTCTTTATCTATTGCTGTAATTTTATTTCCAGAAACTTCAATTTGTTTAATTTTGTTTTGTTTTACTTCTGTAATAATTTGCGAGAGAGGAACGTCTTTTGTTTCTGATCCATTTTCTCCTATAGGCTGAGTAATTCCGATAATTACAAACCAAATAAAAACCGCTAAAAAAGCATAAATAATTCCATTTTTCCAAGAAAACCTGACATTTGGTTTTGTAATTTTTATTTTTCTTTTTTTACCGTTTCGCATGGTGGTCAGTATAGCATAGTAGAGGCTATATTTCTAGTTTTTTTGAGTCGTCGAAATAATTCTATCCCCATTTTTTAAAACCGTAAATAATCCATCTCTTCTTCTAATTATCCCTCTTGGTTTTTTTATTTCGTTTTCATTTTTGCATTCGCTCACTGCAAGCATCGTCATATATTCGCTCATTGCATACATTAAGCTTAAATATTCTTTCTTTTTTAAAGAACGTTCAAATTTTGGTGGAAAACGGAGAGTTTCTTCCATAGTAAAAAAGCGTGCGTCAATATAATTAATTTTTGGATTCGCATCTTCGGTTTCTGGATCTCTACTGTCAATTTTTACAAATCCATATGCTCGTCTGCTGATTTCTATAACCTCACTTGCTATCCCTTGATTAGAAAGTTTAGAATTAACTCTTGTCCGAAAAAAACTCTTTTTACCAAAAGTAATTTCTTCTAAGACTTGTATTGTTTGCCACTGTTTTACGGCTTCTTCTCTTGGTCTTCGTGGGCTTAAAAATCTCTCCATATAACTTAAGTGGTATTTTGAAAAATTTATCTTTTATCTTTAGACTTTACCATTTTATCCTTTGTTCCCAAAATATGCCATGATCCATCTCTTGCTCTTACTAATTCCGGCTCCACAAATTCATCTCCCGCTCTTTCCCTAAGACGAAGAACATTTTTCAATGATTCACTTAATGTTAAATATTCCAATTTATATCCAGGGTCTTTGTCTATTGTTTTTGTTGCATAGATATTACCTTCGTTTTCAAAAGCAAATTCTTCTTCTAATTCCCTTAATGCTTTCCTTGAATCTTCAACGGAAAATTTTTCCGCGTCAACATAAACTATACCTGGCTCCATTTGCTCTGTTGTCTGATAAGCCCTCGTCTTACCATCAAGAATTATTGTTCCTGAATAAAGATCTCCAATTTTATAACCATAGGCTCCATCTTTGCCAAGAATATTTAAAGCATAAGCTGAGGGGTCTTCTCCGTTTTTTAATGAAGCGCGATAAACTTCTGGTTCTGGAGTTTTAGAAAATAATAAATGCACGACTACTGTTCTTTTTTCTGATCTTTCCTCGCTATATCTTTCCTTCACGATGCAAACTATAAAACTAAATGCTTATTTTGTCAACCATTTATTATTTATTAATAAATGCCCATCTTCTCTTTTACTTTTTGTAGAGTTTCCGAGGATTTTTCTTTTGCAAAATCTCTTCCCTCATCCAAAACTTGTCTTAAGTATTTTTCGTCTTCCCTAATTTCTTTATATCTTTTTTGAATTTCTCCTAATTTTTCTACCAGTAAATCTACTAATTCTTTTTTAAACTCTCCATAGTTTTTTCCGTTAAATTGATTTAGAACTTTATCAAAAGATTCATTGGAAAATGCAGAATAAATTGTTAAAAGGTTAGGAATTGCTCCATCTTCTTTATTATGAACCTGTTTTAAAATTGCAGTTTCCGAATCGGTAACTGCTTTTTTTACTTTTTCCCTGATTTCTAGTTCTGAATCCAAAAGATTGATAGTTCCAAGTGGATCAATGCTGGACTTACTCATTTTGCTGTTTGGATTTTGCAAGCTCATTATTTTCGCAGATTGCTCTGGAATAGCAGCTTTAGGAAGCGTAAAAACCTCTCCGTATTTTTTATTGAACTTTTCGGCAATATCGCGTGCTAACTCTATATGCTGCCTTTGATCTTCCCCAACCGGAACTTCATCCGTGTTGTATAAAAGAATATCTGCTGCCATTAAAACCGGATAATCAAAAAGACCAACCGTTATTGAATCCTTTTTGCCTTGCCCTTCGGAGCCTTGGCGAAGAAGGGTTTGGCTTTTATCTTTAAACTGCGTCATCCGTTCAAGTTGCCCAAAAGGAGTAACGCAGTTCAAGATCCATGCAAGATAAGGGTGATCAGGGTTTTCGCTTTGAATAAAAATATGCGCCTTTTTTGGATCAAGACCTAAGGCAAGATATAAAGCGGTAACATCTAAAATTTTCTCTTTTAAAATCTTTGGGTCTTGATAAACTGTTATTGCATGTAAGTCAACAATGCAATAAATTGCATCGCTTTTATTTTGAAGCTCAACCCATTGTTTAATAGCACCAATATAATTACCAATATGCATATTGCCAGAGGGTTGAAGTCCAGAAAAAACCGTTTTCATAATTTTCTTTAGTTTATCACACAAACCATTGTTTTTTAAGATCTTTAAATTCGTTTCTTAAAATTGACTCTCTTATTTTCTTTGCTAAATTCGTGCAAAAATAAACATTGTGATAAGTTACCAATCGATAAGCAAGTAACTCTCTTGCTTTAAATAAATGGTGTATGTATGCACGTGTATAATTTTGACAAACGTAACAATCACAGTTCCTGTCTAGTGGTAATTTTGACTTATTCCACTTTGTTTTTTGAATATCAAGTCTAAAGCGATTTTTAATATTTCCTTCCGGGGGCGATATAAAAGCAAATCCCGTTCTTCCAAGACGAGTCGGAATAACACAATCGAATGTATCAACTCCTCTTTCGATAATTTCAAAAAAATCATCAATTTCCCCTACTCCCAAAAGATGTCTTGGTTTTTCTTCTGGCAGATACGGCATTGTCCAATCTAAAACTTTCTTCATTTCTTCTTTGCTTTCCCCAACTGCAACCCCACCAATAGCAATGCCTTTAAAATCCATTCCAGAAATATACTTAGCCGATTCTTCACGCAATTTTTTATATACCCCACCTTGTATAATTCCGTAAAGAGCCTGTCCCTTTTTATTATTCTTTTTGTGATACTCAAGGCATCTTTTTGCCCATCTATGAGTTCTTTCAACTGCTTTTGCAACTTTTTCTTCTGTTAAAGGATACGAGGGACAATCATCAAAGCATAGAATTAAATCTGCGCCAAGCTTATGTTGAATTTTTATTGATTCCTCAGGCGAAAAAACGTGTAAACTGCCATCTAAGTGGGACCGAAATTCTACTTTTTCATCGGTTATCTTGACCAAAGTGGGACTGTCATCTCTTTCTCCTAATTCTCTTCTTTTGTTTCTAGCTAGGGAAAAAACTTGAAATCCACCGCTATCGGTAATTATTGGACCATCCCAATTCATAAATTTTCCGATCCCACCGAATTTATCTATTAGATTTTCTCCAGGTCTTAAATGTAAATGATAAGTATTGCCAAAAAACAATTGAACCCCTATCTCTTTTAAATCATCCGAAGTTAAGGATTTAACTGTCGCTTGTGTTCCAACAGGTACAAATTGAGGCGTTTCGACAATACCGTGCGGAGTTATCAATTTGCCAACTCTTGCATTTGAACCTTTGTCTTTATGAATAATTTCGAAAATTCTTGAGTTTTGACTTGTCATTTTGCATTTTGATTTTTGATCTTTGATTTCAATTTAAGAACTTCGTTCTTAAATTGCTCTCCTCTATCTTTATAATTCTTAAACATATCAAAAGAAGCACAAGCAGGAGAAAGTAAAACAACATCGCCTTTCTGGGCAATTTTTGAAGCTGCAGTTACTATTGTTTTCATATCCTTAGCCCCTTCAATCATGATTATTTCGGATTTCGGATTTCGGATTTCGGATTTTATTCTACTCCATTCTTTTCCAATTCCAATAATCGCTTTTACATTTTGTGAATCGCGTATGACGCGACCAAGTTCATTAAAATTGCTTTTCTTGCTTGATCCACCCAGGATTAAGATTTCCGGATTTTCAAATGCTTTTATGGCTGCAATTGCTGTTTCGGGAGTTGTAGAAAAAGAATCATCATAATATTTAACACCATTTATTTCTGTAACCAACTCTAATCTGTGCTCAAGCCCCCTAAAATTTTCCAAAACAGATATTATAGCTTCGTTTGAAACCCCATAGATCTTAGCTACGGTTACCGCAGGCAAAACATTTTCCAAATTATGTCTTCCGGGAAGAAGGATTTGGGAAACTTCTATAATAAATTCTTCTTCATTGTCCTTTTTAAACCAGACAGCATTATCTTTTATAAAAGCACCGTTTTTAAACACATCTTGCTCTGTTGATACTTGGAATATTTTTCCGTTAGTTAAGATATCCGATTCATTACTGGACGGATAGTCTCTGTTTATGATTGCAAAGTCATTTTCTGTTTGAAATTTTAAAATATTTCTTTTTGCTTCTATGTACTCTTGCAAATCTTTATGGTAATCCAAATGCTCACTCGTAACCATAAGCATTACTGCTATATGAGGACTCCGAGCAACGTCAAGGAGCTGAAAACTGGATAGCTCATAAATCACTTTTGAATCCGATTTAATCGAAATTGAATGAGGAATTAATTTATCCAAAATATCCAAAGGAGGATTACCAATATTTCCAACTAAATATACATTTTTAACCTTGTCCTCCAAAGTCTTGACGAAGGAGGAGGATTTTTTAAGCATTTCATAAATCAATGACGACGTTGTTCCCTTTCCCTTAGTTCCGGTTACGCCGATTATTTCGCAAGGACACAAGTCAAAAAATAACTTTGTTTGTGAGGTTATTTTTTCTTGAATCTTGAATCCTGAATCATAAATCTTTTGCAAATTTACCCCCGGGCTTCTGACAATTAAATCAAAATCTTTAAGTTTTTCAGAATAACCCCCTCCTCCAAATATCTCAACATCTTTACGTCTCAATATCTCGCTCACTAAATTCTGATCTAAATCTTCTACTTTTTTATCATCAAAAACAGTAACTTTAGCACCATGTCCGGTAAAGAATTTAGCACTTGATAATCCCTCCAGCCCAAGCCCCACAATTGCGATTTTCTTACCCTTAAAGTCAGATATTTTCATATATTTAAACCAAAAACATTATCTGTTTCTATTCTTAATAGTGATTTTAGCATTCTTTTAAACCTTTTTGCATCGCAAGAAGTATAAAAGCTGTTTTCCCTTTTATCTCCGGCAAGCAAATTCTCTTGAATTAAAATCGACTTTACTCTCCTTGCAACCGCACCTCCCGAATCAATAATGGTAATTTTTGAACCGAGTATTCTTTGAATTTGAGGCTTGATAAATGGATAATGCGTACAACCAAGAGCAATAACATCAATGTTTTTATTTTTTAACTTAGCCAGTGACTTTTCCAATGCATTCTTAATTCTGCCGTCATTAAATTCCCCCTGCTCTATTAGCTGCTCTAATCCAATTCCGCTTATTTTATAAACCTTTACGCCATGAGCATATTTTTTTATTAAACTACTTAAGTACTTACTTTTTGTTGTTGACGGAGTTGCAAATACTGCCGTGTTTTTTGTTTTGGAAATAGAGGAAATGGTTTTAATAACAGGCACAATGCCAATTATTGGGATTGTGAAGTTTTTCCTTAAACACTCTATTGCCTGAATTGTGGCCGTGTTACATGCGACAACTACTAATTTTACTTTTTTATTGATTAAAAATTGTACGATTTTAGTCGTAAGTGCCTCAAGCTCTTTTTTTGACTTTAACCCATAAGAAAAATTTGCCTGATCAGCAACGTAAATAAAATTTTCTTTGGGAAGCAGTTTTTCGATTTCTTTTAAAACAGATAAACCACCAAGGCCAGAATCAAAAATTCCAATAGGCTGATTATTCATAATGAATAACTGGTGCTTGCACTGAGCGAGTGAAGCGAGTCGAATGTGTACCAGAGGTGGGGATCGAACCCACGACCTCAGCGTTATGAATGCTGTGCTCTAACCGACTGAGCTACCCTGGCGTAGCCTCAAGTATAGCAAACTTTGACCTAAATTCAAAATTCTGTTAAAATGTGCTTTACGTGCGGGGTAGTGTACAGTGCACGTGAGGCTCATAATCTCACAGGCTAGGCGCAACTCCTAGCCCCGCAACAAAGTTTTTTACAAGTTCTTCGTTTCCACAAATTACGCTTTCCGACATAAAATTTGCATTATTACCGCTAATACCTCTTACTACTCCGCCTGCTTCCTCAACTATTAAAAACGCTGCCGCATTATCCCATGGTTTTAAATAATTGTGAAAATAGAGATCAATTCTACCGGCAGCAACTTCGCACATTGTTAAAGTGGCGCTTCCTTTTATCAAAAACCAAGGCGCTGGATTTAATTTTAAAAATAACTCAAGGTTATACTTGGTTCCTTCGGACTCGTAAGAATTATCACTGGCTACCACTGACCTTGCTAAATCTTTTAACTTGGAGACAAAAATCTTTTTTCCGTTTAAAAATGCTCCCTGCATTTTTTCTGCATAAAACATTTCATCTCTAAACGGATCATAAACTACCCCTAATTGCACTACGCCTTTTTCCGCATAGGCAATTGAAACACAAGAATAATTTCTTTCGTATCTAAAATTATTTGTTCCGTCAATTGGGTCCACAACCCAGAGCTTTTCTGCTAATAATGGATTTGGGATGTTACTTTTTGTTTCTTCTGACAATATTAAGTCTTCGGGAAAGTGTTGATTTATAAGCTCAACTATTGCATTTTCGCTTTTAAGATCCGCTTCTGTAACTAGATTCGCCCTTCCTGCTTTTTCCTTTACATTTTCCGTTGGCTTAGTTGCCAAAATTATTTTTCCAGCCTCCAATGCTGCCCTCTTAATTATTTCTCTTTGTTTCAACATATGCCTATTTTACAAATAAGTTTAACCATTTTTGCCAATTTGGAATTTCCGGTTTTGTTGACTTTTGTTTTCCTAGATTAAGCTGATCTTCGGAAATTAACACTTGTTGCTCACCCGGTTTTAGTAAAAAAAGCTTATTTCTAGCCTCTTCCTCTATAAATTGACGGGTTTTCGCAAAGGACAATTCTGCTTTAAGCTTTTGATTTAATTGTTGTTCTTTTACAAGCTCTTTCTGAGCTTTAGTAAGAAGATCCTGCTTTTTCCACAAATCATAAATTGAGCGTGAAAGATTATTAATTATTAAGAGCAGAATTATAACCGTAACTACAAATAGTATCTTCTTCATGAACTACTTTTAACTATATTAACATACTTTGACTGTTTTTAGATTATTTTGTAAAAAATACCCTTGACTATAGGTATTTTTAGTGATATTATAGGATATTATTATGAAACCAGTTAAACTTCGCGATGCCCACGAACAGTTTAAAAAATATTTAAAGGATAACAAGCATTCAAACTCAACTGTTATTGCCTACGGTAAAGACATTGACCAGCTTGTCGGTTTTCTAGAAGAGCTTCAAAAAGCTCAAGTTCACGATGTTAAAAAAGAAGATTTGGAAGCATTTTTGGCAAAAATGAATAAAGATGGTTATACGCCAAAATCGGTCTCTAGAAAAATAAACTCAACCAGAACTTTTTATAGGTTTTTAAAAATCAGTGAATATATAACCGATGATCCATCGCTTTTAATTACTCACCCAACCTACCAACTTGCTCCACCCAGAATCCTTACCCCAACCGAGTATAGAGCATTAAGAGACGCTGCAAGAAATGACGCAAGAATGTATGCGGTAATCGAATTATTGCTTCAAACCGGAATTAGAATCGGAGAATTAGCAGCTTTAACATTATCTGATATGCAAAAGGATAGTCTTCATATTGCACCTTTTGAAAAACACGAAGAAAGAACAGTGCCGCTTAATAAAAGAGCAAAAGACGCTTTGGAAAAATATTTAGAAGTAAGACCAAAGGCAACCGAAAACACTTTGTTTATAACTAAATCCGGAAAACCATTTTTAATCAGAAACATTAGGACTGCGGTCGAAAGATACTTTAGATTAGCAGAAATTAAAGGGGCAAAAGTAAATGATTTAAGACACACTTTTGTTGCACATCATTTAAAACACGGTGTTTCTTTAGTAATGCTTTCTAAGCTCTTGGGTCATAAAAGGCTTTCTACAACCGAAAGATATCTTCAATACGTACCAGAACGCGGCAAAGAAACAAACATCCTCTCAGAGCTTTAATTGTGCGTCTGCTTGGGTTCGAACCAAGGACATCTACTTTATAAGAGTAGCGCTCTGCCACTGAGCTACAGACGCTTCCGAGTAATTTTAGCACAAAACAAGACGTATCAAAAGAATTTAACCTATCAGGTGTATATTACAATCTTGCCCTTTGGGCAATTTGCTGCTCTACGGTGGTAACATCGTGACCATATTTTAATCTTGAAAGCTCACGAATTAATTCTGCTACTCTTGGATTTTCGGTCTGTTTTTCTTTTGTCATATCACGAGTTAGATCAATTGAAAAAGGCAAAACAGGTTCTCCACCGACAACCGTTTTTATATAAGCATTAAACCTGTCTACATTAATAAGATCTGCTTCTGTAAATACAGGTTGGAATTCATGTTGAAGATAATTAGCATCTGTTACACCAACTCTAAATGAAACAAGAGAACCAACGTTTCCAAAAATTGCGTTTTTTACCTCCTCGTCCATTTGACCGATAAACTGGTTAGCAACCGTTAAATTAAGCCTGTATTTTCTTGCCTCTGAAAGTATTTGGGCAAAATCAGGCGTTGCAAAATTTTGAAACTCATCAACGTATAAATAAAAGTCCCTTCTTTTTTCTTCCGGAATATCCTGCCTGCTCATTGCGGCAACTAAAATCTTTGGCACTAAAACGAGTCCTAAAAAGCTTGAATTCTCTTCCCCAATTCTTCCTTTTGATAAAGAAATTAAAAGAATTTTACCCTCATCCATTACTTTTCTAAAATTAAAAGCAGATTCAGACTGACCAATAATGTTTCTCATCATTTTATTGCTTACGAATCTACTGAACTTAGAAACAATATAATCTAAAACTTCTGATTTATGAAAATCCGATGTTTGAGCAATTTGATCTGTCCAATATCTTCTTACCATTGGATCCTGTACTTTTGGCAATAATTCTTCTACAAAACTGGAATCTGTTAAAGCCCTTACTACTTCTACAAAAGTATTTCCCGGTTCTGACATTACTGTTAGCATTGCATTTCTTATTGCGTGCTCAAACCTTGGTCCGATAATTCCGGTTTTATTTGGATCATAAAGTTTATACATAAGGCCTATTATCGACGAAACAACATAATGTTTCTGGTCTTCTGTTTGTGCTTCTAACATATTTAGCCCCATTGGTCTATCTGTATCCGAAGGCTCAAAAAGGATTACGTCTTCTGCACGCTCCGGCGGAATCAGAGGAAGTAATTTATCAATTGTATCGTGAGGATCTATAAAACAAACCCCTTCTCCATTTCTAATATCCTGCAAAATCATATCTTTTAAAAACTCGGATTTTCCAACACCGGTTTTTCCAATAACGTACATATGGCGTCTTCTATCGTCTCTTTGCATGTAAACCGGCTTTGACAAGCCTCTATAAGTACTTCTTCCCAAAAAAAGACCGTTATCAGGTATTTGTGCAGGAGCTGGTGCCCTTTTGGAATTTAGCCAATGAATATGAGGCGTTGTTACCGATTTGTTCGGAAAATGGAAAACCGTTGCCAGTTCTTCATTCGACAACACCGAAGTCTGACCATACATTGGCATAAAACGGTAAATAAAATCATTCATAAACAAACCTTTAAGCCTATGTTTATTTTTAGTAAAAGAGTTTATTCCGTTAAACTGGCCAAAGCTGGTTATAATATTGCTAAGATGAGCACTTGCAGCTTCTTTTGTGCTTGAGGAAACTACAATTCTTATAACCGTATCAAAACCCGTTTTTGATATTTTGTTTTCTACTGCTTCCAGCTCTTTAGAGTCTGCCGAATATTTAGCCGTTTCCGGATTTGCCTCTCCTTTTTTAGTTCGGGAAATATATCCCCTTCCCATTTTTTTCCATTTTCCATCTACCGGACTAAATAAAACTTGAATTGCAGCTCCTTCTCCTTCGGTCATTTTTGCCAAGACTGATGTAATAGAAGACAAAGGATCAACAGGTAAATCTTTAAAAACTTTTATTGGATAATAATTTGAAGTTTTAAGCTTAAGGGAAGTAAAGGCAACTTTTCCTTCTTTGGAGAAAATATTATATTCATTACCGATTACATATCCCTCTTTTTGCGTTTTTTCATCAACAACTTTTATTTCCGCTTCTGGATAAGCACCATTTATTTGCTTCTCGATTAAATCCTTTAGTTTATTCGGGGTATAAATATAAAAACTGATGTCCCCGGGTATTCCGACAATCTCAAAAGAAAAATGGGGTTGAGGTTTTAAAAAACTTAATTTTCCTCCTTTTCTGACCGATGCTAAAGATGCAAAAAGCTGTTCTGCAGCATCAATTTTAACCTCATTATCTCTGGTTAGTGAAACCTGAAGAAGCGTTGAATTAAGCGCATCTTTTTCCCTATTTCTGTTTTTATATAAAATAAACAACGAGTAGGCTACAAACGCTATGAAAAATACTAAAACCGTTATTGCTAAAGCATAAGCTCCAAATAATATTAATGATGGAACTAAATTTTCCATGGTGAGAGCTTCTATCATAAATTTAAATTTTATTTCCTCTTATATTTTGCCACACTTTTTGAATTTTTAAACGTAGTCTAGCTAGCCATTTTATTGAATCTTCTGTATTTTTATCTTTTTTATCTATTTGCGTTGCTTCATCGTTAGTTAATATTTTTACTGTTCCTTTTGGTTCCAAATGCGGCTTAATTGATTCTTTTGCGTCTTCTATTCCAAAATCATTATGCTCCTTTGATAATTCAAATCTCTCGCCGGCTTTTTCCACTCCAGCTCTCTTTAGGTCATCATCTAATTCAGGCCCCTTTTCCGCGTGAGATAAAAAATCGCTGACATTTCCGATTTCCGAAATCGGCGCTTGCTCTTTATGCATTGAACTAAACGGCTGCATATGGCTGCTAGCTTGCGAATTTTGGGAATTTCGTTGAACATCATCCATACATAATCATAATAGCATTAAAAAAGAGGTTAAACAAACCTATGAATTAGAACAACTTACCTCATTGCTTCCACAATACTGACAATGACTTACAAGCTCATTTTTTGGTCTAATATTAACTTGTCCGCACCTTGGACACTTAAACGCTCTTGATCCGTAATTATCATCTTCTAAAAGTGAATTTAAAATAGTTTTTGGTCCAAAGATATTATTGCTCTCTGTTTTGGTACTTCCACAACTGCCAAGAACCTTCGGCGGTTCGTAACCCAAGACAGGCATAATTGCTACCAGGCTTTGCTCTTGTTTTTGACTTACATAAATTACATTTTCTTTATCCAAAACATTTTCTTCAGCCTTTAAAATAAGTGCATAATTCTCTAATGCATATAACGCTTTTTGTCTTTCCTCAGGACTTGCCTTTCCATAAAAATTTGTAAAATCAGTAATTAATGGATTCAGTCTTTTTAAAACTCTTTTAAATAATTCTTTTTCTTTTGTCTTTTCTTCGTATAAAAAAACCTTATGCAAAATTTCTTCAATATGACCAATATCCATTTGTCTTTCTAAAACAAGCGGCGCAGAAATAAAATCTTCTGGATTTTTTGCCTCTACTTTATCCTTTAATAAATCGGAAAAAACTTCATTAAAACCTTTTACAGTCGGACTCTCCACTCTTATAGCAGTCATTGTTATTTCTTTATTACTAGAATCATCCGATCTAACTTTACCGACATATAAAAATCCATAATCACCATATCCATCTTCCGTTGATCCAGGAGGACTTGCCCAAATGATTGTTCCCTCGTTTTTTAATAAACTAAGTTGGTCTTCTAATCTTTTAATGCCAACCAATTCCGCTTCTTCTCTTGTTGTGGATAATCCTCGGATTTTCCTGTCCTCAACTGCTCTTTCTCCCTTAACCACCATCGATTCCCCCCTATGGATATCTGTTATTTTTCCGTCTGTAAAAGAAAGGGAATAATCATATTTTTGACCACTAAAACGGTATTCCCAAAGATAAGAAATTACGTCTTCTCTTATTTCCTTTTCCAATACTTGTGGCTGATATTCTAATCTAAACGCAATTGATCCGGCAATTTTTTCTTTCATTTTGTTTTCCAGACCTCCTCTTTTTTCCCTTCTTTAAAATTTATAAATCTAGCCATTATAAAAAGGGCGTCTGAAAGCCTATTCAAATAAACAATCACTGTTTTTTCTACGGTTTCTTTTTTGGACAATAAAACGACACTTCTTTCCGATCTTCTACAAACAGTTCTTGCAAAATGCATAAACGAAGCCTCTATTGTACCCCCTGGTAATATAAAAGAAGTAATTTTGGGAAGTTTTACCGATAATTTATCGATTAGCAGTTCTATCTCTTTTGTTCTTTTATTAAGTATCTCTATTTCTCTACCAATTGATTTTGCTAAATACCCACCTACTAAAAACAAATCTTTTTGAACACAGATCAACTCTTTTTTTAGTTGCTTATCTCTTAAAAAGGCAATTAAAATTCCTACTATTGAATTTAATTCATCAATATTCCCATAAGCTTGCACTCTATTATTGTCTTTTTTAATTTTTTTGCCATTAAAAAGATAGGTAAAACCCTTGTCCCCCCTTTTTGTATATATTTTAAACTCGCGGTGAATCTGTTTAACCATAAAAAATCCTCCCTAGGTAATCCCGAGGAGGTTTTTTACAAAAAAATTCCTGCTCGGGAAACATCCGCCTTTTGGCGAACGTACATAGTTTTCTGGCTTTATTCCACTTTGCCCAAGAGGCTTCGCGGAATTTACAGTAGCGGCACTGCTGCCGAATTTAACGGCAATTACCTATGCACTAGTTAACACTCTGAATATCCACAACTGTAGCATTTTCTACAGCCTTCTTCGTAAGCTAAGCTTCCACTTCCACAATCCGGACAAATATCAAAAAGCCCTGTGGAGACACCTTCCGAGGATGAAAGATTACCCTCTTGCGTTTCCAAAGTAAGTTGTTTCATAACTACAATTGGCTGATCATCCTGTTTTTCCGAAGAAGCAATATTATTTACTGGTAAAGTGTGCCCATTCATTAATCCATTTTTATGACCATTTTGATTAGAAGCTCCGTTTGCATGCAAAGTACGAGGCTTATCTTCAACTACACCGTTAACTCTAAAAGAAAAGTGCCTTGCTAAAACTTTGGCAACCGCATCCGGCAATGATCTTACTCTTTTATCTCCAAAGCCAACGCTTTTTGCACCACCGATTCCGATTAATTGCGCTATAACCTGCTTTACTCTTTCTCTTGAAGAAAGATGTCCGTTAAGTCTTAGAAATAAAGAAATCATTCTTCCTAATCCATCCGCCATTGCAGCAACGTCTGAACCGGATTTTCCAACGGTTATAAATATCTCAAACGGCTCCTTACACTCATCATGATTTATGGTTATATACGTTTGCCCAACAGGGGTTTCTGTTTTATAAGTCACTCCTTCTACCATATACGGTCTTGGTGTAATTGTATTTTTTGGCGCAGTTCTTTCTCCGCCGGCTTGTAAATTAGCTAATTCTTCTTTTTTATCCTCTTTTCTAACCAAAACTCCTTCTCTTGATCCTTCCCTCATATAAGCAATTCCCTTACAACCTTCTTCATAAGCCATCATATAAAGATTTTTTACATCATTAACTGTATGTGTCCTTGGAGCGTTAACTGTTTTGGAAATGGAAGCATCTACATATTTTTGGATTGTTCCTTGAACTTTTACATGATCTGCGGGAGTAAGATCGTTTGCAGAAACAAAGTATTCAGGCTTTTCGCTTTCCGATAAATCCGGATGGGCATTTTTCCATTCTTCATACAGATGGTGATAAATTTTGTGCTCTCCAAGCCTGTCTTTTCTAATAAATTCAAATTCATAAATCGGCTCTATTCCCGATGATACTCCCGATAAAAGACTGGTTGATCCAGTTGGCGCCGCTTGAAGCAAAAGAGAATTCCTAATACCCTGTTTCTTAATTTTTGTTCTTAATTCTTTTGGTAACTTTTTAATAAAATAGCCCTTTGTATATTTTTGACTGTTAAACTTAGGAAATACACCTTTTTCTTTTGCAAGCTCAGATGACACCTCATAAGCAGCGTCCCTTATTGTTTTAAAAATTTTCTCGATGACTTTTAAGGATTCTTCTGTTCCATAGCGAAGATGCATTTTTATTAAAGCGTCTCCAAGCCCCATTGTGCCAAGCCCAATTCTTCTTTCTCCATTTACCTGAACTTGTCTGATTTGAGGAAAAGCGTAGGAATCCATATCTATAACATCGTCCTGCAGTCTAACGCCAATTTTTGCGTATTCCGCTAATGATTTATAGTCCATCTCTCCTGCTTTATCTACAGAATATCCTTTTACAAAGGCTGAGAGATTTAAAGAGCTTAAATTACAAACTCCCCAAGCGGGCAATCCTTCTTCGCCGCAAGGATTTGTACAATTAACTTTATTCCAATACCAGTTGTTATACCATTTATTATATCTTTCCATAAAAACGATTCCCGGCTCTGCAGATCTCCATGCAGCTTCACAAATTAAATCCCAAAGATGTCTTGCTTTTATTGTTTTAAAAACTTTTACTTTTTTCTTTAGAGATTTCCAAGTTTCCAAGTTTCCGTCCCATTTTTCATCGTAATCTTTGTCGTCAATATCCGGAAAAACTAAATCCCAATCTTCATCTTTTTTAACTGCCTCCATAAATTTATCGGAAACACAAACGGATAAATTAGCGCCGTTAATTTTAGTAAGATCCTGTTTTACCGTAATAAATTCTTCAATATCCGGATGCCAATCCCAAAGCATTAACATTAATGCTCCTCTTCTTGAACCTCCTTGTTGAATTATGTCTTTTGTGGTTATGGAATAAAGCTCTGCCCAATTAATCGGACCGGAGGAAAAACCATTTACCTTTTTTACCCTTGCTCCTCTTGGTCTTAAAGAAGAAAGATTTATTCCCGCTCCTCCTCCTCTTGCCATAATCTCGGTCATATGTTTTAGATTTTCTAAAATCCCGTCTCTTGAATCTTTAGGGCTAGGGAGGACAAAGCAATTATAGAATGTTACTTGATAGCCTGTACCTGCACCTGCCAGAATTCTTCCACCCGGAACAAATTTAAAATCCTGCATTGCTTCATAGAATTTTTTCTCCCATTTTGTACGCTCTGATTTTTTTTCTGCTTGTGAAACACCCTTCGCAACCCTTCTCCACATTTCATCGGGGGTCTTTTCGATAGGATTACCTTTTTTGTCTTTTAAGGCATATCTATCTAAAAATACTTTTTCTCTAATTCCGTCTAGTTTCATAAATTATTTAATTAATTTTTTGACTTCCTTTTCAAAGTCTTCTACGTCCACGAATCTTCTAAATACGCTCGAAAACCTTATGTACGCAACTTTGTCCAATTTTTTTAACCTTACTGCCACCATCTGTCCAATTTTTTTACTTTCCACTTCTACTGAATCTGCTCCTCTTAGCTCTCTTTCTATTTCTGTTACAATTTGTTCTATGTCCGCAACCGATATTTTTGTTTTTTCGCAGGATCTTATTATTCCATTTTTTAATTTATCTCTATTAAACTGTTCTCTTTTCCCATCTTTTTTAATGACTACTAAATTTATATTTTCTACTCTTTCGTAAGTCGTAAATCTTTTTTCGCAGTTTGTACAAGCTCTTCTTCTTCTAATTGTGTCTAAATCTTCACTGACTCTTGTTTCAACTACTTCCGTGTCTCTGCTCCCACAATATGGACATTTCATAAAAAATCACTATATCTAGTGCCAAAAAAATCATAAAACCCTAGATCTGACATGTCAACTATTAATAAATATATCAAAAAACGTCAACCTGTTTTTTAGCCTTGATTTTTAACTGAAATTCTACCGAGCAAAAAAATGAACAAAAAAGACATATTTATTAAAAATATGCCTTGCGCTTAAGAGTAAAAAAAGTGTACTTTTAGTTAATAAATCCTCTTTATTTAAGCTTAATTTTTTCTACCTTTTTGCTAAAGTCATTCACTCTCTTCAGTTCAGTCTCTATGTTCGAAATAAGATCTTTAGAAGATTTTAATTTTAAATCTTCTAAGATTTCTTTGTGTTTTTTTGAGGAAGTTAAAAGCTTTTCCCAAAATACATCGGTTTCTACGCCTTGTTTTTCTGCTTTTATTGCACCTTCTATTGCATTAAAAAAGTAATTTTCTCCTTTGGAAATTGTACTAATTGCTAATTTCCTACTCTTATCACCCTTAACAAATAAATAGTAACCTGCGTTTAATCTTTTATCCGCCTGAAGTAAATCAAATTCTGCTTTTTTAAGAGGATCAGAAATAAAAAAACGAATTATTCCGTCCCTTACTGTTTTAACTATATAGAAAGGGTTATCCGGCAAGATTCCAGGATAAGGAAGGTTGTAGTCAATTATTTGTTTTTTGGCAGAAGGAGAACTTTCTTCTTTAATTATTTCTTCTGCGAAGATATCTGAAGTAAATAAAATAAAAAATAAAAAAATAGATAAAAATATTAATATTGCTTTTTTAAACATTTTATTTTTTTGCAACCGCTATTAACCAATCGCTTTCATCTGAATCAAACTTTTCGTCAAAGTTTAATTTACCAAAATCCCACTTGTATTCTCCCTTCGAACCATAAAAATTTATTTTTTTAAAACCAGCTTTTTTAAAAGCTTTTTCGATGTCTTCCTTATTAAAGTAATGAATATCTATAGATGTCAATCCTCTAAATAACCAATTTTTCCCGTCATTGTTAAAAACGATCAAATGTTGTTTTAAATCTCTTTCACCTTTTCTTTCAAAGAATTCTATTACCAATCTTTCCTTTGTTTCGTTACAACCTTCTTCTTCTATTTTAAAATTTAAAAGTCTTCCTCTTGACTCCAATATTTTATCAAAATTTATTGTGTGCAAAACAAAAAGAGCATTTTTACTTTTTAAAACTTTTGCAGTATTCTTAAAAAGCTCTTGTGGTTCAATCGGAAAATAAGGCAACGCATTTCCAACGCTTAACGCAACATCGAATTTTTCTTTTACTTCTTTTGTTATATTTTTATAATCTGTTAAGGTAAAATCAATTCTGTGTTTTAAATTTTCTGACAATTCTTCTCTTTTTTTATTTGCAAGGCTTATCATTTCCGGATTATGATCAAGCCCCAGAATATTATATTTTCCTTTTTTTAACAATCCTAATGTGTATTCTCCTGTCCATGATCCTAAATCAATAATATTTTTCACTTTTTCTTTCTCAAAAAGATTTATAAGTGCAGGAAACTCATCTTTAAATCTTTTTTCCCAATCTACCATTGAATCATAAAACTGAGAAATAAAATCAGCGTACTTTTCTCTTTCAAGCTTTGGGATTTCATCTTTTATTAATCTTCTAAAAATATCCCCTTGAGATACTATTCCAACTAACTTACCGTCATTATCAACAACTGGTAAATGACTAAACTCATTTACAAGCATTGTCGATTGCGCGTTCATTATTGGAGTATCTGGAGATATTGTTTTTACTCTCTTATTCATAACCTCGGAAACCGGACTATCCAAAATACTTTTGAGATTTCTTTCCATTTGCTCAAAATCCCGAAGATGAATATAGTCTTCTGCTAACTCTTCCATAGAAGGATACATTTTTCTAAGCATATCTGACTCTGTGACAATTCCAACGAGTTTTCCGTCCCTAACAACAGGGACTGCACTTATTCCAAAACTAAAAATGTGCCTACCAACCTCTTTTAATGGAGTATCTTCCGTTACTGAAGCTATACATTTTTGCATTATATTGGAGATTTTCATAATGCTAAATCTAGCCTATTATAACATAATAATCAATAAGGAGATTATTCTGTTATTCCGATTTTTTTAAACGCTAACTCTAAACTCTCTTCTTTATTGTAAGTGAATGTATTTATGATTAAATCATAATACTTTTTATCCCAATAAACCCAATTACTATCCCCATTTGCATAAAGTCTCCTGAATTTCTCTAGATGTCGTCTTTCTCTTTCCAAAACCTCCTGCTTTGCCTTTTGAGTGTTGATTCCATCTCTATTAACAAGCCTATCTATCCTTATTTCTGGCTTATCAATGCCGTGATCCGTGCACTCGACTAGTATTTTAAAAACTCCATTTATTCCCTGTGCATCATATCCTGCAAGATGGCTTTGGATAATTATATTTTTATCATTTTTACAAATTTGCTTTACCTTCTTTTCGTATTCTAGATCAAAATGATCCGGTCTTTTATCTACCATTTCCTGATCAAGGTTTAATTCCTGATGAATTTTTTCAAATAGCGCCCCGCCTTCCAACAATTTCCAGCCCAAAGCGTCCGCGAGGTTTTTTGCCAGCGTTGTTGCCCCAGAAGCAATTCTTCCCGAAACTGTAATAACCTTTATATCTTGTAATGCTTTTTGCTTAACCATAACTAACTATTGGATTGGGGCAGTTTTTGATTTAAATAATTTCCAACCATTAACACTTCCTCTATTAACCTGTTTGCATAACCATATTCGTTATCGTACCATGCAACTATCTTAACCAGATTTCCGATTACTTGAGTTAAAGATAAATCAACTATAGACGAATATGGATTTCCTATTATATCAGAAGAAACAATCGGTTCTTCTGATGTCATTAAGATCCCTTCATAATTTGGGTCTTCCGATGCCTGTTTTAAAATATTATTAACTTCATCTACTGTTGTTTCTTTTTTTAAAACAAAAGTAAAATCAGAAAGCGACCCAACTATTACAGGTACTCTAACTGCCAAGCCTTCGAATACTTCCTTTAACTCCCCAACTACTTCTCCTGTTGCAATAGCAGCGCCGGTTGATGTAGGAACAATATTGTAAGCAGCTGCTCTTGATCTTCTGTAATCGCTATGCCCACCATCGTGAAGTTTTTGATCCGAAGTATAGCTGTGTATTGTTGTCATCATTGCTTTTTCCACGCCAAAATTATCAACCATAATTTTGGCAACCGGCGCAATGCAGTTGGTTGTACACGAAGCATTATTGATAATTTTTTCTCCCTGATAATCTTGGGCATTTACTCCCAAAACATAAGTTGGTACCCCCTCGCCTTTTGACGGAGCTGATAAAATAACTGATTTTGCACCTGCATTTAAATGCTTCTGGAGTTTTTCAAGGGTCGTAAAATGACCTGTTGATTCAATAACTACGTCTACTTCCAAATCTTGCCAGGGAAGAAGCATTGGGTCTTTTTGAGAAGTAACAGGTATTTTTTTATCTTCAATAATTAAATAACCAACTAAATCCTTTATCAAAGGCATTGGCTCAGGATCCTGATAATTTATGTTTAAGGATAAAATTGGACCATAAGCAGTATCATATTTTAAAAGATTCATCCACCCCTTAATATCCGTTGAGGATCCGGCGTTTATAGCAACTAAATCTATATGTTCCGAAAAACGTTCCAAAATTACCCTATGGGCAATTCTTCCAATTCTTCCGTAACCATTAATTGCAACGCGAAACATATAAATAGTATATACTTTTTAAATCAGAAGGTTCAATACTTTATGTTTTTAAAACTTCAATTCCGGGAAGCTTTTCGCCCGATAAAAAAGACAACATCGCCCCTCCACCAGTTGAGATAAAGGAAAATTTATTTATTAAGCCTATTTTATTAATAAAATCAATCGTATCCCCACCGCCAACTATCGAAAAAACTTTTGTTTGAATAATTGCCCTAGCAACTTTTTCTGTTCCCTTTTGATATTCTTTTTCCTCTATTTTTCCGACTGGTCCGTTCCAAATGATCATTCTTGATCTATTAATGATTTTTTTGAAAAATGAAATATCGTCTTGGTTTATGTCCATTTCTTCTTTATTTAAAACAGCAATATATACTTTATTATCTTTGGTTTTAATCTTATTTTTCTCCAACGCTATTTTTCCGCCAATTAAAATTGAATCAGCAATTTTATCCATTTTTTCAACAAGCGGAAGCTTTGTCTCTATCTTAGCTCCGCCAATAATCACAGTTAATGGTCTCATAGGATTTTCAAAAACCAAAGAAAGATTTTTAATCTCATTTTCAAGATTAAATCCTGCAAAATGAGTTAAGTATTTTGGAACACCCGCTATTGATGCATGGTTTCTGTGAGATGCTGCAAATGCGTCATTTACATAAATATCTGCCAAATGCGCTAATTTTTTGCTGAATTTTTTATCGCTTCTTTCTTCTTCTTCATAAAAACGGATATTTTCCAATAAAAAGATTTTTTCGCCGATTTCCCAACCCAAAAATTCTCCCATTCTCTCGTTTTTGAACTTTGAGCTCTGAACTTTAAGCTTGTCCCTAAACCATTCTGCAACCGGCTTTAAACTAAAATTTTTATCAAAACCGATTGGTCTTCCCAAATGTCCACAAATAATTATTTTTGAGGAATAATTTAATAAAAACTGCAAAGTCTTTAAGCCTGCGATTAATCTGGTTTCATCTTTGATTTCCCCGTTTATGATAGGAACATCTAAATCAAGTCTTAAAAAAACCTTCTTATTGCTTATTAACTTTTTATCTAAAACGGGCAGTTTGTTTTTCATATTTAATCTGTAAACTCCTGACAATACATTTGTCCGTATATTCCTCCATCCGCAACTCCAACACCGACTTTTTTAAATTCGCTTGATAAAATATTTTCTCTGTGTCCTTTGCTCTGCATTAATCCCCGCATTGCCAGTTGAACATTGGGGGCAAATGCTAAGTTTTCGCCTGCATAAGTATAATAAATATCAAACTGTGCCATTCTGTCAAAAGGAGAAAATCCCTCAGGGGAATAATGCGAAAAATACCCGCGCTTTAACATATCTTCGCAATAATGTCTTGCAAGTTTTTGTGAATCATAGGACATTTCAAGCTTTGATAACCCTCTTATTTGTCTTTCCATATTAATAAGCTCAAGCATTTTATTTTCCGAAGACTGATCAATCTTAGGAATTTTTACTTTAAAATTTAAATTTACTGTTTCGTTGCTTTGAGGCTCAACAGTTAAAAAAGACAGGGTGTCATTTACGGCCTGCCCGAAAATAGAGTTTATGTTCTTGGAAAACCATTGCGTTTTTTCAACTAAAATATTACCCGTTACCGAGTTTGAAACTGATTGTTTTAAAAATAGTGACAAGGGTAATGAAGTAATCATTGTTAAAACAAAAGAAATCAAGACTATCGCAGACAAAACAGAAGGAATTATTCCTAATATCTTATCCCAAAAATCCGTTTTATCGCTTTCTTTAACTTCTTTTTCAGATTTAAGCATTGCAAGATTTTTAATTATAAAGCTAATTATTAATTCGAATAAAAAAGCTATAACAAAAAAAGAGGCTGCGTTTGCAAAACCTTGGGGAATGGAAAAATAACTGACTAACAATTTTGATAGTAAATGATAAAAGCTAAGTCCGGCAATAAAAGAGAAAATAAAGCTTAAAAAATCATAGAAAGAAGACCAAAACCCCAATATGTAACCTTCTACCATATAAATGGTAATTACAATTAAGATTAATAAGTCTATCCAATTAACTCCTGTTTGTGAAAACGTGTAAAAAAAAGAGTTCAAGTCCATAATTTTATTATATCCGATCCTAAAATAATTGCCAGACAATTAAGATAATGCTATTATATGGCTTGTGCAGGTCATTAAAAAGAAACTAAAAAAAGCTAAAAAAATTCCTAAGAAACTGATATTTATTTTTACTTTTCTTATTGTTCTCCTTATTCCTTTTTATATTTATTTTTTAAAAGATCTTCCTTCCCCAACAAAATTAGGCAGCTCTTCAAATCCACAATCTAGTCAAATTTATGATAAAAACGGAAAATTGCTTTATAATATTTATCGCTCTAAGGATCAAACATTTATCCCTCTCTCGCAAATTCCCAAGCAAATTCAACAAGCTACTATCGCAATAGAAGATCGAAATTTTTATTCACATGGAGCAATCGATTTAAAAGGAATTACAAGAGCAGCTTACTCCATTATTTTTCATAAAGAGCTTCAGGGAGGATCAACTCTAACTCAGCAACTTGTCAAAAATAGTTTGCTCAGCCAAGAAAGGACAATAACCAGAAAAATAAAAGAAGTCATTTTAGCATTCGCAACAGAATTTTTATATTCAAAAAATAAAATTTTAGAAATGTATCTTAATCAAACACCCTATGGAGGAACCGCCTATGGAATAGAGGCTGCGGCGCAAACATATTTTGGCAAAAAGGCAAAGGAATTAAATCTTGCCGAATCCGCTCTTTTAACAGGTCTTCCCGAAGCACCAACAGCTTTTTCCCCATTTGGTTCCCATCCTGAACGAGCAAAACAAAGACAATTTCAGGTTCTTCAAGCAATGTACGAAGAAAAATATATAACTAAAGAGCAAAAAGAAAAAGCGGAAAAAGAACCTTTAAATTATAAACGCTTTTCCACTTCGATTAAAGCTCCTCATTTTTCCCTTTTTATTAGGGATCTTTTAATTAAAAAATACGGAGAAAAAATTGTTGAAGAAGGAGGACTTAAAGTCACAACCAGCCTTGATCTAGATATTCAGGACATGGTTCAGGCAACAGTTGCAGCGGAAGTAAAAAGCCTCAAAAGTTACCGCGTATCAAATGGTGCCGCTATGGTATCCAATCCATCAACTGGTGAAGTTTTAGCAATGGTTGGAAGCAGGAATTATTTTGACACCGACATTGATGGAAACGTAAATGTTGCTCTTTCCCTAAGACAACCGGGTTCTTCTATAAAGCCAATTAATTATGCAGTTGGATTAATCAATGGCTACTCTCCAGCAACGCCTTTTATAGATCAAAAAACCTGTTTTCCAAATCAGGGCGGAAAGAATTATTGTCCGGTTAATTACGACGGAAAATTCCACGGAATTGTTTCTATGAGAGACTCTTTAGGAAGCTCTTTAAACATCCCTGCTGTAAAAATGCTAAAAGCAAACGGAATAAAAAATATGATCGCAACCGCTTCTGCAATGGGAATAACAACCTTTAAAAATCCTGACGATTACGGATTATCTCTTACTCTTGGAGGAGGAGAAGTCACCATGTATGATATGACTCAGGCTTTCGGTGTTTTTGCAACCGGAGGATATAAAGTTGACTTACATCCGATTTTAAAAGTAATCGACAAACGCGGTAAGACATTAGAGGAATACATACCGCCAAAAAGCCCAATTTTCGGGAAAAAAGTGCTACCTGACGGCGTTTCATTTATTATATCCGATATTTTAGCCGATAATAACGCAAGACTTATTGCCTTTGGTTCAAATTCAGAACTTAGAATTCCAAATCAAATTGTTTCTGTAAAAACAGGAACAACAAACGATTACCGAGACAACTGGACCATTGGTTATACTCCATCATATGTTGTTACAACGTGGGTTGGAAATAATGACAATACCCCAATGAGCGGATTGGTTTCCGGTATAACAGGAGCTGCACCGATTTGGCACGAAATCATGGTTAGGCTTTTAAAAGATAAACTACCTCAGTCAATTCAACGACCTTCAAATGTAATTCAAAAATCAGTATGTTCACTATCAGGATCTTTATCAAGCTCAAAAGATAGCCCATCAGGATGCCAAGCACGTTACGAATATTTTATAAAAGGAACTGAAGGTAAATACGCAAACATTTCAAATCAGCAAGTTTGGATTGACAAAGATACTCAAGATCTTCCCCCTCCGGGGAAAACAGATAATTTAGAATTAAAAGAGCAACAAATAATTACAGATCTTACCGGAGATAAGTATTGTTTAAATTGTCCCCATCCATCACCAACTTTAACCCCATCACCAACTCCATAAAAGAAGTCCTTTTCTTTAAAAGGCTCCTATAGTATAATTTGGCAAACCTGATTTTATCTTTTGAATTTATTTTTATTAATCTGCCTCTTTTAAAATATGGGAATAATTTTAAAAATTATTGTTTTAATAACTAATTTTTTCATTCTTATCGGAGATATTACGCTTTTTATCTTAAAACTGCCGTTATCTCTTGTAAAAACATTTTTTTCTAAAATAAGAGTAAAAAAGACCAAGCTTCCTGTTTTTAAATATAAAATCTCTGAGAAGAAAAAGAAAATAAAAATTAAAAAACTGAAACACAAAAAACCAGTGAAACTTTTCCCTCTACCCTTTTTTACGAAATTTAGATATTTTATAATCGGGGTTTTTTGCTCGTTATTTTTAGTTTTTATACCCTTATTAGTTTTAATTTTTCTTCAAAATTTGCCTGATCCAAAAACCTTATCAGGAGCAGAAATTGCTCAAACCACGAAAATTTACGATCGAAACAATAAGCTCTTATACCAAATTTACGCAAATCAAAATAGAACCATTGTGCCCTTGTCCAATATTCCAAAATATTTAAAAGACGCAACTATTGCAATAGAAGACAAGGATTTTTATAAAAATCCAGGGTTTGATTTAACAGCTATAGTTAGAGCTGCAATCGCAGACCTTTCCGGAGAACCTCTTCAGGGAGGATCAACAATTACTCAACAATTAATTAAATCGAGCTTATTAACTCCGGAAATTACTATAGAAAGAAAAATAAAAGAAATTATTTTGGCTTTCTGGGCAGAGCAAATTTACACAAAAGACCAAATTTTACAAATGTACTTCAATCAAGTTCCATATGGCGGGACTTCTTGGGGAATAGAAGCTGCTTCACAAACATACTTTAATAAATCAGTTAAAGATGTATCACTGGCAGAGGCTGCATTTTTAGCAGGGATGCCAAAGGCACCAAGTATTTATTCCCCTTACGGAGAAAATCCTGATTTATGGAAAAAAAGGCAAAAAGAGGTTTTGGAAAGAATGCAAGAACTAAGATATATTACTAAAAAACAAAAAGAGCAAGCAATACAAGAAGAATTAAATATTCGCTCTCCCCAATCGCCGATTCTTGCACCTCACTTTGTAATGTATATAAAAGAACAACTTATTAAAAAATACGGGCTTCCAATGGTTGAAAAGGGAGGACTAAATGTTGTCACAAGCCTTGATCTAAAAACTCAAGAATTTGCCGAAGAAACAGTAAGAAACGAAGTCAGCAATAGTTATTTTTATAACTTAACCAATGGCGCAGCATTAATAACCAACCCAAAAAACGGTGATATTTTAGCAATGGTTGGAAGTAAAGATTACGAAGACCCTGCAAGCGGAAACTATAATGTTACAACAGCCCTAAGACAACCCGGCTCAACAATAAAAGTAATTACCTACAGCGAAGCGTTAAACAATGGATTTACATCTGCAACTTTAATTGACGATTCTCCTATAAGATTTAGGTTTTCGGGAGCAGAAGATTATATTCCGGTTAATTACGATGGACAATTTAGGGGGCTTATGACATTAAGAACCGCTCTCGGAAATTCAATCAATATTCCAGCTGTTAAAACATTGAATAAAATCGGTATCGAAAAAATGGTCGGCTTGGCAAAAAGGATGGGAATAACCACATGGAAAGAGGCTAAAGATTACGGACTCTCAATAACTCTTGGGGCAGCGGAGGTAAAAATGACTGATATGGCAGTAGCCTATGGATCCTTGGCAAATCAGGGAGAAAAAGTAAATCTTAACCCATTATTAAAAGTAACCGATTCAAAAGGAGAAGTTTTATACGAAAAGAAAAATATTTCAAAAACAAGAATACTGGATAAAGGGGTTGCGTTCATTATCTCCGATATTTTAGCTGACAATAATGCAAGAGCAATTGAGTTTGGAACAAATTCTCCCTTAAACATTCCTGGTAAATATGTATCGGTTAAAACAGGAACTTCAAATAACATAAGGGATAACTGGACTATTGGATATACTCAATCCGTACTTGTTGCCGTATGGGTCGGAAATAACGACAATAGCCCGATGAGTGGAATTGCCTCCGGAATAACAGGAGCTGCACCGATTTGGAATAAGCTTATGACTCACCTTATTAAAGATAAACCAAAAGAAACGCCTATCGTTCCAGAAAACATTGTTAGTAAGTTTTGCCAAAGTAAAAATGAATATTTCATAAAAGGAACGGAAAAAATTGTAAATTGCACTTTTATTGCTACCCCAAGCGCTGTTCCCGTTGCTATAAACTAAAATGATAAATCACGAAGGTTTTCAAATTCATTTTTTAAATTATTTGCTTTAAATAATGCACTATTTACCACACATCTGTTTGCGCCAAATTCTTTAACCCCTCTTATTGTACTTCTATTTATCCCACCGTCTATCTCTATTGGCTTTAAAGTTTTTTCTCTTAAGGCTTTTGTCTTTTCCAAGACAGATGAAATAAACAGTTGCCCCGAAAAACCAGCTTTAACGCTCATTAATGTAAAACAGTCAGGGTAATTAAAATCCACCTTTATGTTATCCAATGACGTTTGAGCATCAATTGCTAATCCTGCTTCTCCAAATTTTTTCGCAAAATCGATAAAGGTTTTTTGATCCGGCATTTCTTCTATTTGGCCTATAAATCTTTTAAAACCTGCGTTTGCAAAATTTTCTATGTAATCCAGTGGGTTTTCAACCATTAGTTGAACTTCAAAAAAAATGTCGCCAGAATATTTTTTAAATGGTTTTGGGTCTAAAAAAGTAGCGTTTGGCGCAAATTTTCCATCAATAACATCTATTTGTATTGTCTTTGCAAAAGACTTAATAAGCCCTATCTTTCCCTCAATTGAATTCCAGTCTTTTTCCAATATTCCAGGAATAATTTCCCACATATACTTATGACTCTTTTTCTATTTCTGTTATTTTTTCGATTCTTCTTTTGTGGCGATCTTCATTGGAAAAAGGCGTGTTTAAAAAAAAGTCAACTAATTCTTTTACCTCGTCTTTTGAAACGAATTGAGAGCCCAAGGAAAGCACGTTTGCATCATTATGCTGTCTTGAAAGGATAACGTTCTCCTTGTTAAACCCTAGAATTGCTCTTATTCCTTTTATTTTATTGGCAACAATTGCCTCTCCTGCTCCTGATTTTCCAAAAACAATTCCCATTGATTTTGAATTTTCAGCAACTTTTCTTGCAGCTAATTGGACAAAATCAGGGTAATCATCTTCCGGATGGAATATTTCTGCACCGCAATCCTCAATAGTTATTCCTTTTTCCAGTAAATATTTTTTTACCTCTTCTTTTAACTCAAATCCTGCGTGGTCTGCTGCTAAAAAAATCTTCATAGATTTTTATTATCAATAAATAATTGGTAATAGTATTGATAATTACTACTTATTATATCTATTGCTTCTTCTTTTGTTAAATTTTTATTTCTGTAACTTACTAATGGCTGCCAAAAAACTGTTCTTCCAATCGCAAAACCTATTACTCCCTTTTCTCTTGCGCCCTGAACTATCCATTTATCAACCAGCTCTTTCTTTTCTCCTCTTCCTAAAATTACTACCGAAACGTTTTTCCTATTTCCCTCTTTGATTTTTAAACAAGTTTTTTCGTAATTTTTCTTAGAGCTTAAACCCTCAAGCTTCCAAACATCCGGCTCAATACTTGCTTTTCTTAGTAAATCAATCATTCTTAAAGCTAATTCTGGCTTTACGCTTTCTTCGTAAACAATTAAATTTCCACCAGTTTTTTCTAATTGGTTTTTTGTTGGAGGAATTAAAACTTCCAGCAAAAATAAATAACCTTCGTTATGACAATAATTATTAAGTAGTCTTAATTTTTCTTCTTGATTTTTATTTACCTCTACCTCTCCCTCAGGGTTATATCTTATTAGCGCTTTAACAAATTTTGGATTGTATTTTTTTATATGTTCAGGAAATTTGTCTCCGTATTCAAAATCAAAAATTTCCTGTCCGCTTTTTTCTGTTGTAAGACAAGTGTTAAAATTATTTTTAACCGCGTCCTGCAAAATCAAATCACCGAATTCTTCATCAACCAAAATTGCTGCATTTTCTTTTGGAATTTTTTCCAAAATCGCTTTTTTAAATGCTTCGTATATCATTTGTTTTTCTTCAATAATTTTTTGTTTTTGAACATTGTTGATTTCTTTAACCTCATCTCCAAAAATCCCTTTTATAAATGAGGCTCTATGATCAAAGGGTAAAATAAAAAGAGGTTTGTTATATCCTAATTTTGAAAGGTCTATCATTTTAGCAGCTCTTCCATTTCTAATTTTTTTAATAATCCCTGTTGTGCGCCAACTTTTCTAACTACAGATGCTGCATTATGGCTTCCCCAATGCATCGCTTCTTTTATGGTTTTTTTATGCATTAACGCTGCAACAAAACCAGAAGAAAAAGAGTCTCCAGCCCCGGTTCTTTCCACAATTTCTGCTTCTGTTATTGGCTGGTAATAAATTTGTTCATTTTCATCTATACAGTATGCTCCATTAAGCCCATCTGTTATTGCCACAATTCTCGGACCATGCTCTTTTAATCTCCTTAATAAGTCCTTCATTGCTTCTTTATCAGTATTTACTATTTTCTCTGCTTCTTCTTTGTTAACTATTAAAATATCCGTATTTTCTAAAATTTTTGAAATATGATTTTCTCCGGCATCTATTTGCGGCGTTCCGGGATTAAAAATTATTTTTGCATTTTTTCTTTTTGCAAAATCCAATGTTTTATCATAAGCATCCATCCATTTTTTTCCAAGAGAAGTTAAATAAATAAAGTTGGAGGAAAAATCCTTAAAATCGAAATCGTGGTCTTTTTCCGTATTTTCGGAAAAAATTGTCCTTTCTTTTTTGTAGTTTAAAATTATCGAGAACGGCGATATTTCATTGTTTGATTTTATAATTAAACTATCATCTACCTCTTCTTTTTTAAGACCATTCATTATTTTTTTGGAAAATTCATCTTGTCCTATTTCTGCGACAATTGCTGTTTTAAACCCTAACCTCTTAAGTCCAACCGCAACGTTACATGCGTTTCCGCCAAGTAAAAACTTGGCATTATCAACCAATATTTTGTCTGCGTATTTTACACAAAGTTCTTTTTCTTCGTTTAAATGAAAGTGCTTGTTCTCGTCGTGAATTGTTAAAAAAAGATCAACTGTAGCATTGCCAACGGCAATAAGATCAAATACATTATTCATATCTTATTTATACTTCAAAGATTGTTTTTGGGCAATAGTAAAGTTGTTTGTTTTTTACTTTCCAACAATAACCAAAGCATCTGCGGAAACCGATGCGGAGAGATCGCTTGAAGCTTCGCCAACTGTATAGTTTTTCCCCAAATCGGTTTTTAAAAGAGTTATGTAATCACTTTTGCTGCTTTTTACTTTTATTGTCACGTTCTGATAGTCGTAATTATCCGCGTTTCCTGTAGATGCAATTTTATAACCTAACTCTTTTAAGATTCCCGCTGCCTTACCAGCAACACCTGCTTCCCCACTTCCGTTTTCCACCGCAACCGATAACTCACTTCTATCAAGTCCTGTTGTTTTATCAATCGGATTATTGGTAGGTTTTGGGGTTGGGGTTTTTGTTTCTTCAGGAGTTGGAGTGGTTTCTTCCTCCGGGGTTGGAGTAGGTGTATCTGTTATTTTTTCAACCGTAGGAGTTGGTGTCAGTTTTTCCTCATTTTGATTTTGCTTGCCGGAGTTTGCTAAAGAGATAAATATCGTAAAAATGACAATAATTAAAACCGCAACAATAAAAAGAGCTAGGCGTTTTTGATTTCGTCTTCGGGGAGCAGGAAATGTCTGAGAAGGTTCCTGAAATACAGTATCTTCCATAACCCCTAAATCTACAAGCAGTATAGCATAAAAAATCCTTTTTTCAAGAAGACGTTGTTAAAAAACCCAATAATTTAAAACCCCGTATGCAACAATTATTGTGATCATTACTGAAGCAATAAATATTCCGATTTGATTTGCTTTTTTCCAAGCTTGCCATCCGGAATACAACCAAAAAACTTGAGCAATAAGATTAAAGATTAATCCCCATTGAGGAATCTTAAAAGATGTAAACAAAAATCCCAATACGGTAAAAAAGGGCAGTAAGAATTGAGAAAGTACGTTTAAAAAGGAGTTTTGCCTTTTGCTCATTAAAAAATGATAACAGTTTTTTTAAAAAAGAAATAGGGCATAATTATATCTGTTATAATTACATAGCCATGAAAAAACTCCTTTCAATATTCTTCTTTTTATTACTAGTGATTACGCTTGTCTTTAATAACTTACCCAAAACTTTTTCCGATGAGTTAGATGATATTACAAAACAAATAAATGACTTGACCGCAGCTTTGGATCAATCTGTTAAAGCAACACAGCCGCTTGAATCGGAATTAAATAGTTTAAAAAAAGAAATTGACGGCATAAAAACAAGAATTACAGCTATAGAAAGTGACGTTGCTAATAAAAAAATAAAAATAGATCAAGGCTACAAGGATTTGGAAAAACAAGAAAAAATTCTTTATAAGGCAATAAACGATTATTATATTAAAAGCTATTATTATTCTCCTATTTTAATATTTCTTTCTTCCTCGAAGGCTTCCGATATAACGCAGATTTTAGCGTATCAAAAAGCAGCAACAGATCAAGATAAGTTGATTATTACCAACATCGCTTTGGTAATAGAAGACTTGGAAACAAAAAAGCTGCAGCTTGAAGATGAGCAAAAACGTCTTACCCTAGCAAGGACAAATTTAGATGAACAATCTGCAAAGCTGGACAAAGTAGTGAGTGGGGCAAAAGAATATCAGTCTAAATTATCTTCACAAATCGCCGAACTTTCCGAAAAACAAAAACAATTATTGGCACAAAAATTAGGAAGCCTTAATATTCCAAGATCTGCAGGTACCTCTGCGCGTGGATGTACTGATGATCGAGATATCGATCCAGGGTTTTCTCCAAGGATTGCGTTTTTTACTTATGGAGCACCACATAGGAATGGATTAAATCAATATGGCGCTTGGGGAAGAGCAAAATCAGGACAAAATGAAGAGCAAATTCTTCAGGAATATTATCCGGGAATGACGCTTAGAAAGGATTATGATCAAAATATTCAAATAACAACGACTACCGGTTGGTCCGGATCAATTGAGGATTATGTAAAAAGAATTTACGAAGTTCCTGATTCATGGACAGACAATAATTTAGCTGTGTTAAAAGCGCAAGCTGTAGCCGCCAGAACTTACGCCCTTCGATCAACCAATAACGGAGCAAATCAAATTTGTACAACCGAACAATGCCAAGTTTTTAAGCCGGATCCAAAAGGCGGCAATTGGGAAACAGCGGTTGAGTCAACTAAAGGCTGGGTCCTTATAGACGGTGGATCTCCAGGATTTACGCAATATGCATCAACTCACGGAGGATATATTCAAAATTTAGGTAAGTTTGATGGATCTGGGGGTAACCCAACAAGCTTTGCAGAATTAAATGAACGCGCCTATGATAAAGAATCTCCCTGGTTTTATTGCGACTGGGGGTCTAGGGCAAATTACAATAAAACAGCTTGGTTAAAACAAACGGAAGTTGCTGATATTGTCAATGTAATCCTCTTGGCAAAAGCAGATTCATCATCTAGCGATCATCTTTATCAAACAGATAAGTCACATCCCTATGGAGGCGAAGTCTGGAACGAAGATCGAGTAAAACAGGAGTTAAAAACAAAAGGAATTACACCGTTTAATAGCATCTCTGATGTCTCTGTAAGCGTTGATTTCGGATCGGGAAAAACAAATTCAATAAACCTCTCTGGGGACGCGGGTTCAAAATCATTTGATGCTTCTGAATTTAAAAATTGGTTTAACTTAAGAGCTCCTGCGAATATTCAAATTGTCGGACCGTTGTATAATGTGGAAAGACGATAAAACCGATTTGGAAATAAAAATTTTGAATTTAAAATTTAATCATATGCCAGACATATTCATAGCAAATAAAAAAGAACCAGATGAACTAAAAAGGGAATCCAAAAGAAAATTAATTAAAGAAGAAGAACATTCTGTGATGCTTCACGGAAAAGAAGTTTTAGATAATACTGCTAAGCACATTCATTCTAGCAAATTACTGGATGACATCTCAGGTAAAAAAACAACCTCGAAAAAAATTGAGAAAACCAAAATCTCTAATCCTCCGGGATTACTTAGTGCTTTTAGAGTAAACCCAAGAGGACTACACTACAACGAACAAGATGAGGATGAGGAAATTTTACTGCTCTTAAGAAGGCATTTTATCACCAATACCCCGTGGGTATTTTTAAGTATTATTCTGCTTATTTCTCCATTCCTAATAGCTTTTGTGTTTAACCTCACTGATATATCATTTATTTTTTCGATTTCTTCATCAAGTCTTTTAATTTATATTTCTTTTTACTACCTAATTGTTTTTGCCTACATGTTTATTAACTTTATTACTTGGTATTACAATGTTTCTCTTATAACAAACAAAAAGCTCGTTGATATTTGCTTTCAAGATGTTATTTATCATGATGTTTCAATGACAAAACTTAACCTAATCGAGAGTGTTAATTATGTTCAGTCAGGTTTTTTTGGGTCTTTTTTTGGATTTGGCAATGTATACGCAGAAACCGCAGGAAAATCTTTAAGATTTGATTTTATCTCTATTCCAAAACCAGAAAGAGTTGTTAATATTTTAGAAGACTTAATAGGAGGATCTTCCGATGCAGAGTGAACAAATAATATTATATCCATTTCAAAACCCGTTTGTTTTTATAAAAATTGGGATCGTAATCCTGATCTTTTTTTATGTCGTTTTTTCTTTTATTATTTTTAAAAGGGTAAAAATTATGAACAATGTCGTTGAACAATCCCAGTCATCATTCATTTTAGTTTTAATTTCTTTGATTAATATTATTTTTGCGATTTTGCTTTTCTTAACAGCAATTGTTATATTATAAATTAATGCCTGACTCGAATATAAATTTTGCAAAAATAGTTGCTAATCCAAACACTACTTCTTGGGCACAAGCATACAATGCAGGGAAACTTTTTGCAGTTATTTCTTTAGAAAAAGAGACAAAGGGTGAAAATCCAGAAGAATCCTTAGAAGATAAAATAGAAGATAAAGATTTTCTGGCAATTTTGGGAAAAGAAGTCTTAGACACTCTAGAAAGCGAGTATTTTGCCTTAGAAGATAAAAATCTTGATTCGGTAAAAAATGCCATCATAGCAACCTCAAAAAAAATTCCGGAGAACATACGATCTTCTTTTGTAATTACCTCATTGGCAAAAAACGTTTTATATGTTTTTGTATTCGGCTCTGGAAAAATTTATTTAAAAAGAAACAATAATTTCGGACTAATCCTTAATCTAGCAAAAGACGAGGAGAATAATATTAAAGGCGCGTCAGGTTATGTTATGGAAAACGATATTGTGATTTTGGAAACAAACCAATTTTCAAACCTTGTCCCCTCAGAAAAATTAACATCTATTTTGGACAATCTCCCGCCAAATGAAATAGCTGAAACTTTAGCGCCGATTATTCACAGACACAACGAAGGCGGAGCAGCTTCTATAATTATGAGCTTTAAAGAAGTTCCAAAAGATGAACAAGAAGTTAGCGCTGAAGAGGAGTACAAAAAAGAATCCGAAGAAGACAGAACACTCGAAGAAGAGCTCATAAAAGAAGCTCCTGTAAAAACGGTTTCTTACAATAAGTTTGCAATATTAGGAAGCGTAAATGTTTTCCTAGCATCCTTTCTTAAAAAAATCGTTCCAAAAAAACCAATAAGCTTAAGTCACTCAAAAAGAATGTATCTTTCAATTACTGTAATTATTTTGGTTGTTTTGATTACGAGTATTATTTTTGCAATTAATAAACAAAACGAAGCTAAAACAAAAGCTCTTTTTGAACAAGTTTATCCTGTTGCTCTTAAAAAATACGACGAAGGAAAAAGCCTTGAGGACTTAAATCAGAATTTGGCAAGGGATAGTTTTGTTTCGGCTAAAAAAATCCTGGAAGATGGAAAAGAAAAATTTGATAAAAATTCCAAAGAGGAACAACAAATTCTTGAATTACTGGTAAAAATAGAAGAATCCGTTAAAAATACCTCTAAGATAAACACTGTTAAGGCAAAAGAGGTTGGAAAAGACCAAAGTGAATTCTTAAAATTCGTTGAAGAATCCAAAGCTGTTGCTTTTGCAAAAGACAGTAGTAATATTTATTCCATAGACAAAGACGGTGTTTATTCTACAACCAAAGGAAAAGAAAACACAAAAGAAATCATCAAAAATGAAGATTACTGGAAAAACCCTGTAGGAGTTTTTCCATACTTAAGCAACATTTATGTTTTGGATAAAACAAAAGGCGGGGTTATAAAGTTTGTAGGAGGATCCGAGGGATTCGGACAAATAAATTATTTTACCGATTCCGAACCAGATCTAAAAAATGCAAAATCAATTGCAATAGATGGATCAATCTGGATCCTTCTTTCTGATGGAACAATTCTTAAATTCACCAAAGGAAAGGCAGACGCATTTAATTTAACCGGGGTTGATTCCCCGCTTTCCAACCCTAGCAAAATTTATACCGACGTAGATTCTGATTATGTTTATGTTTTAGACAATGGTAATTCAAGAATCGTTGTTTTAGAAAAAAATGGAAATTATAAAGAACAATATTCATCAAATATTTTATCCTCTGCAAAAGAATTTGAAGTTTTGGAAAACGATAAAAAAGTTCTGGTGCTATCCTCCGGCAAAATCTACGAAATAGATTTAAAATAATTTTACTTTTCCCTTTCTTTGCCGTATTATGGTGAGTGAAATCGAACCATGAGAATTCTTAATAAGCGCGCTAACTATGATTATTCACTTCAAGACCGGATTGAAGCCGGAATAAACT
>Ga0302253_1000284_pt1 | contig 47193 bp, 53 predicted proteins | sample AAG_RA_Trp_MG_FD_193537 | JGI IMG/M metagenome (GOLD analysis project Ga0302253, IMG submission 193537) | Enriched activated sludge microbial communities from anaerobic digester in WTTP, New Holstein, Wisconsin, United States - AAG_RA_Trp | ecosystem: Engineered > Bioreactor > Anaerobic >...
CGTCGATCAGTGCCTGCACCACGTCGCGGGCGTACCCGTGCCCCCGGTATTCGTCCAGCGTGAAGACGCAGTCCATCTCAAGGCCTGCAGGGTGGCGGGTGCAGCGGGCGGTCGCAGCGAGGTTTCCATCGACGAATACGCCGAATATGCGTTCGTTCTTCAGATCTGCTTTCTGGCCCCGGTACTGGGTCCAGACTTTCTCGGCCAGGGGGAATTCCTGCTTGGTGAGCTCGCGGGTGGTGGTTTCGGGCATTGGGGTGTTGCTCCTTGTGGAGATTTTTGGAAGGGATGGTGGAAAAAGGTGAGGGTGGTGATGAATGAGAGAGAGAAAATTATGAACTAGATTCCGGAAAAATGATCATTCAGGGTAACCAGTGCATATTCAAATTTCTCTTTAAAAATAGTCACGTTCCTTCATGAGACTTACCAAATTTATTTATTATTTAGATATCCATTCACAATTGATGGCAATCTTTCTCGATAAAAAGTTAGCAATTATCGGATTCATAATTTTCATTGTTTTTTCATCAGGTTGTATCACAAATAATTCTGAATCAGCCCCATCGAGTCCAATAGGAGAAGGATTCAAGGATGTAACTACGGAGCCTCTTCATTCGATAAGCATGAATGAAGCGATTAGTGAACTGAACTCAACTCAAATGGAACCTTATCACGTCCATTATGTTCGTGGTGAAAAAGTTGATTCCAATGGCTTAGCACAACGATGGATATTCGGAATTAAACAAAAAACGGTAAACAATTTTTTTATTTATGATGGTTCAGGTATTACGAGTCTTCCGTGGAAATCCTGGATGCCTGTCAATGAAATTCTTGTGAATGAAGTACTCACTCCGGATGATCTCTTTGCGATGCACACTTCAAAACTATTACCTTATTTCGAAAACGGGAATTTTTCCCATACTCAATTAGAAATTATCGATAAAGAGTATCATATTATATTCGAATCGGGCGAATCTCAAGTCACTCTCTGCTTTGATTCCAAAACAGGAACCCCAAAAAATTGTTGAACTATTATTGAAGGGTAATATGGAAAACTCCGGGGGGAAGTGGTGTGATGGTAGGTGTAGGGAGTGTTGGCGCAGGTGTCGCAGTAACCGGCCCTGGTGAATCTAACGCACTAGCCTCAACTTTAAAGAGGATTTCGCCGGGGGGCAACAAGTAGACAGGATATCTGAATTCTCCAGGCTGATTTGCTTGTAAAGGTGTCAATTCAGCAGATCCGACAAGTATCTTCTGCATCCAGTTGTCATTCGAGATGTAATATTTTTCCGTTACATTAAATACTCCAGAATAGAATCTGTCCCATGTCCAGACACGGTACTCAATACCCCCCTCGGTTTGAGTGTTTGAAGCAGTGTTTGTAACATTCAGGACACTGGTATTCACTCCACTGGTCACCATGCCGGGAACACCCGTAATGTAAGTCTTCGGAAGGAGGAGGGTTGCCTCCCCGTTGTTGAAAGTGATAGTCGATCCAGGTCCGAAGATGTTGATGTTCCCATCGGTAAGCACTCTCAACGTATAGCGTGCTTCCCATACCTGGCCAAGTTTAATGGTACCGGCATCGAACTGGAGGTGATAGGGCTTTGTCGAATTATTCCATTGATCAGACTGGTTAATCCATGTATTCAGGAATGTGGTTGTCTCATTGTAATGGTGGATATTGGTCGAGGTCGGGTTGTTCGGAACATAATCGAATACCTTGAAGGTGCTATTCATTGCAATGACTTCATAATTGACCTCGATATTCTCAAAATTCAGGTCAACCTGGGTGTTGACACCGGCTTCGGTCCTGAGTTCCCCGGCAATAGCCGTATATACATCTGCGATATCGGTAGCGGATGCAGGATAATATTTTCCTCCTGTGGATTCAGCCAGATATCGGAGGGTGTCTCGACCCCCTTGTGAGAGGGTATTCGCAAATCCAATAGTATAAATTTTTATCCCGTTGTTCTTTGCATATGCTGACATATTCTGGTTAGTTGCATTAAGCCAACTGTATTTATACCAGTCATCGTCCAAATCATCAAAATCATCAGGATCCCATGAAGTATGTCCTTCGCTACTCGCTCTGGCAAGCGGGTCCCCATACCAGTTATAGTCACCATCAGAAAGAACAACGACTGCTTTAACTGCTTTATTTCTATTTAAATCTATTAATTCCTGTATTGACTTCCTTATCGCTTCACGCATGGGTGTTCCATGATCAGGGACAATTAAATCTAATTCATTTTTTAATGAATTGAAATCAAATGTCAGATTTTTATCAAATGTTGCATATCCATTATACGTCCTTGGGTATACATAGACATTATTAATATACGATGTAGAAAGGCCTGAATTATAACCCGGTCGGGAAATATAACCATTTCTACCAAAAGTTACAAGCCCAACCCGATCACGTATTGGACTCATATTATTAACAAATACTTTGGCGGCCTCCCTCACAGAATGCATCCTATCAGGATTGTCATAAAGCATACTTCCCGATCTGTCCGTACATAAAACCACATCAATCGGGTTTGGCTGAAGCGCCCATCCGTCCCCTTTTAACTTAAGTAATACATCAACGGTATCAGTTACGTTTACTGTCTGGGGATACACCGATGTCTCAAGACTCAGATAGGGGTAATTTTTCCAAGTGACGGTAAGAGTGTGTGTGCTACTTAAGTTTCTGGTTGTATTTTCCCAGTATGCAGTCACAGGGACACTTCCCGTTGCCGTCGCAGAAAAATTGTTATCTCCCCAGAATGTGGTGAACGCCCCTGGAAGGAAATTGACAATTGCATATCCGTCAACATCAGAGAGATCCGACGTTGCAGACAGACCTGGCTGCATAGTGACATTATAAATATCCGCATACACAGGTGTTCCCATCGAGAATGTTACCATCTCTCCCTCCACAGGATTTCCATTCTCATCAATTACTTTTGCTATCAGTTCTCCAGGTACCCAGTCTTCAACATCACGACTCGCCATATTATCAGGGATTGCGGAGAACTGCATGTCGACCGCCTCCTGGCTGATGAACATGACTTCCTTCGAACAAGTTACCGAGGAATTTATTTGACTGTTGGCAGTGATGGTAATTCTCCCAATCGAGGTCTTGGGTCCATAGGTGAGCATCGCTTGCCCGATAGAATTGGTGTAAACAACAGTTTCCTCTCCTGGGATGTTAGTGCTGATATGAATCGGGCTATTTCTCACACCATTTCCAAATTTATCCTTTAAGGTATAGATTATCTGAAAGAGGCTGATTCCATCCGCATATTGTTTAGGAGGATTCCCAAGGTATCCGTCGGGATTGAAGTATTGCTCAATTGTTACAGGAGGGGAATTTGCAATCGCTTCGATGAAGAAATATCTGTCGGAGAGAAGACCCCCAAAGGGATGCACCTGGACGATATTTGTTCCTGGGGTTGAACTCACCCGCAGCCAGGCAGTAAAATTTCCAGTGTTATCGTTTTGAATATTGGCTGCTGGTCCTTGGGGTGTAACATTTTCGAATATCGGAGTTCCATTCGATGCGGATACATAGAAATACGTTTCTTCCGGATATCTCCTGTTATCGATAGGATTACCCCATTGATCGTTGTATTTGACTGTAAGGGGTATTAAAGAGCCGACCGTCGCTTCTGATGGGACTTGATACGACACCATCTGGAGGGGATTGTCATGGTCTATTTTAATTGCTGTTTTCCATGACCTGTTTTGGGGGATCTCATTGGGGTCGGTATCGTTCACCTTGAAAAATACTGTCCCGGTGAGATTGACCGTTCCACTCTTGTATTTTGTAGTAAAGGTAGTTGATGTTTTATTATTGACCGTATTGGCGGATGTAGGATTTATAGTCCCAAAAATTTGATCATCGAGTGAAAATTGAACAAGATATCCATCCATGCTTGGGTTTGTATAATTTTCAATTTTTAAAGTAATACTACAGGTATCTGCTCCATTGGCAACAACCCATTCTTTGGATCTTGACCATTCGACCTCGTCGACGACCATCCCCGAGGTAATTACAACAATGTTAATACACAATATCAGAATAATTCCAGTACGGTAAAACCGATCCATCCTTTTTTCCCCCTCAGCACCTTAGTGATGGAAGTGTATTATTCATCGTCTCATATACCTATTCATTATAACAAAAAAGGAAAAAATGGACTTCAGGATTTTAGGATGTTGTCCAACGAAAATTTTTTTATAAATTAGCCATTTTTTTATCCAACGGTATTTTTATCGCAGGTTTTAAATCCTTTACATGATTTTCTACTATTTGAGTAATTTCATTGGTTATTCCCATGTGGAAAGAGCGCCCAAAGGTACGAATAGTGTATATCACGAATGATTCCGGACAATTGTCCATTGATTTCATCGTAGGTTTATCGATTTTCATGATCGCCCTGATCATGGCATCCACCATGGCCGCCGGTCTCCTTGTGGGACTTCAGAGTAAACATGTTGATTATGATGCTGTTGCATACCGAACCGCAGTAATGCTGGTTGAAGATCCTGGGGAACCAGTGCAACCTCTTGGAAAATCGGCTTACACCCAACCATTTGGAAATGAACAATGGGAACTTGTTCAAATACCTGGCGAAAAAATTTATACGAAACGATTTGGCCTTGCTGTTTCAAAGAGTACTCCTGCAGTAATCTCTTCAAAAAAATACGAAAGATTCATTGACAATTCCATCTATTCTAACGAGGATTATAAAAATAAATTACTTTTTAGTGATTATCCTTACAGTTACAATGTAATGATTCAAAAAGAGGGTGGAACTGAACAAACGATTGGAGATGTATACCATGAAAATTCTCAATATGGATATATTCGAAGAATCCTATTTGAAAAGGAATCTGGAACAATAGATGTAGAATTAAGAAATCATTACACTCATGGAGGGGGAGATGGAAAAATCAACGTTGAATTGTGGAGTTCTGATTTTCTCTTTTCATTCAACGATTATGGATCAACCTATTTCCTTGATCCCTACCGGGAAAATGTTAAACTCAAATTAAGTTTTGAAGGTATTCCTACCAATGACCCGGTATCTGGAGATCCCATTTTGTTTAGGTTGGAGGGTGTCCAATGCGAGTATTTTCCGTTTACAACAGATAAAGAGGAAGAGCTAATAGTTGGAACTGGCGAACCACTTACTACGTTCAACTTCATCTATAGACTACCTGATGGCACGGAGATTACCCCACCCTATGATTTTGGATTCCCTGCCCCTGAATATTTTACAACAGAAATTGGGAGAGTGTTAGACAATCCTGTCCTTCTACTTGAGGATAAGCCTCGGATTCTTATAACATATGATTTTGGTTCGACCTCCGGTATTTCAGGGCATGAAATTTCAGATCCGAGTGAGTATAGTGGCCCCACCCTGACACCCACATGGATGGAGGTTCGGGTATGGTAGGGAATGAGGCACAAATCTTTACAATTGAAGGACTTGCCGCAGGGTTTCTCATATTGTTCACTACCTATCTCGCAGTTTCCACTACTACGGTCCTCATTCCAGGGGATACCCATATTGCCGATCTCCAACTCACTCAGCTGGGGAATGATGCCCTCGCTATCATGGATACCCCTAAATCCAAAGGTGAATTAAGTGAACTCCAGGACACTATCATGAACGATGAAGAAGTGACTTTTCACAATACTTTAGACTATTACTTAAATACCCTACCTGGGACTGCCAATCCGGATAGGATAAAATTTAACGCGAAATATTTTTATCGCAACGGTGATGCGATAAGTAAAGTATTACCATACCCTTTTGATGACGATATTGACACCTATTACCACGAAAATTCAGTGATGGTCACACGATGGGTTTTCTTACCGGATACACCCGATTCGAATCCTCCTGGTATGAGAGATTCAGGAGAGCCAAAGGTTGTTCTTCTTGAGGTACATTTATGGCGATAATCCACGACGAGGCCCAATGGATTGTTATGCTTGGTCTAATCATTAGTTTCGCCATTTTATTTTTAGCACTTGTCATTAATCAGTCAATACTTGTAGGCCAAACTACCGCCGAAAGTGCTCTTGAATTTCCAAAATCAGACATTTTGGATTTAAAAAATCAGATTAGAGAGATCAAAGATTCAGACGTGGCTTATCGGGATGATCTAATTAATGATATTACCCTTATCTCTATTCAAAGGAAGGGTGCACTTGTTGATATAATATATAACCCAACTTGGCAAATTCATTACAATAATGGGGTCACAGAGTATACCGAAACAATTGTACATTGGGATTATTGATATGGATCGCAAAGAAAGTGGTGTTTCAAGTCTGCTCGAATATCTTTTTATCAGCGGAATAATGATCCTGTTTATCGTGATCACGGTTCCCTTGGTGACCTCAATTTTTATTGAGCAACCAACCAACCAATTGACAACAACCGCGTTTGTTGACATCGGGAATGGGGTAAGTACGAGAATTGTTGATTTATATGCGTTAATTCCTGGTCCGAACGACGCTGACATCACAACAAAATTTGATATCCCTGACGATGTTGCCGGGAGGGATTATATGGTCGAGATTGAACAAGGATCAACAGTCGTAGTATCTCGGGGCGATTACGAAACAAAAGCATCCCTCGGGGGTATTTCAATTTCGACCATGGGTTCAACAGGGGGCAGAACAAGTGCCAGCGGTTTGAACATGATCAGATATAAGAACCCGCTATAATAGGGATGAACATGAGAGCAGATAATCAAATGAAAGGTTCGAAAAATCGAATTAAACCAGATTTGGGTGTTTCTGAAACAATTGGATACATTATCCTTTTTGGCATTACAATAACTGGAATTGGTCTTGTCACTCTCTATGGATATCCCGCATTAGTCAATGCTCAGGCAGACGCGAATATCCGGAACATGGAAAGGAATATGATAGTGCTTCAGAGCGACGTGAATTCTCTTGTGTATAAAAGTGTGCCATACAAGGAAACCACCATGCAGGTAAGCGGGGGGGTAATTTCTGTTGATCCTATCATTTCTAATTTCATGATAAAAGATGGTGCTGATAATCCATTGATTACCTATCCTGATCTGACGAAACAAGGAACCGGCGCAATACAATTCATTTCGGACACCGGTGAGATCTCCATTGCACTTCAGAATGGTGCCGTTGTTAAACACCAATCCGGCGGTTCTGTAATGCTCTCAAAACCAAGGTGGTTTATCGATACGAATCCAAGTTCAATGGAGGAAACATTTGTTATAACACTCATTCAAGTGGATACTTCAGGATCAACATTAGCGACATCTGGCATAAGCACAGTCCAGATGGAAATCCAACCACTATTGATCTCCGACCCAACCCCAGCAGCCCCCGGGTCTGGTGATGAAACAAATATCGTTGAGACCCCTCAAGCGCCTCAGGAAGTGAAAATCACAATTCCTCTGATAGATTCCAAATATCGAAAGGCCTTAGAAAATTATTTTGAATTGGATCTTGGAATGATAACATCAGATGGCATTACCTGGACAAAAAGCGGGATCCACCGTGTTATCATAAAAGGCTGGAAAATCAATGTGATAAACCTCTAATCATCCTTTTTCCTAGCACCTATACTATTTCATTTCTCCAATTCTCGAATATCCACTTTCACATCACCCAAGAAAAATTGCTAATAGTTTACACACCCCCACTCCCCCCCCTCATCTCCCCACTTCTCCCACTTCTCCTCTCACACCACTCCTCTCAATAAAACCCCCCAAAACACCTTCACACCACATACTCAAATCCTTAAAACACCCATCCCCCCAATCGTCTGATTGTATGTAACCGGTCACAAATCCCTTCCCTCTTTCTGGCAGGTTACATCGGAGAGAAACGTATGAAGTATCAGAAATTGCGTACCAGACGCGAACCTGTTGATGCCCGCGGGCATCGGACCGGCGTTGCCGGCATTGGCCAGTATTGTACAGAACAGGACTTGATCACCAACACCTGCGAGGAAACGATATGTGCAGAATAGCGGGCTCCCCCCAGAATGACAATGCCTCCTACAGCCATGACATCAGGAGAGAGCTTAGTCTATGCTTCCCGCCAGCGGCAAAAAAGGTTGCGACCCTGATGGCGGGGTGAGCACCAATGGACGTCTCACATTCGATGTTCCACGCTCAACCCGAGGACTATCCCCACAACCGCGGCAGTCCGGAGGGGCAGTGATGGCGAAAAAGAAGACGTGCCCGCACTTCTCGCGCCGGAAGGTGGGGAAGTGGACCCGGATGGTCTGCACCCTCCCTGCCGGACAGCCGTGCAGCAACGTGCATTGCCAGGCACACCCCGACTACCAGGAGCCGGATCCGGATGAGAACGAATAGGCGGGTAGTCTCCCACAGGAGGACCGGCCTTCACCGGGCCAGGACCAGGGAGTACCTGGCCCGCGACCTCCTGCGGTCCCTGGGATACTCGGTGCTGCGATCATGCGATCGCGATTCCCCCGTGAACCTGGTGGCATGGACCCCGGCCAGGGGTTCCCTCCTCATCCGGGTGACCACGACCCGGCGGACGATCACCGGGGCTGCCGGGGTCGCGGCGGCCTGGCGGGAGGAGATCGAGAATCTCCGCTCGCTCCCGGTCCCTCCCGGCGGGTCAGTGCACCTCTGGATCTCTACCGACCGGAAGGCCTGGCACCGGTACCAGGTCCTCCCGGGCGGCCTCGTGGAGACGGACCTATGACCTCCCCTGGTGATGCCTCATGGCCGCTGCGGAGATAGAAAAGACCCTCTCCCTCCTCTTTGAACCCGGACAGGTTGTCGAGGTCCGTGCGATGAGCGAGGAGGGGACGGCATCCGGGTACTTCGACGACCACGATGCCCTGGCTGCCGCAGTTGACCCGCTGGACGCGAGCGGGACTGCGGGGATCTATGTCACCCTGAACGAGGTGAACCCGGCACTCCTCTCGCGGAGGGCGAACCGGATCAAGATGCGGCTCTCGAAGAAGGATGCGACGACCGCGGATTCTGACATCACCAGGAGACGGTGGTTCCCGGTCGACATCGACCCGGTCCGGCCTTCCGGGGTGTCCTCGACGGACGAGGAGCACCAGGCAGCACTCGTCCGGGCAGCAGAGATTGCGGCGTATCTCGGGACGGAGCGGGGGTGGCCGGCCCCGGTCATGGCCGACTCCGGGAACGGGGCCCACCTGCTCTACCGGATCGATCTCCCCAACGATGACGAGAGCCGCGACCTGGTGAAGCGGTGCCTGGAGGTGCTTGACACCATGTGTTCCCACAGCGCGGCTTCTGTGGATACCGCGAACTACAACGCAGCCCGTATCTGGAAGATCTACGGCACGACCTCACGAAAGGGAGACCATACTCCGGACCGCCCGCACAGAAAATCGCAGGTCCTATCAGGTGCTGACCAGGTGGAAGTCGTTGATAAAGAGGCATTATGCCAATTGGCCGAAGCATTGCCGTGCGCTCCACTGGAAACAAAGGGGTATAAAAAATCAATCGATCTGCGTGGATGGCTCACCCGCCATGGCCTCGGGATCGCGAAGGAGAAACCCTGCCAGGGCGGGACGCTCTTTGTCCTTGACGGGTGCCCATTCTCGGGTGCCCACCGGGACGGGGCATTTGCGATCCAGTTCCCGGGAGGCGCCATCCACGCCGGGTGCCATCACGCCTCGTGCGGGGGCGGATCGCAGCGGTGGCAGGAACTCAGGGAGCGGTACGAACCCCGCCACGCGAAGGCCAGGCGAACGTCGGCAACCCCGTCTTCCAGGTCCCGGAGCAGGACCTCTCCTCCGGTCCCTCCCGGCGAGCTCCCGGGCCTCGATGAGGCACTCGCGATTCTGCAGCATGGTGATCCAAAACAAGCCATGCTCAGGACCTTTGCGCTCGACCACGAGGGCGACCAGGTAGTGGCCGAGTGCCTGATCCTGTCGCTCGCTTCCCGGTCGGTCAGCAACACGAACGGCCTCCACGTCTCCGTGACCGGCGAGAGCGGGAAAGGCAAGAGCCATGCCTTTGCGACCATGCTCAGGCAGGTCCCGGCCCGGTTCCGCCTTGAGGGGGCGATGAGCAACAAGGCGCTCTTCTACGTCGACGACCTCCAGCCGGGCTCGGTGATCGTGCTTGATGACCGGGCACTCTCGGAGGATATGGCCGGGATCCTGAAAGGGGTCACCACCTCCTTCCGGACACCGTTCCTGTACCGGACGGTGAGCAGGGACCGGCGTGCCCAGGTCTGCACCATCCCGGAGCGGTGCATCTGGTGGGTGGCGAAGGTGGAGGGGGCCGGCGACGACCAGGTCTTCAACCGGATGCTCACCTGCTGGATCGACGACACCGAGGAGCAGGACCAGCGGGTGCTGGCCCGCGTTCTCGCGAGGGACGTGGCGGTCCCCGACACGACCGGTGAGGACCGGCCCGGGGTCCTGGCCTGCCAGGCGATGTGGGAGATGATCGGGAAGCAGACGTTCCGTGTCGTGATCCCGTATGCCACCCGGATACGGTTCCAGGCGGCCGCGAACCGGCGGAATCCCGAGATGCTGCTCGACCTGATCAAGGCGAATACTGTGCTCCGGTTCATGCAGCGGGAGCAGGTCCGGGCCGGCGGTGTGATCTCACTCACTGCAACTATGGAGGACTTCAGGGACGCGACCGGGCTGTATGGCCTGCTGAACGGGACCGCCGGAGGTCAGCAGACGAAACTCACCAAGCGCGAATCGGATATTCTCACCATCATCCAGCGATCCCAGTGGCCCGAGTTCACCATCCCGATGCTCCAGAAGGAGACGGGGCTCGCGAATGCCTCGCTCCATAAGATCATCCACGGGTATGCGAGCAGGGGATCGACCTATTCCGGCCTCCTGGAGAAGTGCCCGGCAATCGCCTACTGTGACCGCACGGTGGTGACCGATGAAGAGGCGGGCAGGATCTCGATGAGGAGGAGGACGAATGCCTATACCTTCGACCGGGACATGTACCGGTCCTGGTGTGCGGGTGGCGAGGTCTGGCTGGATGATGATGACCCGGATGACCCTTCCGCACCTTCCGCAAATTCCAGCGATATTCGCGATGTTTCAATGGATGCGGCAGGATTCGAAAACAATGCAGGAGGCTCCGATTCTCCTTTTACTAATAATAATAAAAATAAATTAGTATGTACTAAGGTATCCTTCTGCAAATCTGAAATTACACAGCAACCCGGTTGTGATGCTATTCATGTATCTGCCTGTGTGTGTGATTCTGAAATTGCGGCAGGACAAAACTTAATTCCTTCACATTCGGCCCCGATTGATGAATCTGCCACAGAATATTCCCCATTCTCCTTTCCGCAACCCTTTCCGCAGGGGCAAAAAGCCGGAAATATGCAGCAGTCTGCAGAAGGACCCGGAACATCCGTTTCACGGATCAAAGCCGTGGACTACAAGCCCCTCGATATCCCGGAGAAGACCCCGTGTTTCCTCTGCGGGAGAGCGTGGTCGCACTACGTTGAGAAGCTGACCACGGAGCGGAGGCTGCGGGAGGACAAGACCGCGAGGAGGATCTGTAAACCGTGCTACCAGGACGCAAAGAGACAGGCCCAGCAGGAAGCGGTCATCCTCCCCGGGATTATTGACGTCGCCCGGCTGGAACCGCTGAAGACCAGCGTGGGAAGGTGCTCGATCTGCGACCTGGACAGGGCTGCGTATATCGACCGGAGCACCGGCACTTCGCTCTGCGAGTCATGCTACCGGCGGGTGGCAGGGGACCAGGGGTGCGGGGAGGTGATCGGGTGATGCTCGTCTGCGACATGCGGACCATGCAGGCACTCTTCTATCCACTGGAAGATGGAGCATTCCGCGAGGTACGGGTGATCTCCATGGCCGAAACTCACGCGACAATCGGGGGAGACCCACGGAAGCTCAGTTCGACGTGGAAGCGATACTCCTCCCGGCACCGGGAGAAGCACCTGGCACGCCAGAAACACTCCATGGCGACACACCGGGACCAGGTGCGGACGTATACTCACCAATATGAGCAGTCCAGGAAGATGCAGAAGGGTGCATCTCCGGGAGTGGCCGGGACATTCCGGGAGGTGGCCTTATGCTCGCCCTGATCCGGAAGGGCTGGCGGAAGGTAGTCCGGTTCTTCTTTGGCGAAACGCTATCACTGGACAATGACGTTGCCGACAGCACCGGGACAGCAAACCCAGTCGATACCCTTGCTCCCTCTTCGGTTCTGACCGTCGATGACTCTGCACCGGACCTGGATCTCATGGAGTGTACGGGGACCGAAATATCCGCTGACGATCCCTCCACTACCCCTGTCCCAACCGCCAAAACTGCATCACCGGACCAGGACGTTGCGGAAATCACAAGGACCGTCCCTCCTGTCGATACCCTTGCTCCCTCTTTAGTCCTGACCGGCGATGACTCTGCACCGGGCCTGGATCTCATGGAGTGCATGGGGACCGGAATTTCGGCTGCCGCTCCCTCCACGGTACCAGTCACAACCGCCAGAACTGCATCACCGGACAATGACATTGCCGACAGCACCGGGACAGCAAACCCAGTCGATGCCCCTGCTCCCTCATCGGCCTCGGCCGACCGGATTACGCCCTCGTATGATTTCAGCAGGTGGACCATCACCGATGTCCGGGAATCCCCCTTCGAGAAGGTGGGCCGACTCTATATCGAGGGCGACGACCTGGTGATCCGGACTGACCTCGACACCCGGGGATTCCGGATCCCGCTCACGGATATCGTTGCCGTGCTTGACGGGGAACCGCAGCCGATCCGGGTGCTCATGAAGGGGAACAAGGTGGGAGTTGCAAAGCGGTCGGCTTCGGGGAAGGCGATCAACTTCCTGATAGAACCAATCCTGTATACCGCCCCGATGAGCAGGGTGATGGATGTCATCGAAGGGAGGGCAAGGAAGGCGGCGGTGTTTGTGGGGAAATGACAACCCCGAATTCTCTATCGGGATACCCGAACAAGGAAATGAAGGTCTTCCACCCGCTGGAAGCCCGGCCCGCGAACCCGGTATACAGGAACATATACCAGCAATGTCTATGGACGGCTGTTGTTGCCAACGTGGATGGGAACCTGACCATGACCCTGGGCAACACACCGGAAACCCAGGTGGTATTCACTCTCTTGCCCTGGGACAACCACACCTTCAGCTCAACCTGCCCGGCATGGAAATGGGGACCGGTGTACGATGGGAGGGTCACGTTTAGCACTGCTCCCCATGGCACCGTACGGCAGCTGACAACTACACTCCTCCTCCAGAAGATGTGGCACCAAGGACGCAACATTTGTACGGACAGGCGCTGCATCACCGTAAAAACCATTTTTCATCCCCATATGTCCAAATGATGAGGTATACCTGCGATTGTTCTGCGGATCCCATCCTATCACTCCCGCCGGGCTATTGACTCCGGCCCGGGCCGCATCGCAGCCATCCGTGGCAGTTCGGGCAGGAGCCGGGGCGATCTCGTGTGTACCAGCGGAATTTCATGAAGAGCGGTGGCGATGGGGGAGTGTCAGGATCAGGAAGACGGCGGGTGAACGTGAGTGGCGGTGGGCATTCGTGGGTTCGGACAGGGGCTGACAGGGAGGACGCAGGGCACGCGAACAACGGTCAGTGATCACAACGGGGGGGAGAAGTGCAACGGTGATTCGGAAACCTCCGGGGAAACCAGGGACATGAAAACGGTGCTCCCGAAAGCAAAAAAGAATTAATGCATGAATACATGATGATGATCATATGAAAACGATCCATGTTCCCATCATTATCGAAACAGATGAGGACGGGGTCTTCATTGTATCCTGCCCGCAGTTCAAAGGCTGCCATACATTCGGCAAGACGATTGACGAGGCACTTGCCCGGATCAAGGAAGCCATTGAGCTCTGCATGGAAGATTCACACCCGGAATCTCTCAATACCTTCGTCGGTTTCCGTGAGGTCGAGATCGTACAGGGTGTTTGATGCTTCCCGTTCTCAGCGGGAAGGAACTTGTTGCTTTTCTTGAACATACCGGATTTTCCACCATCAGGCAGCGGGGCTCTCATGTCCGCATGAAATCGGACGACGGGAGGTATACGACAATCCCTATCCATTCCGGCGAGGATCTCCCCAAAGGACTCCTGAGAAAAATTATCCGTGATGATCTTGAGATGACGCTTGAGGATTTCTCTGAAGAGTACAGAAAATACAAAGGAAAGTAATCTGCCATCCGGGATAGGACCATGGCCTGAAACACCCGCTGGATGCTCTCCTGCAGCAGCTGATGGGCGAGACCAGGCTTTCGCATGGCCGCATTGCAGCCATCCGTGGCAGTTCGGGCAGGAGCCAGGGCGATCTCGTGTGTGCCGGCGGAATTCCATGAAGACCGGTGGCGATAGGGGAGCGTCAGGAAGTGGGGGATGGCGGTGTGTGGGGGGAGGGATGGAGAATACCTAAGAGGAAAAATCATTCAACAAAATCAGATTCCGCAATCTCCTCGATGATAAGCGGAGTTTGTAGTACCAGAATCCCCGATATTTTTTCTGCAAGAGAGTTTTGCAAATGCTCCTTATGTTCTCCTTTTTGGGATGTGTTGTTGTCAGGAGAGCGATGGTCATTCTGGAGGATCAAAGATGGAAAACATCCCGATAGTGCATTCAGCCATCATTTGTGTTTCAATCGGAACCAAGAATGTTACAAATGACGCTCTATAAGAGAAAAAATAAACTCAAGAAGTGATTTTCATTTGTTTTACTATTGCATTTGCAGCGTTCTTTTTTACACTATCGATTCCATTCAAGCACGCTGTCTTGGTGTTATAGGGTTCACTCACGGCAATGATTTTCCCATTTGATGCTTTCAATCTAAACCGGTATCTTCCTGATTTATCCACATAGACTTCAAATTTCCCGGAGGTACTTGGTGAAGAAAACACCACCGATCCCGAACCATACTTTATCACTTCAATTTTCGAACCAGTTTTCGCCATCTTTTCAGCCAGTGCCAAGATATCGCGGGCGACTGCCTCATCAACGTAATCTTCGCCGCAGTTCATGCAGATCTCTGCAGGCACTTCTTTCATGACAAGGGTGAGTCCATCCCGCTCGAATGTGACCGTCGTGGTCCCGGGTCGGGTCTCTCCACTCTTGCATACTACACACTTCATGATGTTCTCCTTGTAGAGTGATCTTCCCAGCGATCAGTGTCCGGTTCGTATGCTGTAACCACAATTATCACTCCCTCCTCTTTATCGTATGCTCCGACCTGGACAACAGGGTCTTCTTCATCCCGCTGGTCGATGTTGTGACCGTGCTGGACGGCGAGACCGTGCCGGTCCCGCTGTTGTCCAATAGTACTCATGTGGGGATGGCGAAGCGATCGGTTTCCGGGAAAGCGATCAACTTCTGGATTGAGCCGCTCCTGTACACGTCGCCACTGGTGAGGGTAATGGATGTGTTGGAGGGGAGAGCGAGGAAAGCGGCGGTTTTTGTGGGGGTATAGATGGGAAAATTCACTATTACGGAAGAGAAATATCTGTGAATCTTCGAAAAGGTTTATAATTTTAGAGAATAGAGAAATCGCGTGAAAGAATGCAGGATTAGAATATGCCCCATCTTACGACCTTTAATGATCTGAAAACCTTGCTCCAAGCGGGTTTCGAAGACAATGAAGATTCACTGAGTCATTTCAATGCCACATATTCCACTCAGCTAAAGGCATATCTTATTGAAAGTAACCTTCCAGTTAAGGATCTTCCCTGTCCCTCGGGATTCGGACATTGGAAAAACCTTGATGTCCCCCATTGGTTTATCAATGATGGTGGCCATTTTCCTGGCTCACTCTTTCTTGATACCACCAGGGAAAGGGTCTGGATTTTTTACAGCCTTCTCGATGCAAGTTTATCAGATGTAACTGTTGATTCATGGATTAATGATATCAAGGGTCTCGATCATTGCTGGCTCTCGCGATCACAGTTGATGCATTTTGGAAAATTTGAGGAGTGGAAAGAAAGGGGCATTGGTCTGAAATTTACAGACGGTCTCACCCCAGAAGAAAATGCTGGAAATTTTAGTCTAAAGGCATGGTATGGTGCGACAAGACAGATTCCAGCACTAGATGATGTTTTGAATATCGCCAAGAAAAAGTTTGCAATCTATAGTGCACGGTGGCAAAAGATGAGTGGTGGATCTGTCACCATCTCTGCTGAATGGTATAGTAACGGTAAGGTCACTATTAATCGGGCAACGGATGTTGATGAAGTCATGCTCTCGATATCCGATATCGCAAACCGATATGAGGATGCAATTTTTGAGGCAACAGAGATCCGTAACTCGAAAATGGGAGCGTTTGAACTGGATTTTTCACAAACAATTGACCTTGAGGCATTTTCTCATACTGTTGCCATGGGAAGAGGCACAATGAATCTATGGCTCGTCGAAACGGAATCTCAATCAGATTTCAAACGATTCCGGGGTATTGATCTCCATACATGGGACCGCGTCTTTATGGATGTAGGATTGAATTACGCCTATCTGACGATACCGGGGAAAGGGTGCGTGAATGCAGCCCCTCGAATTGCAACGATTCAGGGTGAAGATAATGCAGGAAGGATAATGATATATTTCGATGGGGTTGAAATGTTTGCCTGACCCTGATCAACGAATTATCCTTTGGCGAAATACTATCCAATTATTCCATGCATATAAGAACCAAGGATTTATTGGACCTTTTTTTTCATCGGATTATGGAAATTACCGAGTTGAATCACCTTTATCCGAAAGGGAGACACTAAAACGAAGGATCCCCGATATCTTTGCATGTGGTCCGTCAGGATGGTTAATAATCGAACTCACATGCGATGATGAATCGAAGAAAGGTCAATTGGATGCGGATAAAAACCTCGATCCCAGGAGTCTATCAGGATATGGTTGTAAAGCATATTCCTCATCGCCTGATACCATTAGTAGTCGTCTAATCGAAAATAACGACCAAGGACATTGTCAGATGGTTGTGTATTCTTCATTTATTCTGAAAAATGAAGAATTTATTAATAATATATTTACGGAATGCACTTATCGAAACAAAAGGCAAGGATCTTACAAAGTTGCCGGAAATACCTTTTAGCCTTGTTCCTGAAATGAAAAACTTTGAAATCAGACGCGGGCTTGTGGATATTGTCATGCAAATTTTTTATGAAAAATCTGAAGGAAAAACCCCTTCCGAGATGTGTGAGGAGGGACTCGAACGGTTATTTGATCTCGTTTCTCCTTCCGCTCGACAGTCACTTGTTGATAAAATTCAGCAGGAAATGGATGTTCTCATTCGAACAGATCTCGCAGGATACATCGAATACAAAGACGGAAAATACCGGTCCACATCAAAATTGAAACCTTATCCTCTATCCAGGCAGGTTATTACCCAAAAATTACAATCCTGGGCGAATCCAACACAAAGGACGATTCCTGATTATAACCCCCTCTAATTTTGACATGAAAAGAATCTTAAACTCAGTATTTCCCTAACATTTTCCCTAAAAGAAAAATTAGTTCCGAAAGAAAACCATAGGATTCTTTCAAACGCACTCGTTCTTCTCTTCGATAATTATCGAACGCGACCAATAAAGCTAATTCAACATTTGTCTGAAGCATATCAAGTGGAGGCTCGATTTGTTCACGATGAAAATGGGTCGGTGAATTTTGTGCTAAAATTACTTCTTTTTTAAGCTGAAACTCTCCAAATTGTTTTTTGTATTCATTATTCGAGAGATTCATCAATTTGTATTCTTCACATTTCTTTTGCCAAAAAACGATAAATTGAATAATCTCTTCGTTATTCACGTTCGATAGGTCGATATCCCCAATGTTCCTTATCATTTCCCCACCCCCTCTACAATTCCGATCTCCTCCTCCGTCAGCCCGTATAGCTCATACACTAGGGCATCGACTATGAATTTTCTGGAGCCTCCAATCCGGAAGGCATAGTCAATAAACTCGGTGGACCCCCGGATGCGGATTGGATCTTCGTGGATGACTTCTTTGTACTGTTCCGAATACCCCTTGGTATTGTCGACATCCCAACCGAGGGTCTTGAAGAACGGATCAACGAACTCCCTCCGGAGCTGGGTTTCGTTGAACTGTCCTCTCCTGTAAGCTGCCTGGTGAAATTCGTATCTCTCAACAAGTTTGAGGATTGCCTCCGGGATCTGTGTCGATGCCTCCATGCGCCTGCCTTGGTATGTAATTTTCATGGCGTGAGGAGTGAAGAATCATTCGATATCACGGGTGAAGAAGGAAAAAAAGTCACTATCACGAGGGTCCAGATCGAATAGGAATTGCAGATCCAGAACGATTCAAACCGCACGGTTTTCCTATTGGCCAGCAATTCAGGACTATTTCAAGGGACCGGCCAAAATTTCTTTTTATTTGTTGTTCTACCCCCTTATTGCCCTCCAGTCAAGGGAGGGCAGGAGTATCAGAAATGGCAGACTTTGTTGAACAGAGCGTCACCAAGACCGCGACCCGCGAGCTAACCACTCCGTTTGCGGATATTGCTGCGCTCAACACCGTGGTAAACTCCGTCATCAGTACCAACCCCTTCGGGTGCACTGCGTACGAGACTGGCGGTCAGACCATGGACGCGGTTGCAAAAACCCGCGAGTACTACAACGGCCGGGTCATCTTCGAGGATGACGACGCCAAGACCGTGGGATATGTGACCATTCGTGCACCTACGGCAGCAGCCTTTGCGACCATGAAGACCGAGGTCATCGGCGACGCCGAGATGGCCACCGCGATGGGCGGAGACGCATCGGACGACTTCGAACGGGATACCTATTCCATCATGCTTCGGTGTCACGACCCGTCGGGCGAGCTCTACTACGTGACCTTCACCCGTGACCAGGTCCGCGTCAGTTCCTACAGTGCCGACGCGATCCTCGCGGTCATCGAGGCATGGGCCGACACGGTGCCCGCCCTGGCCTGAAGACCAACGACTGACTTTCCCATTCAGGGAAGGGAGGGACCATGGATGAAGGATTCATGTTCCTCCTCGGCATGTGTGTCGGCGGCCTGGTGATGCTCTTTACCATCATCAGGATCATCGCCGGGATGCACACCCGGATGGAGCAGAACCCTGGGAAGCGGTGATTTCCATCCCGCGTTCCCTTTCAGTGTGTCGCCTCCCCTTTCCTGGAGTGGAGGTAGCCCTATGGACCAGGAACTTATCCAGATTTTTGAGCTGCTTGTCGCGTTAGCTGCGGCCATCATGGCCTACTGGCAGCGCAGGCAGAAGATTGAGGCAAAGAACGAGACCAGGCAGGTTGTCGCCTTCTTCGACCCGAAGGATGAATCTGTGACCACCCCGCCCGGGACCATCCCGGCCCGCTCGTGGAAGATGAGCGACGAGACCCGCCGATGGGTACTGACCGGCCATGATGCGACGAACCAGGCGAGCCTCCTCCGGCAGATTGAGGATGCCGAGAAGGAGAAGCTGACGCACTACTATCTCTCTTACCAGGACCGGGGCGGAGGGTTCTACGAGATAGAGTACGGCTTAATGAAGGGATCGGGGAGCGGCAAGCCGGTATAAGGTTCTGACCGCTCCGGTGGCTCCTTTATCTCCCCTCTCCTATCTTCTCTTGCCTCTCCCAAGAGGCATCACAGAGGGAAGGCTGGTGGTGCACCCCCCTGCATCACCCTCTTCTTCATCCGGGATCTCTATCACCTGTATCGCAGCCATAAGAAAGCGGTGTCCGTTCGCCTCACGAACCTGGGTAATTGGGCAATTCTTGGTAAAAAATATGGGGCAGGAATGAAACCTTACCCTTTTTCACTGATGGTTTTTTCAGTGGTTGTGTGAGGCCAATACCACGCATTTACGAGGAATAATACGCCGATGATCGGCATCCCGAACATCCAGTAGAGATACAGCAACCCGAACATTGGAAGGTAACCCCCGTAGTGTAGTAATACACATAGACCAATACACTTATTTTCAACCACATCATCCACACCTTATGCAAGATCACATTTTTCATCGGAGGGACGAGCCCGAATACGCCGGATCCCGTCTTGCACAAGCATTCAAAAAGGGCCGATTAACCACAAAAGAAGTAGCGCTCATCAAAGATTTTCTCTACGAGCGGAAAGCCAAGAAGAATCTCTCGAATGGACGAGTGGCTCTCTATGTCAATCACCTTATTCGTATCCGGGACTTTTTACCTGGTCCATACGATGCAATGACGACCGGCGCATTCATGCAAGCAATCTCTGAAATAAAAACCGGAAAGAGACTGGATGGAAAGCGGTTATCGAAAAGCACCATTCACGACTACATTCTGACGCTCAAGGTCTTCTCAGAGTGGCTCACTAAAAAGAAAATCGTCGAGGTGCCGATCGAGGAGATCAAGGAGATCAAGGTCCCCAAGGCCCCATTAATGACCAAGACTCCGGACGACATGCTCACCGATGAAGATATCCAGAAGATCATTGGGGTCTGCGCAAACTCGAAGGAACGTGCACTCGTTGCCTGTGTCTTTGATGGCGCCTTACGAATTGAGGAGGCAGGCTATCTCCGGTGGCGGCAGATCCAGAAGCTGAAACACGGGATCTCCATATCGACCGACAAGAAGACAGGGTATCCCCGGTATATTCCCTGCCCGACTGCCTGGACCTACCTTAAGACCTGGAAGATGGATTACCCGGCAGTGTATGGAATCGCCCCAGAGGGAGACAACTTTGTGTTTCTCACCCAGAAGGGAGTGCCGTATCAGTATACCGGCTTCCAGTACCTAATGAAAAAATTCAGCAGGAAACTGCGGAAGCAGGGCGACAAAGTGCTTGCGGATAAACTCCATTTCCACCTGCTCCGGCACTCCAAGCTCACAGCATATGCAAAACAGAATATGAACGAATCGATCCTCTGTAAGATCGGCTGGGGTAAACGATCCTCGATGGTTGAGCGCTACATCAATCTCTCGCAGGTCGATGTAGAACACGCGGTAATGGGAATCGCTGGCATAAAGGATATGGAAGTGCCAAAGCCGATTTTTGTCCCGGGTGTGTGTCCACACTGTCTTTGCAAGGAGGTCCCGCCCACTGCCGCCTATTGTCCAGAATGTGGATCTGAGCTTACTGAAGAGGCATTGGCCGAGACTGAGAAGCTCGTCCGAAGTGTCAGAGAAAATCCGCTCTCGCTGAGGAAAGCGGTCGATCAAATGGTTGAAGAGAAACTGCGCAAAGCACAGGCGATATAATTATTCAGATTTTTTTCCCTTCCTCTTTTTCGGCGAATATGCGTTTTTAATGATTTTCTGCCCTTGTTCGCTTGATAACACATTCAGAACCGCACGTTCAATCACGGACTCGTCGAGTTCGATTAACAGTCTTCCGCCTTCAATTCTCGCGCTTTGGATTGGTTCAGGAGTGGATGAGGATGCGCTTTTTTGTTTGTTGTCGAATCCAAAAATCTCAGCCAGTTCAGGTATATCGAATGTGATTTTTGTGATATCGACTCCCTGGGCTTTTTGGACAATCTCTCTGCTTGCAGAATTCACGTTCTTTTTTCCATCGATTTTTGCGATGAATGCCAACATCTCCCGATACCCTTGGTTGCATGTTGCACAACCGCAGAACCCGAGTTCTGATTTTCCTTGTGCAAGAGATGACAACAACACCAGGACATGGGGTAGTTGTAAGGTGCGAATCCAGCACCATTTGACAATTCGTAACGGATCTTCATTTGACTCCTCCCCTGGAGGTTTTGAGGGATTTTTTCGTCGTCGGATTATTGGTTTTGGTAAGTTTTCGACAGTATCGCCCGCCGATTCTCTCAAATCAACTCCGCATCCATTGCAGTAATTTTGTTGACCGACGATGGGAAATCCGCAAATATCGCACTTAGTGACCATAATCATCGACTTTGTGGAATTCCTTCAAAATTTTTACCTTCTTTATTCTTCGCAACAATCCCGCATGCGATATAACAGAATCCAAGGAGAGGTAATCCAAGCACCATGAATAATGTATGGATAATCGGAGTAAACCAGAAAATACTCCCATACGTAGCGATATAAAAGGGGAAAAGACAGACCGCAACAACTGCGATCAACGTGATTATCAACGCCAGGTAATAAGAAATTCTTCTAGTTCTTTCCTCGGTTCTTACCGTCTTAAATACCCAAAGAGAGCTTGGGGCCAGGAACAATAATCCGATCATGAGAATAAATCCGGATACATCGCTTAATGGTAATCGCGACAGGGTGTCGCCTCCGACACTCAGATAATATAAAAAATAAGAAATACTGGTACCGAGACCGGAGACGCATACTACCAGGATGCAAAGGCAGAGAGGTAATACTGCGGATCGATATATCGGTTCAACCTTTTCACTTTTGAGAAAGAGCAATGCACCACCAAGGGAAATAAAACTCATTGTAAGCAGGAGAATGGGAAAGAGCCAGATAACCTTGTAAGAAAAGATTGCCTCGAGACCCTGACTTATTGCGAACCAGAAAAATAACGCAGATGTCAGAATTAGAGCGTGTTTATTTGTAATTTTTTGTTCACTCATAAAAACACCACATACTGTTCAATGGCATCTAGATTCTGATTTGTATTAATTCAGGTACAACATAGCGCTCAGTCATTTATTCCTCAAGATCGATGTATATGTTCCATGATTGATTTTGCAAGTATCGTGAAATCGGTAATAAGAAAACCTCGGAAATATGAATGAACGCACAATTCATGCAGATTTATTCGTAGATACATACTTCAGTGCCATATTTCCGAGTTCCTTCGTGTCACGGCTGGTGAAGTGCATTCCCCATCTGCAGGCATCATGCGCACCGGTGTATACGAGAGAATCACCAGGCAATATAATTGCATTTCCTAACGTGAATGTATATGATTCATTGAACATTGTAAAGGGAATTACTTCTGTGTTCGGATAGACAACTTCAATCGCCAGCGTGGTATCCCTCACTCTCTGAATCTCCTCAGGGGTGCTGCTGCAGGGGCACTCTGTTGCTATATCTCCAACGATTATCCTGATTTCTTTTTCGAGGATAGCATATTCATGCGTATCAGGAGGAATCCAGTGATGCACTCCTCCCCCTTCATGGATAAAAATGCCAGGAATCCGGGGCGGTACAGGCGGAGGAGTCAGAATTCTGTCGATATCATTGTGATCTGCAGACTCCAGCCAGAGTGTGATTGGAGTCCCATTGCTTGAATTTCCGTAAAGGATCCATGCAGGCTCCCAGAGTTCGATACCCTCACACCTCGTCTCGTGAAAACGGTGGAAATACCCTGAGTGAATGGTATGGATCACGAGGGGAAATTGCGATTCTTCTATCCTGGTTACACTCTGACTGAGATTCAAATTTTCAAGAATATTTCCTAAAGGAAGAATCCGTGCAGTACCGGTTTCATTCAGCGTGTGGAGTATGAGGCGAATTTCATATGTCTCCTTCCAGGGCCCATTATTGATGTACGCTGACGCATACTCCTGTGTTCCTGGCGGGCGGGCTATTCCGAGTTCCACATCCAATAAATCCACATATGTCCCATGGCAGGGGCTGTCATTTGTGAAATCAATGTGTGTCCGGATTACTGGCTCTGCATTCCGGGTATGGTTCTGGATCGTCTGAATTGACCATTCTTCGGTAGCATTAAAGCAGATCGGCAATCCTTTTCGTGGGCCTGATTCCTCTAAAGGTGTATCAGATGCAATTATTTCCAATGATGTTTTCGTCACATTGTAGATAGAGGCCTTCTCAGGGGGTGATGGAATTTTTCCAAGAAGCACGATGTCCCCATAGGGAGTGATGATCGTCTCATTGCTTTCGGTGTTCTGTAGTTCAGTGTGCATCACACAGCCGCATATCAGAGCCAGGAGGATTAAAAAAGACCATAGAATTGGTTGTGCGTGCGTCATTTTCACACCAGGTTTACATGCCTCTTTTCCAAGTGAATGTGCTCTCTCAAGAGTATAGGAAGCGTTTCCGGTATTGAAATGTTGTGGAGAATTTTTGCCGCGCATCTCCCGCTCATTTCACATTTCCCAACAAAATCCTCCGTAAAATCAATATTCCGCCGCATTCCATCAACATCACTTCCGCGCCTCATCTCCACCAAAATATTCACGCCAGAAAATCTCGCTGCGGTTGGACCGAATTTGCGATCGAACTCCATGATTAAGGTAAATTTATATTCTCCCGCGATCTTGAAAAGATCAAGACAATGATCCAACATTTGTGCAGAGAAATGACGTGGAGGTTCAACCGGTTTTTGCATTCGCCAAAGAAAGCGGCGTATTTTGCCCGGTTTATTTCCATCAACATCGTCTCACTCTTTGCACTGATGGGCCGGCTTCTGGTCCCGTCCACGGTACAGAACTTTGCAGATAAGAGGTCCAGGGTAATTTTCTTGAGCGCCCGGATCTCTCCGTTCTCGCTCTCTTCTTTTGGTTTGCGTCGTTAACCGCCGGTCCGTGAAGGTGGCATCCCGAACGACAATCCTCTAGGTCACCTGCCAGTTCCCGGCAGGTTCTTTCCGACCGCAGGCAGCACACGCTCCATGTGCTCTTTCTGAACCGGCTCTTCTGATTCGAACTTATCGGACGTGTATGATCTGTCCCTCATGAATCGTTGTTGAACAATCGCGAAAGATCGGTGATATTTATGCAGAATGGTTCTGCTCACGAACCCTTGCGGGTCACACAGGAAGCCGTCGATGCGTACGAAAGGCGGACAGGCTTCACAGGCATTGGAAAAATAATGGTCGAAGACGGGCACTGGATTATCGTTCCAAATCGGGAGGCGCTGCGATGCACGCGCACATGAGGTATAGGAAGAGTCCTGCAGCATTGTGGAGATCTCCAGGGCCTTCACTCATTCATACTACGATAACCGGAGGGGCAACCTCATGACCTCCTCCAACAGATTCAGGAAAATGCTCTCCCTCAAGAGGGAGGCTGCTGCTATGCTGGAGGCCAAGGGATATGTCGTCCTCCAGTTCAAGGACCAGGAGGCCCCGGGACACCTCTTCGCCGCCCGGGGTGACCACGGGATCCTTATTTCTCTGTTGAGGGCGCACGACCCCTTCTCCAGTATCGAAGAGGTCACGAAGTGCTATGGGGGAATCATCATAGATATCCGGAGCTTTCCCAGCCCTGATGACTATCACTTCGAGATCTGGGTTTTTGTCTCCTCAACCGAGTGCTGGCAGTACTTTCGCATCGGACACGACGAGGTGACTGAGGTGGAACATGGCGGGTAAGAAGGTGGGCCCGGTCGCCCCGGTCCAGCCCATCTCGACGATCCGTGAGATCCCGCTCTACCTCATCCCGCGGGTGGTGGCGGAACAGATCAAAGAGAAACGTGAGTCGGTCTTCCAGATCACGGTGACCCGGAGCAACTTGCATTACTATACTGTCGTGGTGACGACGTCGGAGGTACGCCAGGACCCGGCAGCGTTCTCCGTTGAACCGGTACCTGCGATCGAGGAGGGTCAATGATCGTGAAGCGGAGCCCGCTTAAGGATGCCCGGAGCCTGGAGATTGGTGGTGACCCATGGATGACTCACTTCACCAGGCCGTCACACTCCTGATCGCTCCAGGGCAGGTCGTCGAGGTCAGGGCTCTCACCGATCAGTGGATTCACAGCGGCTACTTCGACGACCACGAGGAGCTGGCCCGGCAGGTGGCTGCTCTCGATACCGACCAGAGCGTGCAGGGGATCTATTTCACGCTAAACGAGGTGAACCGGGCACTGCTCTCCCGCCGGGCGAACCGGATCAAGATGCGGCTTGGGAAGAAGGACGCCACGACCAGCGATGCCGATATCCTGTGGAGGCGGTGGTTTCCCATCGACATCGACCCGGTCCGGCCGAGCGGAGTGTCATCGAGCGACGAAGAGCACCAGGCCGCACTCGTCCGGGCTGCGGAGATCGCCGCGTTCCTGGGCCGGGAGCACGGGTGGCCTGCCCCGGTCATGGCCGACTCGGGGAACGGGGCCCACCTGCTCTATCGGATCGATCTCCCGAATGATGAAGAAAGCCGGGACCTGGTGAAGAAATGCCTTGAAACTCTTGACACCATGTTTTCGAACAGCGCGGTCACTGTGGACACTGCGAACTTCAACGCAGCCCGTATCTGGAAGATCTACGGTACCACCTCACGAAAAGGTGACAACACAAAGGACCGCCCGCACCGGAAATCGCTCGTGTTATCAGGTGACCACCAGTTGAACGTGGTTGATACATCGTTCTTACGTACATTGGCCGAATTATTTCCGTGCGCTCCACCGGAAATAAAGGGGTATAAAAAAACTATCGATCTCCGGGAATGGCTCACCTGCCATGGCCTTCACATTGCCCATGAAAAGCCCTACCAGGGCGGGACGCTCTATTCCCTCGAGGAATGTCCGTTCTCACCGGCACACAGGGACGGAGCGTTTGCGATCCAGTTCCCGAACGGGGCAATCCATGCCGGGTGCCACCACGCGAGTTGCGGCGGAGGCCGGCAGCGGTGGCAGGAACTCCGGGCGAAGTATGAACCGGAGCGTGCGGAACAACGGGAGCAGCACGAACGCTCCTGGCGGCGTGAGCGGGCGGCGGCCAGAGCGGAACAGGAAGGCCGCGTGGTGCCTGCCGATCCCCCGTCTCCTCCGCCGGAACACCGAGCCAAGGCGCTTGAGGTGCTTCGTAACGGGGACCCACTCGCCCTGATGCTCGCCGCATTCGCCCAGGAGCATGTCGGCGACGAGATCCTCGCCCGCTGCATGGTCCTCTCGATGGCCTCCCAGGCGGTGAAGAACTCGGACGGGCTCCATGTCTCGGTGACGGGCGATAGCGGGAAGGGAAAAACCCATGCCTTCCGGAAGATGCTCCGGCAGGTCCCGGACCGGCTGAAGGTGAAGGGCACGGTCAGCAACAAGGCCCTCTACTACATGAAAGACCTCGCACCCCGGTCGGTCCTGATGAGCGACGACACCGAGCTCTCCGACAGCATCCAGGAGATCCTCAAGTCCGCGACCTCGAACTTCAACGAGCCGATCACCCACACAACGGTGACCAAGGACCTCTCCTGCCGGGTCTGCCGGATCCCCGAGCGGTGCGTCTGGTGGATCGCAAAGAAGGAGGGGACCGGCGACGACCAGGTGATGAACCGGATGTTGACCTGCTGGATCGATGAGTCCCCGGAGCAGGACGCCCGGGTACTCGCGGCAAAGCAGCGGAAGGAGCAGCAGGACCCGGACACCATCACGGACGAGACGCCGGAACTGCGGACCTGCCGGGCGATCTGGGAAGTCCTGCACGAGCAGATGCTCTGGGTGATCATCCCCTTCTCGGCCCGGATACGGTTCCACGCGATCCGGAACCGGCGCAACCCGGACATGTTCTATGACCTGATCAAGAGCCACACCGCCCTCTTCTTCCTGCAGCGGGCGCAGAAGACGGCCGAAGACGGGACGCTCTGCGTCTATGCGACCGAGGCGGACTTTTCGGCCGCCAACGAGATCTTTACGCTGCTGAATGGGACCGCCGGCGGCCAGGAGTCGAAGCTGACCAAGAAGGAGGCGGACCTGCTCGCGGTGATCCAGCAGGCCGGGCGATCTGAACTCACCATCCAGGACCTGCAGCGGCTCACCGGGAGTTCCTACTCGAGCATCTACCGGACCATCAAGGGCTACGATAGCCGGGGGAAGAACTACACGGGGGTGCTCGAAAAATGCCCGGCCCTCTCCTACACCGACCGGACGGTGACAATGAACGAAGAGGACGGGATCAGTGTGCGCCGGAGGACCGAGGCATATGCCTGGGACCCCGAGTTATATCGGTACTGGGCGAGCGGCGGTGCCTGCTGGCTTGACCGCGACCCGAAGACCGGGGGTGATGGCCCGGGTTCTTTGCAGCCGTTGCAGCAGGATTCCTGCAGTTTTCCAGCAGGTGCTGGAAATGGCTGCGACGGTCTTTCCGGTTCCGGTTTTCCAAACGATGCACACATAAAGGAGAATTCTGTACTGAAGAATGATGATTTGCAGCAATCCCAGGAATCTGCAAGTGGCCAGGAATCCGAACCGGATCCTGATCATTCTGTACATGATCCGGGATCTGCTGCAACAGCAACTCAAAGTGAGGCAATTATGGCGCAATCTGACAACCGGGAGATGCAACACAGCCTGTTTCCTTCCGGCAGGTGTACGCAACCTGCTGCAACTATGCAGGCAACACCGTTCCCTGCAGGAAACGGCGAACGCCCCCGGATCATTCGGATTGCGGATTACAAGCCGCTTGATATCCCGGAACCGGGGACACCGTGCTATGTCTGTGGGAAGAAGGGGTCATGGTTTGTCGAGAAACTGACCGCAGAGCGGAGGGCCAGGCCTCGGGACCAGCAGGACGCCCGCCGGATCTGCCGGTCGTGTCATACTGCTGCGGTGAAAACGGAGCAGTCGGCAAAGCAACCGCTACCCGGAACCATTGATGTATCACGATGCACCAGGCTCACAGTCGATGTCGGGAAGTGCTCGATCTGCGGGCTGGAGAAGGCGGTATGGGCCGATTCGTCTGATTTAGGGATTCACTTGTGCGAGCACTGTTACGAGAGGGAGGTGAGGGAGAGGATGGGGATGGTGGATTTAAGATTTCTACGATAACCCAAGGATTATCAAAAAGGAGGGAAGAATAAGCTAATTTGATGCTTCTGTCTGAACCAACACCTCTTTAATTTCCTGATCAGACAGAGTATCAATTTTCTTGCACTTCTTTATTCTCTCCATTAAATTGAACGTTCGTGAATTTGCCTGTCTTAAAATTGTGCTATAAGGATAAGGGATAATCTCCACATTTGCTCCCGATGTTGATTTTTCACAATCAACATATGAACCTAATACATAACAGATAATTTTTGTATTATTATTCAGTTTTCCGGATTTCTGGATTGCCAAGGCATAATCCTCTGCCTGACGTAACTCTTTCTTGGTGATTGTTGAACCCCCCCTCTTCAATTCAAGGATGAGAATTTTACTAATTCCAACAATATTGCCATTTTCGTCATAACGATCACTACCATACATCCCTATTGAAGAATCAGGTAAAATAACAAAATCAGGCCGATTTTTCGGATTTTCGACTTCGCTCGTATTGAAAAGATTTTGGACTATTGTCAACAATCTACGATTAGGGAAGAATTGAACTCCTTCATATTCAGGATTAAATATCCATAAACCCTTTTCGAATAAAGGTTGAAGGTCATGTAATTCATCGGTTTTATCGTCATCGATTATTGTTTCCATTCGTTTAATAATCTCCAATCTCCAATGCAACTCACTAAGAACTTCCTTTGCCTGGGTTACACTCCAGTCATCGAGTATTTTAGATAACGCATCTATGTCGCTGGGAGATACTTGGACTAGTTGCTGGAGTAATTTATATCCTGTTCTGCTCATTTCCATGTTAGCAAGTATTTCAACAGTATTTGATAGATGCCTTTGATTGATTGTTGGACACTTTTTTTGAATTTCATCAATAAACTGTCCAATTTGTTCTTTTGAAAAGTCGCTTAATTGTCGAATTGTCCCTCGATATTGATTCAATATTGTCTTTTTCGTTTCACTCCGAACATCCTGCATCAATGATTGAATTGATTCCAGGATGAAAGAATTCACACTTTCGCGGATTTTTTTGACTCTGGCATTATCTTTAAACCAAGTCCAATCAGCGGTCACTTCATCTTCAAGAATATCCGCTTTTACGACGATGGAATACCTTTTTGCCGCACTAGTGCGTCCATCGAGATATGTATTCTCAAAATCCCTCCAAGTATGTTCACCCACAAGACGATTATTCACCCACCAGGCTACACCATGGAGTCGGCTAATCCTTCCTGCCCGTGAACTATCAATAATATAGATCTCAACGGCTCCTTCTCCATCAATAGTATATTCATGCCTGGTAGATTGGTCTAATATTTCCATCGGGTCGATTTTTTGCCCGTTCAATATAATTTCGAAGGATGGGTCTGTTATAAACTTAGAACCAATAAGATCGCGTAAATTCTGGTGTTCTATGTAGTTCTTCTCTATAATACACGATATTGTGGTACCATGGCCATTACGGGATTTTTCATCAAGAAATTGAATTTGATATGGGAACTGGCTCTCATTAAGTCGGGACACTTCATATGCAGATTCCATCCCATTTTTCCATGTTTCAACCCGATAGGAATCAGCAAAACAAAATAGGCTATGTCTACCCTTTCCATTCCTTCCGTAAACCTTCCGTTCTTTATTTCCACTATCGGTAATCCTGGTAATGTTTCCTTGTCTTTTCCGCCGATTATAATTGAATTCGTTCCAGATGGATTCGAATTCGCTCCGGGTCATCCCAGAACCATCGTCACTAATTTCAAATTTTCCTTTTATATCAGATGGCCAGGTAAGGGTAACGTGTTGCGCCCCTGCATCCCATGAGTTTGCAACTAGTTCAATGACTGCAACATGAGGATCTGTAATTAATTTACCAGCATAATCGTCAAAAAATCCCTCACCGAAACGTAAAGGCAACAATGTCGTCTGAATCGAAGCATTTACCAACGTGTATCACTTCCTTTCAAACACTCTTTTCTGAATAATTTTCCTAAAGGGACATTTTCTCTCATTCATCAAGATTCAGCAGATCTTTCGCCAATGCTGTAATTGCCTCCCATTGCTGCTCTGCAACACTCCCCATTTTATGGATGAACCGTTCACGGTCAAGGGCAACAATCTGGAATACCAGTGCCACGCTCTCCCTGTCAAGTCCATTCTGTGGTGTTGGATTCACAGAAAAGGTATGAGAGAATCTGACTGTGCTGAGGGTCGTGGTAAACGGCACTACGACCACTAGACCATTTGCACTTCCCATGATGAGTGCAGGGCGTTCTCCCCTCTGCTCATGCCCCTTTGCATCATTGAGATCTACGAGCCAGATGTCTCCCCGTTTCATCAATCAGTGCTCCATTGACCGAAGAGAGGCTTTCTGCCAGATACTTGTCTCTTTCTTCAGTTCCTCAAGATCCTTCGCAGTTGGTTCGAAGAGGAACTCTTTTGCTTTTGATATGCCGACCGCGATTTGGGCTTCCGAATAGAAGGGCTTTAATCGTTTCACACAAGTGAGTGCTTCGAGAGGACTGCACCCATCCTTCATCGAAAAATACCCATATGTGGCTCCAACTTCCAGCAGAATCGGTTTTAATCCGAAGATTCTGTCAAGATTCCTTGCAGTCCCCTTTTCATGTGCACCCAGATGTGATTCTGTGGTGAACTGCTCGAATTCATTATGGAACTCATACAGGTCTCTCGTCAGGTCCGGGGAATATGGCCCCCGCACGTACATGCTGCAGGGGTATCCGAGATCGATACCCTTCAGTTCGAGCAGGCACACAAGCTTTTGTGCAACAAGCCGGTCGTCAAACCGGTTGATATCGAGTTGAAAGCCCAGTTCCTTGAAGAACGCAATAACCTTTTTTCGTTTCGCCATACTCATTCACCGCAATAGAGGAATTTGCAGAGCCATTTCCTGGTCCTTGTCCATTCATCCTGTCCTTCGCCCGTAATGGTGTAGAGTTCCAGGTCTTTCCCTTCAAAGATGATCTTTTCGGATGTGAGGTATCCCATCTCTTTGAGAACATTGAGATTTGCATACAGCACGCCGTCCGGTATATCGAGTGCCGCTTTTAATTCGCGATAGGTCGCTCCATCCGGACCGAGGGCAGCAAGGCTTGCAAGCAGTTTCAACCGGACAAGGGAGAAAATTTTTGCATTGAGCGCATGTGACTCGTTCAGAATGGAGAGCACATCTTGGTGCACGGGGTCTCCTGCCACTCCTCTCATTTCTGATTAGATGATCCCGCTCTGGCTATTTAATTACTTTGATATTTACTTAAAATTTAAAGTAAATTGTATCTCCCCCAATCATCATTCAGTCACGCATATATTACTATGAGTAATATACTCCTCTAGCCTCCCTACAGAGGCAAGGAGTATCAGTATATGGCAGACTTTGTCACACAGAGCACTGTAAAATCGGCAGTCAGGGAGCTTTCGGCTCCGATTGCTGATGTTGCAGCTTTCGCAGGGATTGTCCAGGGCGTACTTACCGACAATCCCTTCGGGTGCACCGCCTACGAGACCACCAGCGGCCCCATGCCGGCAATGGAGAAGACCCGGGAGAGCTATACCGCCCGGATCGTCTACCAGGATGACGATGCGATCACCACGGGGACCGTTACTGCCCGTGCCCCTACCGTGGCAGGCTTCAACACGGTGAAATCCGAGATTCTCGGCGATGCCGAACTGACCGCAGCCATGGGTGGAGACCCGGCAAATGATCCCGAGTCCGAACGGTACTCGACGACCATCAAGTGCCACGACCCCAGTGGGGAGATCTACTATGTCGCCTTTGCCCGCGAAGAGGTCCGCGTCACCTCCTACGAGTCCGACGCAATCCTCGCGGTGATCGAGGCCTGGGCCGACACCGTCCCGGCACTGGCCTGAACACCCCCGACAACGGGATGAAGGAAAGGAGGGATCTCCCTCCTTTTCCTGCCGCACTCTTCACCGGCCTCCCGTTGTCACCGGAGAGGAGGCCCGATGGAGTATGAACTTGTTGCGATTGTGCTTGCTGCGGTGCTTCCCGTCTATCCTGCACTCTTCGTCATCTACCAGAAGATCGGGAAATACGATGTGGTGTGCGAGGAATTCAGGAGGCTCCGGGAGGAGCACGACCGCATTCTGAAAGGAAAGGATGTGCATGGACCAGGAATTCATTCAGATTCTTGAGCTGGTTGCCGCCCTCATCGCCGCGATCGTGGCATATTGGCAGCACCGGCAGAAGACCAAGGCCGAGGAGGCCACCGACGAGGCCTTTGCAGGGATGCATCTTGCCGAAGCCCAGCAGCTGGAGGCAGAGGTAGCGAAGGACGATGTTGTGGCGTTCTTTGACCCACAGGACGACCGGGTGACGGAGCCGCCCGAGCAGGTCCCGGCCAGGTCCTGGAAGATGAGCGATGAGACCAAACAGTGGGTGACGTTCAACCACTCGCCGGAGGAGCAGGCCTCTCTGCTGAAGCAGATCGCCGAGGCAGAGGAGCAGAAAAAGTATCACTACATCATTTCAGTACCCGGGTGCTTCTACGAAGTGGAGTATGGGCTACTGAAAGGAGGAGGGAGGGGGTGAAAATGGAATTTATTCCTTTAATTTCCCAATAATTCTAAAGATTTATTTAGTAACTTATAATAAATTAGTTTATATGATCATTTATGTTCCTGATTACATATTCGGAATGATATGGATTATCCTTTTAATTGAAACAATGTTATTAATTGGAATATTTCTCAGTGAAACTCCAATTTTCCATAGGGCAAGATTAGACGATGCACAAAAGAGGGTTGCGGATATATACATTGGTTTTTCTTTAAGTTTTTTATTTAGTGCTGTATTATTGGCTTTCGACAAATTAACACCAAATTACACAGATTCTTATTGGTGGATTGTTTTAATTACAGGATTGGGCTTCGGAGTCGGACTTCTTGTCCTAATTCTCCATACGCTTTTCCCTCGTAGAAATAGAAATAATATTTAGATAATTATTAGATCATTTTTTAATAAAGATTTCAATTCATCCACCTTTTTCCTAATTTCATCCTCCATCTCCCCGATTTTCTGAAGGATTACCTCAGGCCTCTCGTATTGAATCTCCTCGTATTCAATCTCCTTGTATCGGGATACCGTCAGGTCATATCCATTCTCTTTTATCTCGTCGAACGGAACGAAGAAGAACTTCTTTTTCCGATCGGTAGGATTCTCATTCCTCCGTTTCCTGAAATGGTCGATGACATCGGGAATGTCTCCCTTCCCGTCGATAAAGGTCCGTTTGTCATCCAGAGAATAGCCATCGGCCTCCATGTCATAGAACCAGACTTTCTCGGTTGTTCCTCCCCGTGTAAAAATAAGGACGGCGGTGGAAACGCCCGCATATGGCCTGAATACGCCGGATGGCATGGATACCACTCCCTCAACCTGGCAGGTCTCAAGGAGCATCTGACGGAGTTTCTTATGAGCCTTTGAACTTCCAAAGAGTACCCCGTCAGGAACAATGACCGCACATCTTCCGCCAACCTGGAGGAGTTGCATCATCCGTTCAACGAAGAGCAGTTCCGTCTTTGTGGTAGAAAGGGTAAGGCTATCGTTGATGTCGTTTTTATCGATACTCCCTTTGAATGGGGGATTTGCGAGGACAACAGTGTAGCGTTCCCGCTCCTTATACCCTTTCGAAAGAGTATCCATGAGGGTGACCTGTGGAGCCCGGATCCCGTGAAGCACCATGTTCATGAGGGAGATGCGGGTCATCGTCGCATCGAAATCATACCCATAGAGAGTATCGGTCCAAAGTTTCTGCCAGTGAGCAGGGTTCGTAATCCTGTCACCGACCAGGTTATAGGTCTCCCCTTCCTCGTCGGTCTGTAAGAGATCTGCACTCGTGTATTTCCGGATGATGTATTCGTAGGCATTGACCAGGAATCCCGCCGTACCGCAGGCAGGATCACAGATCCGGTCATTGATATCCGGGTCAACCAGGGCAACCATCATCCGTATAATGTGTCTCGGGGTTCGGAACTGCCCGTTCTTGCCGGCAGTCTTGAGCTGGGAGAGGAGGTATTCGTAGATGTCGCCCTGGGTATCCCGGTTTTGTGCGGTGATGTTCATCTCGTCAAATATACTGACTGCTTCCTGAAGGAGCGAAGGTTTCGGGATAACGAAGATGGCATCCTTCATATGTTGGGCGAAGAGGGATTTTTCACCGTTATGGAGATTTTGAATAAAGGGAAAGACGGTATCCCGGACATGAGGAAGCATTTTTTCCGCTGAGTAATGCTTCCAGACCGACCACCGGCATTCGTCATGACCGGTAAAGACAGAGGTATAGGGAATATTGTTCGCCTTAGCCCGGTTTCCTTCCTGCAGGTCCATATCCTCGAGCCGTTTCATGAAGATGAGGTAGGACATCTGCTCGATGGACTGAAGAGGATTCGACATCCCTCCACTCCAGAAGCGGTCCCAGAGGGTGTCTATCTTGGATTTCAGTTCGGGGGCGAGGCGCATGACATTACGTTGATTGGTAGATATCCTTTAAGAGAATACCCATTTAATGTTCTCATATAGAATGGTTGATTTCCAAATTATTGCAATTGTCGTAAATCTCGCTGTGGCATTCGGGACGATTCTCCTTGCCTATTATACCTATAGATCTGTAAAAGCCTCGGAAAGGCAGGTTGAGATGGCAAGGAAATCTATTGAAAAACCCCGAATAATTGAAAATATCAATGATATCATTGAAAAAGTTCAAAGCGATGTGACCGGAGATATCGACTGTATACAAAAAAATGAACTTGTTTAGTTTATTTCAAATGAGAGGAATTCCAATTATGCCTGCGCACTAGTCTTTCCAATTTCAAAATTAAAGAGATTTTATACCGATTTTCATAAACTTGTAAGTGGGCCAGGTTGGGATGCAAATGCCAAACTCACTGCGTTATCCATTTCGATCGAGACCTACCTTTCCCAGCGATATAATGCATACGCTCACATAAACGAATGCCTTCTCTCTCTTGTGAAACTAGTTCGTGCTTACCTCGAAAAGAACCGGTCAGTTTTTCTTGAAAAATTAGATTCCATCCGAATTGAAGAAGAATCTGGCCAACAATTTTTAAGTGTGAGAAAAAAAAGTGGTGAAAAAATCGCTACAATTTCCAATGAAGAGTTGAATATCATTTTAGAGAGCCTGATTGTATCATCCCTTTTCAAACCTCTTCGTGAAAGAGATCCGAGGTTGGGATTTCTTGGATTTCAATTCCTGACTGATGATCTCTCCCTAAAAGTTCCAATGATTCTCAAAGAACAACCAATACCACAATCTGATGTTATTGTTCATTCTGTTACTGAATACCTCCAATCACTTTTTATTATAGACGAACGAATTCACACAGATATTGAAAAAATAAGGCAAGTATTACGAGAGGAGTATACTCTTACAGAACAGGAATTGTATCCATATAAGGATTTTTAAGCAACTAATTCTCCAGTAAATGCCTTTGTTATCACTGCATCGAACAGATTTTCTATAGAATTTTTCGAACCCATTTGGTTTTTTCGGATCTCATATACTCTTTCCGATACTAGTGAAAACTGCTTTTGGATAGCAAGGGGAGGTATTGGAATCATAAACTCCTTGATCATTTGTTGAGTGAGATTTTTTTGCCTTACTCCCCTTCTCTTTGATAAAAATGACGATTTCATTTCTTTGAACAACTGTAACGCAAATCTTATATCAATCAAGTCTTTTTTAGGATAAAAGGCTGCACATGCTTGGTTTGAGGCGGATGGCCGATTTAAAATTCCCATTTTAAATGCTGCCGAATCATACATTCCGATGAGTATCGTTCCCGTTGGAAATATTTTTGCTGCCGATGAATCCAAACCTTCTTGAGAGATATGTTCGAGCGAATCAAAAAGGTAAGAATCGTTTAATTCTCCTGCAGAATACCATGCTATATCTCCTTCGAAATATTCTGGGTGTCTTCTACTAGGAGTACCCCCGCTAGTCCAATCACCCAATTCGCCCATTCTAATCACCCCCCATCCCTTCTCATTCCTCACAGGGTCCCCGAACATGTCGTAAAACACGCTCTGCAGCAGTTTCTGTGTCTCAGCATCGGCCTGCGTCCGGAGGCGTTGTAGGGCATCCGCTTGTTCGAGGATTTCGACGATGCGGCGTTGAACTGGAAGAGGGGGAAGAATGATTTGAATATTTTTCATCATTCCTTGGGTTAATTTTCCACGTGTTGTACCAGATATATACCCATATAAATTTTGGTGATTTAAAAAATGCATTAAAAATTTCGTATTTACAAGATTAACATCTGATTTCAATACATGTGCATGATTATTTACCCAAAACTTACCATTCATTATATACGCAGATTGCTCTCCTTTCCCCCAAAAACCACCATCTTCTGCCAAAAGAAGAAATTCACCATCAAAAATGAAATCATCAATATAATCGATAATGCCGTTTGCCCCGCAATATGGATATTTACCTCTCCGTTTATTTCTATCGTCTTCTTTTAGTGGAATCCTCTTATTATCAAAATTATCAACAATATCCTCCAATTTCTTTAATTCCCATCCCTCCGGCAATTCCTTCTTCTCCACTCCTCACGCCTCCGCCCCAACCAGTTGGCGCTCTATCTTCCCGCATATCCCCACAAACACCTTGAGATCGTCTTCGGAAAACATAGGCATTGGCACGCTGGAGCCGAGGTTGATGAACGGCGGCTCGAAGAAATCCCGGAACTCGATATGATGATTCTTCGCAAAGACAGATTGGATCATCCGGATGAAGGTTAGTTGGTCGGCAGAATACTGTAGATTCTGCTCGATCATGAATGTCTGGAACGCATCCCGGACAAGAGTCTCGGGATCAGGGCGTTCATAGAGCCCTAGCACCTGCCGGATGAAACGGACCAGAACCGAGTCATGTCCTGGAATCTCTCCGGTAGGCTTCTTCCCGAACTCTGGTCCAAGTAAAGTCTCTTCAAGGCTGACCAGGTCATCATGAGTGAGGGGTTGGTTCTCCCTAATCTTCATTATCGCCGGATTCCGCTCTGCGAGCACCTTGATCCTCGCCTCCACCTGTTCGCGGTAGCGAGTGATGTGTGCCTGCTCCTGCTCCTCATAGAGAGAGATGAGCTTCCGCTGCTCGATGGGGTCGGTCATATCGATGATGATTGTCCGGGTAGGCTCCTTCTGCATATAGAGCATGAGGGGTCCAAGATCGGCCATCATCTTCTGGCTGTCCTCATAGCTCAGCGAGGTCCAGAATGAATGCGAGAGAACCAGCCGCTTCATGTCGGCCATCTCCCGGACGGCATTGATGGTCTCCGGAAGGCAATCCACCATCGTCCCGATATCCCCCTTTAACCGCTCAATCTCCCGTTCATTGTGCTGAAGGGAAGCGAAGCCGAGTTTCTCGCATTTCAAGGTGAAGGATGCAATCTCCGGGTTTCCACCGGCACGGAACCGCATCAAAGGCATGATCCGCTCCTTGAGGAATGAGATTGGATCAAGTCCTACATTGTCCCACAGGTCAGGAGAGAGGGCTTTCTCGATGTCCCGCTTGTGTTCCCGGACAGTCACAGACTCCATCGGGAGAGCCTTGATGTCGCCAAGGATCTTCTCCCGGATGGATGCAGCAAGGCCATCATTCCCTTGGTTCATCGCGTATTCCAGTTGCTTCAGCCGGGTCAGGAAGATCCTGCCTGCAACCGCTTCCACCTGGGCGGGAACCTCCCCCTCTGGATGCATGTCCCAGTACTCGAAATTCCCCCAGAAGTCAAAGACGAGAAAGAGCTCTTTCTTACCATTCGGAAGCCAGTCAAAATGTGAACATGCGGGATGCGACCGGGTACCACGACCGAGCATCTGCCAGAACTTGATCTTGGAGAAGACCGGCTTGGCAAAGACCAGGTTGCACACCTCCGGGACATCAATCCCGGTATCGAGCATATCCACCGAGATAGCGATCCGAGGAAATGACTCATTCTCGAATGCACGGATAAGCTCGGTCGCACGGGAATCCTCGGAGACGATAGTCCGGGCCAGATTACCACGATATTCGGGATAGAGTGCGTCGAACGCCTCCTGTAACCGGACAGCATGCTTTTTCGAGATGGCAAAGAAGATTGACTTCGCCGGGAGCATCCCCGACTGGTCACGCAGGCAAGAATCCATGAACTCACGAACAATTGCTTCAGAAGTCCCCTTCACGGCAACCTTCCTCTCCAACTCACTCCCTTCAAAATCAATCTCATCTGGATCTATTCCCTGGTCGATGAGTCGCTGACGTTCCTCTTCGGTGAGGTCTCTAGGGGTGATGCCATGAATCTTGAAGTGAGTCTGAGCACTCAAAATGCTCTTTCGGAAGTCTACAAGGACGCCATCCTCTACGGCCTCTTCGTAAGAATAGAGTGCGGTGGGAGCATGTTCCAAACAACCAAAGAACCGGAATGTATCCCGTTCGATAAGTTCGGCGGGAGTCGCGGTCAGTCCAATCTGAATGGCATCAAAATACGTGAATATATCCCGCCATTTATGGTAGATTGACCGGTGAGCCTCATCTGAGATGATGAGGTCGAACTCGCCGGGAGAGAGGTTGTAGATGCCATTCGTCTTTTCAAGAAAAATTTCCTGAAACGTCTGAATCGTGGAGACATAGAGCCTCTTACTCTGATTATATCTCCCGTGAAGGATCCGTTCCTTTGACTCCTCCGGGAAATACACCTTGTATCCCTTATTGAAGGCCTGATCCCTGAGCGCCATCCGGTCAGTCAGGAAGAGGACTTTCTGCACCAGATTCTCACGCATCAGGAGATCGATAATACCCATGGCGACCCGTGTTTTCCCGGTACCAGTTGCCATGACAATCAGTGCCTTCCGGTTCCCTCGATGGAGGTGCTCAATCACTCGCTTGGCACATTCAACACCCTTGGCCCTGTCAACAATGCGGGGATTGATTTCAATCTCCTGGTTTGTTGAGGAGAATGTTCCCTGAAATCGGACCCGTTCCAGGTCTCGGCGATTATAGAATCCCTTTACCAGTCGAGGGGGATACCGACCCCGGTCCCAGAAATAGATCTGCTCACCGTTGGAAAGAAAAATAAACACGTCCTTTCCAGTCTGAGCCTTGATATCATCGGCATATTCTTCTGCTTGCCTCTGCCCGAGATGAGGATCTTTGGAGGTCCTTTTTGCTTCGACAATTGCGAGAGGAGAACCCGCACTATCAAGGAGCAAATAGTCAACATATTTACTCTCCTCATCATTTCTGAGGGTTTCTTTTACTGTTTTATAATCTCGAAGAGGAAAATTAGATTGTTTGGTATCGACCTCAAGCACAACCTGGGTGCGATTCGTGACATCCCATCCCTGTTCCATTAACAGGGGGTCAATTTTTTTTCTCCTGGTTTGCGCTTCAGAGGGTTCGGGCATATTATAACTGATGACTAGGGCGTGAATTGTTTTGAATGTTATTCCTCCTTTACTCGACGCCCCACCGTGTTCACTCTGGTTAGCTCTCTTAACGAAAACTAATCAATCTGGTTACTTTACGAGTTAACAAAAATAATTTTCCATAATAATCGCAAATAAATTTTTATGGAGAATATGAATGAAATTCGAAGGAAATTATGTCTACTTAATGAAATTGAAACATCTGTGAAATTTATTAAAATGGGATTAGGTGATATGCAGAAAATAGGTGATGGCAACGATTTTTATGAAGGCTCCATATTGTCATTATCATTCGGGCTTGAAAAATTGTTAAAATGTCTCATTGTTATAAAATACTGGAATAATCCAACAGAATTAAAAAAATTACATAGTAACGCTTGGACTGGGAAAAAGGGACATAATTTAGAATTATTGCTTGAGGAAATTATTGATCTTTGTGAAAAAGCAAATTACTCTTCGAAATTTCCCGCAGCAAAGGTGGATATAGATTTTATTCACGGAAATGAAGATTTAAAAAATTTAATTTCAGTTTTATCAGATTTTGCACAAGGGGGAAGGTTTTACAATTTAGATATAATTATGCTTGGTTTTACAGATGAAAAAATAAATCCTTCAGATGGCTGGCAAAAAATTGAGGCATCAATTCTTTATAATAGATCAGATTTAAAGGAGAAATTTGTAAAAGACCCAATTGCTGCAAATGTTGGCCCCGAAATTGTTAAAGAGATAATTTGCATTCTTGAAAGGTTTTTACGTTCAATTTCACGACTATTTACATTAGCTGACTTTGGGGATTTAGCAAAACAAGTGAGCCCTAAAATTTTTGATTTCTTGTTTCTCAAGGACGAGGACATTGGGAGAAAGGTCTATTAACACCCAGACACCCCACCTTGTTCGCTCCGGTCACCGGTCCGCTTGTTAACCTCTATTTGATTTCATAATCATCGCAGTGATACGTGATCTCTCAACAATCCCTAGAAGCAGTCAAAATCAGTCGAAGAACACGGATCACATTGATGAGAATTGGGGAAATTCATCAATGTGATCCATGCTGTTTTAGGAGATTTTGTCGCTATTGACCCTATATGCCGCTGCAGCAGTTTGTATGGCAACTAGAACCCACTGCAGCATCAACTGGTATAACTATTGACTTCATTAGGATTTCGCTTCATTCTCATCGATTCGGAGAAATGCGACATCCACACCGCACCAAGACCCGCAGGAGAGTGAATATGCTGGATATCGGGCCACCCTGTCATCATTCATCGGGAGAAAGGAGCGGTTTTCACAGGTCTTTGGATTTCTTCCGGAAACCTGTACTGGGGACTGTCAGCACAAACCGTGCCCCCTGGCCGGGAATTCCCGTTTCGCTGAGCGTGATACCGGTGACCCCGAGGATATCCGACGCGAAAAATAATCCAAGCCCGGTCCCCTTCCCGTATCCCCGGTAAAAGATCTTCTTCTTGTCCTCCTCAGGAATTCCTGCCCCATTGTCTTCCCAGGTCACGAATAATGTGTCTCCCGAAGCACTGCAGCTGATCCGGAGAGTCGTCATACCTTGTCCTCCGTATCGGAGAGAATTCTCAAGGAGATTCTCAAAGACCTTCGGGAGCATGGGATCGGCGAAGACCTCCATATTGCACCGATCGATGTGGAAATCAAGCGAGTGGGGAATATCAAGAGAGCCGAGCAGCAGATCAAGGTCCTGCCAGCAGGGTTCCTGTGACCCGAGGTTCTCATATTCCTTGGTGAACTCTATCTGGCGCTTGATTCTCTGAAGTGCCTGGTTCAAATTCGCCTTGTAGGTCTCATAATGATCCGTATCCTGGTCATCAAGAAGGCTGAGATATCCTTCCGCAACCGTGATACTGTTCAGGATGTCATGGCGGGTAATCCCGGAGAGCAGCTGCATCTGGCGGTGTGCCTTGCGGAGCGCCTCCTCCGCACGTTTCCGGGCGGTGATATCGTGAATAATGGAGTAGAAGAGCGGCTTTCCGTGGATGGTGATCGGCCCGGAATAGATCTCCACGTTCCGTTTCTCGCCGTTCGCAAGGTAATGCGTCGCAAAGAAGTGTTTCTCCCGCTCGTTCTTCGCCCGGATGAGATCATTCACCACCTTCTCCTTCGGCAGCAGGTTCAGCTCATAAATTCCCTTCTTCAGGAGATCCTCGCGGGGATAGCCGTAATACGTGCAGGCGGCATCGTTCGCGCCGACGATCCGGCCGGTATCAGGGTCAATCAGGAGAGAGACGGAATAATTATGATCGAACAGGGCGATGTAGCGCTGTTCGCTCTCTTTTACTGCTTCCGTGGCCTGCTTTTGCTCGGTGATATCGACGATAAATCCCAGGGTTGCGGGTTTTCCCGACCAGGTGATCGGGGTTGAGTTGATCCGGAACCACCGGCCTTGCTTTTCCCCTGTGATGATCCTGAAGGAATACTCCCTCGGCGGGTTCTCTCCCCGCACGCGTTGCTGGTGATAGTTCATGACCATCTCGCGATCGTCGGGATGGAGAAACTCAGTGAAAGATTTTGATGTGATAACCTCAAGTGGATGCCCGAGGAGTTTCTGGAACATGGGATTCCCATGCACGATCCGACCATCCTGTACGATAATGATACCCTCTGTCGCACGTTCAAAGAGGAGACGGTAGTTCTCCTCGCTGATCCTGAGCGCTTCTTCGCTCTGCTTCCGGTCATCGATGAACCGGGTTGTCACCACAATCCCGTCGACACCCGGGACCCCGATAAGGTTCTTTCCGATCGATTCAACCCAGGTGTAGGTCCCATCAGCCCTCCGGATCCGGAACTCGGTCGGAATGCCTGGATTGGTGTTTTGGAACACTTCCGAAAGCGCATCCCGTATCCTGGCATGGTCGTCGGGATGAATGAACTCAAACGGGCTCTTTCCCAGGGTATAATCAGGAGGGTAGCCGAGTGCCCGCGAACTCGCCGCAGTATCGAATATGATCTTCCCCTCCCGGTCAATGATCCGGATCACGTCGGACGCATTCTCAATCAACGCACGGAACCGGGTCTCGCTCTCCTGAAGTGCCTTATGCTCCTGACGGTATTGTACTGCACTCCGGATCTTGTGCGCCATCTCGGTAAACTGCGATCGGGGATCGCCGCCTTTCTGGAGGTAAAAATCAGCCCCGCATTCGAATGCCTGGATCGCGACCTCTTCGCGACCTCTTCCAGTGAAGATAAGAAACGGGAGGTGGGGAAATTTTTCCCGCAGCTTTGTGAGAAATTGGATGCCATCCATCCCCGGCATCTGGTAATCGGAGACCACCGCGTCGTAGGATGTAGTCTCAAGCTTCTGAAGCGCAATCGATGCGGATTCTGCGGTATCTACAGTGAATTGCCCCGTTCGTTCGAGATACAGTTTTGTGACATCAAGAAGAGGGGGTTCATCATCAACATAAAGGATGGCGATCTTTTGAGATGCTATCATAAATTGTGGTAGAATGTACTTGCTGATGCACCCTGCATAAAGGTAACGAAAAGAAAAGGAGTGCCATCAATCCCCCGGGAGATTGTTTTTCATTATGTGTGTTCCCATGCATGCATCTCCCCCGCGAGGATCGTTATCCGGCTTTATCAGGGGAATCCCCTGTTGTGAATGAGTTCCGGCAATCCTCCATGAGCTGATGGTATTCCACCATTCTCCTCGCCTCTTCGACGGCTTGTGGCTTTTCACGGACTCCGGTGAATAAGATCCGGATCCCGTCGATACCATCCTTGAGATATGCTGCTTCGGGATAGAGCAGGAGGGTGATCTCTCCATCTGGTCCGAAGTGATGCTCTTCCACTTCGCCTCTCATGTATCGTTCCCGCTGTTGCCTGGTCGGTGCAGCATAATTATTTTCGAATCTGAACATTGCCATGAATTGTCCTCGCTCAAACCTTTGGGTAGTAAGGTTGTTTCATGCTGCCGGATTTATATCTGGAGCGGGCGGGTTGAAAGTGAATGCCTCCACATGGCGGTCAAAACAGGATTTCAGGAGAATTTTGCTCTGTTTATGAAGAAATTTCGAAGCAATGTATTAATTCTCTCTTGCACTATAATGATTTGAGGCAATTAAGGTGGCAGATTTACCTCTTGCAGCCGTAGCGAGGCTTGCAAAGAAAAATGGAGCAGAGCGTGTTGGCAGTGACGCTACTCTTGCTCTTGTCGCAAAGGCAGAAGATTACCTCGCGTGTCTTGTGAAAGAATCAAACGAATTAGCAATACATGCAGGACGAAAAACGATCAAGGAAGAGGATGTAGCTCTCGCAGCGAGATCTGTATAATCCTCTCCCCTCCTTACTTTCGATTCTTTCCAGCCTGAACAGACTGTTGGATCACTTAGACGCCCCACCATGCTCGCTCCGGTTGCCGGTCCGCTCCTCCTGATCGTCCGGGGCTCCCGGGCACCTCCGCTCACATCGTGCGGCTGTTTCTCGCGGTCTGCTGGGGCCATGATGACGCTCCCGGCTTTGTCGTTTTACTCCTCGCCGGCAGCTGATTCATCCCGCTCCTCGCACCATGCTCTGCATCGTGTTCGTTGCTGTTGACCTAGCCCTCTGACGACCGACAACATGACTCCGGCAGTCGTCCGCTCCTTTCAGTCGCTCATGCCGCCTGCCAGGGCAAGCGGTCGGTCTGCATATTCCAGGGTCAAGAAAAATATCCTTACTCCCTGTCAGCATTCACAAACACACGCCACTCATTGTCGTAAAGATACACCGTGTCCCAGAACGTTTCTTTTGGCACAATCTCCGTTGAGCCCTCTTTATAGAATGAGAACGTCGCATACCCGGTGCGTTCAGTGTCAGACCGGCGGACAAAATCAAGGATCTCGGGGAATTGTTCGAAGAATGGTTCGTCAAAGGCCTGCTTCCCCGTGAGTGCAGGATTGGAATGGTAGAGAAGGACGCCGTCAGGCTGTGCAACGGCGTACATGAACGGTGCCCACCCCTCCAACTCTTCGGCATAGCGTGCAACAAGAATCGATGGAGAGAATGTCATGCTCAATGCACCAAGGAACTCCCCGCCTGGTGAGAAGACAGGGTACACCATTGCGACCCCTTCTCCTCCTTGCCGGAGGGTGAAGTATTTACCCATTTCAGGTTGCCTGGTCGAGAGCACCTGGGAAATAGCTCCCTGGTCCGCGATGTTCTGGCCGATGAGGATCTTGGCATTGTCTGGTGCTGCAGAAAGCACTGTGCCGTTGGTATCAATAGTGATTGCACTGAGTATGGCCGGATGGTAGGATGCGAGATCCGCCAACATGGAATCGGCCTTCGGGCCGGACAGTCCGCTTTCACCGAGATGGTATGCAACCTCATCAATGGAAAAATTGAACATACTGAGTTCGCTTTGGATTGAGCCGGTCATTTCGTGGAGGAGCTTTTGCATGATCTCGTGGCGAATGGTGGTCGTATCGTTCCCGTCGCCGGGAACCTTCTGTTCCTGGAGACAGCCTGCACTGGCGATAAGAGAGAGCACCATTGCGATAAGGAGGAAATAATTGAACCGGGTCATCACGCAAGAGATAGGTTGACAGGTATTTTGTGCTTTTTGGAATGAGGGGATGATGGAGAGTCATACCAACTCATCCATGTTCTGGATCATGCATTTGTTTCACCTCGCCTGTTCCTTCAAGCTCCTCGCACCGTACTACGCAGCGTGCTCGTCGCTGGTGAACAGGGAGAATTATGGTTAAAATGGATTTGGGCCATTGGCGTATTTAAAGGAGTTTTTCATTCGCAAAATGGTATCTGTTTATTTAATAGTGAGAAGGTATTAGTATTAGAAAATGGAGCCGTATATCCCGGAAGAACTCCCATTGACCAATATTGACTGGGTCAGACATATTCACCTATTGGGTGAAGCGAACAGAGCTCTTGCGAAATATGATGGCATTTTATCAGGCATTGTGAATCAAAGTATTCTTCTCTCTCCTCTCACCACCCAGGAAGCCGTAATATCGTCCCGAATCGAGGGAACGCAGGTTTCTTTTGAAGATGTTCTCGAATATGAGGCAGAAATGACACAACGCTTCGATTCCGGACAGACCAACGATATCATTGAAATCATGAATTATCGTAAAGCGATGGAGAGAGCCCTGGAATTGCTGCAATATAATCCCCTAACCATTGAAACTATTTGTGAATTACACCGCATTCTTTTAACAGGTGTAAGAGGACAGACAAAAAGTCCCGGAGAAATTCGAACAATCCAAAATTATATCGGACCTGATGGAACGAGCATTGAACAAGCGACGTTCATCCCACCAAGACCAGAGGATGTAATGCCTGCATTAAGGAACTGGGAACAATACCTTACATCGGAAGAAAAAGATCCCCTTGTTCAATTGGCGATTTTAAAAGCACAATTTGAACTTATTCATCCATTCAGAGATGGCAATGGACGTATAGGCAGAATGCTTGTGCCTTTATTCCTTTATTATAAAAAAATTATTGGAAGTCCACTGTTTTATATTAGTGCATATTTTGAAAGCCATCAATTGCTTTATTATACAAAATTAAAAGCAATCTCTCAAGAAAATTCCTGGGATGATTGGATCGCTTTCTTCCTGCAGGCAATAATAGAGCAAGCTGAAGACAATTGCAGGAAAGCAACAGAGATTTTACATTTGTATAATGTGATGAAGCAACAAATCCCGAAAACAAAATACTCAATTCAGGTTTTGGATTTTCTGTTTACACGCCCCATTTTTACCTCGAGTAAATTTATGAAGGAAACAGGTATCCCCAAACAAACTGCGGTAAAATTGATTAGCGATCTGGAAAAGGCAGGGATCGTTACTATATTCCATGAAGGTAAGGGGAGAAAGCCCAGTTCTTATAAATTTGAGAAATTGTTGGCAATCTCTCAATAATTGTGTATATAGATTTCAATTTTCTTATTATTCATTTTTGTGTACCATATTTTTATGATTACAGTACGTAAACGAAATAGCGTACAATTTCCGTATCACAAAAACTGCTGTTACTTTATTATTCATTTTTGTGTACCCTATTTTTGTGATTACAGTACGTAAACGAAATAGCGTACAATTTCCGTATCACAAAA
>Ga0302253_1000287_pt1 | contig 46847 bp, 48 predicted proteins | sample AAG_RA_Trp_MG_FD_193537 | JGI IMG/M metagenome (GOLD analysis project Ga0302253, IMG submission 193537) | Enriched activated sludge microbial communities from anaerobic digester in WTTP, New Holstein, Wisconsin, United States - AAG_RA_Trp | ecosystem: Engineered > Bioreactor > Anaerobic >...
TAATCCTTTCCGTCATGAAATACTGGTAAAAAACGCCGGGGAGCGTGAGGCGCGGAACATCCTGACCACTGCGGCGCCCGTCGCCGACGGGGCGTCTTCCGAAAAGGGGAATCCCCAAAATGCGGCGTCGGCCGAGCAGGATCCGATGACGGCCGCCAAAGGTACCGGGACGTTGGACGACATGGTCCTGCAAGGGGAAGAGAAGGCGAAAAACGCACCCATTGTATCAGGCAAGGAAAGCACGCATTGGGTCCCCTTTGCCGGGGCGACGTCCCCACAGTTGGCCCCCGAATCCGGAACCGCCCTGAAAGGCGTTTTCATCCCCATGGATCGGGTGATCAGTGAGGCCGGCAAGATTCTGGAAAGTGGTGCGGGAAAGGTACAGATGACCCTGCAGCCGCCGAACCTGGGGACGATCAACATGGAAGTCGTTGTCCGTAACAACCGGGTGGATCTGGTCCTGACGGCGAATCAAGCTGATGTGCAACAGATCCTCCAGGCCAACGCCGACCAGCTTAAAAATGCCCTCAGCAACCAAGGGTTCCAGATCGATCAGTTGTCCGTCCTGTTGAAGCGGGAGAGTTTTGGTTTTAACCTAGGGGGCCATTCCCTCTGGCAGGACGGCACAGGGCAGCAACCCAGCCACGGCAACGGATCAACCGGCCGTGACGCCATATCGGTGCCGGAGGCGGAAACAATGACTCCCCGCTGGGACTATGGCAACGGCACCATCAGCATCTTTGTCTGATCAAGTATATGAAGGAAGGTGAACACCATGGCGAACGTCACGAACACAACCAATAATACCTCGTTAGCAAGTCAGCTCAGCAGTGTCACATCGAAGACTACAAGCTTGGGGAAAGACGATTTCCTGAAAATGCTGGTGGCGCAACTGAAGAATCAGGACCCCCTGAATCCCATGGACGGGACTGAATTCGCGGCCCAGCTGGCCCAGTTTTCCAGTCTTGAACAGTTGACCAACATGAATACGCAACTGACAAACCTGGGGCTTTACCAGAAAACGATGATCAGCACCGAGGCGGTCAACCTTCTGGGTAAGGAAGTGACGGTAGGCCAGGGAAATCAATTCCAGGTGGAAGGAGATAACGGCGGTTTCAGCTACAGTCTTGCGGGAGATGCGGCACAGGTGTCCATCAGCATCCTGGACGAGTCAGGCAAGGAAGTTGATCGTATCGACGCGGGGAAACAGACGGCCGGTCAGCAGAATGTGACCTGGCAAAAAGGGACCAACAGCAACGGCTTGTATTCCTACAAGGTAGCAGCCGTGGACGCAAATGGAGATGATGTGACGGTCACGAGTATGACAACGGGGAAGGTCACGGCGGTTCAGTACAAGGATAACGCCATTTATCTGACGGTTAACGGCCAGGAAGTCGCTTTCAGTAACATTGTTTCCGTCAAGAATGGATAGAACAATTTTTATAAACAGAAAGACATTTAAGATTAACAACTGACAGGAGGATTATCATGTCGAGTGCACTTTGGATCGGAACAACGGGTTTAACGGCCAGTTCAAAACAGATGGATGTCATCGGCAACAATCTGGCCAATTCCAATACCCTGGGTTTTAAGGCCGGGAACACCTATTTTGCCAGCATGCTCAATCAGAGCCTCTCCGGCGGTTCGAGCGGAACCATGCAGGTCGGTCAGGGGGTTGCGATTGCCGCCGTGGCGACCCAGTTCGGCCAGGGGTCTTTCGAGTCGACGGGAAACGCGACGGATCTCGCCATCGACGGGGAAGGCTTTTTCATTCTCAGGGATACGGAAGGCGCCCAGTATTTCACCCGGGCCGGAGCATTCCATGTGGATAACGAGGGTTATCTGGTCGATATGACCGGTTACCGGGTCCAGGGGTATAACCTCTACATTGCCGGCCAGGAAGAGGTTGAGACCGATATTCGTCTGCAGAATGTTCAGTCCGCCCCCCGGCCTTCGACGACCATCGGCGTCGGCGCCAACTTAAATGACGCCGCCGATCCTGGAGAACGGTTTAATGTGACTCAGACGGTCTTTGATTCTCTGGGACAGTCCCACAGTCTGGCCATCAACTTCATGCGGACCGAGGGCACCGGCATGTGGGGATTCGGTACAACCCTGGATGGAAGCAATAACGGCACCAACTCGACGAACGGTGTGATATTTGATGCCAACGGCAATCTGGAATCGTTTTACACGGGAGCCTTCGGTTCCGGACCGACCGTGGCAGGCGGCGGGGCGATCACGACGTCGACGATTAACCGGCCGGGCCAGATCTACAAGGATACGACGGGTAATATTGTTTTAACCCGCGGGGCAACGCCCACAAGCTGGGCGATTACCAGCAACGGCGGTTACAGCAATATGGCCATTGTTGAGAACACGGCAAGTACCTTATCTGTCGATCTGGATGGCAATGGCGGCGCGGATATTACCTACGATCTCGGTGCAGGTTTTGCTGCCGGAAGCACGATTACCTTCACGCTGGATAACTCAGTAACCGCTGCGGCCAGTGATATCAGCATGACTTTTGGCGCCTTGAGTAACGGCGCCACCATCGGCACGGGGAATCAGCTCACCTGGAATGTCGTAGGCGATGATGCACCGACCATCACAGGCTATGCCAGCTCCTCCGTGGTGAAGTCCTTAAGCGACGACGGGTACAGTTCCGGTGTTCTGAAGTCCCTTTCCGTTGACAAAGACGGGATTATCAACGGGTTCTTCACCAACGGTCAGAGTGCGGCCCTGGGGCAGGTCCTGCTGGCAACATTCCCTGACTTGTCCGGTCTCCAGAAATCGGGGAATTATTTCATCGAAACCGTCCGGTCGGGTGAAGCCCTCCGTAATCGTGCCGGGTCGGGCGGTCTGGGACAGACCATGTCCAACTCTCTGGAAATTTCCAATACGGATGTGGCCAAGGAATTCATTAACATGATCAGTGCCCAGCGCGCCTATCAGGCCAGCGCCAAGGTCATAACGACAGCGGATACGCTCCTCAGCGTCCTGATGGATATCAAACGCTAAACCAGTCCCTCCTTTCGAGGCGTTTCCCGTCCCCTGGGGGACGGGAAACGCCTCTGTCAAATAATTGACCTTTATGGTGTTCTTTCAGTATGGGTTAAGTCAAAAAAGTTCTATTTTCTTTCCTTCCTTGCCTTTGCGAAGCGTCTTCTCTCTACAAAATGGGCTTAATCACGACCGGTTTGGATGAAAAAAACGGTCCGGATACTTTGCCGGGTATAATTTCCCCCGTGGTATGGTCCTTGCTTAAAAATGGCTGTATTGAACTCTGAGAGGGGTCCATCCGGCCCCGGGGGTATGTGTGGATATCGCGACCATTGTCGGAATTATTGGTGGATTCAGTCTGGTTCTTGTTGCCATGGGTTGGGGCGGAGGGCTGTCCTGGTTTTTTGACATCCCTGCTCTGATGATTGTCCTGGGTGGCACCTTCGGGGCCGTGTTGATCAACTATCCCCTGTCGACGGTCTTTAAGGTGATACCGGCGGCGAGAAACATCTTCTTCAAACGGGAGACGGAAGTCCAGGATTTGATCAACCTTTTTGTCGAGATGTCCGGTATTTCCCGGCGAGAAGGACTGCTGGCCCTGGAACGGATGGAGGCGAAAATCAAGGATCCGTTTCTGTCGAAGGCGGTCGGTCTGGTGCTGGACGGTGTCGATCCGACGGATGTGGAAATCATTCTGGAGACGGAAATCCAGTCGGTTGCGGAAAGGCATCGCATTGGTGCGGAGATCTTTACAACCATGGGAAACTTCGCGCCGGCCATGGGACTTATGGGTACCTTGATCGGGTTGGTCAAAATGTTGATGCAGATGAGCGATCCCGCTCAGATCGGTCCTTCCATGTCGCTGGCCCTGATTACGACTTTTTATGGGGTGATTCTGGCGAACCTCATCTTCCTGCCCATTGCGGGGAAATTGAAGACCCAGAGCAGTCACGAACTCTTCATAAAATATCTGATGATGAACGGAACCCTGGCCATGCAGTCGGGTGATCATCCCCGGATGGTGAAACAGAAACTGCTGTCTTTTGTCGCACCGCGGGAAAGGGGGGTGGCATTTTGAGACCCAAAATGCCTTATACCAATCAAAGTGTTGGCAGTCGTGTTGAACACTGGCAAACGGTTTATTGTTCCTTTGCCCTGATCCTGGTCGTCTTCTTTGTCATGATGGTTTCCTATTCCATTGTGTCCGGGAAAGGCATGAAAGCCATCCGGAAACATTTTGCCCAGGGGTCGTCTCTGCACGCACCGGGATCGTCCATGAATCCCCTGTCGGGGATTCCCTCGGAGGAGGCGGGAGATGCGCCGGCTATTCTGATTCAAAATGCCACGACGCGGTTTGGTCTGGGCGACACGGTAAGTGTCAGGATGGCTGCCGGGGGGATCGATGTCGTCATGAAGGATCGGGTCCTTTTTGCGGAAGGTGCTGTGGACGTACAGAAGGGTATCTACCCTTATTTGAATGTGATTGCCGACGTAGCCGCCAGAAACGGGCTGCATGTTCAGGTGAAGGCCCGTGCCGCGGGGTTACCCGAGGGAAGCCAGACGGACCAATCCCCCTGGGCGTTGTCCTCCCTGCGGGCGGTGAATGTCATGCGGTATTTTCTGGCCTATGACCGGCTCGCAGTTGATCAGGTGAGCGCAGCGGGTTCGGCCGCCGTGACGGGGCCGCAGGGCACGCCCGGTGGGGACAATGAAATCGAACTGCATTTAAGCGTCAATGAATGATTAGGGGTCAAGGATGAACAAGCCGCGCATCGGGTATAAGAAAACCATGATCATCGCAGGGGCGGAGAATCTCGGCGGGAGGTGGCTGGTAACCTTCAACGATATGATCACCCTGATCCTGACGTTCTTTGTCCTGATCCTTTCCATGTCCGATATGGACAAGCCCAGCATCGATCAGATATCCCAGTCCGTCAGTGAAGCGTTCGGCGTCGGGGGAATCCGCAAACCCCTGGTGACGCCGAGAACGGCTGAACCTTCTCCCGACCGTGGTCAGATTCAGGCAGATAGGAATCCGGATATGACGCGGATGGCGATCCAGATTGCCTCTCTTCCGGGCATGGAAGCCCTGACGACACCGGGGGGAATACGCATCACGATGAATGAAAAGATGCTCTTCGCGCCTGATTCGGATGTGCTCAGTGAAAACAGCCGGCAGATGCTTTTGGCATTGGCTCCGGTGCTGAATACATGCGATGCCTTGATTACGGTGGAAGGCCATACGGATAACCGGCCGGCAGAGGGCATACGGTTTCCTTCAAACTGGGAACTGTCTACGGCCCGGGCGGTGAGTGTTGTCACCTTTCTGGCAGAAAGCGGTGGGGTTGCTCCCGAACGGTTATCCGCCGTCGGATATGGCGACACAAGGCCCCGTGCAGCGAATGATGATGAAAAGAACCGTCAAATGAACCGTCGGGTGGAAATTAAACTGAAATTTCAGAAATAACGAGAGGGAAGCCATGGCAAGGGAAAGGGAAGAAAAAAATGAAGAAGCCGTACAGGCTGAACCGGAGGTAAAGGGGAAAAAAGGACTGATCAAGTGGATCATTATCGGCGTTGTGGTCCTCGCGGTCCTCGGGGCCGCGGTCGGCGGCGGGCTGTATGTGTTCAACAATATGATGGGGGATAAAAAACACGCGGATAAGGCCCCGCCGATCATCGGGACCATCTGGAGCCTGGATCCCTTTATCGTCAATCTCATGGATAACAGTGGAGAACGCTATTTGAAGGTGGTCATGCAGTTTGAGGTGGCGGATCCGGCGATTATCCAGGAACTCGAACTGGTTAAACCGCGGGTACGGGACAGCATTCTGGATTTGCTGTCCTCCAAAACCCTGGCGGATTTGACTGACACGCCGGGCAAGCAGCGGCTCCGGGAAGAAATCATCCTGCGGGTGAACAATTCGATTTCCCGGGGGCGGATTGCCAAAGTTTATTTTTCGGAATTTGTGATCCAGTAACAACTGGGCTAACGCGGAGCAAAGAAGGAAGCAATCCATGTCACAGATATTATCTCAGGAAGAGGTCGATGCCCTGCTCCGGGGAATTGCCGGCGGCGATATCGAGACGGAGATCGAGGATATCCATGATCCATCGGCGGTAACCCTCTATGATTTGACCAGTCAGGATCGGATCATCCGGGGCCGGATGCCGACGCTGGAGATGACCAACGAAAAGTTCGCCCGGATGTTTCGCACCACCTTGTCCTCTCTGATGCGCAAAGTGATCAGTGTGAATTCCATGTCGGTCAACATGCTGAAATTCGGGGAATTTCTCAAAACCCTGCCGGTGCCGACCAGTCTGCACCTGTTCCGCATGGATCCGCTGCGGGGAAACGCGATCTTTGTCATGGAATCAAAGATTATCTTTACCCTGGTGGACATTCTCTTTGGCGGTACGGGGAAAGAATTTTTCAAGGTCGAAGGCCGTGAGTTCACGGCCATTGAGAACAGTCTGATTAAGAAAGTTGTATTAAATGCTCTGGTTGACCTGGAAAAAGCCTGGAAGACCCTCCTTGATATCAAGGTGCAGTATCAGAGATCGGAGATCAATCCCCAGTTTGCCCAGATCGTGCCGCTGACGGACGTCGTGGTGGTGGTGAATTTTGAAATCGAAGTCGAGTACAACACGGGCATCATGTCCCTGTGTATTCCCTACGCCAGCCTTGAACCGATTCGGGACAAGCTTCAGGCGGGTTTTCAGAGCGAGCAGTTGGAAGTCGACAAGGTGTGGGCGGAGCGTTTCAAGCAGACGCTCACCCTGTCCAAGGTCGATCTGGTGGTCGAACTGGGGAAGGCGCATGTTAAAAGCCGGGACGTCGTCGATCTGAAGAAGGGGGATGTCATTGTCCTGGACAAGTACGCGTCCGATCCCCTCTTTGTGCTGGTGGAAGGGATGCCCAAATTCATGTGCGTACCGGGTATTTCCAAGGGCAGTCAGGCCGTACAGGTATCACATGTTATCAGTCGTAATGAGGTAATTGATTATGGAACAGAATGAAATCGATGCATTGATGAGAGAAATGGACGGAGGCGAGGGCGCATCAGCGGTTGCAGCGCCTGTGGAGGATGAAAATCTGAGCTGGGATGATGTTCAGGAGGAGATGGAAGCGACCCGGAAAGAGGACACGCCGACAGAGGTGGCCAGTGTCAGTTTCGGTGAATTTCAGTCTAACGCTGCCCCGAAGGCAAATATGGATATCGATTTCATCCTGGATATCCCGTTGACGCTGACGGTGGAGCTGGGGCGGAGCAAGATGCTGATCAGCGAACTGCTCCAACTGGGGCAGGGGTCTGTGCTGGAGCTATCCAAGCTGGCGGGAGAACCCATGGACATCTTCATCAACCAGCGTCTCATTGCCCGGGGCGAAGTGGTCGTCGTCAATGAGAAGTTTGGTGTCCGACTGACGGACATTGTGTCGCCCGCCGAACGGGTCAACCGTCTCCGTTAGGATTTCTCCGCGAGGTAAGTATGGAAACCGAAACGATTTCCTTTTTCCCTGCTCTGCTCAAGATGATCGCGGCCCTGGCCCTGGTGCTGGGTATCATGATCGGTCTGGCGTTTCTTGTCCGGCGCTTCTTTCAGCAGGCGGGCCTGGCGGCTCCGGACGGTTCGGCCATCAATATCCTGACGGTCAAGTATCTGGGCCCTAAAAGCAGCATCATGATTGTGGACATCCTGGGACAGGCCGTGGTCATCGGTGTGACGAATCAGCAGATGTCCTATATCACGACCATCGATGACGTGGTGTCCCTGGATAAGTTAAAGGCCATGAACCGTCTGCGCGGGACGAAGACCATGCCGATCGATCCTCTGGACCACTACAAAAATCTGATCAAATCCCTGGTCCGTTCGAAAAAGGATGACAAGCGTCCATGAAAAGGTTGGAAAACAATCTGCTGAAGAAGTTTGTTGTCACGTTGCTGCTTGTTGTCGGGGGCATGCTGTTTTTCACGTCACCCCTGTACTGCGCGCCCCTGGCCCTGCCGAATGTGAGCCTCAATATCGGCGGCGCCGCGGACCAGCCCGGGCAGATGTCGGGGCTTTTGCAGTTGATGATCATCCTGACGCTCCTGACGCTTGCGCCGGCGATTCTCTTAATGGTGACCTCATTTACCCGGATCGTGGTGGTCCTTTCCCTGGTCCGGAACGCCCTTGGAACCCAGCAGATGCCCCCCAACCAGGTGATTATCGGCCTGGCCCTCTTTCTGACTTTTTTTGTCATGGCGCCTGTCTGGAACAGAATCAATACCGAGGCCTTTCAACCCTATCAGGAAGAACAGATTTCCGGAGAGCAGGCCTTTGCCGCCGCCACGTTGCCCCTGAAGGATTTCATGCTCAAACAGACCCGGGAAAAAGATCTGGCCCTGTTCGTCAAGATTTCCCGTGAACCGCGTCCGGCCAAACCGGCGGACATCTCCCTGAGCGTTCTGGTGCCGGCCTTCATCATCAGTGAGCTAAAAACAGCCTTCCAGATCGGTTTCATGATCTACCTGCCTTTCATGATCATCGACATGGTGATTTCCAGTATCCTTTTGTCCATGGGCATGATGATGCTCCCCCCCATCATCATGAGCCTGCCTTTCAAACTCCTTTTGTTCGTCCTGGTCGACGGCTGGTATCTGATCGTCGGTTCTCTCGTTCAGAGTTTCCACTGAGATAATCGCATCAGGTGTTTTGCCTTTCTGGTATCACCGCCTAAACGACGACATGTTTGAATAAATCCTGTTGCTGCCCATATTGGCATGTGTTTTTCATGGCATAGAGATAAGAGCAGGCTTCTTGAGAAGCTACATGTGTGTAACATACTGAAAATAATCGGCTTATTTTAAAATGCTTCTGTCGGTTTTCCGGCATGGCAGCGTAAGGAGTTAAGAAAATGACGGTGGATTTGGTTATCGGGATTATGGCGGAAGCCATCAAGGTGACGCTTTTGGTGGCGGCGCCGGTGCTGATTGTCGGTCTGATTGTCGGTGTGGCGATCAGTCTGTTCCAGGCGGTGACCCAGATTCAGGAGATGACCCTGGTGTTTGTGCCCAAGATTTTGGCGGTCATGGTGGTCCTGATCGCAGCCCTCCCCTGGATGTTCAGTATTCTCTTGTCTTTTACCCATAATCTGTTCGTCAGCATTCCGGCCTATGTCCGCTGAAGGCTTGATGAGAACAAAGGAAGCTTGAGACGGGAGAAGGATCGGTGCAATTTCCAGTCATATCCGTCGAATGGGCGATTTCGTTTACTCTGGTGCTGCTGCGGGTCGGCGCCCTGATCGGCACCATGCCCCTGTTCGGCGAACAGATTGTGCCCGTCCGGGTCAAGGCCGGCCTGACCCTGGTCATCGCCGTCCTCTTGTACCCGACGGTGTCCTCATCTTTGCCGGCGGTGCCCACCGATTTTATGCCGCTTCTGTTCCGGATGGTCTCCGAAACCCTGATCGGGGTCGCCCTGGGTTTTGCCGCCCGGCTCATTTTCGCGGCAGCGCAACTGGCCGGAGAGATGATCGGTTTTCAGATAGGTTTTTCGGTGGCCAACGTGATCGACCCCGTTTCAAGCGTCAGCGTGTCCCTGATCGGGCAGGTCCAGTACCTGTTTGCCCTGCTGATATTTCTGATCACCAACTCTCATCACATCTTTTTTGCCGCCATTGCGGACAGCTTCCGCCTCGTCCCGCTGTTTTCCTTCCATGTTTCGGGGGACTTCATGGCATTAATGATGAGCCTTTGCCGGGATATGTTTGTCCTTTCGGTCAAACTCAGTATCCCGGTTATCGCGGTGATCCTGTTTACCAATGTGGGTTTGGGCATTGTGGCCAGGACGGTGCCCCAGATCAATGTCTTTATCGTTGGCTTTCCCCTGCAGATCACGATCGGCCTGATCTTTTTCGGCCTGTCGCTCCCGCTGTGCGGATCGCTCCTGCAGAGCGCCTATGGACACCTGGGAGAATCGGTTTACGCCCTCATGCGGGTGATGAAATAGGGGACACGGGAGAAAGGATCGGGTCGTTCTTTTGTGTCTGGATAATTGACGCCATCGTCATAAAACGGATAGGAAGCGTGCCATATGGCGGAAGAAGATCAGGGCCAGGAACGAACTGAACAAGCTACACCCAAAAGGCGGGACGAGGCGCGTGAAAAAGGCCAGGTTGCCGTCAGCCGGGAGGTGGCCTCTGCCATCGTACTGGGCGCATCGCTCATCTATTTCTATTTCGGAAGCGGTCATCTCATGGAAGGCATTGTCGAGATCATGAAGGCAACCTTCCGGGATGCGGGCCATGTGGCTCTCAGCCAGGAAAATTTCCATGCCCTCATGCTCACGCTGGTTTATAAGGTCTTTCTCCTGATTTTTCCGCTGCTCCTGGCGGTTTTTATCGCCGGGTTTCTGGCCAATGTGCTGCAGGTCGGTTTTATGTTTTCCTGGGAAGCCGTCCAGCCCAAGCTCTCAAAGATTGATCCGTTCAAGGGACTTAAACGACTGTTTTCACTAAGATCTCTTGTTGAACTGGTGAAAAGCCTGTTCAAAATTTCTGTAGTCGGACTCATTGCCTACCTGGTGATTATCCATGAAATTCCGGCGCTTTTTCCCCTGGCGGACCAGTCGATCTGGGGGATGCTCGTGTTCATCGGCCGGGTTGCCTTCAAGATCATGATGCTCACCTGCTTTGTCCTGCTGGTCATGGCGCTGTTGGATTACCTCTATCAGCGCTGGGAGTTCGAGAAGAGCATCCGCATGTCGCGGCAGGAAATCAAGGATGAGTTCAAACATACCGAGGGCGATCCGCTCATAAAATCGAGAATCAAACGGCTCCAGCGCGATATCGCCCGGAAAAGAATGATGGCGGGCATCCCCAAGGCGGATGTGATCATTACCAACCCCACCCATCTGGCCATTGCCATCCGTTACGATCAGGAAAACATGAACGCCCCGGTTGTGGTGGCCAAGGGTGCGGGACATGTGGCGGAGAAAATCAAGGAAATTGCAGCAGAACACAAAATTCCCATCGTGGAAAACAAACCTGTGGCACAGGTATTGTATAAGATTGCCAATATAGGGGACATGATTCCCGCGGATTTGTATCGGGCCGTGGCGGAAATTCTGGCCTATGTGTACAGACTGAAAGAAAAGAGTGCAATGGCATAACATGGCAGCAGCAGAAACAACACAGAATACCTATACTTGGGATTGGCTGAAGAGCAACAGCGCCATTGTGGCCCTGGCGGTGATCGGTATCCTGGCCGTCATGATCGTACCCCTGCCCAAGATTATCCTTGATATCCTTCTTTCTCTGAATATCACCATTGCCATGATCATCCTGCTCATGGCCATGTATGTCCTCAAACCGCTTGATTTTTCGTCTTTTCCATCTGTCCTGCTGATTGCCACCCTGTTCCGTCTGGCCCTCAATGTCGCGTCCACGCGGCTGATTCTGCTCCATGGAGGAGAGGGAACTGATGCGGCCGGGCAGGTGATCAAGGCCTTCGGGACCTTCGTCGTCGGCGGTAACTACGTCGTCGGCCTGATCGTCTTTACGGTTTTGGTCCTGATCAACTTTGTCGTCATTACCAAGGGCTCGACACGCATCGCCGAAGTCGCCGCCCGCTTTACCCTGGACGCCATGCCGGGCAAGCAGATGAGCATCGACGCCGACCTGAACGCCGGCATGATTACGGATGTCGAAGCCAGGAGGAGACGAGGCGAAGTTGAGAAAGAGGCAAACTTCTACGGCGCCATGGACGGTGCGAGCAAATTCGTCCGGGGCGATGCCGTGGCCGGGATCATTATCGTGCTGGTGAATGTCATCGGCGGTCTCATCGTCGGGGTTCTGCAAAACGACATGTCAGTCGTGGACGCCGCGAAAAACTACACCCTGCTGACCGTCGGCGACGGTCTGGTCACACAGGTTCCGGCTCTGATTGTTTCCACCGCGGCCGGTATGCTGGTAACCCGCAATACGGCCTCGAGCGATCTGGGCGGTGAACTCCAGGCCCAGTTGTTCATGCATCCCCGGGCCATCGCCACCGCAGCGGGCATGCTCTTTGTCTTCGGCCTGATTCCGGGCATGCCGAAACTGGCCTTCTTTACCATTGCCCTGGTCATGGGCGGCCTGGCGATGAAACTTTACAAGGCCAAAGCCGTCACGCCGGAAATCGAGGAAGAGGACGTGCCGGCAGCGCCGCCCTCGGATGCGCAGGACCTGTTCGTGCCGATCGATCCCCTGGGTTTGGAAGTGGGGTATGGACTGATTTCCCTGGTGGATACGTCCCAGGGCGGTGAACTGCTGCAGCGGATCAAGATGCTAAGGAAACAGCTAGCCCTGGAAATGGGTTTTGTCATGCCGGCCATTCACATCCGGGATAATCTGCAGTTAAAGCCGAACGAATACTCCTTCCTGATGAAAGGGGTGGAGATAGCCCGCGGGGAGTTGATGCCGGGCCATCATCTGGTCATCATGTCCGAAGACAAGGGACCGAAGGTCCGCGGTATCGAAACCAAGGAACCCGCTTTCGGTCTCCCCGCTGTCTGGATTCCCGAACGGGAAAAGGAATCCATTCAGGCCAAGGGCATGATCGTCGTCGATCCGGCGACGGTTGTGACCACCCACGTCACGGAACTCGTCAAATCCCATGCGGATGAATTGCTGGGCAGACAGGAAGTACAGACCATGCTCGACCAGCTTGCTCAGACTTACCCCAAGGTGGTGGAAGAACTCGTGCCGAAGGTGGTGCCTCTGGGGGTGCTGCAGAAAGTGCTCCAGCGGCTCCTGCGGGAAAGGATTTCCGTCCGTAACCTGATGACGATCATCGAAATGCTGGCGGATTATATTTCCATCACCAAGAACGTCGATATTCTGACAGGCTATGTCCGCCAGGCGCTTTCGCGCGTCATCACCAAGCAGTACGAGGACGCCGAGGGCAATATCAATGTCATGATGGTTTCGCCTGAGATTGAGGACATCATCAATCGTTCGATTCAGCACACGGAATACGAATCCTTTGTTTCCCCCGACCCGAATGTCGTGCGCCAGATGGTCGGCAATCTGCAGAATTCGGTGAGCACGTTCACGGCCCAGGGGTTGCAGCCGATCGTGCTTTGTTCGCCTGCGGTGAGGATCCATCTGCGTAATATTCTGGAGCGGTTCTTTCCCAACATGGTGGTGCTTTCCCACAATGAAATATCCCGGGAGGCAAGTATCCGGTCATTAGGAATGGTGGAGTTGTAAGATGCAGATCAAACGTTACGAAGCAAAAAGCACACAGGAAGCCCTGGAAAAAATCAAAAAGGAACTGGGGCCGGATGCGATCATTCTTTCGAGCAAGCAGCTTTCCGGCGGTAAAAGTCCTCTGGTGGAAGTGGTTGCGGGAAAAGACCCGGGAGAAACCGTACAGCCCCGCCTTTCTCGCGGCAACCCTTACGGTGGGGTTAAAACACCCCCTCCCATCATTCCCGCTGTGAAAGACGAGAAACCGGAATGGGCGGGGCTGCGTGAGGATATCGACGAACTGAAGGGGCTATTACGGGAACTGAAAAAACGCGATGAAATATTTGATGAATTCGGAGAAGTCAAGGATCGCCTGAATGTGCTGTTCGATCTTCTGGGGTTAAAAGACAAGGGCGAGAAAAATCAGCTTGCCCAGGTCTATTCACGTCTGGTTGCCCAGGGTGTTTCGAAAAAGAGCGCCTGCGTGCTCCTGGAGATGCTCAACCGGGGGGCAATGGCGGAGCGCATCGGCAAACCGGAAGAGGGATTGATGATGGTGGAGGAGTTAATCCGGACCCGGTTCAGACGGAAACAGACAATGCAAGGGGAAGGGCGGATCAAGGTTTTTGTGGGTCCGACCGGTGTGGGAAAAACAACGACGATCGCCAAACTGGCCGCCCATTATACCCTGGGCGGAAAGCGCCGGGTGGGACTGGCCACAACCGATACATACCGCATTGCCGCCCCCGAACAGTTGAGAACCTATGCGCGGATCATGGATATTCCCATGCAGATTGCCGCGGATGAGAACGGCCTGCAAAAAGTGATCGAGGGATATGCAGACCGGGATATTATTCTGATCGACACCCCCGGTACGGGGCTGAATGATCTTTCTCATTTGAGCCGAACGAAGAGCCTGTTCGATCATCGTGACGGCGTCGATGTAAGTCTGCTGCTCAGCATGTCATCCAGTCAGGAGAATTTGTACGATACACTCGCCCGTTACGAAGATCTGCGCATCGACCAGGTCATTCTGACAAAAGTGGACGAGTGCCGCCGGTTTGGTTTTCTTTTTGATTTGATGGAAAAAGCACAAAAACCCGTGCCGTATGTCACAACGGGGCAAAATGTTCCCAAGGATATTCAGGCGGTGAACTCGGGGGATCTGGCAAAATTGATTGTAGGTGGAACGCTTCATTAAAAAGGAAGCCGGTCGGCCGAATGAAATGTGCCATGACCGGAGAGAATGAGAGGTTGGAACATTGGATCAGGCATCTGCACTCAGAGCAATTAGCAACAAGAGGGCTATTCCCCCCGGTGAATTGGTTGCCCCTTTGGAGATGGAAAAACCTGCACGGTATAAACTGAAGAACCGGGTCCGGGTCATTGCCGTAACGAGCGGCAAGGGCGGCGTTGGGAAAACCAATATTTCCGCGAACCTGGCCTATCTTTTGGCGAAAATGAAAAAGAAAGTCCTGGTGCTGGATGCCGATGTGGGCCTGGCCAACATTGATGTCATCCTGGGGCTGACGCCGAAATTCAACCTTTATCATGTGTTAACCGGAGAGAAGACTCTGAAGGACGTGATCGTGCCGGGACCGGGTGGATTTATGATCCTCCCCTCCGCTTCCGGCATTCAGGAAATGTCCGATCTGTCGAAGGGGCACAAGTTGACCCTGATCGACGAGATCAAGTCCCTGCGGGAAGAACTGGATTTCATGCTCATCGATACGGGGGCCGGTATTGCGGGAAACGTTATGTACTTCAATATGGCGGCCCAGGAAATTATCGTGGTGACCTCTCCCGAACCGACCGCCATCACCGATGCCTATGCCATGATCAAGGTGCTGAACCAGAGGCACGCCAAAGAACGATTCCGGGTGCTGGTCAATATGGTTAAAAGCGAAGCGGAGGCCCGGGAAGTTTTCGCCCGTCTGAATCAGGCGACCAGCCATTTCTTGAATGTGACGGTGGAATATCTGGGCCATGTTACCCAGGATGATCATATTTCGGACGCTGTGCGAAAACAGAAACCTTTCGTGAGCCTCTTTCCCAATTCCCCGGCCAGCAGATGTCTGCAAAGCCTTGCGGAGAAGATCGGTCGGGAAGAGCCCGAACACGACACGACGGGAACCCTTGGGTTTTTCTGGGATGCGATTTAGTAAAAGGCCGTGACGAAAAAAGAACGCGATCAACTCATCATGAAGTATGTGCCCCTCGTCAAAAACGTCGTGGGGAGAATCACGGCCCGGCTGCCCAGTCATGTCGTCGACCGGGAGGATTTGATTCATGTCGGGGTGATCGGGTTGATGTCGGCTCTGGAAAAATATGATGTGAACCGGAATGTCCAGTTCGAAACCTACGCCCGTTTTCGCATTCGGGGCGCCGTACTTGACGAAATGCGTTCCCGGGACTGGGTGCCGCGTTCTACGCGGAGCAAGGACAATAAACTCGAAGCGGCATTTGAAAAGTTGCAGAGAAAATTAGGCCGTTCCCCTGACGAGGAGGAAGTCGCGGAATTCCTGAAGATGACAATGGAGGAATACTTCCAGCTTCTGGACGAATCCCGTTGTATTTCGATGATCAGCAGCGAGGATCTGCCCGGGGATTACCTCGACAGTTTGAGCCGGGATGAAATGCTGGAAACCATTGATCACGGAAATCCTCTGGAGCTGCTGAAAAGCAGTGAACTGAGGGATGGGATGAAAAAGGCGGTCAATCAATTGCCTGAGAAAGAAAGATTGGTTCTTGCTTTGTACTACTATGAAGAGCTGACCATGAAAGAGATCGGGAAAGTGCTGAACCTCACCGAATCACGGGTTTGTCAGCTTCACACCCAGGCGATCCTGCGGCTTCGGGGTGTTACGAGGCATCTGCATTGAGAAAAGAGATTTTTCGTCGGAAAGATAAAAAAAGATGATGAGAAAAGCAGAACTTGATAAAATGGACCTTCCTCTCGAAACGGAGGAGGCCCTCATGCCGGAGGCGCCGGAAGAAGCCCCCGCGGCGGAGGTGGAGAAGAAAAGTTGGCTTTCCGCGCGCGGCAGGCGTTTCAAACTGGGGCTTTTCGGCGTGATCGGGTGTCTGCTCATTTCCGGTGTGGCCTTTGGGATTTGGAGTGCCGTCGGGATCTACAAAGAGAAGAAAGCGACTTTGGCCCGGGAAAAAGCTGCTACCGCACAGGCTCTCGCTTCTGCGTCGCCGCGGCTGGTCTTCAAGGATTTTTTGATTCCCCTGCCGGAGGGAAGTGGTTACCGCATCCTGATGATTAACTTTGTGGCCGAACTGAGTAAAAACAAAAAGCAGGCCGATCTCAACACCAACGCCGGTATCCGGCGTCAGGTCATGAACGCCATTCAGTTAAGAGGAAATGAACTCTTGTCCGCGGTAAACAACCGGGACCTGTTGAAGCAGGATTTGAAGGTTCTGATGAACCAGATCCTCGGCGAGGGCGCGGTGACGAATGTGTATCTTGTCGATTATACCTTTATTTAAACGTGATCGGATGACCGGATCACCGGTTGTTGGAATATCGTGAGGAGAGGAACCATGGAGAGAGCGGAATATTACAATGCCTTGCGGGAGCAGTTCCTGGCGACGATGTACGACGAACTCATGCCCGGAATTCTTCACAATTTCGCCAATCCCCTGAATGGGATCATGGGCCGGGCCAAACTGCTCCAGCGTCGCCTCGACGATCATGTGCGCAAGATACGGGAGCGTTATCCCGATGTGGCGTTCGGATTGAAGGAAGATTATGAAAAACTCCTGAAGGATGTCGGTTCCATCAATCAGGAATCGGATAAATTTTCCGATCTTTTCTGGGATGTGGCGAGAAAGTTTCAGGGGATTGCCGAGGACCGGCCGGAGAAGATCAATCTGTCGCAATTGCTGACCGCGGAGATGCGTTTTACCGACTTTTATCTTTCCTTTAAACACGAGGTCAAAAAGAACCTGACGTTCAAGGAAGATCTTCCTGATGTAACAGGTTCCCTGGCTGATTACTCCCTGAGTTTTTTTGCCCTGATCCGCCGCGCCATGATGGCCATGAAAAACGGATCGACCCAAGAATTCTTCATTTCCACGGACAACGACGATCAGATGGTTTATGTCCACCTGCGGGACACGGGCCTGCCGTTTTCCGGGGAGAGTTTGTGTTTTGTGGATAAATTGGCTGAAAACGCGGAACTGCCGGCAACGTCTTCTCTTGTGGATGGCTTTTCCCATGCATGTCTTCTTCTTAAGTATCATGGTGCTCAGATTCGCTTGTCCCGTGAAGCCGATTTTAATGAACTGGTGGTGGCCATTCCCTATCGATAGGAGACGGGGCATGAAATCGCAGGATCATTTATCGGCAGACGGATGAATAAGGGGGAGCAAGGGGGAAAGCGCCATGGTCAGAGCAATCGACGCCCAACAGTCTATCCTGCAGTCCCATCAAATGGAGAAGGTCCAGAATGTTCAGCAGCAGCATGCGGATATGCAGCAGCGGTATTTCAATCTCCAGTTGACGGAAGAGCGGCGGCTGCAGAAAGAAAAAGTCAAGGACCTGGAGCAGAAAGAGGCGTCGCATGCCATCAAAGACACCTTCGACCGCGAAGAGAAAAGGCGGGAGACGAAAGATGGTCATGCCCAGGAAGAACCGGAAACACCGCCTCCCGATGAGAACCCCGACGACGAACCCATCCCGGGCAGTCGTATCGACATAAAGGCCTAAAATGAACATCCAATTGCTGCTGATTATTCAAATCGCCGTTGAAGCCATCCTCTGCATTGCCGTGGTGTTTTTGCTTTTCCAGGGGTTCGGCAAGGCGCGAAAGGCGCCGTCGATGCCCGTCCTCGCCAAGACCGACCTGGCGCAATTAAAGGCGCTCCTCGACGAATCCCGGGAGGAATTTCAGAATTTTCAGGAGGCGATGGACCGGGGACGAAAAACGCTGAGCGATATGATCCGCCAGATCGACGACCGTGAGAAGGCTCTGGCATTATTGATGGAGGAAGCGGAGAAGAAACTGAGTCAGGAAAAACCCGGGGGGTTCTCCGGCGGGATGGAAGAAAACCTCCGATACAAGGATGCCGCCTGCCTGATCCGTCAGGGGAAATCCGACCGGGAAATTGCCCGGGAATGTGGGGTGACGGAAGGAGAACTCGCTCTGATCAAGGGCCTGTTGAGCGCCGGAAATGAGCCGGTCTGATGCCGATTAACCAGATCACGGGTATTGCATCCCAACTGCTGATCAAAGCCATCCAGCAGAGATACGAATTACAGGGCTTTCCCCAGATGCAACCGGGGGAGACCCTGGAAGCACAAGTGTTGCAAAAGCTGGAAGGCAACAAAGTGGTCGTCATGATCAAGGGCGCCCCGGTTACGGCGGAGACAACCATTCCCCTCCAGGTCGGTCAAAAAATCAATGTCCAGGTCGAAACGCTTCAACCACAGATTCTTCTGCGATTGAATGCGGGTACCGCTGAAGGTGGAGAAACTCAGGCGACCGGTTATCTGAAGGCGCTTCGCACCCCGCCCCCAGCCGCCGCTCCGCTGCAGCTGGGGGAGACCCTGGAAGCGCAGGTGGCGCAGAAACTGGACGCCAGCAGAGTGGTCGTTATGCTGAAGGGCGCCCCGGTTACGGCGGAGACAACCATTCCCCTCCAGGTGGGTCAAAAGATCAATGTCGAAGTTCAAAGCCTGCAGCCCCAGATCCTGTTGCGTCTGGTTGCAGGGGATACCGGGGGAGAGCAGGCCCGCATCACCGGTTACCTGAAAGCCTTTCGCACAGATCCCCAGGCCATGACGGAACTGTTCCAATCCGGCGGGCCCCTTTTCAGCCCGGAAAGTTTGAAAACCCTGTCACACAGTCTGCTGCGGGACCGGTCACAGGTCCTGGGCCAAATGATTCGTACGTTGATCTTTTCCACGGAAACCATGAAAAATCCCCTTTTTATCCGGGATTTTATGACCCGTGCGGGTTTTTTGCTGGAGCATAACCTGGGAAAGGTCCTGACGGAAAATCCCTCCGGTGCGTTTAACGTTCAACCGCAGGGGGATAATCTGAAAAGCGCCCTGATCGACCTCAGCGCGGGAATCCGCACGTGGCTGGATACCCGTCCGGATATTCCGGAAGCGGAGGCGGCAAAACTGATGCGGCTGGCCGAATATGCCGACCGCTCGGTCCGGACTCTGGAAACCCAGCAGGTCCTCAACGTGGTGTCCCGGGAACAGGACAACCGCTTTATGGTCCAGATTCCCTTTGCTTTCTCCCAGGGACCGACGATGCAGGATATCTATATCGAATTCAACGGAAGCCGCGGCGAGGAAGGAAGGGAAGCGGGTGCGCCTTTCCGCGTGGTGTTTTTTCTCAATCTCGATGTGCTGGGAGAGATGATGATTGACGTCGGCATCAACGGGCAGGACCTGACGGCCGATCTGTCGTGCCAAAGGGTTGACACGGTGGGGCTTGTCTCGTCAGGTCTTGAAGAATTAAGGGAAAATCTCGATTCACTGGGGTTCCGGGTGATGCGGATGACCTGTGATGTCCGTGACGATATCACTTTAACCAAGCATGATTATGTCCGGAATTCATCCTGGTATGAAGGCGACGTCATCAATTTCTTCGCCTGACGGAAAGATCGAACCTCTTGTGACCTTTCAAGGAACCGTATCATGGAACAAAAACATAAAAGAACCGTCGCCGCCGCCATCCAATACGATCCGGAAAAAGATGCCGCCCCTCGAATCACCGCCAAGGGGAAGGGCTATGTGGCCGATAAGATTATTGAACTGGCCAAAAAACATGGTATTCCCGTCAAAAACGACCCTGGCCTGGTGGAGATCCTGAGCCGTCTGGACATCGACGAGCAGATCCCTGTGGAAGTGTACCGTGCCGTGGCGGAAATCCTCGCCTTCGTTTATTCCTTAAATTCGAACCGATCTTAGGAACCCCCTTTTTCCGTTCTGCTGGGAAATATTTTCCTCTTTTTTGATGCCATTCTTATCGCCAAACCATTCGGGGTGATTCAATTTGGTGACACGGGCATTTTCTTTGCGTTGTTCCGGCAGACAAATATTTGACGCATCAAAGAGGCGACGCTTGTTTTCAGCGGATAACCGCCGATTTTTCTTACTTAAGTTTTCGAGGAGGCGGTCAACTTTCCCGGCTTGAACCCACCCCGGCTTCGATATTTCCCCGTTTGGTACGCGACTTGCTTTGTATCGGGTAAAGATCATGCGGAGGTTACAACAACCATGTCCTACACCATTCTCGATATCGCCGGCGTCGCCGCCGTTAAGGTGAATCAACTGGATCTGGTGTCGAATAACATCGCCAACTCGGCAACACCCGGTTACAAGACCGAGCATATGATGGCATCCGTCGGTGACAACGTAGCCGATCCGACGAACGATCAGGTGCCCGAGGTGACCACGGCGGTTTACATCGATTTCACCCAGGGCGTTCTGGAGAGAACAGGAAACAATCTGGATGTCGCGATCCAGGGCGAGGGCTTCTTCGAGATAGAAACAGCTGCGGGACCGGCCTACACCCGGGCGGGTAACTTTACCATCAATAAGGACGGCACACTGACGGATCAGCTGGGCAATCCCGTGATGGGCGAAGGCGGCCGGATTACCATTCCGAACACGGACAGCCAAACGGATATACAGATCGCACCGAGCGGCATGGTCAAGGTATACGGCACCGAGGCGGACGGCACCGAGGTGGGAACTTTAAAGGTTGTTACCTTTTCGGACACCACAAAATTGAAAAGGTCGGCCAACGGATTGTTTGTTGATCCGGGTCAGGCGGGATTAACCACGCCGGCGCCGGAGGAGAAAAATGTTCAATCGGGTTATCTGGAGCTCTCCAATGCCTCCGCAACAAAAGAAATGATTCAGATGATCGATATTCAAAGGACTTTCGAGCTTTACCAGAAAGCGATCCAGACGATATCCGAGCAGGACCGGCTGTCTGTCAGCCGGGTTGGCCGGTTGGTTTAACCATTCAAGGAGGGTGATATGATCAGGTCTTTGTATACGGCGGCAACAGGCATGGAAGCGCAGCAGTTGGATCAGGACGTGGTGGCCAACAACCTCGCCAATGTGAACACCGTCGGATTCAAGCGATCCCGTGCGGATTTTCAGGATCTCATGTACCAGATCTATGCGAAGGCGGGATCGGAAACGTCAGCGGGTAATCAGACCCCCGTGGGTCTTGAAGTCGGTATGGGTGTTAAACCTGTCGGGACCCAGAAGATTTTCAATCAGGGCGATTATCAACTCACGGGCAACGCCTTCGATTTCGCCATCGAAGGGGACGGTTTTTTTCAGGTCGACGACAACGGAACCACCTACTACACCCGGGCCGGTAATTTAAAGGTCAGCAAAGACGGCTTTCTGACCACGACGGATGGGTTGAAAATCATTCCCGAGATAACCGTTCCGCAGCAGACCGTAACATTCACCGTGGACAAGGGCGGGACCTGGACGGCGGCGGATCAGTCCGGCACGGCCGTGGCGACGGGACGCATGGAACTGGCCAAATTCATCAATCCGGCGGGCCTGACCAGTATGGGCCGCAATCTTTACGACAAGACGGAAGGTTCCGGAGAACCGATTACCGGAAGTCCCGGAGAAGATGGTATGGGAACCATTACCCAGAATTACCTCGAAATGTCCAATGTGAGCGTCATTGAGGAGATGATCAAGATGATCACCGGTCAGCGGGCTTATGAAATCAACTCGAAAGCGATCCAGACAGCCGATGCCATGCTGTCGATTATCGCCAACCTGAAGAGGTAATGTTTTGCAGGATAAATCTATGAAAAGGTTCATTTATTTGATTGTTATCCTCGCCGGTCTGACCCTGATGCCCGGTCCGGTCATGGGGGCCGCGTCTTCTTCCGGTACGAACCGGGCCTATAACCTGGGGGAACTGGTTAACCAGTATGTGCGGGATAACTCGTCCCGGTCCGCCGAGGACATCCGCATGGAATTTCCGGAAAAACTGCCCGAAGTAAGCCTCAAAGGGGAAAAAATTACCCATGAAGTTTCCCAGATGGGGAAAACGGTCTTAATCGGCAATTGTCATTTCCTGATCCGGTTCTTCGATAATGGGGTGCAGATTGCCAAGTACACGTTGCGGGCCGATATTGAAGTGCGTGAAAATTATATCACCGCCGTGCGTGTCATCAAAAGGAACAGTATTGTTGGTGCGGATGATTTACAACTGTCCGCAAGGTGGGTCCGCAGAATCTCCCTGAAAGCGATCAGTGATGTGGATGAAATTATCGGCAAGCGTTTAATCGTCGATCTCGCTCCCGACCGCGAAATCATCCGCGGGATGGTCAAGGAACCCGTGCTGATCAAAAAGGGGGAAGTGGTACGGATCGTGCTTGATAATGGTCGCATGAGTTTGATGGCCACCGGCGTGGCGGAGGAACCGGGGGTTGACCGGCAGCGAATCCGGGTGAAGAACCTTTCCTCCCAGAAGACCATTCTGGCCAAGGTCATGGCGGAAGGCTTGGTTAAAGTAGAATTCTTTTAAGCGATAATTGGGCAGGAAAACCATGAAGTACATAAAGCTTTTATTATATCCGGGTCTTTGCTTTCTTTTGATGTCCTGCATTCCCCTGCAGGAAACCGTCAAGGAAGATGTTTACATCCCGCCGGTGGAGCGACCGGCGCCGCAGATGGGGTCCATCTGGCCGGGTGAGAATGCTCAGAATTCGTTGTTTGCGGACCGCAAGGCCAGGGGGATCGGCGATATTGTCACCATCATCATCTCCGAGTCCTCGACGGGAAACAACAAGGCAGGAACCGATACGAGCCGGGATTCCAGCACCACCGCCGAGATCGATGCGCTTTTGGGAATTGAAACCTCTATCCTGGAACGGAATGAAAATATGGGCGGCCAGATCAAGATCGGCGGCACCTCCGCCAACAGTCTGAAGGGCGCCGGAAATACAAGCCGCGGAAATACCCTGGTGGCAAGGATCACCGCACGCGTGATCCGTGTCCTGGAAAACGGCAACCTGATGATCGAAGGCCGGCGGCAGGTGACGATCAACGCGGAAGATCAGTTCATCGTCATTTCCGGAATTATTCGGCCTGACGATATCACGTCGGATAACATGATTGCCTCCCAGTATATTTCGGATGCACAGATCCTTTACACAGGCAAGGGAATTGTCAACGACAAGTTAAGACCGGGATGGATGACACGGGTAGTCGACTGGGTCTGGCCCTTCTAGGGATGCGGATGATTCGGTGAAAATGGTATTGGAGTTAAAAAAATGTCTAAGATCAGCATGAAATGGGTTGGCGTTTTCCTGACGATCATGTTCGTCCTGGGTGTCGGATGTCACGCGGCACAGGCGGCCCGAATCAAGGATATTGCTGAGTTCAACGGCGTCCGGGATAACCAGTTGATCGGTTACGGTCTGGTGGTCGGTTTGGCCGGTACAGGTGACGACGTCGATAACGGGTTTACGCGGGAAACCCTGGCCAACCTACTCAGCAGGCAGGGTTTGTCCACGAAAGACAAGGAAATCGATGCGGACAACGCTGCCTCGGTCATGGTTACGGCAACCATGCCGCCGTTCGCCAAGGTGGGGACAAAAATTGATGTCACGGTTTCTTCGATCGGCGATGCCGATAGCCTCCTGGGGGGTACCCTCCTCATGACCCCCCTGAAGGGGGCTGATGGCCAGGTCTATGCCGTGGCTCAGGGACCGGTTACCCTCGGCGGATTCTCCGCGGGCGGCGCCAATGCCAGTACCGTGAAAAACCATCCCAGCGTGGGGACGATCTCCAACGGCGCTTTTATTGAAAAAGAATTGAAGTACGATCTTGATCGCAGAAGGGTCCTGACCATTCAACTCCAGCGACCGGATTTCACGACCGCCAAGCGCGTGGCCGACGCCGTTCGTTCCTCCCTGAATGGCGTCGAGGTCCGTCAGCTCGACGGCCGCGTCATAACGGTTGCACTGTTATCCTCGACCGGAGGGAGCGTTGTGGATATCCTGCCCCGGATTGAAAATCTGGATGTGTCCGTCGATGCGCCTGCGGTGGTTGTCATGAATGAGAAGACAGGCACCGTCGTCATGGGAGAAAATGTCAGAATATCGACGGTGGCGGTTTCCCACGGCAACCTGAGCATCCAGATCCGAGAAGATTTTGACGTATCCCAACCTCTGCCCTTTGCTCCGGGGGCTGCTCCGGGGGCGCGCCCCGCTAAAGACAGGAAGACAGGGACCGTGGTCGCGCCGGGCGGTCAGACGGTTGTGACCCAGGAAACAACGGTCGGTGCAGCGGAAGAGAAAAATCAACTTATGGTGGTCCCCAAAGGCGTGACGATCGACGAAGTGGTCAAAGCGTTAAATGCCATCGGGGTGACGCCGCGCGATCTGATCACGATCCTTCAGACGATCAAGGCCGCCGGGGCCCTGCAGGCAGATCTGAAGATCATATAACGTCGGGGTTTTTTAAAACCGGGTTGATAGAAAAGGTAAGGTCGGAACATGGACGGTTCGATTAAAAGCGCAGCACCGGTTATCACATCCGCTTCGGCCAAGCGGGTTGATGAGGCAACCGCGGCGCAGCAGGAAAAGGAAAAAAAGTTGCGGAAGGCCTGCGCCGATTTCGAAGCCATTTTCACCTATCAACTGTTTCAGTCCATGCGGCATACGATTCCCGACTCGGGATTGCTGAACAAGTTTCCCGGGAAAGACACCTATGAGATGATGATGGATCAAAAAGTTGCCGAAGAACTTTCCAGAAGGAGTCATGGCCTGGGGTTGAAGGAAATGCTCTACAAGCAATTGGCGGGCAAGGTGCTCAGAAACGAGGGATCTGTCAATTCGGTGACGCCTGAAAAGACCGTGCCGAACATTTTGGTGTCAAAAGATTAAAGTTTTTTGAGGAAGTGCCGATAATAGTGGTAAGATCATTTAGAAGGAGAAAACAGAAGTGAAGATTTCCGGTATTAAAGATACGACTGCCCAGATGATTCAGCAGTATCAGAAGAACGGCGGCCTGCGTCAAGAGGCCGAGCGGGCGGTTACGGGAGTCGCTGCTCCTCAGGAGAAGGTTGATCTGTCCACGAAGGCAAAAGATGTTCAGGCAATAAAGAATGCTGTCGCCAGCATTCCGGATATCCGGGAAGAAAAGGTTCAGGAATTGAAGGGCCGGATAGAAGCGGGAACATACAATGTAAGCGGGGAAAAGATCGCCGGAAAAATCGTGGGAGAGTCGCTCCTCGACATTTTTGCGTAAATTTGCGATAAGCACCCGCCTGACCGGGGCATGTCCTGCATGCCCTCCCGTGGCATTCTGTTCCCCTCTCTGCCGTGCAGCCTCTTCATCCTGAGGCGGACTCCTTCGGGAGGCCGTTGAACCAATTGATTTATTAATCATAATAGGATGGTTGGTCATGGATCAAAAATATGACACGTGCAGCGCTGAAGAAATCATTGAAGAGCAGAGGTTTCTCTATAGTAAACTTTTGGGCAATCTGGAGAAGGAACAGTCCATTCAGCAGTCCCTGCTCGATCTCCTGGAAGAAGAACGGGTGGTCTTGACCAAGGCCTCTCCGGACGCCATCGAGGAAATCAACAGTCGTAAAGAAAGCCTCCTGCTTCGGGAGAAAAGCAACACGCTCGCCCGCCGCGACATTATCGAACAAATCCGTTCTCTTCTGGGATTTCAGGCTGAAAATATTTCCCTATCCGATCTGGTTGATCGGGCCTGTGATGAAGCCCTGACGGGAAAATTGCGCATCCGTCAGCAGCTCTTGACGCAAACGGCAAACACCATTCGTGTCAACAACCACCGTAACCGGGAATTGATTCATGCCGCTCTGGAAGACGTGCAGGGTTCGTTGCGTCTGCTCCAGAACATGGTTGCTCCGGGGGGAAATTATCAGAAAACAGGCCAGCTCAGCATGAATGCCATGCAGGGCAGCCTCATTCACAGGGAAGGATAAAGTCATGGCAATCAGTGCATTACTCAATACGGCCAAAGACGCGCTTCTGAGTCATCAGATGGCCATCGATGTCACGGGATCGAACATTGCCAATGTCAATACACCGGGATATGCAAGGCAACGGGCAGTTTTCAATTCTTTAGGGGCGATCGATGTCCAGAGTAATGTCTTTCAGATAGGCGTTGATGTGACGGGCGTCGAACGAATCTATGATAATTACCTGGAATCTCAGATCATTCAGCAGAATCAGCTTGTCGGATACAGTGAAACCAGAGCGGGATTTTTGTCCAATATTGAAACGATTTTTGATGAAAGTAAGGGCGGCGGGTTTGCGGATCTGCTCAGCCGTTTCTGGGGAGACTGGCAGGAACTGTCGGCGAATCCCGACGGGCAGGTACAGCGGGCAGCCCTCCTGAGTACGGCCCAAAGTCTGACGGCAATGTTCCGGGATATGAGTTCCGGCCTGCAGACCCTCATCGGGAATGCGGAGCAGGAAGTCTCCTCCACGGTGACGCAGATCAATTCGATCGTATCCGCCATCGGCGACTTGAACAGACGGATAGTCGAGTCCGGATCTGCTCAGGGAGACGCAAATGTTATGATGGATAACCGGACGGAATTGTTGAAATCTCTCAGTAATCTCGTCGATATCAACATTGTCGAAGCAAATGACGGCAGCGTGAAGGTGTTTTTGGCCAACGGCAGCCTGCTGGTTGACGGGACCATGACCAAGAGCCTTGCTCTGGTGCCGAGTGCCGCCGATCCGACCATTTCCGATGTGGTGTTCAGCGACAAAACGGATGATCCGATCACGCAAAGCATTACCAAAGGTAAATTGGGAGCATTACTTGAGATCAGGGATGAAACTGTTCCCGGCTATATGAATGAGTTGGATACCCTGGCGGCGAATATCGTTAATGAAGTCAATACGATCCATCAGTCGGGTTTCGACCGCTATCAGAACACGGGGCTGAACTTCTTCGCCCCGGTTACCCGGGCCGCTTACATGCAGGTCAATACGGAAATATCCAGTGACGTGAACCGGATCGCCGCCTCTTCCACGGTCATGGGGGATGGCGAGCAGGCCCTCCTGCTGGCTGAACTGGGTGAAAAGGGCGTGCTGAACGGTGGTTTATCGACATTCAGTGAGTACTACACGTCGATTGTCGGTCAAATCGGGCAGGATGTATCCGACAGCAATTGGGCCGTGACGCACCAGAATAATGTCTTAGAACGGCTGAGCAATATGCGGGAATCCGTTTCTGGTGTATCCGTCGATGAGGAAATGGTGAAGCTGATCAAGTATCAGATGGGATACAATGCAGCGGGGAAACTGGTTTCAATCGTGGAAGAGATGCTCGATACCTTGATGAGCATCAATCGGTGAGGCTTTATCCGTAGAAGGATTGAGAAGGTCAATATAAAGGTGAGATTATGCGTGTATCCGATAACATGAAATATTATTCCACGATTAAAAACATGAACAATCTCCAGGCAGACTATAATGCTTTGCTGGAGAAGCTGGCGACGCAGAAGAAAATCAACCGTCCCTCCGATGATCCGACAGGGATGATGAAAGTTCTGAACGGCCGCCAGACCCTGTCGACCATTGAGCAGTATCAGGGGAATATCGAACAGGGAACAACGTGGATCTCCGCGACGGATACAACCCTGAACGGCATCCTCAAACTGCTGGGAACCATCCAGACCGCCACCGGTAATTACGGTACGGAAACCGCATCGACGCAGGCCATTTATGCCGGACAGGTCCGGGAAGCGCGGGATCAGATCCTTTCGCTGGCCAATTCTCAACTGGGCGGAAATTATCTCTTTTCCGGTTCCCTGGTCAGCACGGAGCCCTTCTCCGCCACCCCGCATGCCGCAAGCACGGAAACCGGCATGGGGGCGAAGAACACTTATGGGGGAACCATTACCGCAGGCGGCACCTTCAGTGGGACGTCCAATAAAACCTATGTGGTCAGGATGACGGCGAATGGAACCGTGGGCACGGCATCTTATCAAATTTCCACGGACGGCGGGAAAACCTGGGGCGCCGTCTCCAATACCTGGGGTGGAGCCGGCACGGATACAATCCTTTTGGATGATAACGGCACGCCTCTGGATACGACCGACGACCTGAATTTGACCTTTGCCGCCGGCAGTGTGGGCCAGAATGATGTCTTTTACGTCAAGGCATACGCCGCCGGATATTACAAAGGCGATGATCAGGCTTTATCCCTTCCGGTCGGTGCGGATAACCTGGCGGATTACAGCACGCCCGGAGAAGGCCTTTTTGTACCCAAGGGCGGGGTGGGGTTTGATGTCTTCCAGATCCTGACGGATCTGATTACAGCCATGGAGACCAATAATATTGCGGGTGTGGATGCGCTGGTTGATGATTTGGCCGGTGCGCGTGAACAGATTGAACTGCAGGCTTCTCTGTGTTCCACCAAGCAGCTTCGTCTCGAAATGGCCAAGGACAGCCTCACCCGCTTGGATAAGCAGGTGACCGATATCGTTGCCAATACGGAAAACGCCAATGTCACGGAGCTGGGCATGCTTCTGTCCATGAAGGAGATTGCCCTGCAGTCCACCTATGCCCTGGCTACCAAGCTGGGCGAGAATTCAATTCTGAATTTCCTCAAATAATTCAAATATCCTGCTGACGACCTATAAAAGCAGGCTGCGGCATCGCCGCGGTCTGCTTTTTCATGTCAGCATGAGGTCTCTAAAGCAGATCATCAAACACAGCCGTCCCGGATTTTGAGACTGTCGCAATGCCTTATTTGTGTTTTGTGGTCATTCTGAACGAAGTGAAGAATCTAATTATTCCAGTGTGTTGAAAGAACAATACTCTTCGACTGATGCCTTAGATGATAATTAAGACACAATCTCTCCGCCGGGATTGCATGATTATTGCCGGAATAATAAAACAGCGGGGAAATGGGCCTGAGGCTGAGGAAGGGGCGTGCGTTATCGATAGGGTATGAAGTTACACAATCTTCGAAAACCGGTTGTACTGATCCGCTGAAGTATCCATGGCATTGCCGTAGATATCACTGCCATTGAACTTAAAAACAAGGTGGGAAAGGTCGATGGTCCCGTCGCCGGTCGCATTCTGGGTAATCTTAAAGGTTACTTTGGCCGTGACGAGATCTGCGTCGTAAGCCACACTTACCGGTAAAGAAGCGATGCTGATTTCTGACGGCGTCAACTTCTTGCCCCAGTTGTAAATACCTCCGGTATCGGTGCTGGATGAACGGCTGATATTCCAGTTGGCGATATTCTGGACGGAAGTTGGATCCATATCCTTATCAAAAACAAAGCTCACGGTATAAGTTTTACTTGTGCTTGGCGCAGCCAGTGACGGGTCGAGGGCAGACACCTTCGTGCCCGGTCCCGAAGCTAGATTGAGGCTGTTACTATAGGCTAAGACAAAACGCGGAGAGGAATTTTGATTGATTGTGTATTCCAGATCGGAGAGAAACCCGGAATTTTTTTCTTCCAGTATGTCTAATTCTATTTGAGCTTTCTCAATCTGTTGGCGAAGGGCGTAAGTCAGGCCCAGTTCATAATGGGCATTTGTGAAGTCCTTCTCGATTGATAACGCTTTTTTTAGTTGTTCCTCTGCTTCATCATATCGGCCTGCCGTTCGGTAGGTTTGTCCCAGCGCATAATAACCGGCGGAGTCTTGGGGGGACATCTGGATGACTTTTTTAAATTGGGTTTCAGCTTCATTATATTGATCCAAGGAAAGATATGCCTGACCCAGAGCGTAAAAATTTTCACTGTTTGCGTTGTTCTTCCTGACCGCGGTTTTATACTGTTCCAAAGCCTCTTCTTTTCGATCCTCGGAAAACAGGAGATTCCCCAGGCTGAGATTAAGACCGTCGGCGGAAGGGAAGACATTGATCGCCTGTTTGTACGTGGTGATGGCTTCCGATGTTTTGCCGCTGTTTACAAGGGCATTAGCCATATATTCGAAGGCTTTGAGGGCGTTGTCGGAAAAAGGGGAAAGGGAAATGGCGTGCCGGAATTCCCGGACAGCCGCATTGTAATCCTTGTTCGTGAATGCATCAATGCCTCGGCCCAGGGCTGATCCGGAGATATTCTCCATCATGGCTGCAGAGGGGGCTGTGGCGGAGAAAAGTAAGTCGGCGCTGTTGTATATTTCCATGTAATTATTATCGGATTACCGGAAAGAAACTTGAGCAAAATGCCTTGAATTTTTGATGAAATCTGATTTCCCTTCGCAAAAAATCTTTTTTTCATCTTCTGGGTTCATTTCAAGCCTCACCTCTTCTGATGTGGCACCGATGTTGCTGTAAAGTGGATAGAAAATGATGTGATATCGAGTGGCACGATGACCAGTTTCAGTAAAGGTTTTGTTCGCGGGAAAGTCTATGAATCTGGGTAATTGCAAGCCTGTGATCAGGTTGTTTTTTCCTAAAAAACATTTTTCAGCATGCTTATTGACAGGGCTGTGAGGCCGAAAGAGCCAACAGTGTCAATATTTTGTTAAGACCGACGGTAAAAGGGTCTTTCTTCTGTAGGAGGATTTCGCTTCATGAAAGTTGTCATTTTTGCGGGTGGGATCGGTACACGTATCTCCGAGGAATCTTATCTGAAACCCAAACCCATGATTGAAATCGGGGAGAAACCGATCCTGTGGCACCTGATGAAAATATTCGAAGCCCAGGGCTTTAATGATTTTGTGATCTGCGTCGGCTATAAAAGTTTCATGATCAAGGAATACTTCCTTAATTATTATATCTACAATTCCGATGTGACCGTCAACCTATTGACAAACAGTTTCGAGGTGCACCGTTCCAATACAGAAAAATTCCGGGTAACCATTGTAGATACAGGTGTCGACACAAAAACGGCTGGGCGACTCAAACGGGCTCAGCATTATATCGGCAATGAGGATTTCATGCTGACCTACGGCGACGGGCTGGCCGATGTCAACCTCAAGGAACTGATCGCCTATCATCAGGAACATGGGAAGATCGCCACGGTTACGGCTGTCCAGCCGGCCGGTCGTTTTGGGCTCTTAGGTATCGAAGAAGATGCACGCGTATCCAGCTTCAGTGAAAAACTTCTGGGGGACGGTGGGTGGATCAATGGCGGGTTCTTCGTATTGAAGCCGGAGGTGTTCAACTACCTGCCGGAAAATTCCAACGACCTGATGTGGGAAGAATACCCCATGGAAGCGCTGTCCAAGGACAATCAATTGGTTGCCTATAAACATTATGGGTTCTGGAAATGCATGGACGCCATGCGGGACAAGGAAATTCTGGAACAACTCTGGAAATCCGGGCAGGCCAGTTGGAAGATCTGGGAGTAATAGAACATAAGCGATGTTTGGTAATATATATCAAAATAAAAAGGTTCTCATCACAGGACACACCGGGTTCAAAGGCTCATGGCTGGCTCTGTGGCTTTCTCAGTTGGGGGCGGAAGTAATCGGTTATGCCCTTCCATCGCCAACAGACCCCAATCATTTTGCACTACTCGACCTGGATATTGCATCCGTCATTGGTGATGTCCGGGATGTGAATAAACTAAAAAAAGTCTTTGCCGACTATAAGCCGGAAATCGTTTTTCATCTGGCAGCCCAGGCTATCGTCAGACGTTCTTATGACGATCCCTGCGAGACCTTATCCACCAATGTCATGGGAACAGTGAATGTTTTTGAAGCGGCCCGGGAGGGTAAGTGCGTTCGGGCCATTGTCAATGTAACCAGCGACAAATGCTATGCAAATCGGGAATGGGTGTGGGGTTATCGGGAAAACGACCCCCTGGGAGGATACGATCCCTACAGTGCATCCAAGGGGTGTGCGGAACTGGTCACGAACTGCTGGCGTGATTCATTCTTTAACTTGAAGGATTATGAGCGAACCCACGAAACCCTTCTGGCCAGCGCTAGAGCCGGCAATGTCATCGGGGGCGGCGATTGGGCTGTGGATCGCTTAATTCCCGATATCATGCGCGCCGCAAGCAAGAATAAAAAGGTGGAAATACGCAACCCGGAGGCGACACGTCCCTGGCAGCATGTCCTGGAACCCCTGAGCGGCTATTTGCTGTTAGGACAGAAACTGCTGGAAGGCCGGAAAGAATTTGCCGACGCCTGGAATTTCGGGCCTGATAGCGGCGTCCAGGTGACGGTCGGCGAGATCGCCGAGCAGGTTAAGAGGATATGGCCGGTCAGTGATTTTGACTTCCATAAGCAGGCTGGTCAACCCCATGAGGCCGGGAAACTCAATCTCGACTGCACCAAGGCCCGCAACGTATTGAATTGGTCGCCCGTCTGGGATGGAAAGACCGCCGTTGAGCATAGCGTCCGGTGGTATCGGGCATTTCACGATGAAAAGGCCATACAGAGTTTAGACGATATTTGTGGATACATAAGCGATGCAAAAGAAAAGCATTGTTTCTGGGTTGAATCATGAAATTCGTTGAGACAATACTTCAAGGAGCCTACCTCATTGTGCCGGATCTTCTGGAAGATGAACGGGGGTTTTTTGCCCGGACTTTCTGTCGAAGGGAATTTGAAGCCAATGGATTGAATCCCGATTTTGTTCAGTGCAATATCTCATTCAATAACCAGCGGGGCACAATAAGGGGGATGCATTACCAGGTCAGCCCTCATACTGAAGTGAAACTGGTCCGCTGCACTGCCGGGGCTATTTATGATGTGATGATCGATCTCCGGCCCGCATCATCGACATTCATGCAGTGGTTTGCCGCGGAATTGACAGCAAAGAATCGCCACCAGCTTTATGTCCCGGAAGGCTTCGGTCATGGCTATCAAACGCTGCTACCGGACACGGAAGTGTTTTATCAGGTGTCTGCATTTTATGATCCACAAAGTGAGCGGGGCGTCCGTTGGAATGATCCTGCCTTTGGAATAACATGGCCCTTGACGACTACCTTGATTTCTCAAAAAGATCAGATTCATCCGTTGATCAATGATCACTTTTTTAGGTAATGTCTTATGTATTTGAATTTAAAAGTTCTCCCCTATCAAATTAAAGAACCGACAAATTATTCATTGGATATTTTAAAAAACCAGAAGCTTTTCCCCATAATGTTCATTGATTTGGATAGTTATATTGTCGATGCAAAACTTGAATCCATACTGGAATTACGTTTGGAGGATGGAGTCCACAATTTGCAGATTGGAAAATACTCTTCTTTGGCTGAAGATATTTTGTTTTTAGTGGATGTCGATCATGATTATAAGCAAATCACTACAGGTACGCTCAGTGTGTTTAGGGGGAAGCCTTTTAGAAATAAAATGAAAAGGAAAGGTCAGATTGTTATCCAGAATGATTGCTGGATAGGTAATGGTGTAACCATCATGGGAGGGGTTACAGTCCATAACGGTGCGATAATAGCAGCAAAGGCTGTTGTAACAAAAGATGTGCCGCCGTATGCAATTGTTGGGGGAAACCCTGCAAGGGTGATTAAATACCGGTTTAATGAGAAACAAATTCAGTCTTTACAGCGCATAGCATGGTGGGATTGGACTCAAGAAAAGATCAAGGCAAATGTAGAATTGTTTCATAGAGATGTTTCCGAATTCATTGCCGCACATATCGACGAGGCTGATCGATTATTGCACAGTATTACACCTTTAACCTGCGGTAAAACTGATGGCGACGAGTTTGCTTATTTATTCATGCCGGATTTTTACGAGCCTTATCCAATCTATGAGAAGGTGATCCGAGAGTTTTTTAAATATTGTAATGGTAAAAAAGTGGAGCTGCTGATTTTTATTAAACCGGATAACCGGATCGAAGAGAATAAATCTAAAATTGGTTACATCATTGATCAGTATTCAGATTGCAAACACAAGGTCAAGGTATATGAAGAGAAACTAAATGACGAACGCTCTCTATTTGGAATTGTCGATGGCTACATTACGACAAGGGCAAAGGAAAACATACAGAGAATGTGTTTTGCCGAGTTATATGATGTGAAATGCGTATCCGGTGTGGATATGCCGATTTTCGAATGATAAATTATAATGAATAAATATAAAATGTTATGAAAGTTTTTATTACCGGTGCAACAGGTTTTATCGGTGCCCATGTGATGCAGGCCCTGCTGGCCAGGGGGCATAATGTGGCGGCCCTTGTTATGCCGGGAGATCCTGCCGACCGACTTAAGACTATCAGTGATCACTTTGAAACGATAGAAGGAACGCTGGAAGATGCCGATCTACTTGCAGCATCGCTGCCGGCTTTTAAACCCGATGCCTGCATCCATCTGGCTTGGTATACCGAGCCGGGCCAATACCTTAACTCGTATCGCAATCTTCAGTCCCTCAATGCGAGCCTGTCCCTCTTTCAAACGCTCATCAAAATGGGCTGTCTGCAGATTGTCGCCGCCGGGACCTGTTTTGAATACGATACGGATTTTGGATACTTGCACGAAAACACGGCCACGCGGCCAGCGAGCCTCTATGCGGCGGCTAAGCTTTCCTGCCTCCTTTTGGGTAGCCAGTTAGCGATGCAGGCTGGGTGTCGTTTCGCCTGGGGGCGCATTTTTTATCCTTACGGACCTCTGGAAGACCCACGAAGGTTGGTTCCGGCGGCCATTGCCGCATTGATGCAGGGAAAAGCGTTTCCCGCCAGCCCGGGAGAACAGGTGCGGGATTATATCCATGTGGCCGATGTCGCTACAGCTTTTTGCACGCTGATAGAAAAGCAGGCGGAGGGGGTCTTCAACATCTCTTCCGGTGTTCCCGTGACAATTGCCCATTTGCTTGAAACTATAAGCAAACTGATGGACCGGCCGGATCTGGTTCAACTGGGGGCGCTCCCTTACCGCAGTTGGGAGCCGCCTTTTATCAGCGGGAATAACAAGTGTTTGAAAAATACCGGCTGGGAACCAGAATATTCACTTACAGAAGGTTTGATTGATACAATTCAGTCTTTTTATCGGTGAATCAGAAGGACAGGGTGTGCGGGATGACTGCAGAAATAAAACCAAGAATCAATCTTACGGAAAGAACAAAACTCGAGGAGGTTATTCCTCTGGAAACCCCGTTTGTGATCTTTGTCGATCCTTCGGATAGGTGCAATTTCCGGTGTAAATTTTGTCCTACGGGTGACATACAGCTTATGAAGGTGGTCGGGCGACCGCTGCAAACAATGCCGTTTGATCTTTACCGAAAGATTGTCGACGATGTTCGTGAATTTGATCAACCCATAAAAGTCTTACGGTTGTACAAGGACGGTGAGCCCCTTCTGAACCCGAGATTTGTGGATATGATCAAATATGCTAAGGACAATCCCCATATCTTATCCGTTGATACGACAACGAATGCCTCGTTACTTAATCCGAAAAAGAATCTGGAAATTATTAAAGCCGGACTCAATCGAATCAATATTTCCATAGAGGGTATGAGCGCTGAACAGTATAGAGCGTTTTCAGATTATCGGATTAACTTTGATATTTTTGTTAAAAATATTCAACATTTCTACGAGAACAGAAATCAATGCGAAGTTATCGTCAAGATAAACGGTGATGTGATTTCTAACGAGGACAAGAACTTATTCTATGAAATCTTTCATGATAAGGCGGATGGTCTGTCTGTTGAACATGTCATGTCTTGCTGGCCTGAGTTTGAATTAGACGGGGTACAGGTTAACCAGGAGATGGGCCTATATGGGCAGGTAATAAAGGAAGTTTCCGTTTGCCCGTATGTATTTTATTCTTTTTCCATTAATTCAGACGGCTTGGTCAGTCTTTGCTTCCTAGATTGGTCTCGTAAGTTACTGATTGGCGATGTAAGGGAAGCAAGCGTCAAAAATATCTGGAATGGAAGAAAGTTGCGTGAATATCAGAAGATGTTTCTGCGAAGGCAGAGAAAAGAACATCCCGTGTGTCGGGAATGCGGTCAACTCACTCACGGTATGCCGGACGATATCGATAGGCACGCCGATATGCTATTGAATAGAATTACCTCACAGGGGGGTTAAGTGAATAGTCAGGAAGAGATGCCATGTCCGTTATGTAAATCATTGAATGTTGAAAATATCCTAAACCTGAATTGTGGAGGATTTGATGGATCTGCATTGTATCAGAATGCAGTAGTTAATGCCTGTGTGAAATGCGGGCATGTGTATAACCAATTAAGTTCTCAAGATGTTCAGGGATTAATTAAATATTATAATGAGGAATATGCGCCTCTTAATATGGCAGCCCCGGACAGTGTGGCAGACAGACCGGGCAGCGCAAGTCCGTTTTCGACCCGCAGATATACCCAGCTTTTCAATTTGATCAAGCCCTTCACGAATAGGGAAAGCCATATCCTAGACATCGGTTGTGCTATGGGTGGCTTTCTGGATTATTTATTTCATAATGGATTCAGAAATCTTTCCGGTATCGACTTAACGGAAAAATACATTGAGCATACAAGCAAGCAGGATCGTTTTACCGTCAAGCTGGGTCATGCAGAATCAATCCCTTTTAGTGACAATTCTTTCGATTGTCTGATTATTGATCAGGTTCTGGAGCATTTAATTGAACCGATCCAAGCATTTAAAGAAGCAAGAAGGGTCCTGCGAGAAGGTGGTTATTTCTGTGTTGCAGTTCCTGACGCCAGTCGGTACGGGAAAAGGTATTTTTTTGATTTTTACTGGTTCATCATGCGTGAGCATATCCAGCACTTTGATATCGAACATATGAATCTGTTAGCGGGAGAACAGGGATTCGAACTGGTCGGTCTTTCGAAAAGTGAAAATCCGATGATGAGTGCAAGTATGGTATTACCAAATTTGAATGTCGTCTTTAAGCTTACGGGTAAAGTAATAGATCACATCGAAAAAAAATGTCTTCGTCTTCCCTCCACAATTAAGAAATATATTGCAGAAGATTATAAACGGCTCAGCGATAAAAGAAAGGTTATTGAAAAAATACGACAATCGCGAAAACCGATTCATGCATGGGGAATCGGCCGGGAGTTTCTTTATCTCTATGAGGAAGCAGGGCTCAAGCATTGTAACATAGATGATTTGATCGATACGAACCCATACAAGCAGGTACACCTTACGGTAGCAGGAAAGCCCATCCGCGACCCGTCTGTTTTAAAAGAGGCAAGCCGCGAGTCGGTATTATTCATAACGGCTTTTGCCCATGAAGACGCTATCAGGACGGCTTTGAATGACATGGAATATCGGGGGGATATTATTTCTCTGTAAACAACCATCGACACACGAACTCGGCAATCATAAGCGGGGTTCCATAGTCCTGCAACGTGAGAACATACTGTGGATAAGACTATGATATATAATCATCAATCCCCAAGAGCACTTTCCAAACCAGATCAAACGATTTCTCAGACCAGAGGGCGTAAATGTCCTCTCTGCAAGCATAACCAACGTAGACCACTGTTTCAGCATGAGCTTAAAGATTTTGATCAGCATACCTGTTTTCAGACCATAAGAATAGCATGCTGTGACAACTGTGGATTCATTTTCAACGATACCGAAATTTCTCCGGAAGAATTAAATATTTTCTATTCACAGGAAAGCCAGTATTTATCCAACACTTCATTCGGGACAGGCGGAATCAACGAAGGAGATATGCATCGGTATGAAACTTACTTATCTATTTTATCCCCGTATGTTACAAAAGACACTAAAATATGCGATGTCGGCTGTGCAAAAGGGGGATTACTGAAATTCCTTCAAAACGCGGGTTTCCATCATGTTTATGGTGTTGAAATTAATCCCAAACTGGTTAATCTAGCTAGGAGCGACGGATTAAATGTACAGTTGGGAGACGCGGCCTACATTCCCAAGTTTCATGATGAGCCATACGAGTGTCTAATATTTAGTCACGTGTTTGAGCATTTGCTTGATTTTGACAGCGTGCTTCGATCCATTTCCGAATCTTTGGTGGAAAACGGTTTGGTTTTTATCGAAGTCCCCAATGCGACGTGTTACAAAGACGCCTCCCCTTTCGATTTTTATTGGTTTTTTGCAACCAAGGAGCATGTCAATCATTTTTCCAGTCGTTATCTGAACCTGTTGATGCAATCCAAAGGACTGGAGTGCATTGATGAAATCCAATATTTAATGCCGTACAATAATCACGATTATTACTACCCGTCATTAATGATGCTGTTTCGAAAAAAACAAGCCGTCAAATTGGACGGCCCGGAAGCTTTTTGTCGTGAACTGGCTGATCACATCCAACTATACATGGACCAGGAAAGAAGCAGACTGGAATTTCATTCGAATATCATTAATCAATTGGTTTACTGTCAGACTCCGATTTATTGTTGGGGGATCGGGGCCGAATTTCTTACTGTTTTTTCATTCACCTCGATTGAACAATGTAATTTAGTCCATCTTGTGGATAAGAACGTACAAAAACAGAATCTAACATTCGCAGGAAGGCCCATCTTGCCGCCTGATGTCCTTAAAACCGAACGAAATCGTGCAAGTGTTTTGATTTTTTCGGCATTTAATAACAAAGCAATGAAGAAATATATAGAGGATATAAACTATTCAGGAAATATAATTGTGTTTGATTGAGCAAAACTGATGCCTTGAAATGGTACAGGGTTGCTGTTCATTCCATTTGATGGATGTAGTTCTTGCTCGGGATATTTTTTTTAGAGAGGTGTTTTCATGATCAAGGTTTTGCATATTACTCCCCACCTTGGCGGCGGAGTTGGAACAGTGGTTCTCAACTGGCTGAAGAAAGAAAAAGAAATTAACAAAGATTTTCACCATAAAGTAGCATGTCTCGAGGAGAATAAAAATTCCATGCAGGAATTTCTGGACATGGGCATGTCGATTCACGATGGTCTTTACTTCGATCAATCCCTCCTGATGGAATGGGTAAAAGAGGCTGATATTATATTGATACATTGGTGGAATCATCCGACTCTCTTTGATGTCATGGTGAATTCTGAATTTCCGGCATGTCGCCCGATAATCTGGAATCATGTATCGGCGTTGAATCCCCCGTATATTCTTTCGAACAAATTAATCGAGTTCAGTGACCGGTTTGTATTTACTTCACCTGTAACTTATGAAGCAGAAGAAATTATTAATTTGCCGGATCATCTTAAAGAAAGATTGGATGTTGTCTGGTCTTCATGTGGAACGGAAATCTTTAAAGGATTCGAGAGACAAGAGCATGAAGGATTTATAGTCGGCATGACAGGGACTGTTGATTATGGCAAGCTGCATCCGGACTTCATTAAAATGTGCTCAAACATTAATATTCCTGATGTCAAGTTCATGGTTTGTTCAGGTGATCCCCAGGATCGAGTGAGAGAAGACGCCATAAGATTGAATATTGCCGATAAATTTTCATTTAACGGCAGGGTCCCAAGTATCATGCCCTACCTCGCTATTTACGATGTTTTTGGTTATCCTCTCCAGCCCAAGCATCTCGGTACCTGCGAGCAGGCCATTGGCGAGGCCATGATGGCGGGCGCTGTTCCCGTTGTTTTAAATAACCCTGCTGAGCGGTATATCGTGGAAAATGGGGTGACCGGTATTATAGCGAATTCGCAGGACGAATATTGTCGTGCAGTTGAATATTTGTATCATCACCCGGAAGAGAAAAGACGCCTGGCACAAAATGCAATCTCTGCAGCAAGAGAAAAATACTCGATACGACGTAAAATCAAAGCGTGGGAAAAGATATTTTCTGAAGTATTGAGAAAGGATAAAGAAAAACGGAAATGGGATGACAGGAAATTCAAAACCGGTGCCGAAATCTTCATCGAGTCATTGGCGAAGTATGGTGATTTATTCAAAAGCTATGTTGATGCGCAAGAAGAACACAATGAAGTGATCCTAAAGGAAACTGAAAGCCGTATTGTCAAGCTGTTTCAATCAAACAGCCAATGGTATTCAAACAACAAAGGCGGTGTTAAACAGTATTTGAGGATATTTCCTGATGATTATTATCTTAATGAATGGAATAAGTTGCTTCAATAACCCAAGCGTTTAATTGAACCTGTCCAATTAGGAAAACAAGAATTCAAGGGTGCAAAATGAATCAAAATCATAAACAGCAACTCACTCTGCTCAACACAATGAATGAAGTTGTGGAATTCATAAAGAACAATGCTTTTGTCAATGAAGATGTTTTCGATAGATTAAAAGAAGCTTTACTCTCCTGCGGACTTAGCGAAAAGAATCAAATGGTCGAATTGCTGGATGTAATGAAATCAGACCAGTCAAAAATACACGATTTTTTATTATTATTCGATAAATGGCTGGACCGGAACCTCATTGCCTTATCGAATGGCATCAGAACCAGTGAATCATATAGAACGGGCTTGTTGGGGTGTGATCGGAAGTTCGGCGAACTTATATCAACCATAAAATATAATTGTTCCGAAACACTGATCGCCCATGCCATGGAATGCCTCGATAAAATCAAACAGGAGAATCCTGCATTATATGATCTGCTAACTGTTGGTTATAGAGGATGGTATTTTGAAAATAACTGGCTTGACGGCATGGATGGTAAGAATAATTCACTGGTTACGAACAGGATCAATACACTCAAGAATAATGTTGAGAAAATAGAATGGCTCTATGATCGCTTAGAAGATAACCTGTCAAAAATTTCATTAAATGCGCTTATTGTCAGTTGGCTGACCTTTTCCATGCAAGAAGCTTTAAAAATCTCCATGTATTCCACACAACATGTTGTGGCTAATCCCGATATCTTTCCTTTCTATGAAGATGAGGTTTTCGTCGATTGCGGTTCATACATAGGCGATACGGTGGCAGACTTTGTTAATGAGGTTAACCGTAATTATCGCAGGATATATACCTACGATATTTCTGCGCCGACAGTGGAAATCATGAAAAATAATTTAAAGGAGCTTAATCATATCGTTTTTAATGTAAAAGGCGTTGCCGATAAATCGGGAGAAATGAATATGGCGGGTGTTAATGCGCCGTTTCATGGTAATCGTCTCGTGCAGGGAGAGGGCATCTCAAAAGTGCCAATTGTAAAACTAGATGATGATATCCAAGAAGAGATCACTTTTTTAAAAATTGATGTCGAAGGTTTGGACAAGGAAGCCATTACTGGTGCGAAGAATCATATCATAAAATATCATCCCAAAATCCACATTGACACTTATCACAAACTGGTCGATTTTTTTGAAGTGCCACTTCTAATCCACAGCATTGATCCAACGTACAAGTATTATCTTAGGCTTATAAATTCAATTGATAACCCAATGATGTTTGCGACGACTTCTATATATGCCATATGAAACAGATTTAGGAAAAACCCAATTTGGGCGCAGCTCGTTACTCAGACATCTTGATAGCGTTAACAGAACCACAAGTATCGAACCTGATTATAAATGTAAATGTTAGACCAAAAGGTCACAACTATGAAATTCTCCATTTGTGTAATCGAGCCGGAAGGATACCGATTTTCTCATTTTTTATACGATCTGTGCAAGTACCTCTGTTTTACTATCGAGGCAAATGGCTACGATTGCTGCATGGTAAAAAATAAATTCTATTCTGATCGAATTAATGTAATCCTGGGATCTCACAACCTTAAAGATCCTGCCGGTGCAGATCAGATCAAACGATCAGGAAGATATATCATACTACAATCTGAAGTCCTCAGAGAAGGCGGTATTGCCGGGTGGCCGGATCAATCATCATTTCATGAAGTTTATGTTCCTTTGATGCGGCAGGCATCTGCAGTATGGCATGGTCTTGAATCCAATGAGAAATACTTCGAGCAGCTCGGTATTCAAGCAGAAATACTTCCCCGATTTGGCTACCTGCAAGCACTGGAAGAAATCGTTTACAGAAAGAAAAAAGACATTGATTTTTTATACTATGGATCATTGACACCTCACCGGGTCAAATTGATTGATGCGTTGAAAGCTCGTGGTGGAAATGTTGTCTGCATCTTCGACGAGGCGGCCATTTTTAGAAATGACTACATTGCCAGAACGCGGGTTCACCTTGCACCGAACCAGGGCCCTGGCATCAATCATATTACTGCACGGACCCTGTATTTACTTAACAATCGATCTGTTGTTATTGTTGAGCGTTGTCATAAACAGGAATGGATCGAGCATTGCTTTCCCTCTGCCGATGCGGATGGATGGGCTGATCTGTGCATGGAAACACTTCACCATGCGAATCTTGATCAGCTTGTAGATAAATATTTCGAGAATTACAAGAAACTGGATATGACTCGCCTATTCCAACCGTTGCTCGATAAATTGCTTTTTAAGCAACAAGTTAATTCAGACATAGACCAGTCAATTTATACTAATAAAAATGAAGGTGGTATTGTACATAAAACAATCGGCTTGCTTAACTCAAAAGAAGGAAAAGTCGTATCAGGAATGACATCCATCATTTTGCCTGTGTTGAATCCACTTGATCAGACCAAAAAAAGCGTTAAAAATATTCGCAAGCACACGCCGGAAGCGCACGAAATATTTTTCTTAGACTACGGTTCGTCTGAGGGAACAACCAAATGGCTGCATGGACAAAGTAAGGAGAACAAGAATTATCATCTGCTTGAAGGTCATGGAAATGACAATATCGTAAAAAAAATCAATCAGGGGATTTCCTTATCCAACGGGGAGTATATTCTTGTGTTAACTGCCGATGTTCTTGTCGGTCCGGGGTGGCTTGACGGAATGCTGGATTGCTTGAACCGTGCGCCGGATTCCGGGATTGTCGGCCCAATGACGAATCGATGCAGAGGGCCTCAGCAGGTAGTGGATGAAAATTATCGCACGGCGGATTATCTGGAAAAATACACCGCCGCATTTCGGGATCGCTATCGATACAGGAGAATTCCCTCGCGGAATCTGGATGATTTCTGTCTGTTATTCAGGCGCAATCTGGTTGAAACAATTGGTTTATTTGATGAACGCTTTGTTTCTGCTGACCTTGGTGTAGAAGATTTTTGTTTGCGAGCAGCACTGGAGGGGCACAAAAATTATATTGCCGGAGATGTTTTTGTTCATCATTTCCACAGTCGGCATGCCATGGGTTTGAAGATGAACGAAAGTCCGGTTCAGAAAAATAATAGACATGAACTCGAACAGAAATGGGTCCTCAACATACAAAACCCCCTGGGGAAAAAATTAGCGGTATTGAGAGCGACAGAGGTCGCAGCGGATCTTTACTGCCAGGGTCTGACAGACAGGGCAGTTGAAGCCCTTATCGATTGTATCAAGGTCGCGCCTGAGGCAGAAGAAATCTACTACACGCTTGCCCGAATTTTTATTGAAACCAAGAAATTTTCTGAAGCCCTGGAAGTATTCGAATCGATGCCGGAATCTGTTCGGGAGAATCTGCAGGGCATGGCATGTGCCGGTTACGGCAAGGAAGGTTTGGGGCTGGATGATGAGGCGGCAGCATATGCGGATAGGATGTTACTCCTGGATAAGACAAATCCCGTTGCGCTGAATCTGAAAGGTGTGCTGGCATATAAAAAAGGCGACATGGATACAGCAGTGGATTTCTTTAACAAAGCCATTGCGTCAGATCAGGGTTATGGCGAACCTTATACCAACATAGGGGTTATCCGGTGGGCGGCTGGCGCACATGATGAGGCTCTGGACTACTTCAAAAAAGGATTTATTTATTCTCCCGCCATCCCGGACCACAGTTCTCTTTTTTACTCTGCCATGGCAGCTTTGGGGCGTTTCAGTGACGTAGAAGTTTATTTACGTGATGCCGGCCGGTTGCTTGGAAACAATAAAAATCTTCTTTATTTATATATCGATACCCTTGTTCAGCAGGGAAAGGGTGCCTTGGCGATTCGAGAAATCGAAGATGCGATCGTCTCTTTCGGAATTGACGATGGCCTTTTAAAAGCGGCCCTGTCGGTACGTGAACAGGTTGGGCCCCGAATGGTCAAGCGTAATGTGGGTAAAGCCTCGGTATCATTGTGCATGATCGTTAAGAATGAGGAACGATTTCTTCCTCAGTGCTTGAAAAGTGTGCGCGATGTGGTGGATGAAATGATTGTTGTGGATACAGGTTCCACCGACAAAACAAAAGACCTGGCGACCGTATTCGGGGCGCGGGTTTTCGATTTCCCCTGGACGGGGGATTTTTCTGCGGCACGTAACTATTCTCTCGCCCAGGCGGAGGGTGATTGGGTCCTTATTCTGGATGCCGATGAGGTGATTTCCTCACTTGAATGGGACAATTTGCTGAAATTGACTCAAAAAGTCCCCACGCATCCGGTGGCCTATACCATTGTCACAAGAAATTATGTCAGCAGCCGGAGCATTATCGGCTGGATGCCGAATGACGGCAAATACCCGGAAGAGGCTGGTCTGGGATGGATACCCAGTCCCAAGGTCAGGCTTTTCACCCGCAGAAAAAATATTCTTTTCTCCGAACCGGTGCATGAGTTGGTGGAACCTTCCTTGGTAAAGGCCAAAATACCCGCTCACATGTGTGGTGTCATTGTGCATCACTATGGCAAACTGGCGGGGGAACAGGATTTACAGAAGGGCGAAGAGTACTATCTCCTCGGAAAAATCAAATATGAAAAAGATCCGACCAACCTTAAATTCATTTTGGAACTGGGAAAACAAGCCATGGTTCTTAAAAAATACGAAGAAGCCATTGAACTATGGCTGAAGCTGATACCTCTGTTGAAGAACAATCGGAACTCGGCAGCCTATCAGGAACTGGCCAGTATTGCAGGTGCCAATCCGGAAGCGGAGGCATACATGCAGCTTTCATCGTCGTATTGCATGGCAGAACGCTTTGATGAGGCGTTGGCGGCGGCTCGATCCGGTATGGAATACAAAATAACCATCAAGGAATTTATGATGGATTATGCACTGATCGAAATGGTCGCCGGTTCGCCGGAAAAGGCATTCGATATACTCAAGAACTTCATTAATATTGCCACCGATTACCCGGCGGCATTGCTCCTGTTGGCTGCTTTACACTGTATACAGGGGCAACGGGAAAAAGCTGAGACATATTTAAGAGAGTTACTCCAGAAAGGGTTTAATATCACCCCCGGCCTGAATCGGGTCGCGAAGCAATTCTATCTCGTCGGCAAGAAGGAACAAGCCAAATTAATTCTTGACGCGATGATTGAAAACAGGATCAATGATGCGGAAACCATGCGCCTGATCGAACTGGCCGGATAAGCCAATAGCACCTTTAGGCTGATTATGTTGATGCAGAAAAATCGCTGATCCGCATAAGGCGCTGCTTGATAATCAAAACAGCGCATTGATGCCGTTAGGAAGGATTGCTTCGGAGTCCGGCGGCGATATTGAGATTGATATTGATCAGTATGTCCAGCTTTTCCGGCGCAGGAAAGGCCATGATGTCGAAGGTGCGCTTATCCACGAAAAGGCTGAGGGACAAAAGGTCCTCTCTGAGTTGTTTCGGCAGGGGGTTATCTTCCCGTGCCAGTTCACCTTGAAGAATACTCCAAATCTTTTGATTCTTTTCCAGCGAATCGGATCTCTCCCTGTTCTTATCGTCAGGGTCCCAGTTGTTCCGGCATTTTTTCAGTTGCAAAGCCGCCTTGGTGAGCGCCATCGCTTCTATTTCACGGCCGGTCATGACCGATTTCTGGGCTGATTTGTATGCTTCAAGTTGCGCTGCGGACACGATTTAATACCTCCTGTTCATAATCAATCAGTTTTTTGGCATCCTTGAGAGCCGGATAAAATTCATTCTTCAGCAGGTGTTCGCTGATTCGGCCGATGAGATCGAGGGTGCTGGGTACGGAATTGACGAGGTCACGGACGAGAGACCAGTACATATTGTGGTATTCCACGAGATTGGCGCCGTCAATGTACATCATCTGAATGGCCAGATAAATCTTGCTGCAGTACGTGGTGGCCTGATTCGGGAGCATGATATCTTTTTCCCGCAGAATCGGCGCGTTGTTTTCAATGATCAGTTCCGCGCGCTTGGAACCGTTCTGAATCACCGCGCCGCTGATGATCAGTTTCTCGTTTGGTTTCAGGTCTATTTTCAGTGCCATATCGAACTCAGATCTCTACGGCCAGGAGCGAACCCGGCTTGATTTCCGCGGGCAAGGATGGCCCACTGTTTTTTTCTCGATCACGAAATGCAAAGAGCTTGTCCAGTGCGGTGGCGATTTCCTGGTCCGTGGCCTGGTCCTTCAACTTCTCCGCAGAGAAGGTCGTCTTCATATCTCTTTCAAGACCCAACCGCTGAACGGCTTCTTCGATCACCCTCACCCGTTTGATGAGATCCGCCCGCTGGTAGGTTGCAATCGGAAAGAAAGGGGGATCGCGGACAATATTCAGATCCGACTCCACATGTTGCTGCAGATTGTTGATCTGTGCGATGATTCCCAACGACTGCACCGGTGTTGTTTCTGGTTCCCCCGACAAAGAGCCGCTGTTAATGGTCATACCCACGGGAAGAGATCGGTTGAGATGGACGGAGTTGTTTTCACCGGCAGGGCGGACCGCTTTCTGCAGTCCCTGGAATATATGAATATTTTGTATGTTCATAGTATGCCCCCCTTTGTGGTGTCAGATGGGGAGGAATCCTTCCTCCCCATCCAACCCCTCAAAAGTGCCTTTTATCCGAACAGTCTCAGAACCGACTGGGCGGCCTGGGCCGAGAGGCTCAACGCTGTGGTGCTCA
>Ga0302253_1000288_pt1 | contig 46547 bp, 56 predicted proteins | sample AAG_RA_Trp_MG_FD_193537 | JGI IMG/M metagenome (GOLD analysis project Ga0302253, IMG submission 193537) | Enriched activated sludge microbial communities from anaerobic digester in WTTP, New Holstein, Wisconsin, United States - AAG_RA_Trp | ecosystem: Engineered > Bioreactor > Anaerobic >...
GCAAAAGAGGCGGTTGTCACGATCACGGAGATTCCCTTCAGAAATATTATCGCGGAATATCAGGAACAGCCGCTTTGGGAAGGCGCGAAGAACAATATCGAAAAAGAAGGCGAGTCGATCGTGATCACGGACGGCGTTATGTCCGGAACATATACGACCCCGGTCAGGGATTTCGGGTATGTGGCAAGCGTCCATATCGGGATCGATGTGATCGTTTCGACGTCATTGGGCAGGAGGTTCAATAGCGATGGGGTGACGAAGTTTAACGACAGCCCATCGTATCGATTCACCGGTCAGGAAACCCTCCGTGCGGCCAGCTTCCGGATCCGTACGTCAGAGGACAATATCACATGGAAAGATTGGGAGGATTATCAACCCGGGGATTATTACTGTCGGTACTTCCAGATTGAGCTTGTCCTGCATCGCGAGAATATCGGCGATGAGATCACCTGTTCGACGTTTCAGTATTTCGGTGACCTGCCGGATGTCGATGACTATGGCAACGCTACAGTGGTTTCGGCTGTCGACGGCAAGCAGGTGTATTTCGGCAAGACCTATCACGAGGAGCCCAGCGTTCATATCGAGATTCGAAGCGGGAACGGCATCTATTCGCAGTTTACAGATAAAAGCATCACCGGATTTACGGTGAAGCTTTACGACGCTCAGGGCGTGGTGCAAACCGGCATGTTCGACTGGCACAGCCACGGGATTTAGGAGGCGTAATGGCAAAGGGATTGATTCCATACAAGGTGGTGATCGAGTTCGAGAACGGCGAGTTCTTGAACGGGGTCATTTTATATAAGGTCAATGATGGCGGCGAGATCAGCCGGATCAAAAGTATCGGGATCAAGGACGCGGCATTTAACAAGTCGACATTGAACGGCGTGTTGCAAAAATTCATCAAGCACGCGAACCAGTCGGAAGGAGTTAGCGATGGACAAGTTGATCTGTAGTAAATGCAAAAAAGAGATACCGGACGACATGGCGTATGTGTCGGTCAAGGGCGACATTATTTTACGCATGCCGAAAAGGAAGCCGATTGTTTTCACCTGCGCGGAGCAGGCGGAGAACTATGCCCGGCAGATGACGCTTCATGATGTTTGCTGGATCCAGATGTTACGCGAGCACGGCATCGAGCTTTACGAAATGAATGCGGTTGCCGAGGCGTACCAGAAAAGAGAGGTGGGCGATGGCTTGGGACAAGACTAAACCGGAAAACGACATGCTGTTGATCAATTTTCCTCCGGCGTGCCGGGCCAACTGGGAGGCGCTGGAGCTTTTGACTGACCCAGCGCTTCAGATTACCAATGAGAAGGTTGCCCCGGGTGCCGGTATCGAGGATACGAAGCTGGCGCAGATCACCTCGGCCAGCAAGGTGAGCGGAACGGCTTTGACGGGTCTTGCCAGCGTGCCAGCGGCGGCCGGTGTTCTGCCGACCGAGAATTCGCCCAATAAATTGAAAGCGGATGTCAGCGATACGACGCCGGAATATCTGGACGGGCTTATCGATACGGCAATATTTCAGGTATCGGCAGGCGATCAGTTGCAGTTGAAAGACGGCGGAGTTTCGACCGCGAAGCTTGAGAGCGGTGCGGCATCGCCCGGCAATAACAAGTATTACGGAACGAATGCCTCAGGGACAAAGGGCTTTTTCGATAAGACGGCGGTTTACGCCTCGTAGGGAGAGATATGGCGCATAAGTTGCCCCCAAAACAATGCTCATCGAACACACCAGCTTGGACGGATCCGGTGCTTACGGATCTGTCTACAAAAGTGCGTAAGGTGCATATCGATGAGTTGAGGTCGTTTTTAAATACCGAGTTTGTTCGGCGCGGGCTTACGCAGGCGTCTTTTACGGATCCTACGATCACGGCCTTGGTGACGGAGATCCGGAAGGTGCATGTCGATCAACTACGCACGGAATTGGCGGCCTGTAAATCAGGCAGAGGCGAGTCAGGGTATTGTCCACAGGACAGTTCCGGATGCATGGATTTTACGGATCCTACGATTACGGCGCTTTCAACCGAGGTCAGGGGTATTCACTTTCGGCAGATGATGCAGAAGGTGCAGGCGCTCATGACTGGCTGTATATGCGAAACCGAGCAGTGCCAGTATTGCGCGGACTGCGGATATCACTATACGACGTGTTCGCACGCGGGCGTGGCATGTGATGATCATAAATATTCGGAATGTCACCACTCGATCAATCATTACTGGATTTGCGCCAGCATCAACCTTCCGTCCGCGACAGAGCATCCATATAAATCGGCGAACCCGCCTGTGGCTTGGGATGGATATGTGCCGTGGGACTGGTGTGTGTATACGCCGCCCGGATTGAACTGGGGGACGTGCGAGTATTCTGGCGGGCATAACCACAGCGCGTGGAATTGTAAATGTAACCCTTATTCATGGTGATGGGAATGTTTCAGGATCAGACAAAAGCACAGGAAGTATCGTTCAGGATCGCGCGGCTAGAAGACGAGAATGCCGTCAGCGAGCTGGTGAACTGGTGCAGGAAAAACCTCGACGAATTGACCGTTCAGTGTTTTACGCACAAACGGTTTATGAGCGTTCAGGCTTTGGTTGATGTTCTTTGCGAGGTTTACAGGGATCTGGGCGTTGAAGGCGACAAGGGAAACGTTTCGGCGTTTGTTTTGTTTCTGGCCGGTAAGCACAGGGACAAGATTTACGCCTCGCACGTTGTTGAGCTTAACGATACGCACCGGCAGATTCTCAGGGACAAACTTGGGCTGGATATTGAGGAGATCGAACCGGGTTTAAGCAAGCTGGATTGGAGGACGGATGCCGGTATTTGAACTTAAGAACAGCAAGGCATGCGGCGATCTGCCGCTACAGTGCCGGGAAGTGATCAAACGGTACAAGTCCGAAGGCATGTTCGATATCGGTTCGATAACGGACGGAAAGCAGGAATACACCACAGTTTATTTCCTGATGACGCAGGACTGCAATCTGCGTTGTGCTTATTGCTATCAGCCCAAGGAATTCAGGCAGAAGGACAGCGGGATCACGCGGGATGTTATCGATGCGGCCGTGGACTGGGCCTCGTGCACGTTCGATGAGCGGCGCGTCAAGTTCAGTATATTCGGCGGCGAGCCGTTCTTGAATTTCCCAATGGTGCAGTACCTCTGCGATACCTATTGCATGTACCGCTATGTGGTGACAACGAACGGGCTGGTTCTTTTGAATGATCCGGGCATCCGCGAATGGGTTTTGAAGCATAAATACCACCTCAACTTGAGCGTCAGCATATCTGCCCTGCGCGGTGTTCTGGGAGAGGGATATCTGGATAAGGCAGGCGCGGTGCTTGATCTCGTAAAAGCCAACGGCGGGGATGTTCATTATGTGGTCGATGATCCGGAGCGGCCGGGGATCTATGAGGAGATCGTCCGGCTTTATGAATACGGCGTGCCGGTGGTGCGGATATCCTCGGCCCGACATTGGGATCTGGTCAGGGATAAGAACGAGCAGTTCAAGGAATTATTCAGGCGCGTTGCGGATTACGTTTACTTTTCAGGAGAGCCGAAATTCGGCCGGAGCCAATGGGATATTGCGTTAAAAAACAACATTTACCGCAAGTTGAAAGGAATCGCGCTCAAGGACGTGCCGCCGACTTTCTGCGGATGCGGGTATTTGTATCTGGCTGTGAATAACAAAGGCGAGGTTTATCCGTGCGATTTCTTCGCGAATTATCCGGAGTTCAAGATCGGGGATGTGTGGAGCGGATTTAACGATACGGCGTTCTTTTTTAAGAAGATGGGCGATTGGATCGATGAGCTTTACGAGCATTGCCGGGACTGCGAGGTTTGTTTTGACGGCGATATCCGGTGTTGTCCGCGGGCGATGTGTCTGGCCGAAAATTACACCGTGACCGGCAATCCTTTGAAACCTGCGGCGAATCACTGCTGGGCGAACAGGATCGAGACGGTCACGTTCGAATACATCGCAAAGAAGGCGATCGAGACCGGCATCGATGGGCTGTATTACAAGGGGGCGGTGCGGGCATGAGTATCCCTGTCTATAAATCGGTTTATCTGTATCTGACGCACGCGTGCAATGCGAATTGTTCGTTTTGTTACCGGAGAGGTTTGTTTGAGCGGCACAAGGTTTCGACGCTCGGGCCGGTGAAGATGTCGAAGGAGACTGCGGACGATATTCTGGATTTCTGTTTCTCGAAGCTTCAGCTGGCGCCCAAGTTCACGATTTACTTTTGGGGAGGCGAGCCGACGGTCAATTTCGAGGTCATACGGCATGTGATGGAGAGGTATCCACAAATGCTCTTTCATATGAACACCAACGGTGCGCTGATCGATGAGCGGATGTATGAGTTTTTCTCAAGGCATCGCAATATCGGGATCACATGGTCGTTCGGCAACTGTTATGAGAAATACGGCGGGCCTCAGGGCAAGGCGGAGGCGGAACGCTGGATGCTGAAATTGGTGAAAGAAAACCCGAACCACAATGTCAATTTCATGGTCGTTGAGTACGGAAGGCTCAAAGAGGACTTCGATTTCATCGCGCGGAATATTACCCGCAATATCACGATCGACCTTGCAACCCGGCATGATCACAGCCAAGAGGATTTGGAGAGGTTCGCGGCGCAGTATTTCGAACTGCTTATCGAGCATGAAAAAGACGCGGAGCTTTTTCAGACGCTTAATCCGGCGCTTCACAGCAATGCCTATGTTCGGGAGTTCGGGCTTAAGGCGCAAGTGCGGGAGTTTCACTTTTGCCGGACAGGCCTCGAGAGGCTTTTTATCGATACCGAAGGCGGGATCTGGCAGTGCGACAACATGTACATCTGCAGGCATAACCGGCTTGGATCGGTTTATGACGGCATCGATTATTCGAAGCTGGATTACGTCTGGGAGATCGATGAGAACCGCGAGAAGTATCTGGGCCGGTTTTGCGAAAGTTGCGAGCTGTATAAACGGTGCCCGCGCAATAAATGTCTGGGCCTTAACCTTGAGCATATGGGCGATATGTTCAAGCCGGAGCCGGGCTATTGCGCCATGAACAAGGTTCTGGCCAAGGTTATTGATAAATATATCCAATTGGAAAAAGAGAAACGGGAGGGAGTTCATGTCTAACGAAGAAGTGGTCGGGGGTAAGAACAAAGACGAGATAAAAAGCATCGATCTATTCATCACCGAGCAGTGCAATATGAATTGCGATTATTGTTTTCATCCTAAAGGTGAGGCGGTGCTGACGGTCGAGCAGGGTAAGAAGATCCTTGCACGGATGAAGGAAATAAGCCCATCGGCCCTGCAGGTCACGTTTTTCGGAGGCGAGCCGCTTCTTTATCCAGAGACGGTTCTTGAGCTTGCTATTTATGCCCGGGAGCTGTGGCCGCCGGATAAAGACGGGCGGCATACCTCGACTTTTTCGATATCGACCAACGGCATGTATTTCAATGAGGCAATGTTCAAGAAATTTGCCGAGCTGGGCATGGCAGTTCAGGTGAGTTGTGACGGTGATGAGATCACGCATACCGAATACCGGCATGGAGACTATCCGCGCATCATCGAAAATATGAAGAAGATTCTGGCGATCAAGCCAGACATGAGCGTGCGCATGACATTTACGCCCAAGACGGTCGGGAGGCTGGCGATCAATGTGCAGTATCTGCATGAGCTGGGTATTACGAAGATTATGCACCATGCGGTCATGGAAGAGGATTGGACTCAGGAGGCAGTCGAGCAATACCGCTATCAGCTGACGCAGATTTATCACTATCGCCGGTATTGCAAGCGGCAGGGTCTGCCGATCGAGATCGCGTTCATCGATAAGCCGCTCAAGATCGTCAACGATGAGGTGCCGCCGGAGAAAGAATACTGTCAAGCAGGGAAAACCTATATCGCGATTCTGGATAACGGCGACGTTTATCCGTGCCACAGGGCGGCCAGCGCGCGGATATTCAAGTTGGGAAATATCTTTGAGGCTCGGCCGTTTATCCGCGGGATATTCCTCAATATTGACAAGGAGTACACCGGGTGCTGGAAAAACTGCCCGCATGCCCGGACCTGCCACAGTTGCGTGATCACGCACTACAAGGTCAATCAGGAGTTGACGGTTCCGGTTACGAAATACTGCCGGATATGCGCGGTTGAAAGTGAGCAGGCTTTAGGGTTCTTGCCGGTCGAGCTGGCAGACAGGCGCGAGCGTATGCTTTATAAGGTCGGGCAGGTCTTGGTGGATGTGGCAAAGCAGAATGAAGAAATTTTAGAATCGTTAAGGAAAAAATAAGGAGGGATGGCAATGGCAAAAGTTATCAATCATGAGGAGATCGTTGTCGGCAGTTCTGTCGTGGCGTTGACACCTGCGGTTTATGACCCGGGCAACGGGGTTTCGGCATCCTTTGCGATGATCACGGCCGAAGGCGGTGACATGCGGTATTTCGTCAACGGCCAGAATCCGAGCGCGGCATCAGGCGTGCTTCTGGAGGAGGGCGACATTGTTGAGCTTCCGTCAATTTATCACATCAAGGATTTCAGAGTGATAAAGGCTGGCGATGATGACGGAAAAATTACGGTTACTTACGAAGGTTAAAAGGAGGGCGAAAAATGGATCATATTAAACATCAGAAAAAGAACCGGATCATCACTCGGGTTAATGAAATCGTCACTAATGGCGGCTTGCCGAAGACCGGGCAGACGATGATTTATCAGATGGGTGATGATGGTTATTACCAGATGGGGTATCCCCTCGGCGGCGGGCAGAGGCATATCGATAACGGCGACGGTACCGTAACGGATACGGTTACCGGTCTTATGTGGGTCAAGGATCTGCAGATGGCCGGATTTGGGATGACTATGTATTGGTATGACGCGATCAATGCCTGCGAGAACTTGGTTTTTGCCGGACATGATGACTGGCGCATGCCGAATATCAATGAGCTGATGTCGATCGTGGATCACTCGCGGTATGACCCGGCATGGGACCCGATGATTTTTGGATATCCAGTCGATCAATGGACACCGTTCTGGTCATCGACAATATGTGCCCCGTGGACAGATGGCGCATGGTGTTTATATCCGTATGACGGGTATAAAACAACTTACGGCAGACCTTGGGATATGGGTTATGTGCGGCCGGTTCGCGGCGGACAGGCATAAAAAGGAGGATTTCAAATGGCAAAACCTACTATTGAATTCAAAGATGGTAAGAAGATCGTGACGTATCCTTCCGGCGAAAAACGGGAGCATACGAAAGAAAGTTTAACTACCGCAAAGCAGATGTTTGTGAAACGCAGGGAGAAGATCGATGAGCATATCGCGCTCATCGATGATGACATCAAGAAGATTGGATAGGGTTTATGAAAAATGATGGGAGTTGGACAAAGTTCATCACGCCGGTTTTGGTGACGATCGTTATCTTTATGCTCGGCACGATCATTACGCAGGTCAACCGTATCGATGAGAAGCTGTTTCATCATCTGGCCAACGACGAGATTCACATGCCGCGGGCCCTGTATGTGTCCAAGGCGGAGTTTGACATGCAGAGCCGGTTTATCGAAAAGGAGAACGACCGGATCATCAAGGCGATCGATGAGCTGAGGAAGGATTTAAAGAAAGGGGTGGCGCAATGATTACGATCAAGCTGGTTATTGCCTTCGCGCTGGGCGCGGTGGTCGGAGGTCTGGGGATGTTCTTTTATCTGTGGCTAAAAGGCAAGGTGCAGGATGGCGGAAAACGAAAGATTTAGCATTCTCAAGTTTCTGGGCAGTTTTGTTCAGTGGTTGCCGTGGGTCAAGACCGCACGCTATGCGATCGGGTTCGCGGCGATCGGTCTCATAGGGTTGACGATCTATAAGGCGTTCTTTATGCCGACTCAAACCACGAAGCAGGAAACGCATATAATTGCCCAGCCGGGCGCTCAGGTCACCATCGACCAGAAACGCGAGGAGAAGAAGTCCGGGCTTGAGGTTCATCCGTTTGTCGAGGGGTACGGTTTCGCGGAATCCGACGACCGAAAAGGGGTCGGAGCCAAGGCCGGGGTGCGGGTAGATTTCTAAGACAAAGGCCTTGCCAACTATTAAACCGTATGGCCCTATACCCTCGAAAGGAGGGGATGTTTATGGTTCGTGAAAACATGACGGCAAAAAAGACGCGGTATATCAGCGTCAGAAACGGCGGCGAGGAAACGTACGTCGAAAACATTCCGGTGTCGGGCCGGATGCGGGATCATCTTCCGGCCGCAAAGTTGCGTCTCAGGGAGATCCAGCGGGTCATGCCGTTGGGCAAATGGTCGATCACGATCGAACAGCAATGGAAGGATGCGGGCGTTACGCACTTTCAGATTCTGGATGTCGTGACCGGAAAATTGCAGGAGTCAGTGCTATGAGGAAAGAAATCGGCGGAGTCAATCAGTATGTCTTTACGCATGGCAAGCGGCCGTCCGGGAAAGGCACTTGGGCGTTTAAGGGCGATGACGGCAAGGTTGTATTCATCACCGGCCTGTATTCGGATGCCAAGAAGCAGGCGCTCAAGACGATCAAAAACCCTGTATTGCAAACTTAAGGAGGATTTGTGATGGTTAAGAAAGCCAAGAAGCAGAAAGGCGCGGAGAGTAAGAAGGCAGTCGCGGAGGTTCCTACATCACCAAAGGAAGGGATCGTTATGCATGCAGGGGCTTCGCGCAACGAGCTTATGCTCGCGGCCAAGGAGCGCGGAGTCAAAAACTTCCGCGTTCTCAACAAGCAGGAGCTGGCGGACGTGTTGAAAAATATCGGGGATCAGAAAGCGGTTGACGCGATCGTGGCCGGGGCTGTGGCCAGATGGAAGTCCGGCTGGGGAAAGAAGAAGGTGCAGAATGAAAGTCAAAGCTGAGATCGAGTTAAAGATCGAAATGGGCGGGGTGTCGCATGACGGCACCGGTTGTCAGGGCTACCTGCCGGAAGGAACGCGCTACGAGGATATCGTCCGGGTTTTCGGCGCGCCTCAGCTTGGCACTTCGCCGGACGGTAAAATCAAGGCTGAGTGGGTCGGCAGGATCAACGGCCTTGTATTCACGATTTACGACTACAAGTCGAAGCTGGATCCGGAGCGCAACACTGATTGGCATATCGGAGGTAAACAGAAGTTCGTTGCGGAGCTTGTGAATATCTACTTCAACGCTCGTTAATAATATAAGTATTAAAAAAGAAACCTTCGCTGGTCATCATGGCTGGCGGAGGTTTTTTTGTTTTAATTTCCGCATTTGTGATTGACTTTTTCCGTATTTTTGCTATAAATATATAATTATAGCAAATGGAGTTTCCCAAAATGATACCCCCAATATCAGATAGGAATAAAATGAAGAAAACCACTATTGAACTCACTGAAGATCAATACTTTTTTCTCAAAGAAAAGGCATTGGAATTACAGAAACAAAGGAAGCATTATTCTATTGTTTCAATCATACGTGATTTGGTCGAAACAGACATGAAATCATGGAGAAAGAACGCTAAAGGACAAAGATCTGGAGCTTAATGTTTTTGCTCTATGAGGAAGAGTAATATGACAAATAAAAAAATCGGGCATGGAGCGGTTAAAGAGAAATCTATTGATTCAAAGGTTGGTCGTAAAAAAAAGATCGGAACAGATCAGAAACGACTGGCTGTTTTTGAAGGAGATTCTAACTATGGCACAAATTTATGTGTTGGTGATGAGCGTTTATGTAAGTGCGGACCTACGCATATTAACTGCATGAGTGCAAAGGATTGGTTAAAATCTCAGATCGGAGTCTGGCAGTTTTTTTATGAATCTCGAGATATAAGGGATAAAGCTATTCATCCCGCGACGTTTCCATTATCTCTTGCAAAGAAAGTTATTGAGTTGTTCACTCATCAAGGGCAATTGGTTATCGATCCCTTTGTTGGTAGCGGAACATCACTTATTGCCGCAAATGATCTCAACCGGAATGCTGTAGGGTTTGATCTTCAAAAGAAATACGTTGAGTTGTGTGTTAATCGGCTTCAGCAGAATCCTAATTTGTTCAATGCTTGTTCTCAGATAGCTGTTCAGGATGACTCGAGAAATATTGCAAAATATATTAGCCCCAACACCGTAAGCCTGATTTGGACATCCCCACCATATGCGAATCTTTTAAACCGATCGCGAAAAAATAAATCCCGACGAAACAGAAATAATGATCAATTGGGTAAGGTTGAACAGTATTCGCAAGATGCTCGAGATCTGGGCACAATGTCAATTGATTCGTATGCGGTTGCCATGGGGGATATTTTCGAAGGATTACTTCCTCTTTTGAAAGAGAAGGCGCATTGTGTTATTAACGTCCCTGATATGTGGTGGGAAAACCAACGCATAACGATCCATGTTTCGTTAATTGAAGAGCTTCGAAAACGCGGCTATGAGTTGCGCAATATTATAATCTGGGATCGCACTAACATTGTTAATAGCATCGGCATCTTTGGCTGGCCAAGCAATTATATAACTATGGGTGTCACTTTTGAGTATCTTCTAGATTTCTGGAAGCCACCCCAAAAAAGAGATTAATGAAGGGGATTTTATGAAATTATTTTCAAAGGATGAGTTGATTAAAGAAATCAAAGCTATTGCATCGAAGGGGTGGCATAAAAGCGTAAAACAAACGCGAGACACTCGAAATGATGGCGCCGTTGGCAACACGCTGGAAGTTCTTCTTGGTATTACAGAAAATAACCTGCCAATTCCTAATGCTAGAGAATGGGAGCTTAAAGGGCAAAGGGCGCACTCTGCTTCCTTGATAACATTAAAGCACATTGAGCCGTCGCCAACGGCGGCCCGTATTGTTAGCAATATACTCTTACCAAAGTATGGCTGGCCTCATAAGCAGGCGGGATCTAAGTATCCGAAAACCGAGATGAGTTTTCGATCTACAACTAGCGCTATCTGTTTTACAAATCGTGGATTCAAGGTGGTTGTTGATCGTACTGAAAGAAAATTAAAGTTTGTGTTTGATTCAACAAAAGTTGATACATCAGGTATTGAAATCAAAGCATGGTTAGCATCTATTGAGAAAAGAGCTGGCTTGGGAGCGATTTCACCTGAACCATATTGGGGCTTTGAGGACCTAAAGTACGCGATTGGCGAAAAGATAAAGAACTGTTTTTATGTTATTGCTGAGGCAAAAATTGAGGACGGGCATGAATATTTTTGTTATCAGAATCTTTTTGTTCTATCTGGCTTTTCATTTGAGAAATTCTTGTGCTGTGTAGAAGCAGGAAGTCTGCTGGTCGATTTTGACGCTCGAACAGGACATAACCACGGAACAAAATTTCGACTTAAGCAAGGCGTGTGGTCGGATCTCTATGACGATGTTAAAGAGGTGTTTTGATTAGCCAATTAATGAAAGAATGAAATGAGAGAAAAATTGAAATTTCCTAAAGATCACCTTAATAAGATTATTTGCGGGGATTGTTTAGAGGTAATGAAAACGATTCCGAATGAATCAATCGATTTAATCGTGACCAGTCCACCCTATAATCTCAAGAATTCTACAGGAAATGGAATGAAAGATGGTCGCGGAGGTAAGTGGTCCAGAGCCGCATTAATTAATGGATATAGTCATCATGATGACTGCATGCCACATGATAAATATGTAGAATGGCAAATTAAATGTTTGGACGAGATGTATCGATTAATAAAAAATGATGGCGCTGTTTTTTATAATCATAAATGGCGGGTGCAAAATGGATTACTTCAAGATCGTCACGATATTGTTGGAAAATTTCCTGTTCGTCAAATAATTATTTGGAAAAGAAAAGGCGGTATTAATTTTAATGCGGGATATTTCTTGCCGACCTATGAAGTCATATATTTAATAGCGAAACCTGATTTCAAGCTAGCGTCAAAAGCGAATGCTTATGGAGACGTTTGGGAGTTTACTCAAGAAATGAAGAATGGTCATCCAGCCCCGTTCCCTATGTCTTTAATTCAAAGAATTGTTGCGTCGACAAATGCCAATATTGTTCTCGATCCATTCATGGGTTCAGGGACAACAGCTGTTGTTGCTAAGAGTCTTAAGCGCAACTATATAGGCATTGATATATCGCCAGAATATTGCCATATGGCAGAAGAACGAATACGCTCAAAATATACTTCAAAGACAGCCGTTGAATGTTTGAAGTGATAAATTATAAAGGTGCACAATGAAATCAAAAACGAAATCGGCCGAAAATCCAGTTATCGCGACGGAATCTCCAAGTGATCTTAGTTTCTTAAAGGAAGTAAAATTAGCAGACTCGATAAAAAAGCTTGAAGAGCTTATGTCGCAAAATAAAAGGTCGTTTCTTCTTGGCGCCGGTTGTAGTTTATGCGCTGGACTTCCATTGACTACTCAATTAACTGAAGAAGTAAAGAACGACAGCAAGCTGTCGGATGCAACAAAGAATGTTCTTCAAATCATTGAGGCAAAATTTTCCGGTTCGGTCACGGCGACCATAGAAGATTATATGAGTGAACTTGTCGATTTGTTATCAATAGCAGAGAGACGAGAAGAAGGCGGGGCGACTAACAAGAAAATAGATATCGATGGTAAAGCGTATGAAGCAAACGAGTTGAGAGAGGTTTTAAAGGACATTAAATCTTCTATCGCAAAATGTATTGATTCGAAGAAATTAAATCTTACTGCGCATCGCGAGTTTGTTCGCGCAGTTCATCAAATATTGAGGTCAGGAAAGGGCAATGGCGCTAATTCGGTGGATTACTTCATTCTTAACTATGACACTTTGATAGAGGATGTTTTGGCTCTTGAACGTTTATCTTATGCAGATGGTTTTAGCGGCGGAGCGACGGCATGGTGGGACGATTCTGTTTTTAAGCAAGATGGTATTCAAGCCCGTGTTCTTAAAATTCATGGTTCGATCGATTGGATGCAGTTGGAAGGGGATCCTTTACCGCGACGCATCCGCTTAAGTGGGCAGAATTTTTCAGGTGTTGACCCAAAAGATAAAGTTATAATATGGCCCGCGGCAACCAAATATCAGGAGTCGCAGAAGGATCCTTACGCGCAAATTTTGGCTGTTATGAGAAATGCTTTAAGGCCCGCAGTTCATTCGGAAACCGTATTAGCTATCTGTGGATATCGTTTTGGTGATTCGCATATTAATGTCGAAATTGATCGTGCTTTGCGAGAGTCTGAAGGCAGATTAACTGTGTTAATTTTTACTGAGAACGACGCTCCCGTCGGCCAATTAAAATTATGGTTTAATGATGTTGCTGTTAGAGAGCAGGTTAGGATTTATGCGAAACGTGGTTTCTACCATGGGGAAACCAGTATTACATCAGAAACTGATTTGCCATGGTGGAAATTCGAAGTGCTTGCTCGAATACTGGGAGGCGAACGATGAATATAAAAGGGCGCAACCCCAATGATCCAATAGAAAACCTCGCAATTGGTAAGATCATCGAGGTTGATGGTTCACATGTCGTAGCTGAACTTGATCCGGGCATTCAAGAGCTGTCGAGGATATATGCCGGAGAAACGTATCCAATTGGACAGTTTGGGTCGATTATTAAAATTCATTTTGGTAGGCGTATCATTTATGGTTACGTTGGACGCCTGAGAATGAAAGCTGAATACGATAAGGAAATGGGCCGCGTGACTTCTGTAACGGAAGACGCGCGTATTATCGAAGCCGATTTATTTGGTGAAGCTGAATGGATATTAGATAGTTCGGCGAATCCACCAGCATGGATACTTCAGTTTGAGCGAGGGGTTTCGACCTTCCCATTGCCACAGCAGACAATGTATTTGACGCCTTCGTCAGAACTTCGGTTTATTTATGGGCATGGTAAGGGTGCGATATTAGAAATAGGAGATCATGTCGGGTCGGCTGGAGCACCGTGTTATGCGGATTTAAATGAACTTTTAGGTAAGCACACAGCAATTCTTGGTTCAACGGGTTCTGGTAAGTCTGGGGCTGTCGCGGCGATTCTTCATAGTTTACGTGAACATGGATCGAAAAGAAAATATTCAAAGTGGAAGCCTCAAATTGTTATTCTTGACCCGCACAATGAATATGCCGTAGCTTTTAAAGACAGCAAATCTTTATCTACCGATGCCAATACACTGTCTTTGCCATATTGGCTTTTAAGTTCGCAAGAAACGTTCTCTCTATTTGTCGGCAAGACTGAATTCGTAGCGACCTCACAGACTAATATTATTAAAAGGGCACTATGGGAAGCAAGAAAAGCGGGCGCATTAACGCTGAAGCTGGATGAAAACAAAATTACTATTGATTCCCCTATTCCATATGATTTGGAAGCGCTCATAGCTACTATTAAAGCTGAAAGAGATGTGCTTACTCCGAGTAAGCAGGATTCTCATAATTCCATTTTGGACAAAATCGAAGTCTTAAGAAATGATGCCAGAATGCGATTCTTAATGAATCTTTGGGATAAGAAAACGGATCCATTTCCAAAAATAATGTCACAATTCATTGGAGAGACGTCTTCGATCAGCATTATTGATTTGTCTGGTGTGCCGAACGAGGTTGCCGGGATAGCAAGCGCAGTAATCGCGCGCACGTTATTTAATTTTAAGGTATGGCAAACCGCGCAAGAACGTGAGTTAAATCCGATTCTTTTAATTTGTGAAGAAGCGCATCGCTATGTGCCAAATCGTGGAGAAGCGCAGTACGAGGCGGCTCAAGAAGCGATTCGCCGCGTCGCAAAAGAAGGCAGGAAATACGGATTGGGCTTAATTTTAGTTTCTCAGCGGCCAAGTGAAGTAGAAGAAACGGTATTGTCGCAATGCAATTCATGGATCGTTCTTCGCATATCTAATGATACCGACAGGGATCACGTTAAATCTATATTGCCTGATTCTTTAGCTGGTTTAACAAAGGTTTTGTCAGGATTGAGAAGGCGAGAGGCAATTTTTGTTGGTCAAGCCGCTATGTTGCCTTCAAGAATTATGATTCGGCATCTTGAAGACGACAAGCTTCCCAGATCGCACGATATTGATTTTGATAAAGGATGGCAGGCTGATCCGCTGGATGAAGAGACCATTAAGTCGATTGGAAATCGGTGGCGGTTTCAAGATAAGACGGTCTGAGTAAATAATAGGGTTGTGCATAGAAGCGTCTCAGATAAATTTATGTCACGTTTCGGAAATCCGTCAAGGATTGGAATGTCGAAGAAGTTTTCTGAAAAGTTATAAAGAGCGGAGATATCTATGGCTAAAAAAAGAGTATTTATTAGCTTTGATGTGGATCATGACGAAGGCACCAAAAAAATGCTTGCCCTGCAGGCTAAGCTTCAGGACAGCCCTTTCGACTTCATTGATGCGTCAATTAAAGAGCCTCTTACAGGAGATTGGAAGGAAAAAGTTAGGCGACGGATGGCCAATATTGATCTTGTGATCGCATTGTGCGGTGAATATACCCATACAGCGGGCGGCGTGTCAGCCGAAGTATCGATAGCTCAAGAAAGAAATGTTCCCTATTTCTTGCTGGCGGCATATTCCGATAAGAATTGTACAAAACCTACATCCGCAAAAACAGAAGACAAAGTTTATAAATGGACTTGGGACAATCTCAAGATATTGATTGGCGGGGCGAGATGAGCGAAGGGCGCAATGTATTTCGGGTCAATGAAAAAGAATACGGCGCCAGTTACCGAGAGCATCTGCTGGCGCAGTATCAGCTTTATGTCGAAGGTATGGAGAAAATTAGCGATCGACGGCAAAATGCGAATAATTACTTCATCACGATCAATACTGTTTTGATATCGTTCATTGGCATCCTATTTCAGGTAAAAATATTTGAGCAGATTACTTGGATAAAATCCCTTATTGCAGTTATCGGGATCATCATTTGCGTGATTTTCTGGTTTCTTTTGCGGTCATATAAACAGCTCAATACAGGGAAGTTTAAGGTTATTCATGAGATCGAGAATAAGTTGCCGTTAGGATTATATGATTACGAGTGGAAGATGCTCGGTGAGGGTAAGAATCAGGGCGTCTATTTTCCATTTTCACATATTGAAATGATTATCCCATGGGTTTTTGGGATTGTGTACGTCGTCCTCGGCGTGCTATTCTGGAGATGCTGATAAATTATGGGCGGCAGAAGCGCGAAGGATAATTTCAAACGACGTTTCGGTGATCCGGCTCGGATCGAGATTGAGTATGCCAAGGACAAGATAGCGCCGTCTGAGGAAGTGTATCGGAGTGAGCAGATATCGGAGGCCTATACTGGGGTTTTGAAAGGCATCCTCGGCCGTGCGCCGACGGAGGATGAAGTCATCGGCAAGATAGATATCTGGAAAATCAAAGAATCTCAAAAGCAGTAAATCCCTACCTTTTCAAAAATTTATCAAAATATAAAAGCGGAATACGTGGATTATCATTGACAATAAAAATAAACGGTGTAATCTATATGCATATCACATATAGATGTATCATTAACGATTCCAACCAAAATAAAGGCAACTTATATGTTTGAGAGTAGTCCGTTAGCCAAAAAGTATAAACTCAAAGAATGCGAATGTCCGACCGGGAAGATGACGCGTTTTGTCGAACCTTGTCTTTTGTTTTTTTTGTCGCAACAGCCTTCCTACGGATACGAATTGATGGATAAACTGGATCAAATTGGTTTTCAGAGATCAAAAGCTGATCCGGCGATGGTTTACCGAACGCTTCGTTCATTGGAAAAGGAAAAGTGCGTTATTTCAAAATGGGACACGAAAAGCGCAGGGCCCGCTAAAAGAACCTATGAATTGACCCCCAAAGGGCTGGCTTTGCTCCATGCGTGGGCGGATGGGATCGGCCTTCGCAAGCAGGCGTTGGAAAAGTTCCTCAAGCTGTATAAGGAACGGTTTAAAGGAAAGAAATGATGAGTATTAATCGATTTATTTTAGCGTTTGTGTTTTCATTGGCATGTGCCGGTACGGTCTTCGCAAACGATGGTCTTTCAGAGCAGAAGGTTTATTCTTTAGACGATTGTATATCGCAGGCATTAAAGAGCCACCCTAAAGTAAGCATTTACACCTACAAGATAGATCAGAAGAAGGAAAAATTGCGCTCAGTTACCGCCGAGTACCTTCCTCAAGTTGATGCCGTGGCAAGTTACGATCGGTTGTCGTATGTTCCGCAGGTCAAACAACGGTATCTTGGGGGGTCTAATGATGACTATCAGGCGGATGTCGTGGTAACCCAGCCGCTTTTTACCGGTGGTAAAATTACTTCTCAAAAGCAATCAGCGCGTTACGGCGTTGACGCGGCCCAGCAAGGGTATCTCGCGGCAAAAGAGGATGTGATTTACGGTGTAAAAGCCGCCTATTACAAATTAATTTTTGCCCGGGACATAATGAGGAGCAAAGAAGATCTCCTTAAATATGCCGAGTCATCTTACAGCACAGCTATTGATCTAAATAAAAGAACGAAAGTTCCCAGAGAAGAAACGCTTTTGCGTTTAGAGGTGCAGGTAAATGAGGTAAGGCAGGAGCTGATTACCGCAGAGGACGGCCTTAAGATCGCCCACAAGGCGCTTCTTAACGCTATGGGATTGGATTCAAACGGCACTATTGAGGTTCAAGATTTGAAAGATGATTATTCTATCCCAGATGCGATGTCTGTTGATGTGGCTGATAATTATGAGATTTTGAAATTATCCAAAGAAGTGAAAGAAGCGGATGAGCAGATCAAGATCGCGAAAAGCGGCTTCTATCCTCAATTAAACGCCCGTTATAGTTATGGTTACGAGTGGGGAGATTGGTCGCAGGATGGGCAAACAGATTGGATTGCCGGGGTGGCCATTGATTTTAATATATGGGATTGGGGAAAGACAAGAGCGGAGGTTAAACAGGCAAAAGCGTATAAAGATGAGTTGTCCTCATATGAGAATTTGTTGAGTCAGCAGATAGGGCTGGAGTTAGAATCCGCGCGTTTGAAATATGATTCAGCGCGTAAAAATTTTGAGATTGCTGATACGAGTTTTGAAAAAGCCAAGCGTAGTTTAGATTTATTTCAAAGCCGATACCGGGATGCATTGGTAACCAGTGTTGAGCTTCTGGACGCGCAAAGGGCATTTTCGCTGGCTCAGGTGAGGTTGGCTTCATCCATGCTTGATATGCGGCTTGCCAAGGCTGAGATAGAAAAAATAGCAGGGAAGGGTTATGACATTAAGTGATATTTCTATAAAAAGACCGGTCGGCGTTTTAGTTCTTACGTTGATGGTCGTCGTGCTTGGCGTTTTCTTTTTGCGAGGGCTCGCGGTAGACCTTCTTCCACGGATCACGTATCCCATGGTGCGTATCATTATTGATTGGAAGGGAGCCAGCCCCGAAGAGATAGAGGAAAATATATTAAAGAAGGTCGAGGGAAGCGTTGCCACAACTGAAGACGCCATTCAGGTTATTTCTTCCGCTATAGAAGGCAACGCATCCATAGAAGTTTATTTTGAATTCGGCAAGGATATGGACGTGGCGCTTGCCGACACCCGCGCGAAACTTGATTTGGTTAGGAATGAATTGCCACCAGATGCTGATGAGCCGAAAATTTACAAAGCGGACCCTTCTCAACTGCCCATCCTTGATATCGCGCTTTCCTCAGAAACTAAAGACGAACGCGCTTTGCGTGACTGGGCGGAAAACGATCTAAGTAATTATTTTCTCGGTATTCCCGGTTTGGGAGCGGTCGTTACTTCAGGCGGCAGGGTACGTGAGATTCAGATCGTGTTTGATCAGGAGAAAGTCCAAAAGTATGAGCTTTCGACAGGAAAAATGTTGGATCTTTTACGGCTAGAGAATGTTGAGTTACCCGCAGGAAGAATATCCGACACCAAAAAAGAATATAGCGTCCGTCTTCTGGCGAAATTCAAAGATGCCGTTGACATAGGGAATATTATTGTCGCTAATCGCGAGGGGCGTTTTATTAAGATCAAGGATGTCGCGCAGGTTGCTGATTCTTATGAGGAACAGAGGATCATCACGCGTTTCAACGGAAAACCTTGCGTTACAATGAGCTTCTTAAAACAGCCCAATGCCAATACTGTTGAGGTTGTTTCAAAGATAAACAAGCGCGCCAAAGAATTGTTAAAGAAGAAGATCATCCCCGATGATGTCAATTACGCGGTGGCGTCCAGCCAGTCTTATTACATAGAGAATTCCATTAAAAATGTCGGTTCATCGGCGGTTGTGGGCGGAATTCTCGCGATGTTAACCATATGGTTCTTTTTGCATAATATGAAGAGAACTCTTGTTATCGCCGTGGCTATCCCGGTAAGTATTTTGGGAACGTTCATTCTTATGGGCCTTTTGGATGTTACCTTGAATATTTTCTCGCTCGGCGGGCTTGTGCTGGCGGTGGGTATGCTTGTGGATAATTCTATTGTTATGCTTGAAAATATCACGCGCCACCAGAGCGATGCGGCGAATCCGCTGGAAGCGGCTCATATCGGGAGTAAGGAGGTAACCAGTGCGCTTATTGCCTCGACGCTTACGAATCTCGCGGCGATCGTTCCTTTCTTTTTCATCAAAGGGATAGCTTCGTTACTCTTTCGTGACATGGTTATCACGGTTACGGTAGCGTTCGTTATTTCCCTTTTTGTGAGCTTGACGGTTGTGCCGTGTCTGTCCGCGCATTTATTCAAGAATAAGAAAGAGGCTGATGATGACAATTTTGCCAAGAAAGTCATAGGCAAAGGCACCGAGGCATATAAAAGTATGCTTAAAGGGGTGCTATGGCATAGGGGCATAGTGATACTGGGAGTTGTTATTTTATTTGTAGCAAGTCTTTTTTTGGCACGCGGCCTCGGCAGGGAATTCTTACCACAGATTGATGACGGCAAGATAACAATTAAAGTTAAGCTACCGGTTGGCTCGGCGTTAGAAAAGACGGACGTGGTTGTCAAAAAACTTGAAGGCATGATCAATGTCTTGCCCGGTGTTCAAAATGTTTCATCAATGGTGGGCGGGTATTGGCAGAAAAGAAATGTTTATGAGAAAACAAATGAATCCGATATCGCAGTGGAGCTTGTCGAGAAATCAAAGCGTCCGCTTCCTACTGCGGCTGTCATCAAGAAACTGCAACAGCAATTGAAGGAGAATTCTTTTAAGGGAACAAAAATTAAAGTGATGCGCACGCCACTGCGAGGGATTAAGACAACATCAACGTCCGACATCGATATTCGCATAAGAGGATACAATTTGGACAAACTTTTTGAGATAGCCAAGGAGATACAAGACAAGATAAAAGATGCGGAAGGATTAGGAAATCTTGACATGTCGGTTGATTTTTCAAGGCCGGAAATACATATTTTCGTAGACAGGGAAAAATTGAATGACTTTAACCTTACCGCCAGAGATCTGTCGGATGTGGTGCGAACGTCTGTGGACGGCTTGGTGAGCACACAATTTACGGATAAGGAGCGTAATGTCGACTATGATATCCGGGTGTTAGCCGATCCGCTTATCGTCAGCAGTAAAGAGGCTGTTGAAAATTCTCTTATATTTCCTCCGAGTGGCGTTGAGGTTAAGCTAAAAGAGGTGGCAAACGTTGAGATATCCGAAGGGCCTGTGCAGATCGACAGGGAAGATCAGGTGAGATTGATCGGAGTTACCGGCGACGCGGTTGGTAAAAATGTCGGAAAGATCACCGATGAAATAAAGAAGCGGTTGAGCACGCTTACTTTGCCTGCCGGTTATTATTTGGAATACGGCGGAGAGGAAGAATCGGCAAGGGAATCCAATGCCCAGTTGCTTATTGTTATCGCGCTGGCGGTTTTTCTTTTGTTCGTAGTTATGGCGGTTCAGTATGACTCATTGATCGACCCGGTTATCATTATGGTTACATTGCCGTTGGCGTTAATCGGCGCGTTTCTTCTGCTATTTATTACAAGGACGCCATTTGGGGCAACAGTCTTTCTCGGGCTTATCTTATTGGTCGGGATAGTCGTTAATAACGCGATCGTGTTAGTCGAGTATATTAATCAACTCCGTAAAGAAAAACAGCTTTCGGTTTATGATGCGGTTATTGAAGCCGCTTCGTTAAGAGTCAGGCCGATTCTCATGACTAGTTTAACGACTATTATCGGGCTTCTACCGCTTGTTTTCGGGTGGGGCGAGGGACTTGAGATGCTTAAACCTTTGGCCGTTACTGTTGTCGGCGGGTTGTCGATTTCTATGTTACTGACGTTATTTGTGATTCCATGCGTTTATACGATTTTTCATAAGGGAAAAATATGATAAAAGGTAGATAAGTTTTAAAAACCAAAAGGAGGAATGTTATGGGAATGTTTTGTTTTCAATGTCAGGAGACCGCAAAAAACACCGGATGCACCATTAAAGGTGTCTGTGGTAAAGACGAGAGAGCGTCAGATTTAATGGATTTATTGATCTACGTTTTACAGGGGCTTTCAATCTATGCGGAAAAGGCAGGCGCGCTGGATAAAAAATATGGAGTGTTTACCTGTCAGGCCCTTTTTGCGACGATAACCAACGCGAATTTTGATGAAGACAGGATAACTGGGCTTATAAAGAAGGCGATTAAGTTGCGAGACGAGGTTAAGGCTCAAGCACAGATTATCGGTAACTTGCACGATTCGGCGACTTGGTCGGCTCAGACGAAAGAGGATTTTATTCAGAAGGCGTTGCAGGTAAGCCCTCTTTCTTACAGCAACAACGAAGATGTTCGTTCGTTAAAGTCTTTGATGCTTTTTGGACTTAAAGGAATTGCGGCCTATGCCGATCATGCGGCTGTTTTGGGTTTTTATGATGATGAGGTGTTTAAGTTTTTATATAAGAGCCTTGCGGCAATCACAAAAGATTTGTCGGCTGATGCGCTTACCGCCCTTGTTTTGGAGACTGGAGAGGTTGCGGTTAAGGCAATGGCGTTGCTGGACAAAGCAAATACTGAGTCGTATGGCAATCCGGAGATCACCAAAGTTAATCTTGGCGTACGAAAGAACCCCGGCATTCTTATCTCAGGCCATGATCTCAAGGACATGGAAGAATTGTTGAAGCAAACTGAAGGAACCGGTGTTGATGTGTATACCCACGGCGAAATGCTACCGGCTAATTATTATCCGGCCTTTAAGAAATATAAACATTTTGTCGGCAATTACGGCGGGTCATGGTGGCATCAGAATAAGGATTTCGAGACGTTTAACGGTCCTATTTTGATGACAACAAACTGCATTATTCCGTTGAAAGATTCGTATAAAGATAGAATTTTTACAACCGGTATGACTGGCTATCCGGGCGTGGCGCATATTCCTGATAGGCTGGAAGGCGGGAAAAAAGATTTTAGCGGGCTTATTGATCTGGCCAAGAAATGTCCGCCGCCTCAGGAGATTGAAACCGGCGAAATAGTAGGCGGATTCGCGCATAATCAGGTTATCGCCTTAGCTGATAAGGTTGTTGATGCCGTTAAATCAGGAGCTATAAAGCGGTTTATAGTTATGGCTGGATGCGACGGGCGGCAGAAAACAAGAAGTTATTTTACCGAAGTCGCGGAAAGACTTCCTAAAGATACTGTCATTTTAACGGCGGGTTGTGCTAAGTATCGTTACAACAAATTGCCTCTGGGCGATATTAACGGGATCCCTCGGGTTTTAGACGCCGGGCAATGTAACGATTCCTATTCGCTCGCTGTTATCGCGTTAAAATTAAAGGAGGTATTTGGCTTGAAGGATATAAACGAGCTTCCTTTATCGTTTGATATCGCGTGGTATGAGCAGAAGGCTGTCGCAGTTCTTTTAGCCTTGCTATACCTTGGAGTCAAAGGCATTCGTTTGGGGCCGACCCTTCCCGCGTTTATATCACCGAACGTCGCGAAGGTATTGGTTGAAAAGTTTAATATCAAACCGATCGGCACTGTTGAAGAAGATGTTCAGGCTATGATGGCCGGTCGTTAGGAGGCGTAAAAATATGAATGTGCTGGAGAATATTCCCTATAACGATGACAAAATGGGCAACCGAAAAGTTGTAGATGAGAAACATTTGCTTGTGATGCAGATAGCGTTGAAGCCCGGGCAGACCGTTCCTGAGCATAACGCGAATTCAAACGTTCATCTGCTGGTTATGCGGGGTTTACTAACCGTAAATCTCAACGGTGTTGCTCATGAGGTAAAAGAAGGCGATCTGTTGCCGGTTACCTATCAGACGCTGATGACAATCAAGAATGTCGGCACTGATAATGCCACGTTTTTGGTGTTAAAGACGCCTAATCCGTCAGAAATGAAAAAGGAGCAGGTATAATGAAAATAGGAATTGTTATTGCGAGTAATGACGCTGAGACATGCTGGAACGCTTTGCGTTACGGCAATTTTGCCCTTGGGCAGGGTGATGAGGTTAAGGTGTTTTTCATGGGCAAAGGTGTTGAGTATCAGAAGATTGGTACGGACAAATTCAACACCGTTGAGCAGGCCGAAAAATTCATGCAGTCAAGTGGCAAGATTTATGCCTGTGGAAGCTGTATCAAAAGCAGGGAGCAGGAAGGTTCCGAAATGTGCCCGATCAGCACGATGAAGGATATGTACGATATTGTCAAAGAAAGCGACAAGGTTGTGACTTTCTAGTGAAATGCAACGGCAGGAGATAAGTCGGTATGACTGATTCAGACAAATTACGGACAATGTTGGCCAATGAGCGTACGATGTTAGCCTATATTCGTACGGCCTTGTCAGCGTGGATTTTTGGTTTGGCGGCAATAAAGCTTTTTGCCGAGAACTTTTTCATTGTTTGTCTAGGTTGGGTCATTGCGATCGGCGGTGCCTTTATCCTGCTCTGGGGAATTCTCGAGTCCCGGAGACGTCATAGGGGTATTCATCAGCCTAAGTGAATTTTGGAAGGGTGGTTGAGGTAGCGTTCAATAAGCTCTTTACGCTCATCAGCCGATGTGCGCGCGGCTATTCGTAGCATGGTTTTACCGGAGAATCGTTTAAGCAGTGATTGATCTTTGGTCGTTTTCATGATAGAAATAAAGTCGTCCGGGAGGTTCGTAGCGATGGTCATGAGCTGGGATACCCGGGCCCGGGTGACGCCGAAGTGGTTGCCCGCGGTAGTTTGTGTTCGTTGAGGATTTTCGATCAGATATTCCCGCACTTGGACGGCCATGGCCACGATGTTCTTGTAAACCGGCCTTGGCGCTTGTGGGAGAGGTGGCAAAGGATCGTATAAACTGATGGCTGTGCCGCGACCGCGGCGCCGGTACATCTTCACAAGTATACGTATTTCCTTGCACTTAGAGGGCTTTGCCCAATTACGCCTCGAGTCCAACGTGGGGAGCCAATTTGTAACATGGGCAGAACTTCACTTTTTGAGGTTCTGCCTTTGTTGTTTATTATGGGGATGTTATAGAAAACTTCGGCTTCCGGGTGGTTAACAACAATCCGCTCTATGAAGGAGCGAAGAAAGGACTTTTGCTCAACGATTGACCCTTTGCTCAAGAGGTCGGCAAGGTCTTGAACGTAGTCTTTGAGGTTCTTTGCGTTGAATGGCAGACTGCTCGGGGCTTGTATTTCCTCGATAACTTCATTCCGTTTTGTTTCCAGCGTGTCAATCTGTGCTTTAATCTCTTTAATTCTTGGGGCAAGGTCATCAACGTCCAGCTTGCCAGTCTCAAGGGAATTGTAGAGCTTTCCTTGTTTGCCTCGCAGGGCTTCCAATTGCTTTTCAATCGTATCAAGCTGTTGTTGTGAGTCTTTTTTGTTTGCGTTCATCTCATCAAGCACCATGTTCATAAGCTCCATGAGATTTTCTTCGGTCAGGATATGCGTTTTCAGGCGTTCAATGACAAGGGCTTCAATCTTCTTTTTATTGATCAGCTTTGCGTTGCAGACGGTTTTCCCACGCTTAACGTAATTATGGCAGGCGTAATATGAGAACTTGCCGGACTTCGCCTTAGAGCCAAACATCTTTGCCCCACATTTACCGCATTCAATAAGCCCGCTTAACAGGTATTCGCTTATGAGCGTTTGAGGATGGGCGACTTTCGGGCTTCGTTTTGACATAAGCTCCAGAGCGTAAAGGTAAGTTTCCCGGTTAACAAGAGCCGGGTGATTATCTTCAAGGCGTATTGCCTCATGCTTTCCGTTTGTGCGGAGCTTACTGCTGGACTTCTTGCCATAAACAAGGGTGCCGATATAGGCTTCATTCTTGAGAATATACTGCACCGTTGAATTACTCCACGGCTTACCCTTATTTGTTTTCAATCCTTCCCGATTAAGGATATTCGCTATCTCTTTAATACCATTTCCCCGGGTGCAGAGGTCAAATATGCGTTGCACGATAGGGGCGAAGGCTTCATCTGGTTCGAGCTTTGTTCTTTCATTCGTGCCGTCCATAACTTTCTTTGCTTTATATCCGACCGGGATACTGCCGTTTTGAAAGCCCCGGTTAGCGTTCTCACGCAAGCCCCGGATCGTATCTTCGGCGAGGTTCATTGAATAAAATTCGTCTATGACTTCAATAATGCCTTCCAAGAGTTTCCCTGCGGGTGAGTCGTCCACTTGCTCATTCATTGAAACAACAGTGACGCCGTGCTTCCTGAGAAGTGATTTATAAATGATTGAATCTTCCCGGTTGCGGGCGAAGCGGGAGAATTTCCATATCAGGATCATTTCAAATGGCGGTTCTTTTTTCTTCGCCGTTGCGATCATCTCCTGAAACGCCGGGCGGTTGGCGGACAAGGCACTTTCAGCCTCGTCAATAAATTCCTTATAGATACTCCAGCCGTTCTTCTCGGCGTGTTTCCTTAACGCTTTAAGCTGGGCGGAAATAGACAGGTCATTCTCCGCCTGCTTTTCCGATGATACCCTTGCGTATAATGCGACTTTCATGAATACCACCCCTCTCCGAAATATATCTGCCTGTCAGTAAGCCATAACAGGACAAAGACCTTTTGCTGATGATAAATACACTCGGCGAAATATTTAAACTGTGCCGATGATCCGAATACCGAAGCCGGAATTTCACCTTGCTTATATTGTTGCTGAGACCAGCACTCATAAATGAGGTTGTTCTTTTCAATCTCGGTGCCGGACTTAATGAACTTCGGGAATTTATGAGCATGAGAACAATATTGCACCCGCAGGGGAGCGGTTGAAGCTGGTTTAATCTTTTTGAATTTCGGCATATTCGGAAATATAAGTTGTCCGTTTCCGTTACTATTAAGAAAGGTTATTTGTTCTTCTATGGGAGTATTTTCTTTTACCACAACAATCGCCATAATATTGTGATTGGTTAAGGCGTAACGGATACAGGTTGCCTCGAAAGAGCCGTTGTATCTGTCGGCGAGACCGTTTATTGATTGAAACGCAAGGGAACGGCTTCGGGCGTCATCGAGAAAATGTTTAAGAGGATACATTATCTCGGTTCCAGCGAGAAAGGCTTCCCGCTCAATTTGCTTATGGGCGGTCGGATCAATGTCTTTGCCTCGCAGAGAAAAAGCGTTTGCGTGGTGCCACGGCAGAAGATCATGTCCGCTTTCGTGGAATAAGGTTATTCTTTCCCGCCGGGGTGGCATATTGTTCGCAAGAAGGATAAGGCTTTGTTGACGCAGTAAGACCGCACAGGTATCGTCAAAAATCTCACCGATAACATCCCCGAAGCCCGCATATTCAGCGGGCGTTATGGTTTTAATCTCATAGCCCAAATAATCCACGACGTCACGTTCATTGACGTAATGGCTTTTAACGCCCATATCTTTAAGGAGTTTTCGCCCGTAAAGAAAGGGTTTTGAGCCGAGATAGTTGTCGAGGTTGATTTTCATTTCTTGCCTTTGTTGTCCTTCTGGAGATATTGCAGAAAATCTTTTAATGTCCGTTTCTTTTCTTCGGAGAGGTTTTCATATCCTCTGCAAATAAATTCAGTATCCGGGTTTGGCATTTCTTCTTTTGTCTCGGGTTCTTTCTTGGATTCCTTCTCTTGTTCTCGATTACGACGCAATTCTTCTTCTGCCTTGTCACTTAATGCGGACAGGGGAACGCCGAGAGCTTTCGCCAGCTTGACCAATATTTTCATTGTCGGCGGGTTACGCTCTCCACGTTCTACTTGTGAAAGATAGCCGTTTGATATTTGTGTCTGTTCTTCGAGTTGACGGAGCGTTAATTTCCGATCAATCCTCAAGTTCTTTAGGTATTCGCCAAATATCTCTCCCATAATTTCACTCTCCTTTCTTTGAAAAGATAATAACATACCTGCTTAAAAAATGCAAGCATTATTTTTGATTAAGAAAAGATTATTGATTGACATTTGCGAGATTATGAATATAATAAGAATTGTATATGACTTTTGTAAGAAAGGAGAACAGGCGATGAAAGTGGCTATAAGGCATAACAAGATTCAAAAAATACTGGCAAAGAAGAATATGTCACAGAACTGCTTCGCAATGAGAATGGGCGTAAGCAGTGGTTATATGTCTCAGTTAATGTCAGGCGTCCGCAATCCTTCTCCGGATTTAAGAGTTAAGATTCTGGCAGAGCTGAAAATGGATGAGAGCGGATTTGATGAGATTTTTGAATTAAAGGACTGAATTGATGGAATGCGTTTGTGTAGAAACAAAACCTATAAATAAACACACCCGGGAAGGGCTTCGCATACTGGCGAGGATCATTGCCCGGGATTTTATGGCAAAGCAGGCTTTAGATGGAGATTGTCAAAATGGCGGTGCAGACAATGAACACTTACAGGACAAGTGACCTTTACCTTTCGGCGTTTCTTAAAGCCCGGGGCATGAGGTTAAAAGATAAATTTCGCAACGGCAATAAATTCGTTTTCATATTCGATGACCGTGACGACCGCAAAGAATTGATACAGGAATTTTTTAATGACGGCTCTGTCAGCATTACCGCTTTCAAGAACGCCATTCAGGATTTAAAGACAATGGTTTTTAATACCTAACTTACAGGAGCAAGATGGATATGGAGATTGTAAAAATGAAGATACCTCAAGCGTTACAGAATGACAGCTTCGGATTTGTGAAGCTAAAGCCCCGGACAAAAATCCCCTTCGAGCAAGACTGGCAAAATAAGTCTTATTCCCTTTCTGAAATAAAGCCGTGGTTTGAAAACGGAAACAATTACGGCGTTTTAGGCGGTTACGGTGATTTGATAATCATTGACGCTGATACCGAAGAAATAAGCACGATTGTTGAAGCGAAATTCCCCGCCACGTTTACCGTCAAGACACGCAAAGGGTTTCATTATTATTACCTCAACAAAGATATTCAGAAAAAAATCGTTTTGAAAAAAGGAGACGAGCATTATGGAGAAATTATCGCAAAAGGTTCGCAGGTGGTTGCCCCGGGCAGTGTTCATCCTGATACTGGCGTTATATATTCTGTTCATCGTGATGTTGCTATCGCACACCTCAGTCGTGAGCTTGTCTATGGCGAGCTAATCGAATATATTCCTTTTGAATACCCGCAGAGAGACGCTGAAACAGAGGTTGACGATATAAGCGTTATCGAGGTTTTGAATAAAGCGGGTGTTCAGTTAAAGAAAATCGGCGGTCAGCTTGTTTGTTCTCATCCTGTCCACGGTTCAACGAATAACAATAATTTCGTTGTCCGTCCCGATAAAAACGTCTGGCATTGTTTCCGGTGCGTTTCGGGGGGCGGGGCTATGGCTCTTATTGCAGTATTGGAAGGGATTATTGACTGCCGGGAAGCGGTGCCGGGCGGTTTGCGTGGAGATAAATTCACTCAAGCCTTGAAAATCGCAAAAGAAAAATACGGCTTTGACGTTAAGGCATCATCCCCGGTTAAAGATGAGCCTATCCTTTCCGAGGATAAACTTGCCGAGCTTGAGAAGAAAATAAAAGCTATTCCGCAGGATACGCACAAGGCGAAGATTCCGGCTCTGCTTGATAATGTTCTTAAAGAAATGGCAGGGCTTAATCAGGCACAGGCAGACGCAATCCTTAAATATACTATCAAGGAACATTTCAGTTTCACAAATGACGACCTCAAAGGATATGAGAAGGTATTGAAGGGATACCGTAAGGAGCCGAAAGAAACGGAGTCAAAACGGTTAAGCAAGGAAGATTTAATCGAGATACTCACAAATGAGGAAGGCTCCCGAACGGTTCATCCGGCACAGGACTTTTCAGACGGCATTATGTCCTTTGCAGTGGCAATCAAAGACACGCTTTGCCTTGTTACTTCAGATAAACGGCTATGCCCTTTTGAGGACGCCGAAAGCGAAGGCATTGTCTTAAAGCATACGGCTGTTGATACTGCCCGCTTTTCCTATAAGGGCATACGCACCTTTGTTGAAGGTAATGCTTCGGTCAGCATTCCCGGCGTTTACTGGAAGGTCTATAACTACATTAAGCGGTTTATCTGCTTTCCTGATGACTCGTATTTGAGCTTTATTACGCTTTGGGTCATGGGGACGTATCTTTTTATGATATTCCGCTATTACCCTTATGTATGGCTTAATGCTGAGAAAGGCTCAGGCAAGACGCTCTTAATGGAGATACTTTCAAGCATTTCCTTTAATGGCGAGCTTATTACCAATCCCACAGAGTCGGTCATATTCCGGGATATATCCAATAACCTTATTGCGATGTTTATTGATGAGGTCGAGCAGTTACGCAAGCGGGACAAAGACACTTATGGATCGCTTATCAGCCTGCTCAATGCCGGGTTTAACAAAGCTGGCGTTGTGAAGCGGACGGAAAGCACCGGTCAGGGCGGGTTTGTGGTCAAGTCGTATAGTGCCTATTCGCCCAAGATGTTTGCCGGGATAAATGAAATTGACGATGTGTTGCAGGATCGCACCGTCCGCATTCCGTTATTACGCAAGAAAGACGATGAGACCGTCCAGCGGTATAAAGAAAGATCGGAGATTGTTGATTTACAAAGAAGCATTCGGGATGAGCTTTATATATTCGCCCTTATCTATGCCAAAGACATAGCCGAAGTCTATCACTCACAGGGTGACGTTATTCAGGGCATGAGCCATTTGAATAACCGGGAGCTTGATATTTGGGAGCCGGTATTTTTGCTTGCCAATGTAATTGACGCACAGGAGAACAGCACAAGGCTAACCGACATGATGGAAGCGTTAAGCAAAAAGTCCGTTGATGAAAAACAATCCGACAGTGTTTCTCAGAACGAGACCTATAAACTGCTTAACGTGGTCAAGGTCATGCTGGATGAAGTCAAGACCTTACAAGAGGACGGTAATATCAAGGTCTTTGATTCACAAGAGGTATTTGAATATTTCCAGAAAAGCGATGATTACGATTGGATACAGAAAAAGAACGCTTTAACCTCACGGCTCAAAAGAATAAAGATCAAGTCCGAACAGAAACGCATAGACGGCGAAAAGAAGCGGGTTTACATCATGGACGTTACGGAATTACAAGACCTCTGCGAGAGGTTCAAGATATAGGGGCAAAAATGTTTCTTCTTTACGGTGGAAATAAGTTTAAGACTTTAAGACAAATAGCGGTTTTCCCTTTGTTTTCAATGGGTTATGACGCCTTAAACTCGTTTCAAGGACTCAAGGCGGTTTTAAGACAGATTTTAAGGCGGTGTAAGTGCTTGTTTTATATGGGATTAAGCATAAACGCCTTAAAGTCTCAAAGTAAGTAAGGGGTGAGCATGATGGTTAATTTATTGGATGGTATCAGGAAGTTAAAGGAACGCAGGCAGGAAGCCACGCAGGCGGTCGGTGCGGTTTCCGCAGTGCAGGACGACTTGGCAGAGCTTATCACGGCTTATGAGGCTATCGGCGAGAAGTCGGCGTTTGTCCGGGGCGAGAACTCAACGGCAACGGATCAGGACAAGCAGGAGCTTGAACGGATGGAAAAGTCTTTTTCATTCCGCTGGAATAACCTCACGGCTGATAAGCAGAAAGAACTTGTTGACCGGCTTCTGGCGAAGGGACAGCTCCCGGATATAGTCAAGCAGGCACTTGATATATTCAACGGAACGGTTGTCAGTCTTGTTTAAGGTTTACATTTCCCTATTGATTTAGGAAAAAATCAGGAGAAAAAATATCTTTTATGGGCAGATGGTCTTATTCAAGCAGATGGACGGTTGAGGAATGCAAGACAATCACAACGAAATTCCTTAACGAGCATAAATACTTTGAGGGCGGTGTCCGCTGGGGCGGGATGAACTGGAGCCGTAACGGTGAAAAAACAGGCTCAATCGGTTTTGTGGTTTCTACGGTCGAGGGTGACGAATATATCCGCTTCCAATACACGCAGACCGACAGGAACACCGAGGAAAAGACCGAGCTTGATTATAAGGCACGGCTTGACTGGACGCCCTGTCATTTCGGGGGTCGCCGATGGTGGTTTATCTGCCCGCTGGTGGTCAATGGTCGGGTATGCGGTCGCCGGGTCGGATCGCTTCATTTAGGGGGCGGGAAATATTTCGGGTGCAGGCATTGCTATAACCTCACCTATGAAAGCTCAAAAGAAAGCCATAGGTTTGACCGTGTTTTCCGGGATATGGGAATCACGGCAAAGCAGGCAAAAGAACTATTCAAATAAGGGGGTTTTAAAATGACGACAGAAAAACAGATTGAAGCTAATAAAAAGAACGCTCTGCTTTCCACAGGAGCAGTAACGGACGCAGGCAAGGCGGTTGTGGCAAAGAATGCCGTTAATCACGGAGTATTTGCCCGGGATTTGATTATTTCAAGCGGTGACGGCAGAGAGAACGAGGACGAATATATCGAATTGCTTTATAATCTCACAAAAAGCCTTAATCCTTCCGGTCAGATGGAGTATTTACTGGTTGAGAAGATCGCCGTTGACTTCTGGCGATTACGCCGGGTCTTACGCTTTGAGACCGGGAGCATTCGCAAATACCTCGATATGGTGATTTATGATTATTACAATAAGGCGGACTGGCAGGGCAAAAAGGAAAATAAGACCAATGCCGAACTTGACGAGGAAATAGCGAAACAACAGGAATATCTCGACTGGAATAATGCCTATATCAAAGCCCTCAAGAAAGGCGTGGTCAGCTTTGACACTCCTACTTGGTCAGGTGAAGGCTTGGAGAGCGATATTGAGGAAGATTTGATCATGGTTGTGGACGCCATCAAAGAAAAAGCCATGAGCGAAGATGAATATTTGCGGTTTGAAGATGGCGGGCTTTCCTTTGAGGAATTAAAAGCGGTATTTAAAAAAGCTGAATATACGGATAAGGATATTGCCGAGGAGCTTATCCGGGAGCTTGAGAAGCAGAACGAAGGCTATAATAAGACCATTTACGATCTTGAGCAGAGGAAGCTCAAGAACAGGATCGCTGAGGAAGTCAATATCAAGATATGTTCGCTCCCGGCTGGCGATAATGCCGAGAAGGTCATGCGGTATGAGAAGTCTATCCAGAAGTCAATCTTTCAAAACCTCGCCATATTAAAGAAGCTCCAATCATTGTCGGACAGCACCGGGGAGCGGTCGGATCAGGCTGAATAAATGGCTTTGTTTTGTTAAAAATATGAGCGGGTCCTTCCGGGCGGGGCTTGGGTGAGGGTCGGCGAGAGGGCAGTTTGTAAGTGATGTTGAAGAAAAAAATCGATGTCATGTCAGTAAGGGTTCGCTGATTATTTTTGTAAACACCTTCCCCATAACTTCCTCGTTTTATTACCTTTGCGAAAAACGTGCTTTCAATATTTAACGTCGAAAACAGGCAAAATATATGACATTTATGACATTTGAATGTCGGTCAATGTCCGGTTGCTAAAGTTAGCATGAAGCATAAAACGATTGACTTGCTGGAAGCTGTGAAATACAATGGAAGAAATGGAATATCGGTCGAAATCGCCTAACAAGAGGTAATTCCTATGGATGACCTTCTTAAACAATTAGAACTTTACCGGCTGGAAAATAAGATCACGCAGGATACGCTCGCTAAGGAGCTGGGCGTTGCCTTCTCTACCATTAGCCGGTGGCTTAACGGCAAGGTCACGCCGAATAAAATTCAGGCGTATCATATTGATAAATTTTTAAAGACACGGAAGCAAAAATAATATGGCAAACGATTATTCAAAGCTGTCAAAAGAAGAACTGTTAAAGGTTGTCGAGAAGCTCGAATCCCGCAAAAAATACGGTCTTATTTGGGATGAGGAGCGGACAAAAGAACAGTTTGAAAAAGAGTCCGAGAACGCCCTGCCGGTCTTAAAAGAAGTTAAAGGCAAAGAGATTAAGACCGATCCGTCAAAGCCTGTCAATATTCTTATCGAAGGCGACAATTATCATGCCCTATCGGTTTTGAATTGCACTCATCAAAACAGAGTAGATTTTATTTACATCGATCCGCCTTACAATACCGGAGCCCGAGATTGGAAATATAATAATGCTTATGTAGATAAAAGCGACACATGGAGACATAGTAAATGGCTTTCTTTTCTTCGCAATAGACTGCGATTAGCTAAAATGCTTTTAAAAGATGATGGCATTATATGTGTAACAATTGATGATTATGAAATGCCTCGTTTATGGTTACTTATGGATGAAATTTTTGGAGAGAGCAATCACTTAGGGACGCTGGTTATTCGTAATAATCCCAAAGGAAGAAAAACGGAACGAAAACTTTCGTTGATCCATGAATATGCGTTATTCTTTGGCAAAAGCGAGGAGTCATTTATAAAGAAATTAGAAGTTAATCCAGAAGATAAGACACATAACTATAAGCAAGACGATGACGGAAACTGGTATTTACCTGTTAATTTAAGAAAGCAAGGTGTAGATAGCTTAGCAACGTTAAAAAGTGGAAAAATATCTGAAAGATATTATCCAATTTATTATGATCCCAAAACGGGAAGGATAAGCACTAAACATAAATATTCGGTTGAGATTTTACCTATTGACTCAAAAGGTGCAAAGCGTATTTGGAGAAGAAGTAAAGATGTAATTGATGAGATGTTTGATAACGGAGAATTATGGTATAAGAAAACTAAAAACGGTCATCAGGTTTATTATAAATTTTATGGGGGCTTAGACGGTGAGCCACCTCAAAGTATTTGGCTTAATAGTCTTTTTTCAGCGAGCGAACATGGAACGCAAACTTTAGATAGAATTTTAGGTAAACGAGAGCTTTTTCCTTATCCAAAATCTCCGTTTGCAGTTGGTCAGTGTATTAAAATATCCACCCTTAACAAGAATGCCATTGTTTTAGATTTTTTTGCAGGATCAGGGACGACTCTCCACTCTATTCTTGAGTTGAATAAAAATGACAATGGATTGAGAAAGTGTATTCTTGTAACAAATAATGAAAATAATATATGCGATGAAGTATGCTATCCAAGAGTAAAAAATGTTATAAACGGATACAAGTTTACCGGGAAGGATAAACACCTGTTATTTGAGAAGAAATTATCTGTTAGCCTTCTTTCAAATGAAAATTTGAAAAAAGAAATTGAAAACATTCACAGTGAAAACGAAAATAAATATCACGATATAAATTCGGAAATTACGGACGGATTTTTAAGGATTTATGGTGTTAACGATGTGAAAGATACCAAAGAAGGATTGGGCGGAAACTTAAAATATTTTAAAACTGCTTTTGTCAAAAAAGGCATAAATAGAGATAGTTTAAAACTACGCATTACCCGGGAATGCACGGAAATGCTTTGTCTGCGTGAAGGGATTTTTGACGAGGTTAAAAAGACCGATGATTACCGTATCTTTGAGCATAACGACCGAATCATGGGCGTGTATTATTCCCTTGAGCGTGTTGAATTAAAGTCACTCAAAAAAGACCTCGACAAGTTAACAGGCAAAAAGATTTTATACTGCTTTACTCTCGATCCTCTGGGGCTTGATAAAAAGGACTTCCGGGATTGGAAAGGCGTTTCGCTTGAGCCGATCCCGCAGAAGATTTTAGACATATACGAGGGTATTTATGAATATTGAGTTAAAACAATATCAAGAGACAGCGGTTGATCAGCTTACGGTAACGGTTAAAGAATTGTTATCCAAAGACGGCATGAAAAAGGTCTGCGTGTTTCAAGCCCCTACCGGAAGCGGTAAGACCATTATGACGGCGAAATTCATTGAGGAACTTATAAAAGAGCTTCCTGATGAGGATATGTGTTTTGTATGGGTAACGGTTGGCAAAGGCGATCTTCATTTGCAGAGCAAACACAGCTTAGAGAAAATATTCGGCGGGGCTCCTCGGGTGTCTTTGGTTGAGGAAGAATTTACCGGCGGGCGCGAGCGGATTGTTAAAAACGAAGTGGTTGTCGTGAACTGGGAAAAGCTCCGTTCAAAAGACCGCTCTACCGGCGACTGGAAGAATGTTTTAATGAAGGACGGCGAAAAGATAAATTTCCGTGATGTTCTCTCCAAGACACGAGAACAGCGGAAAATAATCCTTATCATTGACGAAAGCCATATTGGGGCTACTGCCGAGAGGACAAACGAGCTTCGGGATGAAATTAACGCCGATGTTATCCTTGAGATGAGTGCGACTCCGAAAATCCAGCCCGATCCTAAAGACTTGGCGAGGCATACGGCTGGTTTTGTGTTTGTTGAGCCGAAAGATGTTATTGAAGCCGGTATCATCAAGAAAGAACTTATTATCAACGAAAATATAGACAAGATCGCCAAAGATGAAAGCGATTCGCAGGAAGTCGTCCTTGAGTCGGCGTATCAGAAGCGGTTAGAGCTTAAAAAACTATTTGAAGCGGAAGGCTCAAATATCAATCCGCTTGTCCTTATTCAGATACCGACTGCCGAAGCCGGAAAGGACAAGATCGAAGCGGTTCAAATGTTTCTATCTAAGAAAGGCATCACTGAAAAGAACAGAAAACTTGCAATATGGCTTGCCGAGCAGAAGTCAGAGACGCTTGACTGGGTGTCAGAGCCGGACAATGAGATTGAATATCTTATCTTTAAACAGGCGATTGATACCGGCTGGGATTGCCCGAGGGCTCATATACTGGTTAAATTCCGGGAGTCACACAGCGAGACCTTTGAAATTCAAACCGTCGGGCGTATTTTAAGAATGCCGGAGCTTAAACACTATGACAGCGAGCCGTTAAATATCGGTTATATTTACACGAACGTCCAGAGCATTCACGTCAAGCGTGAGGAATACAATCCGAATATTATCAAGCATTTAAAAGGCGTCCGTAAGGATTGCTACAAAGATATAAAACTACTCTCCTATTACCGCTCAAGGGTTGATTACGGCGATATTACAGCGAGTTTCGATCCGGTGTTTGAAAAGATAGCTTGTGCGGAGTTGGGCATAACAAAACGTGAGTTTTTCGATGATAATAAAAAACTGCTTGAGAAAAAAGGCGTTACCATTGACCTCAAAAAGTATGAGCAGGAAATTATAAAGGACGCAAAAATTGACGGTCAGTCCTTTGATGAGATTATCGGCAAGATTGACTCCAAGCAGAAGGCTCTTTTACAGATTGCCGGGAATGATTTGCAGGCTTTGTTTGAGCAGATCATAAAGAATAACCTCGGTTCTTTTCGCAACGTCAAACGCTCAGTGCCGAAGATAAAAACAACGATTTACGTCTGGTTTCAAAAGTATCTCGGTTCTCGTGACTGGGATGAAGAAGCGATGATGGTTCAGAAGATAGTCGTTCATAACGGCAACAGGGCTTTGTTTGAGCGTATCCTATCCAAAGCTATCGAAGAATATAAAGGCGTCCGTGAAAAAGAGGTTTTAAAACGTGCCGAGGAAAGCGAGCAGTTTTATGACTTTGAAATAGCGAGAGAAAGTTTCTATAATCAGCACTCGGACGAAACGGTAAAGGCGAAAAAATATATTTATGAGCCTTGTTATCTGAATGCAGACAGGCTTAATCCCGAGCGTGAGTTTGAGAAGTTTTTGGAAGCTAATGGAAAGCATATTGTCTGGTGGTGGAAAAACGGCGAGAATAAAAAAGATTACTTTGGCATTAAATATGAGTATCCAAAAGGCGTTTTGCATACGTTCTACCCGGATTATTTAGTCCAGCTTGAAGATGGGCGTGTCGGCGTATTTGAAACAAAAGACAAAGGCGATCAGGATGGAAGCACTTACACGAAAGCGAAGTCCGAAGCGTTGAGGAAGTATCTTAAAGACCATAGCAAGAAGAAGCTATTCGGTGGGATTGTTATTCAGGTTAATGGTGAATGGCTTATCAATCAGCAAGAGTCTTACGACTGGGAAAAGTGTTTGCGTAATGACTGGAGTGATTGGGTTGAAGTAACAATATAACAGGAATATTTTTATGAGACGTTACTGGGTTATTGCCCCATATTCATCTAAGAACGAAGAAGGCTTCGAGGAGTCGTGGGCATTTGACTTGAAGAATAGCGTTATTGCTATCGGCTGGTCAAAGGTCGGCAATCTTTCCCGCCTCTCTGATACGGAATTGATGGATAAGCTCAAGAAAGAATACCCGGACAAACACGCTCAGCGTTCTTTTAACACGCTTAAACTTTTCTATTCCGAGATTAAAGAAGGTGACATTGTTGTTGCCTGCAAAGGCAGGAAAACTATTGTCGGCATTGGTGAGGTCACCGGCAAGGCATTTTATGAGCTGAATATGGGTAAAGAGCGTTATTCCGGGCAGAGTGAAGATTTTATTTGCCCGAATTTTATCCGTGTTAAATGGCAGGATCGATATATTGACTTTGATCAGATGGTCTTTGGCATGAACACAATTCAGCAGATTTCGGATAGAAAATATAATGCTTTAATTTTGGGAAGCTACGAGAAAGAAGATTTCGAGGATGATTACGAAGAAGGGCAAGAATACGAGATTCCTCTTTCTGAGCGTAAAATTATCACTCAGCCGTCAGAGCCGACAATCAATTCTCTTGTAGATAAGATTGACAAGGGTAAGTTAGAGGTTAGATCGTTCTTTCAGCGTAAGTATGTCTGGGAAAAACAGCCGATTATAAAGAGTCGTTTGATTGAGTCTGTCATATTAAATGTGCCTATTCCGATTATCTATACTGCTGAGGATGAACAGAGCGGAAAAGAAGTGGTCATTGATGGTCAGCAAAGGCTTTTGACTTTTCACGCCTTCAAAAATAATCAATTTAAGTTGAAAGGTCTGACTATTCTTAAAGAGCTTAACGGTTATAAATTTAAAGACCTTTCCGATAAGAATAATCCTATTGTTAAGGAAATGGCGGACAGGCTCGGAGATTTACAGGATGGCTTTTGTGACCGTCCTTTAAGAGTGGTAAAGATTTTGAAGGAATCACACCCGGATATTAAGTTTGAAATATTTGAACGGCTTAACCGTGGATCGGTAAAGCTGAATGATCAAGAGTTAAGGAACTGCATTTATAGAGGCAGTTTCAACGAACTTTTAAAGGAATTGGCGGAAAACAAAGACTTCTTGAGGTTGCAGGGTCTTAAAAATACACACTCTCGAATGCTTGATATTGAGAGGATACTCCGATTTTTCGCTTTTTGCGATAAGGGCGAAAGAAACTATAAATCGCCCCTTAAAAAATTTCTCAATGATTATATGTTGCAGAAGCAGAATATCTCCGAAGCCGAGATGAACGAAAAACGAGAGCTTTTCAAAAAGTGTGTTGAGATATGCCAGACGGTTTTCGGCAATGTTGCCTATAAAAGAGTATTCCCGGGTAACGATGAAATGCCGAGCGGTTATATTGATAAGAGCCTTAATCAGGGTATTTTTGATATGCATATGTGCGGTTTTATGGAATACGGCAAGCGTGATGTTATTCCCCGGGCTCAGGCGATAAAAGAAGCGTTTCTTGAGCTTGTGACCTCGAATAATAAATTCATTGAGACTATTGAAATAGGCACTTACGGAACACCGCAAGTTAAGTTAAGAATGGAAATGTGGGTCGGAAAATTACGGGAAGTTATGGGAATGCCGAAGGATGACAGGCGTCTGTTCACTTTCGAGGAGAAAAAGTGGTTATTTGATCAGGACAGCACGTGTGCTTTATGTAAAAACAAAATCGCTTATATTGAGGACGCTCACGTTGACCATGTTGAAAGGTATTCAGAGGGCGGGAAAACATCTCTGTCAAACGCCCGGTTGACTCATAGATATTGTAATTTAAATAGGCATTAAGTTTTTATTGTTTGTATTATCGTTCTTTGTTTTTCACTTGGCAGTTTGATGATTGACCGCAGGCGTCGTTCGGTGATATAGCGTTTAGGCATTGGATCGCCTAATGCTTCGACCGCTTCGATGACTTCGGGAGTAAGTTTTAATAAAGTGACGAAGTGGTTAACAGTCACCCTTGAAACGCCGATTTGCCGGGCAAGGTCAGACTCATTTCGGGCTTCTCCCGAGTCAATCAGTCGCTTGTATTCTTTGGCTAAGTGTATGGGATTGCGGTAGTTACGTTGGGGTTTGAGTTTCGGAGTGGCTTTTGTCTCAAGAATGATCGTAAAGGAGAAGGTTCTACGCTCCAGCCACTTCGGGGAGTTTTGAAAACGCCAAGCGAATGCTTGGCGTTTTTTGTTTAAAACTCCTTACTCGAGGAAAGGGGTGACAGTTCGCCTTCGGCGAACGCCATAGGGGGAAACTGAAGTTTCCCCATTGGGGAGCGCGTTCAAGTCGAACGCGTGACCGAGAGCGGGGAATGGTTCAACGCGCCCTTCGCTATTTTTATTGCATGCCTTAAGGTGGAGATGTAAAATAATTGTAATAAGAGGTGGATATAATCGAGTTGGAGTTAAGTAATGTGTCCCCGGAATCTACGAAAATAACCTTCTGACAACAGCGCAGGTTATTGAAGAGCTCATCAAAATCGCAAAGGACATAAAAGAATCGGATCAGCGTAGTGAAGGTTTGGGGCTTTCAGAGGATGAGCTCGCATTTTATGATGCTTTAGCAAGCAATGGGAGTGCTCGTGAAGTTCTGGGCGATAAAAATCTCAAGGAGTTAACAATTGTATTGGTGGATAGGGTTAAGGCCAATGTATCAATTGACTGGACATTGAAGGAAAGTGCTCAGGCAAAAATTAGAACGATAGTTAAAAGGTTGCTTCGCAAGTATGGGTATCCACCTGATAAACAAGCGATTGCGACGGAGACAATTTTAAAACAAACAGAGTTATTGTGTGACGAGTGGACTGAAACAAGGAAATAAGGAGGTTTTAAGGTGGAAGATTGCATTGGTAAAAAAGTCCGCATCTTATTAGAGAATGATGGAAAAGATTTTGAAGAATGGAACATGAATCATCATGAAATTAGCACAGAAATCTTGGGAATCGAACATGTGGGCGTTTGGGTTGCGAATAACACTCTCGAAGTTACATTTAAGGTTAATAAAGAAGGTAATCCATTGCCCGAACAAGATCAGAAAACAGAAAAAGCCAATGCTAAGGTTCTGATAGCGTGGAGATTCATTAAGGGCATTCTTGTACTAGACGATGAAAGAGCCCAAGTTGTAAAGCCCGGGCAAATAGGATTTTTACAATAGATTCTGTGGATATATAAAAAAATATCTTTTAAATGAATGGCGATGACTTATTTGATGAGTTCATGGAATACGATTTCACGATGGGCGCAGATGTCGTGAAATGCCCGCATTGCGGGGCCGACGTGCCATGTAGTTTGTTTTTCGATGACGAGGTCGAATGCCCTAAATGTGGGAAAAAGTTTCAGAAGGACGAGAAATAATTATGGGTTCATATCCAAAAGGTTCTGAATGGCGAAGATGGGATCTGCATGTCCATACGCCTAAATCAATAATTCAAGGCTATGGCGGGGATAATACTGCGGCATGGGATGCATTTATCCAGAAGATTGCATCTTTGCCCGTAGATATTAAAGTCATCGCCATTACCGATTATTTATTCTGTGACGGGTATGAGCATATTCTTACTCGTAGAGCTGAAATACCCAATATTGAGTTGATCATTCCGAATATTGAATTTCGCTTAAATACTTTTAGCGGGACAGAAAATAATTCTAAAAGACACAATTTTCATATTTTCTTTGACCCATCTGTTGGTGTTGATGATATTCGGGAACAATTGTTGAATTGTTTAGCTAGCGGTTACAAGATTCAAGATAACACTGAATGGCAACAGACGCCTACCCCAAGGTCTTTAGCTGAACTGGGGAAACAAATTAAAACCGCGGCCCCGGCCGGGAACACCGTTCACAGTAAGTCAGATGTCGAAGTCGGGTTTGATAGTATCACTTATAAGCGAGAAGATATCGTAAAGCTTCTTCAAAAGAATTGTTTTAAAGGGAAGCATGTTACCGCGATTGGATATTCGGAGTGGGATCAAAGCAGATGGGATCAATCTGCCGCTGAAAAGCGTGATTTGATTAATTCCTCGAACTTTTGCCTTACATGCGTGGATGATCCGGCCAAAATTAGCGAACATCGAGAAGATCTTGTCCAAAATAAACTAAACAGCATTGTGTTGCATTCTTCAGATGCACACGAATTGACCAGAATTGGAGCGTCGTTACTTTGGGTCAAGGCTGATCCAACTTTTGCAGGCCTAAAACAAATTTTGAATGAACCGGTTTCTAGAATATTCATAGGAGTATCCCCGCCGAATTATAAACATGATCACAAGGTCATTACAAAGATCTCTATTCCAGCATCGAATGGGTGGTTTGCGGACAACTTTGAATTGGAGCTTAATAGAGATTTAATTACTATTATTGGCGGCAGAGGTTCCGGCAAATCTGCATTGGCAGAAGCCATTGCATATGGCGCTGGCAGTAAGGATGAGAGTGAAAATGCTTTTTTTAAGAAAGCGGCTAAGCACAAAAATCCGATTACCGGGACAAAAATATATCTTGAGTGGGGTGATGGAGCGAAAACAGATTCTGAAGTTGGCAAATTGGAAGAAGACCGCGGCTTAGTTCAGTATTTGCCTCAGGGAGCCGTGGAAGAACTATGCTCGCATAACAACAGCGATAAACTGAGGAAACAGATAGAGAATGTGATTTTTCAAGCGTTAGATGAGACTGAAAAAATGGGGGCTTCTGATTTCGACGAATTACGTACTCGGATATTGGGCGACTTTCAATATGAGAAAGATCAAATTGCCAGTACTATCAAGGGCATCAATAGCAAGATTCATGATCTCACTAAGGTGTTGAAGAGTCTTCCCGAAAAAGAGAACTTGCTAAACGAGAAGAAATCAGAATTGGAGAAGCTTAACAAAAGTTTACCTGATCTTCCGTCTGAAGATAAAAAAGGGCAAGAAGAATTGTCGAAGCTTCTAGAGTCAAAGAAATTGTTTGAATCGAAAATCATCGAGCTTCAATCTGTGTTGACGAAGATTTCCGAGATTGAGACAAAAATAAGGATATTTAAGAGTAGGGTAGCCGAGTTTAAGCAGGACATCGATGGGCTATTAACTGGTGCGGGCATCTCCGAATTATCGGCTTTTGAAATTAAGATTAACGAGGCTCAAATTAAACGGATCCTTGATAAGAAAAAAGCAGATATTGCGGCGGAAGTAGCCATATTAAAGGAGGGTGCTAAATCCGAGGTTGTTAAACTGCTTGGGGTGGCTGATTCTGATTTATCTTTTGATAACCTTCAGGCGTTAAACAAAGGAATTGATGATAAGCAAAAGGCTACTAGGGCTTTTGAGACGAGCAAGCTGAAATATCAACAACAGAAGAAGACGGTCTTTGATTTGAATAATTCAATCAAGGTTTTAGAGACCGAGATTGCCAAAATTAAGACGGAATCGTCACCAGAGAAGGATAGGTTACAAAAGGAACGAATTGCGAATTACGCATCGTATTTTGAGTTACTCAAGAATGAAAAAACAAAAATGGCAGAGCTTTACGAGCCATTGCAGTCATCTTTGTTGGCAGGCACTGACACTGACAAGAAATTGGTCTTTGAAGCGCAGATAGATTATAAGCTGAATGCCCATATCAAGAGCGGATTGGATATTATCGATCGTACCCGAAAGGGGAATTTTCGTGAGTCCAATACCCTTAAAAAGATACTCAACGAGATGTCTGAGGAGCTTTTTAGAGGGGAATATGCGAAAGAAATAATTGAGGTCCAGCTGAACAGAATTTTAGAGCGGTTTACCAATCTTGATGGCGAAATGATATTGATCGAGGATCAGCTTAGGGAGAACTACACGATTTTAGATTATGACAACTGGTTATTTGATCCGACATATTTCGAGATCGTATCGTCATTGCAGTTTGATGGTACCGACCTTTACCTATTATCCCCGGGGCAGAAAGGTATCATACTTTTAATGCTTTATCTTGAGATCGACAAGGCTGATTACAGGCCACTTATTGTCGATCAGCCAGAGGAGAATTTAGATAACTTGTCGGTTTATAAGGATCTGATTGGATATTTCAGAGAGCGGAAACAATATCGGCAAATTATTATGGTTACTCATAACCCGAATCTTGTCGTGAATACCGATTCTGAGCAAATAATAGTTTCGAATTACCACGGCAAAAGAGTACCGCGATTAGAATATTGTTCAGGTTCATTGGAGAATCAGGCCATAGCTATTCCCGATGTTCCTGTTGAAGATTTCGAAGATGGCATTATAGAGCAGGTATGCAGTATTCTTGAAGGCGGCGAGACCGCATTTGAGAATCGCAAGAAAAAATATCAGATCTCGTTAAAGAGCCAAATTAAATAGATTGGAGTCAGATCGATGAGAAAATGTGCAATTTTTCTTTTCGCTTTTTTAATATTTGTTTCTCCATGCATTGCTGGACAGCAACTTGATGAGGCCAACTCAAAATTTACCTATAGCGGGAAACCAATCCATCCATTCGTGGTCAAAGAGTTCTCGAACTGGCTTTCAGATAACCGGCCGCCCATGATCACGACCGTTGATGTCGCGGCGGCGCCCGATACCAATAAGTATATGGATAGTGAGATTGAGAAGCGGGACAACTGGCTATTTGCGAAGACTGAAGAAATGGACGGGGATGTGCGGCTTTATGAGTCGTTCGGCTATCATTGGATAGGCCGGTTGGCAAATGGGGTTCATGTGCTTGAGACCGGATCCAGTGGCGGAGGATCGGGTTTCTTTATGGATTTGATGTTTGTGAAATTCTCGGAAGGCGAGATCTTCTGGGAGAACAAGAAAGAGAAGCAGTTGCTCATGACGATTGTTGGAACATATTCCTTGGAGGACAGGTACGAAGGTGATATCAAGATTAACGGCAATAAAGTATTAATTCCCGCATCAGCCGATCAGCGCGGAGGCGGGTCGAATGACAAGGATATTGAATTGAATTTTCCTGAGTAATTCAATTATGGGCGGTAGAAGCACAAAAGACAATTTTAAACGACGTTTCGGGGATCCGGCGCGGATCAAAATCGAGTATGCCAAGGATAAAATATCACCTTCCGAGGATGAGTATCGGAGTGAGCAGATATCGAAGGCATATGCCGGGGTTTTGAAAGGCATCCTCGGCCGCGAGCCGACGCAGGATGAAATATTGGGAATAAAAAATATTCAGATTAAAAGTGGTGAGAAGAGAAAGATATGACGTGGGAAGAAGCATTTAATTCATGGTCTCAGCCTCCAGCAAAAACTGAACAAGAGAGGTGCGAAAAGGCTGAGAAGGCTATTAGGAATGCGATAGAGGCCAGCAATAAGTTGAAATACAAAGACATAAAAATATTTGCCCAGGGGTCGTATCGCAATAATACCAATGTTCGAAAAGAAAGCGATGTAGATATCGGCATCCTTTGTCGCAACACTTTCTTTTTCGATATACCGAGCGGTACTACCCGGGAGCAGTTTGGAATTACGCCCGCAACGTATTCATATAAAGAATTCAAAAATGACGTTCAGGATGCATTAGTTTCATATTTTGGGGCAAGCGCGGTTACGCGCGGCAACAAAGCATTTGATATTCATAAGAATTCATATCAGGTAGATTCAGATGTGGCGGCATTCTTTGAGCATCGAAGATATAATTCCAGCGGTGGGTATTCATCTGGAGTTGAGTTGGAGCCCGACAATGGTGGAAGGGTTATTAATTGGCCAGAACAACATTACGAGAACGGTGTATCAAAAAATACAGCTACAAGCAGGCGTTTTAAGGCCTTGGTTCGTATTCATAAGTCATTGTGCAATTATATGTATGACAAAGGAATTGCTGAAGCCAAGGTGATTCCTAGCTTTCTGTTAGAATGTCTTATTTGGAATGTGCCGAATAGTAACTTTGGCAATTCTACATACTCGGATGATGTTCGTAATTGCATGATTTTCCTTTATAACAACACGAAGACACAAGATAAATGTAATGAGTGGGGCGAAGTGAGCAATCTTAAATACCTTTTTAGGGACGGGCAAAAGTGGAACAGGGAACAGGCGAATGCTTTTATTGTGGCCGCTTGGAATCAGGTAGGGTTTAAATAACGACTTATGAAAAATTTGAATTTCAAAACATTCATTTTAATCGTTCTAGTGATCTCGGCTATTGTTTGGTGGATGATCGCTGAAATTAAGGGGATTGATTTATCAGATCTTTGGATACTTTTAAAGCAGGTTCCAGATGTCGCTTTTGTGAACGGAATATTTTTTGCGCTATTCGTAAAATGGGGGTGGAGATTAAAAATATTTCAAGGATGGCTCGTACCATTCCCTGATTTAAATGGGACTTGGCAGGGTACTATTCAAACCTCTTGGGTGGATCCAAAAACAAACCAAACGCCCGATCCAATTCCCGTTCTATTAACAATTAAGCAGAGCTTCTTGAGTCTGAGCTGTGTCATGCGAACAGCGGAGATGGTAAGCCATAGTTTTGCAGAGGATTTTAGGATTGATCAGGAAAAGCAAATTAAACAGATCGTTTATTCCTATATGAGTAAACCATCCGTGAATTTGTCAGAACGAAGCACTATTCATGAAGGCACGATTATATTTGATATCCTTGGGAAGCCGGTTAATAAGTTATCCGGGCAATATTGGACAGCCAGAAAAACAACAGGATTGATTGAACTTACTTTTCGGGAGAAGTCGTTGTTGGATCAATTGCCGTCAGATTTTCCGATGCATCCGATGACTGCAAAATAGACTTAATTCTGCATAGCCGATTGCTGGGGTTCTCAATCTTAGAGATTTTGAGCATGGTTTTACCGGAGAATCTTTTAAGCAGGGATTGATCTTTGGTCGTTTTCATGATAGAAATAAAGTCGTCCGGGAGGTTCTCAACGATGGTCATTAGCTGGGATACCCGGGCCCGGGTGATGCCGAAGCGGTTGCCCGCGGCGGTTTGTGTTCTTTGAGGATTTTCGATCAGATATTCCCGCACCTGGACGGCCATGGCCACGATGTTCTTGTAAACCGGCCTTGGCGCTTGTGGGAGAGGCGGCAAAGGATCGTATAAACTGATAGCCGTGCCGCGGCCGCGGCGCCGGTACATCTTCACAAGTATACGTATTTCCTTGCACTTAGAGGGCTTTGCCCAACCACGCCTCGAGTCCAACGTGGGGAGTTTTGAAAACGCCAAGCGAATGCTTGGCGTTTTTTGTTTAAAACTCCTTCCTCGAGGAAAGGGGTGACAGTCCGCCTTCGGTGGACGCCATAGGGGGAAACTGAAGTTTCCCCATTGGGGAGCGCGTTCAAGTCGAACGCGTGACCGAGAGTGGGGAGTACCTATTTAAATATATGCCTCGAGGGACGAAAAGGGAAGATAAGGGAAAA
>Ga0302253_1000289_pt1 | contig 46504 bp, 43 predicted proteins | sample AAG_RA_Trp_MG_FD_193537 | JGI IMG/M metagenome (GOLD analysis project Ga0302253, IMG submission 193537) | Enriched activated sludge microbial communities from anaerobic digester in WTTP, New Holstein, Wisconsin, United States - AAG_RA_Trp | ecosystem: Engineered > Bioreactor > Anaerobic >...
AAACCTAAGTGGTCAAGCGATAGCGTTGATAATTTCATTTCAAGCCCCTTCATATCCCTTTTCCACTTAAAAGATCATGTCAACATAAAAATGTTTCATAAAAGAAATGCCACCTGCGGGATGTGGGTTGAAATCATAAAGAACAAAAGTTCCCGAAAGCTTGATGCCTTCATAGACTCCTTGACCGACAAAGAGATTGATGAGTTGAACGCCGATGAAGGCGGTGATGAAGAGCCTATGCCTTTTGAGGAGTTTTGCAGGAAAGCAGGCATTAAACTTCAAAAATAATTAAGATAGCCCTAGAGCCAGGAGTGAACCCCTGATAGTAGACAGGTAGTTAAGCAACAGTATTTAAAGCAACCTCCAATTCGAACTGATCCGGAGACATGTAATGTTGATCACGTACTCCCTTTATCCCCGATGCAAGGCGGATTTTTTTAAATAAAATCTGGGGGGGTGTCAGACACCCCATCCAAGATAGGTTTGGGTCTGTTTATGGATGGCTGCCAATTCCTCAAGGGGCATCGCCCATCTCGACACAGAGGACATGGGGATCCGCCGTAGAGCGCTTGTACCAGAGCCTCGCCTGACTGAGTCCCACCTCCTTCAGCATGGAGTTCAGCTCCTCCGGTGCCACCGGCTTCAGCGTTCCGGCGCTGACGTCGAAGAGGTAGCTTGTCCCTCCCTTCAGGGTAAACGGTCCATAGGCCTTCCAATCGTCGGATACCCCGATGTATCCGGAGACTCTCTTTCCGCTCCAGATTATGTATCTCCCGGGGTCTAAGAGGCATCCTGCTGTGTTCCTATCAGTGGAGCTGGCCCCGAGATCGGTATAATCGACCGCCGGCCAGGGTAGAAGGTCGAGGCTCTGGCATGGTGCACCCTCCCTGCAATCGAAGTCGGCACACTTCGGCCTTCCTTCAACGAGCCCCACCTCTTCCGACCTGTCGAAGTCCCCATCAGATAAGGATCTCTGATCATCCCATATTACTACGCTTCCTATCAGCCCATGAGTGTCAGATCTCCAAGAGTCTGTTCCGATGAGGACCGTCGCATAATTCGGGTTTGGAAGCCCGCCAGTGTGGGGATTAGTTCCCTTCAGGATCCCATCGACCCAGATCTCCACCCCCCGGGGCCCCCAGGTCCCCATGACATGTCGCCATTCTCCGATAAGATCTTCTGGAGGTATGCCGCTATCTGCCACCTTCCATCCGCCAGCCCATATCATGAAGACCAGGTTTTTGGAGTACCTGCTGTGCGTACCCAGGTAGAATCCGTCATCATAGCTTCCGCCGTACTCCCTCCCTGACGCCGCTAGGACGAAGTCCTTAGGGGCCGACTCAAGTCTGACCCACATCTCTATAGACCCTTGCTTGAGGTCCCTCGTCGGGTTCTGGTGGACGTTCCCTACCCTCACATAATCTCCGCTCCCGTCCAGCTTCAGGGCAGGAGCGTATCCCTCTTCTGCGACGATGGATACGTTACCAAATAATTCTCCGGGATGCTGTCCGGTCGCATCGTCGGCATCCCCATCGAAGTAGTAAAGGGCAACGACGGTTTCTTCGATCTCTCCGTTTGCGGCGGGGGAAGCCTCCCTCCGCACCACAGAGAAGGTGTTGCTCCGGGCGATCTCTTCATAACTGCTGCTTCCGGCCCAGTTCTCAAACATCCTGAACTCGTACTCCCCCAATTCCTGGGGGGCGGCAAAAGTCAAAGTCCCGCTCTTTTCGCCTCGCAGGTAGCTCCACTCCCCGTATCTTTCATTCGCTGCGTCTATCCTGTAGATGGCGATCCAATCGGTGTCGAATCCTGGTGCGCCAGAGTAGACGACGGTTATCTTATCTGCAGGGTTTACTGCAGATGGCGAAGCAGAAAGGGTCGGCAGCTGGCCGGAACCGAGGCTGATAACTGCAAAGAACAATAAGACCATAGTGCCAGCGCATAAAATCCGTCTTATTTTCAATTTAAGCCACCTCAGGATGAATAAGACGCTAAACTATGAACATCTTTTGGTATCATATCATTTTTGGGTAGTCCACCTTGGCAGGCTCTTTCTGCTGGAATAGGGACTGTCCTGGCTATGGCAAAGTAGATCACGGCAACATCGTTCGATACGGCCGGATCGACAAGGCACTCAGCACTTGAAATGCATACTACTGTCGCAGGCATCGTTCTCTAAAATATAGAAGTGATGAGGGAATAATACGGCAATCGATTCCTATACTAATTGTTCTTTCGCTGGGATCTTTTATATAATTGCTATAATCTTCAGCCATACTGTCTTGCCCCGCTTGTTCGATTGATAGATTATATGAAAGAACTTTCGGATGGTTATTTGGTATATGATAAAAAAATATGAATTATTCACACGAAGCGAAACAGGACAGGTACGAAATATTTTCGGGACTACACAAAATTTTCCCTTCATCACAATATAATCGCTCTGCTCTAAAATGCGTGGCTAACGTACTGTAGAAAATTTTCCTTTGTGCCTTTGCGCCTTTGTGGTGAGGCCTACGAATCCCGATTTCACCATACTTCAGCCCAAAGCATAGCGCAGCAGTCCGGCCAGCTTCAAGCCATCCCAGTCCAAATGAAAGAGCATCTTGATCATCAGACTGCTGGGCCGGTCGATATCCCCATGCTCTTCTATGGTTTTGATGAGCGCGGGCCTTCCGGCCAGGTAATTCACCAGCTCGTCGCATTCTTTTGCGCTCATTCGATTCAGCATCCGGTTTGCCCTCATGCCGATCTCAAGCTCCCGGCCCAGATTGGCCCGCCAGATCCGGTCGTACTCCTGCAGCCTCTGGGCAGAGCCGTCGCCTTCCATTGCAGCAGCTGCAGCCACGCCACCTGCGATTTTGGCCGCCACCAGTCCGGGATAGATCCCTCCTCCTGAGGTGGGCTTGACCTGGCCGGCAGCATCGCCCACCACCAGTAGGCCCTGGGCGACGGTCACCGGGGGCGGGCCCAGCGGCAGGCCGCCTACGTTTATCGTTGTTGCCGATCCAAGGATCCTCTTCCTTATCACCTCCTGCCCGAGAAATCTCTTCAAATGCTCGCATCCCCTCTCTCTGGCGCACAGGCCGATGCGGGCGGTCTCTTCTCCCGTGGGTATCACCCAGGCGAAGAGGCCTGGTGCCGCTCCAAGGTGCACCTCAACCGATTCGGGATCCTCTACTGCAAACGGGAGCTCCAGCTGTGCTCCGGACAAAACCAACTCCGGCGGCATGATCCCCGCCTGCCGGGCCAGCCTGCCCCTGACTCCTTCTGCGCTGATGACAATCGATGCCCTTATCTCATCTCCTCCCCCAATGGAGAGAACGCTCTCTTCCCCCTCCCGTCTTATTCTTCTGACCGGCGAGCAGAGCCTCATCTCCACCCCCTCATGCAGGGCCTCGCAGGCTGCTGCCCGGTCAAAGAGCCTCCTGTCCACTACGCTTGCCCTTGGATCCTGGGCTTTGAAGTCCAATCGATTCCCGCCAGGGGAATAGATCGCTGCCCCTTTCATCCTCCTCAGGACAAAGGAGCTGCCCGGCAGCTCCGACTCCGCCAGAGCGCCCAGGCCCAGGAGGCCGGCGCATTCCACCGGCCAGCCCACCGCTGGATGCTCCTCCAGAATGACCGCATTAGCTCCCGATTTGGCGGCATACTTGGCGGCCATGGAGCCTGCCGGGCCGGCGCCGATGACAGCTACATCAAAGCGTTCTTTCAGGATAGACATCTCTCCAGGTATTCTACCAGATCGCATATCGTCTCGATCTTTTCATCGATCTGAGTGCCATCGGAGATGCGGTCGTACACCAGATCCCAGCAGGAATAGTTCCTCAGCCTGAGAACGGGCTCTCCTTTTGGCGTCCAGGCCATTTCAATCTCATAGCGCATCCACTGGCCGTTCTCTCGTCTGACCTCAAAGCTTGGACAGTCTCCGACGGCGCCGCCGGAAAAGGCTATTCTTCCGCCATCCACTTCCTCATCGATCTGTGCATTGATGAACAGCCTTATCCAGCGTATATATTTCGAGTAACGGTAAGCCCCCTCCGAGAGACTGACAGGACCCTCCCAGCCGGGGATCTCTCTCATGTTCTCCAGATTCCATTCCTCCAAATTCACATTATCCAGATTGTGCCGAGAGCATATGCCTCTTGCGGGTGGCTAAAAAAATGGCCCAAGGTGCAAAAGATTTTGTACAATCCAGGGTTAATAATACTCTATGGCCGAGGTAGTGCAGCTGGTCGAAAAGACCGCAGGAAAGGAGGAAGATGGGGCAGAGGACGAGGAGCCAATCCCCTCTGCGCCTCCCAGAACCATATGGTCAGGCAGCCTGCGAATAGGTCTGGTCAACATTCCGGTCAAAGCCGTCTCCATGATCAGGAACACCCGCATAAGCTTTCGCATGCTTCACAAAGCCTGCAAGACCCCCATATCCTTCAAGCGCTACTGCCAGGAGGGGGAGGAGGTCATGCTCGCGGACATCGTCTATGGTTATCCTCTGGGAAATGAGAAGTATGTGGTTTTAGAGAAAAAGGAGATAGATAAAGCGAAGCCCGAGTCCAGGAGCACCATAGCCCTCGACCGCTTCGTCAGCTTCTTTGAGGTTGATCCTCATTACTTTGAGAAGACCTATCTGCTCCTGCCCGACCGCTCAGAGGAGGCCTATTCTCTCTTGAGGGCGGTGATGGAAAAGACGGGCAAAGCGGCCATCGGCAGGATAACCATGCACTCCAGGGAGAGGCCGGTCATTGTCCACTACTACCGGCAGGCAATCGCGGCCACCACCATGAGGTATCCTGATGAGATACGGGACCCGTCGGGGTATAGCGTACTCAAAGAGCTTCCCGAGCCATCGGAAAAGGAGATGGTGCTGGGATTTGAGATCGTTCGAGGCCTGACAGGAGAGCTGGATTACAGCGCTTATGAGGATGAGTACAAGAAGAGAATCGAGGCCCTGGTGAGGTCCAAGATGGAGGGTATCGTGAGCGTGCCGGAGAGGAAGAAGAAGGAGAAGCCCCCTGCCAAGAGCCTGATGGAGGCCCTGCGGGCGACGGCAGATTCGCTGAAATGAATCCCATCAAGCCGATGCTGGCTGTATCCGGCCAGCCCTTCAGCAGAGAGGGGTGGATCTTCGAGCCGAAGATAGACGGGACCCGCTGCATAGCCTCGGCCCAAAAAAGGGTCCTGCTCTCCAACCGAAGGCTGGCGGATATCACCTATCGCTACCCTGAGCTGGCCAGTGCCCTGGGCAGCCTGCAGGGCGAGTGCGTCCTGGACGGCGAGATCACCGTCTTCAAGAAGGGCATTCCCAATTTCCGTTCTCTGGCTGAGCGGGACCATCAGAACGATCCGATCAGGATAGACTACCTCTCCCGCGCCATGCCGGCCAGCTATGTCATATTCGATATCCTCAGTCTTGATAAAGAGAGCCTGATGCACCTTCCCCTCAAAGAGAGAAAGAGGATATTGTTCAGGGAATTGGAGGCGGACCTGAAGGATAGCGAGACCCTGACCCTAATCGACTCATTTCCCGAGAACGGGGAGGATTATTTTCAGGCAGCTTTGAAGATGGGGATTGAGGGAGTGGTCGGCAAGAGGCTGGAGTCGCTCTATCTTCCCGGCACCAGGAGCCAGGACTGGGTGAAGATCAAAAAGAGCCTCAAGCTGGATTTGGTTGTGGGCGGCTATATTCCAGGCAAAGGAGATCGAAGGCCATATTTTGGCGGACTGCTCCTTGGCGCCTACAGCCAGGGCGAGCTGGTGTACATCAGCAGAGTGGGGTCGGGCTTCACAGAAGAGGAGCTGCAGGATATCACCGGCCGCTTTTCGCCCAGGGAAAAGCCTCCGTTCTCCAATCCGCCAGCAACTGCGGGAGTGGTATGGATCGAGCCGAAGATGGTGGTGCAGGTCACCGCACTGGAGAGGACACATGACTGCGGCCTGAGAGCTCCGGTATTCTTGCGGATGAGGGATGACAAGGAGCCGGAGGAGTGCACTCTGGATCAGTTCGGATAGCGAAAGAATGCAAGGGAGGGGTTTGGTTTCATATCCTTGTTTTCGGGGGCTGCTCGTTGTTCTGTAGGGGGTGAACTTGAATCGCAAAAAATCTATATCTTTTCGCCCCTGTGGTGAAACGCTATGCTTCGACCCAACCACAGAGGAACAGAGGCCATATTCTCTGCCGGACCTCACCAATATAATTCAGCGAAGAGCCTAATTCTGTGTCCCTATTCGACGAATGGCTGACTGGTAGAAAGTATTTATCTATGATAAAGGAGTGAAGAGTTGTGGATACGGGGCTAAGATTTACAGAAAATTCAGCACACTACCACCTTATTCTCTGCAGTTCCATGATAAGACCCGTCCAGATATGGGCGGATAACTTAATCCTCAATGGGTGCTCATTCGCATTCGTGTTCTAGAGACGCATTCTTGCATCCGCAGTATATGGCTGGTTTAACTATCGGGATCTGGGTCCCAAGCAATGCGCAGCCTTCACCACCCATATCAAGATATTGATTTAAAAAGGACTAATTTATCAGGTTTTTCATCCTTCTTGCATGAGCGGCTTGTTCATGGGGGTTTAACTCATTGTCCACTCGGATGGGTTCACTCCACCACCTCCGTCTCAAATCGTGTCATTTGCGTGGCGCAATTGATATAAACATAAAGAATTAATAAAAAAAATGCTGGCTATGTCGCAAGCATGCCCATTCCAGAAGATGGGTATTAGCACAGACCAATGCGAGATGTTGAGCGGATTGCATCCGTTTTTCGAGATAAAAACACTTAATGAAAATCATTATAAAATGAGGGTTATAAATGGAAATAAGATCCGCAACCAAGATAGCTCAAGATGAGGCAGAAAAGAAAGGCAGAGAGAGGTCTGAGGGTTATAATAAAGGGAAAGGAGGAAGCCCCAAGGACGATGGCTATAAGGACATGACGCATGAAGAAAAGGAGGCGTATAAGAAAGGATATAGAAAGGGTCAGTAGAGACAAACAGTAGAGTCGTTGATCAAGTTCAATTTGTGACATATTCGGCCCGCATTAGGCTTACAGGAAGTTTGGTATGAAGATAAAAGCAAAATGAGTCATATTGAGAGCTACGAATATTCTAGACTTGGAAAATTGCAGTTCAATCTACCCACTTGAAATAGCGAGGAACCTATGCACTCGCTTATCTCTTCAACCATATAATTATTTAGGATCAGAAGGGAATTAAAAAGACTTATGAACAGAAAAATAGAAGTTCCCAAGTCGATTTCTGAGCTGGACTTTGACCCCCATGGAGAGGTCTATCCCTCTCCAAGGGACTGGAGAGACATTTTTATCTATTTTCTCCTCATCGACCGCTTCGACGACAGCCGCCGCTACGCTCCCCCTTTCAATCCCGACTTCACCCCTAAAGGCCGAGATCCCAGGCAAGGAGGAATCTTTCAGGGGGGCAATCTGAATGGAGTGACCAGGAGGCTGGATTATATTAAAAATCTTGGATGTAACGCTCTCTGGATCAGCCCTATATTCAAGAATCGGCAGGAGAGGGTGGATACCTATCACGGCTATGGCATACAGGACTTCCTCTCCATAGACCCTCGCTTCGGAAACCGGGAAGATCTAAAGAGACTGGTGAAGGAGGCCCATAGCAGAGGGATCTATGTCATACTGGATATTATCATCAACCACACCGGAGACAACTGGGCCTATTTGGGCGGAGAAAAGGCTTACAGAAGCACCTGCCCCCACAGCTTCGGATTCTGGAGAAGGAAGGAGGCAATTCTTGGCAAAGATGACGCCGTCTGGCCCCAGGAGCTACAGAATCCCCTCTACTACAAGAAGAGGGGATCCATAAGGGACTTTAAGGGAGCGGGGCTGGAGGAGATAGAAGACGGGGACTTTGCCACCTATAAGAAGCTGGACATGGACCACCCTTCTGTGATGGACTGTCTTATAAAAATATATAAATACTGGATTGCGATCAGCGATGTGGATGGCTTCCGGCTGGACACGGCCAGGCATCTTGGTCCCGGACCCTGCGCCCGGTTCTGCAACGCCATTAAAGAGTACTGTCGGCGGATCGGGAAGCACAACTTCCTGATCTTCGGGGAGGTCTCGGGGGACGACGAACAGATGAGGAGCTACCTCTGCAGGAGAGTCCCGATCTCTGGAAGAGAGGACTGCCTCCTCTCCCTGGAGGCGGCCTTGGACTTCCCCCTCAACGAAACCTTAGAGATGGTATTCAAGAAGGGAGGGGATCCCGCCCGGCTGAAAGATAGGTACTTGTTGCTGGAGGAATACTATCAGGATCGCTGCTCACCCGGTTCTCATCTCGTCACCTTCCTGGATAATCATGACCGGAACGAGCGGTTCATGCACGGCCTGGAATCAACCAATCTGGTCCTGGCGGCTCTTGGATATCTGATTACCTCCCCAGGGATACCCTGCCTCTACTATGGGACAGAACAGGGGTTCGATGGCCATGGCGATAAGGATCACTATGTGAGGGAGTGCCTATTCGGCGGAAGATGGGGGGCCTTTGACACGACTGGGGTTCACTTCTTCGATGACCAGAGCCCATTCTATCAGCATATCAAAGTCCTTGCCAAGATCAGGAGAGAGCAGCCCGCTCTGCGATACGGTCGGATGCATTTCCGGGAGGTATCCTGGGACGGCAGGTCCTTTGAGCATCCCTCCCTAGCAAACCGCCTCGCCATGATCGCCTTCTCCCGCCTCCTTGACCAGGACGAGATCCTGGTGGCAATCAACCTCTCCTCCGAGGAGAGGAGGATCTGGGTGGGGGTGGAGGAGGGGCTCTATCCTTCCGGAGGAGAGATGGTCAGCCTCATGAGAGGGGTGCCAAGAGTCCCCGTGCGAAAGAAGTTGGGTCGGTCTTATGTCGTCCTCTCCATCCATCCCTACCAACTATTAATATTAAAAAACAAATTTTAATTGGGGCCTCCGCCCTCTTTGATCCCATCAAGAGGCCTCCTGGGGCGACAGGATCAAATAAGGAATATGCACAATAAATAATTATGGTACTCGCGGAATCCGATCGAATTAAGAAGTACTGTGAGGCCTTCCAACTTCTTAGGGGAAAGAACAAGAATCTGGACCAGGCCGCCTCAAAGCTGAGAGAGCTTGCCAAAGAAGATCCCGAATACCTCAATGCCCATCGATACCTGGGCATAATCCATCTGGAGAAGGAGGAGTTTAAAGAGGCGATCTCAGAATTGTCCCTGGTGGTAATGGAGAGAAGATCTGGGAAGTTCCACAACGATCTGGCAAATAGGTGCGACGAGAAGATCTACGGCAAAGAGGCAAGAGAATTTGAGAAGGAGACCAACGATGATGGCCATCTAGCCTGGGCCTATCACGACCTGGGGATGGCTTATCTGGAGGAGTGTAACTATGTTGAAGCAGAGAGATGCCTCCAGGAAGCCTTGAAGAAGTCCGAGAAGAGCATCTTCAGAAACGATCTCGGTTGGGCCTACTACAAATGGGACAAGCCTGACCTGGCGCTAGAGCAGTACGACAGGGCGATCAATAACCAAAGTTCAGAAGAGGCGAACACCGGCCATGCCAACTTCTTCCGCGGCTTAGCCCACATCAAGAAGAGAGAGCTCTCTCCTGCAAAAGAGGCGCTTGAGGAGGCGATCATTAAGTTTCGAGCCCAAGTGAACCTTCACCAGGACGATCTCGCCAATAGGATCTTCTATGAGCTGATGGTGGCCTCCGCCTTGAACAACCTGGGCCGGATCAAGATAGAAGAGGGCGACGTTCGAGCGGCGAAGAGACTATTTCAGGAAGGTCTGGCCATCTGCGAGAGGGAAGAGATCCAAAAGCACATCGACCAGCTTACGCCCCGAGGGAAGAGGAAGGAAAAGAAGACCATCGCCGCACTGCATAATAATTTAGGATTATTATATTTTAATCAGGGGATTCTAGAAGGGGCAAAAAAGGAGTATGAGGTCGCCCTCAAATCTGAGGAGCTTCCAGAGACCTACACCAATTTGGCAGCTATATCCAATAAAGAGGGGGCGAAGGAGAAGGCAGAGAGCTATCTCAAAGACGCCCTCCGCCTGAATCCTCTCTTCGAGGCGGCGAACGTCAACCTGGGTCGATTGAGGGTAGAGCATACCAGCTGGTGGGATTGGTGGTTCAAGCCTCAAAAATCTGAATCCCGGCTCCGAGGGATGGTGGGAGGGTTGCTGGTAATCGCCCTGATTTTGATGGTCGCCAATATGGTAGCCATCTCCTTCTCGGGAGGTAAGATATTGCCTTCTGACAACAATAAGACCACCATGGTCCAGGAGGATCTCTTCAAGAATGTCACCAAGGGCAACTCAGAGACCACGGAATCCAAGAGCACCAAGACTACAACCACCGATACTGGGCCGAGCCTGGAGAATAAGATGCTACTCACTGCTCTGATATTCTTCATCTTAGTCCATCCAGGGATCAAAGTCTTCACCCTGGGGGAGGCGAAGTTCGAGATGGAGACAGCGAGCGCCTCGGGATCCCTCTACTGTGAAGGGGCAATCTCCAGCTGATCTCCCCTTCTACGCTCTATTGTCCGGCCGGGAGAGCCCATGCCGTGACTGGAACGTTTCGTCCTTCATCTGGCAGGGAGCACCTCCTGGAGCTGGAGAGGTTTCGACAGCGTCACAGACCATCTTAACATGGCCAGAGATAGTACAGCGACCTCGGATCGGTACAGCAAGATTTGGACTTAAGAATCGTTAGAGAGTCTGGCTCTTCTCTAAATTGTGTGGGTAATGTACTGCAGAAAATATTCCTTTGTGCCTTTATGCTTCTGCGACAAACCGCTATGCTCTGACCCAACTATAGGGACACAGAGGCACAGAGGCCGTAACCTCTGCCGGACCTCACCCATATAATTCAGCGAAGAGCCATTTCTGATACAGCCTCTCCCGATACTCATTCGCTAGCTGTGAAATCTTGTCCGCAATGGGCACCTTCATACTGAATTCCTCTTCCTGCCTGCCTATACCCTCTTCGATATAGGTCATGACGAAGATGTCTTCTCGCGAAGCGTCCCTCACCACCAGATCTCCAAAGGTCCTGGACACGATGGCCCGCTGCCACATGGGCTCACTCAATTCGAAGTCGTAAGAGATCCTGCCAGCGAAGACGTCCAGATTTCGCATACCCTTCACAGCCAGCCTGTTGACACCCAGTCGAGCATGTCTCTTCTCCGGGCCAACCAGTTCGAATCCCAGTCTTCTGGCAGAAAAGAGAAGGGTCTCTTATCATTCTCATTTCTGCAGACCACATCGATGTCCTTGGTGGAGTCCTTAAGTCCCTGCTCCAGCAGCACGGCCCCGCCTATGAGCAGGACCTGGACCTTTCGATCAAGAACCTGGCCGAGCTGTTCGAAGAGTTCATTAACCTCCTCTCTCCGGTTTATCTTGTCATAGCTCGATGCCATACATCTCCGCCCTGTCCTCGACATCTTCTATCGAAGGATAGCCTTTGACCTTTTCTCCCTGCAAAACCGCCATTATATCCTTAACCATTGGGTGCAGGACGCTCTGCAATTTATCCCTGTTCCTCAAATAGAACAATATGCAAAAGAGCCTTTGAGAGCGGCCTTCTGCCGAGTCTAAGGAGTGGATGAAAACATCCTCAATAGACAGTTCTCTCTTGGGCAATGTGTAGTAATTGTCCCGCAGGCCCAGCTCAATCCCGTAGTCTATATAGGCACTGAAAGATGTGGGGGTGGCATCCTGCACTCGCAGGCTCTTGAAGAGCACGCTGTCTTTATAGATCTTAATGAGCAGGGCGTCTCTGGGAACAAGGCGAGACTTGTCGTAATCCTGCAGGGCAGAGACAAAGTCCTTAAGAGCGCCCCAGTAGACATAGTTGAAAGAGTATAACGAGTGTTTTCTCTTCCTGGTCGTAACAACCACGCCCAAGCGGGCCAGGTCGTGCAGATAGTAGTATATGGTCTTGAGAGGAATGCCGGTCTCTTCATGAAGCTCTTTCGCGCTCTTCGTGCTCTGGTCCAGCCGGGAGAGAAGCTCAATCCGTCCGTCCGCGAGAAGAAGCAGGAAGGGAGAGGCCCGATGGGCATAGTAGAGCTTTTTGAAGCTGTCTGCTGGAGAGGCTTTGGCCAGGACTATCTCCGAATTCTCTCGGTCTACCAGTCCTTTATTCCTGAGATTGGTGATTATTCGAGACACTGACCCGCGCCGCAGACCAAGGTGGGCGTTGATATCCAGAGGACGGAGAACGCTCTCTGAGCTGGTTATCAGGAGCAGAGCTTTGATCTCGTTCCGGTTCAAACGCATTAAGTCTAAGCTTGCGTAGATAGTATATATACATTTCACTTTCTATTAGAAACTGCGAGCAAAATTGTCTACAAAAACCATCGACGAGGCGCAGGATATCGTGTCTTATGTGCCATGGTTAATTTGATCTGCCAGAAAGGGATGGTGTTAAAGCCACTATGTTTCAACACGTTGCCCAAGGAGTCCCCATCCTTCAGGGTAGGGAGGAATTGGGCTCTCACGTAAGTTATTTATGATCACAAATTCACCTCCTGATGTCCATTGCTAGAGTCAGACCATTTGATATGGTTGGGCACTTCCCCTCGTTTTGACGAGGAACAGACAACAGCTTAACTGACTCGTACAAGCAAATACAGGGACACGGTATCGGAGGCATATGAGATCGGGCAACCGATCTAGGTGATAGGATGACAAATGAACCTCTCCTCCCATACCTGGGGTGCCAGCACGCGAATATGTGCCACAGTGTAGTCAGCATGAAGAGTCAACCACCCTTACGCCTCGCGACTTTTTGCGTAGAGGCAAGCCGCGCCCTTCAGGACGCGGTAGTTGACTCCTTGTTTTCGTGGAACCTGCTCTTGTGAACAGGCCGCTCTAGATGGTCTCAAGTACGTTCATGTTTCAATCCCTATCGGGTTTTCAAGTTCGTTGCAACATCAGAGAATCCTTGGTAGCGGCTGTTGAATCTGCATTGTTTCAATCCCTATCGGGTTTTCAAGTTCGTTGCAACGCTCTTTCGTCATTATCCCTCCTGGATTGCAATGTTGTTTCAATCCCTATCGGGTTTTCAAGTTCGTTGCAACCTTGTCAATGGCGGTCTAAAAGTGTCCAATAGTGGCGGGATAAAATTGTCCACCTGCCAATTCCCTGGATTGAAACCCAGGGGTCATGTGGATGATAGATATGGAGGAGTTCCTCACGTTGCGAGATTTATTCAACGAAGAATTGAGCATCAGCGAGATCGCCAGACAGACTGGACACAGCCGGGTGACGGTGCGGAAGTATCTGAACTCACAGGTTCCCCCATTACCCCAGAAGCGATCCAAAAAGCCGAGCAAACTGGATGGTCACAGGGAATACATAATTGATAGACTCAAAGAGTTCCCTCTTTCTGCTAGCCGTATTTATCGTGAGATCCAAGATAGGGGATTCACGGGGAAGTATACAATTGTAAAGGATTTCGTGCGTGAAGTCCGGCCTGAGATTGGAGTTCCGGCGATATACCGCTACGAGACCAAACCAGGAGTTCAGGCTCAAGTTGACTGGGCAGAATGTGGTTACATCGATATCGATGGGGAGAAAAGGAGACTCTACTGTTTCACCATGGTTCTCGGTTATTCGCGAATGAGATATGCCGAATTTACTCTGCGAATAGACGTTTATACCCTTATCCAGTGCCACATAAATGCGTTTGGGTATTTTGGAGGTTATCCCCAAGAGCTTCTATATGATAACATAACGCAAATCGTGAAGAAGCGAGCCCCAAAATCATCGGATTCCACCTGGAATTCTCATTTCCAGGACTTCTTCGAGCACTACGGTTTCATTCCCCGGTTGTGTCGTCCCTATCGACCTCAGACCAAAGGGAAAATAGAAAGGACAGTGGGGTTCGTGAAGAAGGACTTCTTCATGGGAGGCAGGTTCACTTCGTTCACTGATCTCAACTCCCAGCTTCAGAAATGGCTGTCCAGAGTAAACTCGATACCTAACGGCACAACCCATGAGATTCCGATTGAACGTTTTAGGCGGGAAGGTCTCCAGGAGATCGGAAATGCTCCATCCTATCATAATCGCAGAGATGAGAGCCGAAAGATTTCCAGGGACTCATTCGTCTCTTACCTGGGCAACCTCTATTCAGTTCCATATCGATACGCTGGGATGACCGCACGATTGCAGATTTCTGACTTGACCTTTAAGATAATTGTTGGATCTGATGAGATCTGCACTCACGAGATTCAACCTGGTCATGGAAAAGTGATGCGAGTCAAAGAGCACTTCAAAGGGCTTCTGAGTGAGATCCTGAAGCAGAACTGCACGCTCCGAGATAGTGATCCGTCAATTCTTAAGTTTGTGGACACAGATGTCGAGCATCGACCGCTTTCTGTTTATGATCGACTTGGTGAGGGAGATAGCAGATGACAAATTTCGAATACGAAAGACTTCATCATAATCTTAAGCTCCTGAAACTGGGGACCTTTGAGTCGGTTCTCGACAACTATCTGGAGATCGCCTCTAATGAGAAGAAATCAACTATCGAGATCCTCGATTATCTGGTGGACCGGGAATTAAGAAGCAAGGAGTCTCGGTCTTTGGCTCTCAGAACGCGAAAGGCGGGCTTTCCTATGGAGAAGAGGTTAGATGATTTCGATTTTGAATTTCAGCCGTCTCTGGATAAGAGTGTCATCAATGAGATCGCATCTCTAAAGTTTATCCATAATGCAGAGAACGTGGTCTTGCTAGGTCCGCCTGGTGTGGGAAAGACCCATCTTGCCATCGCCTTAGGAATTGAAGCTGTCAGGGCGGGATTCAGAGTTCAATTCGCCAACGCTTCAGCTCTGATTGAGCGTCTTGCAAAAGCTGACCGAGAGAAGAGACTTGAAGAGATGATTAGGGAACTATCGAGGTTTCAGCTTATCATTATTGATGAGATGGGTTATCTGCCGTTTGATGACTTTGGCGCTCACTGCTTCTTTCAGCTCGTTTCCAGGCGATATGAAAGAGCTTCGATTATCTTCACCTCAAACAAGTCCTATGGCGAATGGGGAGACATCTTCAAGGATCATGTCATTGCAGCGGCTATTCTTGATAGGATTCTCCACCATTGCACTACCGTCAATATAAAAGGCGATAGCTATCGACTTAAGGATCGCAAGAGGCAGGGGATAATTCCTCAGAGCTTTTCAGGATAAGGTGCGTTGAGATATGGCTGGGCAGAAGCCTTAAGTAGAACTGGACAGTTTTATTCCGCCATAATTGGACAGTTTTATCCCGGCGTTGACAAAGTCCAGATTAGACTTGAACATCTGAATCGTCTCAATAAGAGTTTTCTTATCCGATTTATTTCCTGAATGAGCCTTGACAAAGAGAGGAATACCGCATTGATTGGTCACCATGCTCACAATGAACTGTTTTAGATCCCAGCGACCGTCTTTAGGATGACCAAGAGTTATCTCCATAGCAGGCTTGCAGTCCAGTCCTTCGTAATCGCCATGAACACCAAAACTCGTGGTATCAACATGGTAGATATTAGTGCCAAAAGCGAGCTGTTGCATGCATTTAATGGCTATATTATTGAAAAGAGCTGTCGAGCCGAATTTATTGATTCGGTCGAGGGTTCTGCCGACAACATCCTCGTTAAAATCTTCCGGGACGACACCAGGATTAAAAAGACGTTCTAGCGCTAAATTTTCAAAGTAGCTGGGAAATATATACAGTCTGCGTTCCGCGAAACCCAATCCGTTGATCACCAATGCTTTTATTATCGCAGAATGACTCAGTTTGCAGTTACGAGTCTTAGGAATAGATTCATCAATCACCTCTGAAATTCCCAAAGCATCGAATATCGCGGCAACTAACCCTAAGTGGTCAAGCGATAGCGTTGATAATTTCATTTCAAGCCCCTTCATATCCCTTTTTCACTTAAAAGATCATGTCAACATAAAAATGTTTCATAAAAGAAATGCCACCTGCGGGATGTGGGATATACTTCTTCATATCCTATTCTCCAAGATAGAATATGAGCTAATACATCTTATACTTTACGACATTTAATTAATGACGCGACACTAGCCATGTAGATAAGCAAAAAAAACCAGCCAACTACCGAAAATCAAAATGAACCTAATAGTTCTGTTTTCGTAAACGGATAAAGGTCTTGAACTTATATAAGACATCACGAGCAAGCATAACAAGATAAATAAGGCTATACTAAAGGTCGCAGTCCATAATGAGCTTTGTATGAATAATAGAGATAACTCTTGTGCTCCCATTAAAACTGGCCAAAACACAATAATAAATATTTGAATAATCAGTAATTCTAGGAACGCTGCTTGCTGAGGCCGAATTACACTAGAACGCCGGACGATATTCCACATATCATTGATTATTGTTATATTCTCTTTAATGCAGCCCGAATCATTTTCTACATCTCGCAGATATTGGCCCAATTGTCTCATGATTGGGCAGAGATTAGGATCATTGCCGCAAGAATCCAGCGAAGGGCATCTAGGTTCGCTTTGCTTTGGAATAGGAATCGAATAGCCAAAAAAACCCTTAAGTTTATATATATACTTATTTTTTAAGCTGTGATTTATTAGTAGAGGTTTCTCCCCCCGAATATTCGGAGTATTTAAATTTATGACGTCCAATGTTTTTATAAAAAAACATCTTTGTTTATAATGAAAAATTATATCCAAAAGTGTCCATATGGATAGCCAAACAAAGACCCCGGTTTTCAAAAAAATTAGTGGTATTAGATTAAATTCTATGCCTGTCATCCATTTCGTGGCTCGTTAGTCTATCTTTCTTGTGCTATACCCAGTAGACTTAAGGCAAACACCGCAACAGCTATAAGGAGCATAACAACTGAAACGAGTACAATTAAGCCATTAGTCGCCGAATGAGCCACATTTCCACTTAGTTGAATTCCTGCAATACCCATTAGAGCCATGAATACTGACGCCAAAAGGTCTCCAAATTGCGAAGCTAAATCTGCCATTAGTTCTCCTGGCTGTGCCCTGTCACATATTATACTAGCCGCTTAAATAACTACTTATCCGTCGAAAATTGAATTAATTTCAAACAAAAAATTCTCAGAATACATGGACAAAAAGCAGTCTAATCATTTGATGTAATTATAAGTCACATTATATACATCTTATATGGACACATACCAAATTATTTGATGTGCACCATCACTGCACAGAGGTAATGCACCATATAAAGAGTTCGTGCTCCTGGGCAGAATCGTTCTAACCAAGTCTATGAGGTCGTTAAAGAAAAAGGCGCCATTTGGAAGGCTGAGCCTTGTGGGATTCTATTGATCGTCCCCCCGATCTCTCCATTCAAACTCTTGTTGCCACTGTCTTTTTCACGATAACGGGATCGAGTTGAAGACCTGAAATTGATCCTTGTGTCGCTAACGGATTAATAGTGCCCACCTCTAACTATTTCGCGCATTTCCTGATCTCAGACAGGATTACTATGACCATGACTCTATTAACAAAAATCGCAATCATGTGAGAAAATTTGCAGGTAAAATAGCGCCGAGGGTGGGATTCGAACCCACGATCCGCGGAGCGGAACAGGTTTAGCAAACCTGCGCCATACCAAGCTAGGCGACCTCGACTCTGACCCTCGAAGCTTTACCTAAGACTATTTAAAATCTGCGTTGCGGCAGCGGCAAACCGCCAAGAGAATCGTAGATTCTGCCCCATACCTCATCTCACGCAGGCCAGCAGATCCTTGCTGGTGACGATGCCCACCAGTGCCCCGTCCTTCATCACCGGCAGCCTTCTGATCTTATGCTTAATCATCAGCTCCGCTGCTTTCTGGGTGGAATCATCAAGATCTATGGTGATCAGAGGCCCAGGGGTCATGATATCAGAGACCCTGACCCTTGCCGGGTCCAGCCCCCTGGCAAACACCTCCAGGAAGATCTGGCTGGTGGTGACGATTCCCAGACACTCCTTGAGGAGGCGCTCTTTTGCCACCAGAACGCTGCCCTTCTTCTGCGCGGCCATCACCTTTATGGCATCCAGCACCATGGCCTCAGGGGGCACGGTGACAATGGGATAGCTCATCAAATCTCTGACCTTCATGGCACGACCATTCCTTTGGGCGGACAATAAGAATAAAGCCGCCGTTTTGTATTTCCAATTCACCTATTACCGCTCTATCAAGATAAATCAGACGCTTGGATTATGATAAGGTAATAATATCGTACCATTTATATTCTTGTTTTAGATCTTCTGGAAAAGGAGAGGAGGAGGAAGATGAGGAGAGCCTCCTATTGCTCCAGCTCTCCCCACTCGATCTCCAGACCTACCGCGGGCTGCTCCAGGCCGAAGCTGCGCAAGAGCAGCGGGTGCAGCTCTCCAAAGCAGCCGATCCTCTTGCCTTCTGCGAAGAGGTCCGCCCCCCTTCCCGGCATAAAAGCTCTGTCCTTGGTGGGAGCGATATCCGCCTCGAGGTCCATCTCCCTCAAGACGGCATCCACAACCGACCTGATCTCCGAATAATTCGCCCCGCTGTGAATGGATGCAGCAGCCAGATTCATCCTGGTCTTATTGTCCAGCACCACATCTCCGGCAGCGAATATCCTCTGGGGAAGAGGATGATGCTGATTGAGGGCGAAGATCTCCAGAAGGGAGCTGAGAAGCGAGGTACGGAGGATGGTATGCAGCTCGCTAATGGGGTGCAGCACCCGCACAGCGCCCGCCACCTCCGGAGCATAGAACCTGCGCATCCACTGAAAGTGCACCTTCTCATTGGTCAGGGTGAAGGGCATGGTCTCCAGATACCCCAGACCCGCCATGATCTCCCTGATCTCTCCCTTGCGCACTTCAGAAGAATGGGCCCTGCCCACGGTCACCGTCTGGGGAAGCCGGGCTTCCAGATTGTCGTAGCCATATGCCTTGGCCGCATCCTCGAAGATGTCCCAGGAGTGCATTATATCCGCCCGGTAGGCCGGGACCTGCACCACCACGATATCATCCATCTCCTCGCCGGCGGTAACGGCTCCAAAGCGCATCCTCTTCAGGCATTCAGCCAACTCTGCTCCCGTCAGATCAAATCCTATCAGCCGGTTGGCCTCCTCAGTTCTCACCTTCCAGCTGGCGGGCGACAGATCCGGGCTGAGAAAGTCGCCCTCGCTCCTCTTGACCAGAACGCTCTCTATTTTCCCTCCCCTCTCCGCCAGAGAGGTGACCACGATGTTCAGGGCCTTGTGGACCACAGGGTCGGTCCCGGTGACATCAATGAAGAGATCCTCCGTCTCCTCGGTGACGCTGGTCAACTCGCCATTGATGATCGGCGGGAAGGATAAAACCCGATCATCTGCATCCACGATCAGTGGATAGACCGGACAGTCCTTCAGTATATGGCCGTAATCCTTTCCTTTGGGGTGATTATGCAGGATCTCCTCCATGGTCATCTCCTCGCTATAGTCCAGAGGGACAAACCTGCGTTGAGGGCTCTCGCCGAAGTAGCGGAAGGGTGGCCGTACCCTGGATATGTCGTGCACTCCTATGGCCACCTTCCGCCGGTTCCTGCCCAGGCCCCAGTGCAGATCCTCTTGCAGACCCATCAGGGACTCGATGGCCTCATCGGTGAACTCGAGACCCCGCACCACTGCACAGCCGATCAGAGGGCGCACCGATTTTATTGATTCCTCCACCTGAACGACGACAGGACCGGGGGAGACGCTGTAGCTGACCAGGCCGGTCTTGATCCCCAGGAATCCTTGCATCGCTCTGGCCACCCCCTCCGAGCTATAGAGGTCCGGCCGGTCGGGGAAGAACTCCACATCCACATACTCCTCTTCCGCTCTCTTTCCTATGTCTGCACCCATCATGGCCAGCCTGCTCATGATCGTCTCTCGAGAGGCGCCAATCAGCCTCTCCATATCCTGATAATAAAGTCTGACAACGGGCATGGTATACTCCTCACAGCTTGATGGAAACCGGCGTCTGGCGTAGCCATTCGATATCCGATTGATAAAGCAGCCGGAGGTCCTTCAGCCCCAGCCTTAGCATGGCCACCCTGGAGACTCCCAGGCCCCAGGCCAAAACGGGATGATCGATGCCGAATGGGGCTGTAACCTCCTTTCTGAAAACACCTGCTCCACCCAGCTCCACCCATCCCAGGCCGTCGATATAGACCTCGGGCTCGACTGAAGGCTCAGTGTAGGGGAAGTAGCCCGGGCGGAAGCGCACCTCCTCAAATCCCATCTTTCCATAAAACTCCTTCAAGATGCCCAGGAGATGGCAGAAGCTCACGCTCTCGTCCATCACTATTCCCTCCAGCTGCTCGAACTCCGGGGTATGGGTGGAGTCTATAGCCTCCCGCCGGTAGACCCGATCGATTCCGAAGGCCTTGACCGGCGGCCGGGGATGCTCTGCCAGGTATTTGATCGTCACTCCGGTGGTATGGGTACGCAACACCTCCTGCCGGGCCACCTCCGGACTCCAGCAGCCTCCCCATCCGGTAGACCCTACGCTGCCGCCACATTCATGCATCTCTTTGATCCGGGCGTAATCGGGGATATCCCCCTGGCTGTTCAGATAGAAGGTGTCCTGCATCTCCCTGGCCGGATGGTCCTGGGGCTGGAAGAGGGCATCGAAGTTCCAGAAGCTGGTCTGAACGATCGGCCCCTTGATCTCGACAAATCCCATCTCCAGCATGATCTCCCGCATGTTATCGATCAGTCGCTGGTAGGGATGCCTTTTTCCCGGAAAAATCCGATCGGCAGGGAGAGAGACGTCATAGGGGCGAGGGCGATAGACTGAGCCTCTGTAGCCCAGATATAAACCGTCCACATCATCCTGCCACTCCCCCGATTTTATCATCTCAGCAGTGAGAGCAGGCATATCCAGTACCGCGTTCTTTGTGCCGGAACGCTTTGGCTCGAGCTTTGTTATTGCCAGGCTGCCAGCTTCGGTGATGATGTAGCGCCACTCTTTGCTCTTGCTGGAGGTGACAAGCCCCCGGCTTTTCAAAGCAGCGAGGGCCTTCTCGTCCCATTTGGGATTGGAGCTGACTCCATCACTCAGAGCCTCCAGGATCAGCTCATCCTCGCCCTTGTCAGCGTCCTTTAGGGGTTTGATCATCCCCCCTTCGATCGCCGCCCAGCCCTTCTTACGCAGCCAGCCCAGGCCGATCTTGAGGGCAGGGTCCTTCACCTCGGACATGTGCATACCCCCTCCTAAAGATAGAAGGAGCCTTCTCTCTGGCAGGCCCTCCCTGACATAAGCAGCCCCCTCATCGGTGAGGGAGAAGGTCTCATTCACCGACTTATCCACCTGGATCAGGCCCTGCTCGGCCAGCAGGTCTGCTGCCGCTCGGGCCGCCTCGATCTTCATCTGCCGCTTTTCGGCAATGCTCTGCGGATCCGAAAGTCCTTCTGATATCGCTTTCAGCACTAGAAACTCGTTATTCGATAAATCTGATAGCATAGTATCGTCCCTGCTCTGATTGATTTTCGGGGCAACTGCCAGTTGCCCTCAAAAGAAAGAAAAGACTGTGTGGCTCCAGACTCCCAAAGCCTGCCCATTCTGCTTTGAGAGCATGGTTCTGTGATTGATAATTGGGATCTTTGCTATATTCTGAGGCACGTTTTTTTCGGTTAGACTGATGATACATAAACCTGTCGAACAGCGCCCCCAGTGAAGGAAGGCAAGATGAAGGGAACAGCCTCAGGATTTCATAGGAATCAGCGTTAAGTATTTCTACAATTGACGGACTCCACTTTATCCCAATGCGATAGGGGTCTGAAAGACTGTGAACTGGCACACGATGACAACGGATGAGGTCTTATCCAAGCTGGATTCCGACCAAAAAGGCATAAGCTCGATGCAGGCAAAAGAAAGGCTCTCCCAGCACGGCCCCAATCAGCTTGAAAGCACTACCAAACCCTCGCCATTGAAAATATTCATAGGCAAGTTCAAAGACTACATGGTCCTGGTGCTGATCTTTGCCGCTATCATCTCTTTTATTGCCGGAGAGACCACCAATGCCTATGTCATTTTGGGGATCGTCGTTTTAGTTGCCATCATCGGCTTCGTCCAGGAGTACAAGGCAGAGAAGGCTATGGAGGCGCTGAGGGAGATGGTGGCCCCAGAGGCGGATGTGATCAGAGACGGTCAGATGAGCACCATACCTGCTGCAGACCTTGTTCCAGGGGACGTGGTCTTCCTGGAGGCGGGGGATAAGGTGCCAGCCGACGGCCGCATCCTGGAGGTGACCTCCCTTCAGGTCATCGAGTCCTCTTTAACCGGAGAGTCCATGCCGGTGGAAAAGTTGGCCCAGACCCTGCCCGAGGATATAGCGCTGGCAGACAGGAAGAATATGGTCTTCATGGGGACCATCATATCTCAGGGCAACTGTCGGGCAATAGTCACCGCCACCGGTCTCGGCACAGAGCTAGGAAGGATCTCAGGCCTGATGAAGCAGGAGCAGGCCGAGCCGCCTCTCAAGATCAAGCTCCAGCAGCTGGCGAAAAGGCAGGCCCTTTTAGTGATGGTGATATCGGCGATCGTCTTCATCCTCATGTTCAGCCGGGGGTTGCCGGTCATAGATGCCCTCATCGCCTCCATCGCTCTGGCAGTAGCCGGCATCCCTGAAGCCCTTCCCTTCATAGTCACACTGGCCCTGGCCTTTGGAACCCAGGCCATGGCAAAGAAGAACGCCATCATCAGAAGGCTTCCCGAAGTGGAGACCCTGGGCTCGACCACGGTGATCTGCACCGATAAGACCGGTACTCTGACCACAGGAGAGATGACCCTTCGTGAGATCCGCACCTACAGAAAGATCGAGGTCACGGGGGCAGGATACGATCCATCCGGCCAGTTCATATCCCAGGGAGCAAAGCTCGAGCCCACAGAAGAGGACCTGGCGAGGATTCTCAAGATTGGAGTGCATGCCAACAACTCTGCCATAGAGAGGGCCAATGGCGGCTGGAGGGTGGTGGGCGATCCTACGGAGGGAGCGCTTATCGTGGCAGCCAAAAAAGCAGGGATTCTCGATAAGATAAAAGATAGCAGCAGCAGGTTCATTGAGTATCCCTTTGACTCCGAGCGCATGAGGATGACCACTGTGGACGAGGTTCATAAAGAGGGCTATATAGTCTCCATGAAAGGCGCTCCAGAGGTGGTGCTGAGCCACTGCACAAAGACCACGACCCCCAATGGGACGAAGACCCTGACGGAGGAGGATAGAAGATCGATCCTGGCAGACGCAGACGATATGGCAGAGAACGCCCTCCGGGTCCTGGCCCTCGCCTGGAAGCCCATATCGAACAACGACCCGGTTGAAGTGGATTGCATAGAGTCCGGGCTGATCTTCGCCGGCCTGACCGGCATGATGGACCCACCGAGAAAGGAGGTTCCTGAGGCGATAAGAGTCAGCAAGATGGCGGGCATAAGAACGGTCATGATCACCGGAGACCACCGCCTGACCGCCAGGGCCATCGGCAAGGAGCTGGGGATAGGCAACGGAGAGGTAATCGAAGGAGTCCAGCTCGATCGGATGAGCTCCGAGGATCTGCGTGAGCACATAGATGACGTATCAGTATTTGCCAGGGTCACCGCTGAGCACAAGGTCCGCATAGTGGAGGCCCTGAAAGCAAGAGGCCATATCGTAGCCATGACCGGAGACGGAGTGAACGACGCCCCTGCTCTGACTGCTGCCGATATCGGCGTAGCCATGGGCAGGACGGGCACCGAGGTCACCAAAGAGGCCTCGGATATGGTCATCGCCGATGACAACTTCGCCACCATCGTCAGCGCCATAGAAGAGGGGAGGAGGATCTTCGACAATATCAGAAAAGGCACCTCCTATCTGCTCTCGGTCAGCTTTGCCGAGCTGGCCACCATCTTCTTCGCCGTTGCCCTGGGATTTCCCCTCCCCCTTCTGGCCGCCCAGATCCTGTGGATCAATGTGGTGGCAGAGGAGTTTCCCGCCATCGGCCTGGCCCTGGAGCCCTCTCACTCCGATATCATGAAAAGGAAGCCCCGTGATCCAAAAGAATCCATGCCCTCCCGGCCCCTGATGATCTACACCCTGGGAATTGCCGCCACCATTGTAGCTGGAACCCTGGGGATGTATATAATAACCCTGCAATCGAATCCTGATCTGAGCTATGCCCGGACGGTGGCATTCGTGGGCCTGGGCTTTTTCACGGTTTACAATGCCTACAGCAGCCGATCTTTGCAGGAGTCCGTCTTCAGGATGAATCCCCTGGGGAACAAGACCCTGCTCATAGGAATTGCAGCCTCAATTCTGGCCATACTGGCGGTGGTCTACATCCCCTTCATGCAGTTCATATTCGAGACCAGGCCGCTTACATCCGAGAGCTGGATTCTGATCCTGATAACCGGACTGGTGGTGGTCCTGGCAGCTGAGGTGATGAAAAAGATCCTCTCTGGATTGAGCTGAACGCCCTGAACGGGCGTCACCTTCTAAATCATTTGAATACCGAAACATTTATATCTCGGCAATTGCCGTATATAACTAATGGCAAAGGTCGAATCTCATTTCTTTCCCACCCGAAAGCCTGACTTTTGCCTCCCTCCTCATTACATACTTTGATCAGCATTCTTTTCATCTAGAACTCGGTCAGCCTCTTTTGTGTTGATCCTGTCAACAGCTCCGCCTTTTTGATCCAGGAGACTTCAGGGGTATGCAGCCGGCCAGCCATCACCTCTCGAGCGGAGGAGAGGGCGTCAAAGCGCGTGGGATCTGAGCTCATCGCCTTTCGCGCCACCTCCCTCACCACCCAGACCCCTAGAGGTATCCTGTAGTCCTCTGAGATCTCCCTTATCGCCAGCACCCCTGCCTGCCGACCCCAGCGAGAGAGATGCTCCAGCACGGCGAGCCGAGCGGCATAGTAACCGCCGGCCAGAGGGCTGTAGCCCTTTTTGGGACGGGCGTCCTCCCCGTCCCGGCCTATAAATCCCTCCTCCGCCCAGAGGGAATGAGGCCGCCAGATCTCAATCAGCTCGAAGCTGAAAGGCCGGGGAGAAAGGAGGACTTCAAAGTGGTTTCCCAGTTCCTCCCCAGAGAACAAATGGTAGCCTTTAACCTCGGGAAAATCAAGAACCTCATCCTTCAGGCTCTTGCCGATCATGTCGTCAGATGCCGTTATGGACCAGCGGGTGGGCACTAGCCTCCTCTTATTGCCGAGCAAGCCTATGGAGAGAAGTCGGGAGAGGTGATCGATATCTATGCCTGCAGAGTAAAGCTCCGCGATTGCCACATCGGCCGGAGCACCCCGGTCCAGGACGATCTGGTCCACCTTGCGGGGGATTAGGGGATTGGTGGTGATCTCCATCTTAGCCAACTCCCCGGATGGACCGGTGGGGGAGAGGACGCCATCGAACTGCAGCCTTCTCCGGGGCGGTTTGATGAAGGAGACCTCCGCTCCCACCGGGGCAGAGGACATAGCGATCTGCTGGCAGGCCTCCAGAAGCCTTCCAGGCTCGCCTGCCTCCAGTACCCTTATCTTCGTCTCGGAACGAACCATCCCCATGCGGGCAGAGATGATCTCATCCATGTTCATCCCCAGATGAGGCAGCTCTTCGGCCCGGGCAGATGGGAGGACGGGCCCAGCTCTGACCAGGGGATAGCCGAATCGGCCCACGAAGACCTCCGGTGGGGTGAATCCCTCCATGCGACTGCCGATCTTGGGGAGGGATACCAGCTCCTCCAGCCGGCGGACTATGGGGCAGACCGGCTGGCCGCACTCTCCCCGGCCCTTGCAGGTGATGCAGCTCATAATTCTCCGTTCACTCTCATATGAAAAATGTCTTCCCTTCTTTCTGGGCAAGGCCCTTATAGGAAATATCCGCTATAATTTTTCTGTATGAACGAGAGGTTGATTCCGGCCATCGCCCAGGACTGGAGGACAGGAGAGGTGCTGATGCTGGCCTATATGAACGATGAGGCTCTGGCCAAGACCCAAGAGACCGGCAAGGCTCATTACTGGTCCAGATCGCGAAATAAGATATGGCTTAAAGGGGAGTCATCCGGCCACTTTCAGCTTGTCAGGGAGATAAGGGTGGACTGCGATGAGGATGCCATACTGCTCCTGATCGAGCAGGAGGGCGGTGCCTGCCATACAGGTTATAGATCCTGCTTTTATCGCACCATTGATGGCCGGGTGGTGGGGGAGAAGGTCTTTGACCCCCACGATGTCTATTGAGGAAAGCGAGGATGAATCCCGCCCAGGTCGATCCAGAACCGAGTTCCGACACCATCACGGGCAGGTCCTATCCCCTTTATCGCAGCCCTCTGTTCCGGGCGGATGCCAGGCTGGAGGGGGATCGGGTGAAGATCAGGGTTACAGGACCACTTGCCAGCTTGCCCGCTATCAGATCCAGCATGGAGCTTTTCGATGGCCAGCGGGCGGTGCGGGCAGGAACAGAGCAGCTCTCCCTATCAACCTGGATTCCTCCCCTGCCAGGCAAAGCATTTGACCGGCTGGCAAATAGTCGCATCCGGGCTCTCATGGGCCTGCGCACCCCGGACCAGGTGACAATCTCCATCACCGAGGAATGCCCTAACCGCTGCTCGCATTGCGCCCTGCCCAACTCCGGAAACCGGCTGCGCCTCGATCCGAACACAGTCCAAGACCTCATAAGCCAGGTTCTGGACATGGGAACCACCCTGGTGATATTCGATGGGGGAGAGCCGACCCTATATCGAGAACTGCCGGAGCTGGTGAGACATGTGGACGACAGAGCCATATCCACCCTCTTCACCTCTGGAGCGGGATTTACCCTCTCCCTGGCAGAGCGGCTAAAAGATGCTGGCCTTTATGCGGTCAATGTCAGCCTGGACAGCCCCCTGGCTGAGGAGCACGATGCCATGCGGGGAAGGGAGGGCGTCTTCTCCGAGGCGATGCGGGCGGTGAAAAATGCCCTTCTGGCTGGACTGTTGGTTGACCTTTATGTCGTAGTTCGCCGGGAAAACCTCTGCCATCTGGAGAGGTTTCACCAGCTGGCCAGAAGCACAGGAGCGCATGAGCTGACACTATTCGAGGTGGTATCCACTGGCCGCTGGTCCGGTCGCGAGGGCCTGGCCCTGACCTCTGCGGAGCACGCCCATCTGGCGGAATTCGTCTCCTCCAGGGGAGCGCCCAGGATCTTCTCTGTTCCCGACGCCTATCGACGCTTTGGCTGCTTTGCGGCCAGAAGCTGGATGCATGTAACTCCCTCAGGAGAGGTCTATCCCTGCTCCTGCTACCCGGAGTCCTGGGGCAACATTATGAAAGAACCGATAAAGAGAATCTGGCAGCGAATGGGACGATTTCCGCACAAAGGGAAGAAGATATGCCCTATGAGGAAATAAAACAATTTTTCTGCCATTAAACAAGATTTTAACTGTTCAAGGAGGAACATGAGCAGGATTAAAATTAAACGGAATTTTCATAAGTCCCCTACAATCAATAGATCTATATAGGACATTAATCATGAACAATCTTGATCTAACCATGGATTTGACACCTGTTCAAAGAGATATACTAACCGCGCTGATCAACATCTATCGTGTTGAAGGAAGAGCAGTTAAGGGCGAAGAGATCGCCGAGCTTATAGACCGCAATCCGGGAACCATCCGAAATCAGATGCAATCCCTGAAAGCCCTCAATCTGGTGGAGGGGGTGCCTGGCCCCAAGGGGGGCTACAGGGCCACAGGATCCGCCTATGAGGCGCTCAATGTCGAGGCCACGGGGGATGTGGTGACCGTACCCGTTCTCAGGAATGGCGTGCTAATGGAGGGAACCACCGCCAGCGAGATCATATTCAACAAGGTGATGCACACTCAGCTATGCGATGGCGTGATCCGAATCATCGGCAACATCAGAGACTTCAATGTGGGCGATGAGGTAGAAGTGGGACCCACTCCCGTCAACAAGCTCTACATTCGGGGCACCGTCCGGGGCAGGGATGACACCATGAGCCGGCTGATGATCCACGTGGACGCGATGATATCCGTGCCCAAGCTGGCCATTAAGAAGATCGCCCGTCGCGCAGTGCGCATTCCCCCTGGAGCTTCCATGCAGGAGGCAGCGCGCATTCTGGTGCACAACGGCGTTCAGGAGGCACTCGTCGAGGACAGCTCCCCGGGGATGGTCAACCAGACGGACATCGTCCGGGCGATAGCGGACGGAAAGGGGGATCAGGAAGCGAGAGAGTTCATGAGCCGGGGATTTTTGACCATCGACTCCGAGGATACCATCTACGAGGCGATCAAGATGCTGGGCAAGACCGGCTCTGGCCAGCTGGTAGTCTCAGAGGACGGCACCCTCTGGGGATTCGTCTCCCCAGCGGACCTGATCAAAACCCTCACCCCTGCCTGATCTCAGTTCCACTGTGCCCACCCAGGGCACCTTTTTTCAGGTTTTCGATTTTTTTTCCGAAGACGATGGCGGTGGGAATCCGGCTTCGCTCTATGATCTTGGCTGCCAGGGGATCGACAGGGGAGCGGGAGCCGGCTTTCATATCCGTCTGGGCGGCCATTCTCGATAGCTCTCCGTGGGTCATACTGGCGATCTTCTCCGCTTTGGGATCTTTTTCCGGATCGGCGGTGTAGACCCCATCCACAGAGGTGGCGATGATCAATTTATTGGCGCCCACATACTCTGCCAGCAGGGCGGCGACAGCGTCTGTGGTCTGTCCGGGGGCCACTCCGCCCATGACCACGATCCTGCCGGGGCAGGCCAGGCGAGCGGCCTGGGCATAGGTCTCCGGGATCTCCTGGGGGGCAGCTCGTCCGAAGGCAGCGATGAGCAGTGCTGAGTTGAGCTTTGTAGCCCCGATGCCGATGAGGTCGCAGAACATCTCTGAGGCGCCCAGATCGCGGGCCTTCTCGATGTACTCGCGGGCAATCCTGCCCCCGCCCACCACGACGTAGATCTGGTGCGCTTTTGCTAGCTCTTTTAAGGCATCGGCGTACTCCTGCAGGCTTTTTGCATCGCGGCCGGCGAGGATTGAACCTCCCAGGGAATAGACAAGTATCATGAGGAGGGGCTAGCGGCGGGAGGGGATAAAAAGGTTGCTGGGGCACAAAATTCGCTGTCTGGATCTGCCAGAGCGCTTGAAAGGAAGGCTCTTGGATAAAAACGATATCCCACATTTAATTAAAGAATGGAGAGGATGATCCACCTCTCAATAGGGGCGACCACAGCATGGGCAAATCCCACCGCTGCCTCCTCCACCACAATTGCCCACATAGAAGGTCAGAGTATCGCTATAAGGACCGTTATCTATCTTATATCTCATTCTATGTGTTCCTGATGTATCGGCGAAGAACCAGGCTCGATATTGCCTAAATGCTACCACAGTTCCATAATAGTAGGTGCGGACCTGATTGTTCGGATAAAGTTCCTCCATGATTAATTGTCCGGAATCTGAAGGTATAAAGGACAACCTGGCATAACGATTGCATGGAATATTGACTGAACGCCAGTTCTGGCTGCCATCTCGAGAGACAATCCAGAAAATGTTCCTACTACTACCTCCCGCGGCCATTGAATATGCTATATCGCGTTTGGCATATTGAGCAGAGTCTTCTTCAATTAATGTAGATGAGCTTTCTGAGATACTGCTCGGGAAGACGGCTTCATCACTTGATGTCATCTCTGCAGGAATTGGAGACCCCCAGGAATCGCTTCCGCCGTAATCATTGCTGCTCGATCCGCTATTACCATCTCCACCGCCTGAACCGCCATCCCAGCTTTCTGTGTCGCCATCCCAACTACCGGCTCCTTCATCCACCCAGCCGCCATCACCCCAGCCGCTGCTGTCGTCCCAAGGCTGTGCCGCATAGATTGCTGCCGTCGATATCATCAAAGCAAAAAACAAAGAAATTTTTACAATGCCGATCATGCCTTTCCCTCCAATATATAACTATTAATGAGCATGATAGTATTTAAGTCTGTTGTCAATTTAACCTAACAGGGATTGGCCAAAAATTTTTAAAAAAATGATATCGAAGGCTCTATGCCCTCTTGTCCAGTGCCTTGACGACCTCGCCGAAGATAGCCTTGATGTCGCCCACGCCAAGCACCGTGGCCACAATGCCACGCTTGTTGTAGTAGTCGATCAGGGGCTGGGTCTGGGCGTGATAGGCAGACAGCCTCTGCTTGACCGTCTCCTCGTTGTCATCCGCCCTCTGGTAGAGGTCCGCTCCGCAGGCATCGCACTTTCCTTCAACCTTTGGCGGATTGAACTGAACGTGATAGGTGGTGCCGCACTTGCACATCCTTCTTCCTGTGACCCTCTTGACCAGTTCCTCATCGGGAACATCGATATTCAAGACCACATCGATCTTCTGGCCCAGAGTGGGCAGAATTTTGTCCAGAGCCTCCGCCTGGGGCATGGTTCTGGGGAATCCGTCCAGCATCCATCCGCCCTTAACGTCATCCTTAGCCAGGCGATCTTTGATGATATCGATCAACAGGGCATCCGGAACCAGCTTTCCTGCATCCATGAACTTCTTGGCCTCAACCCCCAGGGGGGTGCCGCTGCGGACGTTCTCCCTCAGAATGTCACCGGTAGAGACGTGGGTGACCTTGTACTTGTCGGCAATCATCTTAGCCTGTGTGCCCTTGCCGGATCCCGGCGGGCCGAGCAGTATAATATTCATTTATCCAATCCTCCTATTCCCATAACCCAGCAGCCATTTGCTGCTTTTGAGCGCTGAAAGAGTACAATCCCCAGACTAAAAAACCTTTTCCATTGACCCCAAATGAGGAGGAACTCTAAAAAAATGCTGCCGCCCCGGTCATCACCAGGCCGGAGAACACCGGTATGGAGAAGTTATCATCAAGGCTATTGCCGTTTATGATCACTGCCACGCCGTCGGCAATCGTTGCCGCAGCCGCTCCTGCCAGATAGACCGGAAAGGAGAGTTGGGTGATGCCCGAGACCAGATATCCGATCAGAAGACAGCTGGAGAACATGACGGCCATGATCGGAAGGGACTTGCAGCCCCACATCTTCCTTCTGCCTCGCACATCGGCGTTGGCCAGAATCGATCCTGCGAGGCCGCTGATGGTGTCGCCCAAAGAGAGAAACAGCACGGCGTTCAATGCTATCATCTTAGGAAGAAAAACGACGCACAGGAGGCAGCCAGTGATGTAATAGACGAAGCTGGCCACCTTGTGCTCCTCCTGGGCTCGCACCTCTGGAAGGCGGATTTTTCCCTTCAGCCTCTGCCACTCTAGAATCAGAGAGATAGCCAGAGCAAGGGCCACAAAGGCGATGGTAAAGCTCCTGCCCAAGAGCAGAAGAGAGAGAGGGACAGAGAGGCCAGAGAGGTGAATGGCCTTTCTTCTCGCCTCCCCTATTAGCTTTTTCTGCCAGTCGGCGACGATATCAGGCAGGGATAGGACTCCCACCGAACGCTCCTTTCCCGAGATATCCATTTTCCACTCGCCTTTTTCCAATCAATCACTCTTTGCTGAACGGACCGGATCGCCAGCATCCTGGAACAGAAGATCCCCATTGAGAAGGGCCTGCAACTTGTCGACAACCTGCCAGCGAGCAACCCTGACCTGGCTCATGCTATCCCTATCCCTGATGGTGACAGTACCCTCTTCAATGGTCTCATAGTCAATAGTGACCTCATAGGGGGTCCCGATCTCATCATTGCGCCGGTAGCGCCTTCCGATGGACCCCGAGGTGTCATAGTCAGTTCGCATGCCCCGGGAACGCAATTCCTCCAGGATCTTCTTTGCTGGTCCGACCAGCTCGCTTCTATCCATTAAGGGCAGAACCGCCACCTCAATTGGCGCAACCTGAGGCTTGAACCGGAGAACCGCTCTCTTCTCTCCATCGATCTCATCCTCATAGTAGGAGTGATCCAGGATGGAATAGAGTATCCGATCGATGCCAAAGGAGGGCTCTATCACATGAGGCACCACCTCCTCTCCCCGCACCTCCTCCTCCACGCTCTCAAAGGAGACCAGACTTCGGTCGATATCTATCGTCTCCCCATCAACATATACCTGAATCTTCTCACCGGCCAATTGCTCTGGTGCCAGAGCGCGAAGGGCTTCTCCAACCGCTTTGGCCTTCGACTTGAACATCGGCCCCAAAGCCTTGAAATCAGGCTTGACCACGGTCTTCTTCCTCTTCTTCGGCTGGTCATAGTTCACAAAGACAGAGAGGTTCACCTTGCTGACTGTTGTATGGGCTTTGAGGTCATAGTCGGTCCTGTCTGCCACCCCCACCAGCTCTATCCAGCCCAGACGGTCCAAAAGAACCTCCGCATCCCAGCAGTCAGCAGCATAATGGGCCATCTCATCGGACTTGTGCTGTCGGAAGCGGAGCTTTTGCGGGTCTATGCCCACCGCCAGAAGATACTGATAGGTCCTGGCCACATAATAGGCCAGGGTCTGGTGAGCGACAACTCCCCTATCCACCGCTTCGCCAAAGCTCATCTCCTCCTCCTCCCCCTTCTCCTGCGCCTCCTGGGAGTAGAACTTCATCCGGATTGCCTTGACCTCATCGAATCTGGGATGGGTCTTGTCTCTGGGATCGATGAAGATCTCCGCCTCGGCCTGGGTGAACTCCCTCAATCTGATCACTCCCTGGCGGGGGGAGATCTCATTTCGATAGGACTTGCCAATCTGCACTGCCGCAAATGGAAGAGCCCCCCGGAAGTAGCGCAGGAGCCGGGGGAAGTTGATGAACATCCCCTGGGCAGTCTCCGGCCGCATGTAGCCGGTCATCTTGTTTCCCGGGCCGATCATGGTCTTGAACATGAGATTGAACTCATAGACACTGGAGAGCTCGCCGCCGCACTCCGGACAGGTGATCTCATTCTCCTGCATGCAGCGATAGATCTCCTCATTCGTCAGGGCATCGGGAACCTCTATGATATGCTTTATCAGGTGATCCGCCCGGTATACCTCCTTGCATTCCTTGCATCCGGTGAGGGGATCAGAAAAGCCGCTCAGATGGCCTGAAGCCTGGAAGATGCCCTCCACCCCGATGGTTGGGGCCTCGATCTCTGCAAACCCTTCGGCAATTACGAAGTACTGCCGCCAGATGTCTTCAATGCGCCTCTTGAGGGGTGCTCCCAGAGGGCCGTAATCATAAAATCCCGCGGCTCCGCCATAGAGCTCGAAAGCGGGCCAGAGAAAGCCACGCCTGCGGGCAAGCTCATTTACCAACTCATTCCTGTCCATTTCCCAATCCTCGGTATGGTTTCAGAATACCGGGGGTGATTTAATCTTTGTTATTAAAAAAGAGGGCGTTTTGCATATCTCTGGATAGGCCGATATCATCCCTTTGCTTTGTCTGGATTTTTGCCACTCTATCTAGCAGGAGGCAGAGAACGCCAGGAGCATAACGAAGGCAGCCATAACAGTACATAGGAGGATTACATCCCCATACTTGCCGTGCATAATCCTGCTGAGGCTCAAAAGTATGCCCTTTTGACCCCCATCTCCAAGCTCAATCCCCTGACCCCAAATCTCACTCATCTGCTGCATGTAATCCACATGGTACGGAATGATTTAAGTAATTGTTTTTCACATTGGCTTTCTATTAGAGCATTGTCCCTTCATTTTAGATCATATGAGTTTCATATTGCCCTTGTCTAGGCATAGTATGTAAAATTTTTTGCTGATCACCATTGATCTAGCGATATGCAGCAGAAAAACGAACGGGCTGAATAGAATAATCAGGGCAGGACGGCACAGTCCCGCCCATGGCAGACCTATTTTTCATCCACCTCAGTCTATCTTCACCTCTTTTCCTATCCGCTTCTCTTTCTTGTCCAGCTCGAGGGTCAATATGCCGTTCTTGTAAGAGGCCTTGGCGCTTTCCGGATCGACGGGAGAGTCCAGATATATCATCTTGTAGAACTTCTTCTCGTCATCGGTCTTTATCTGTACGCTATCATCCGCCACATCCAGCTTCACCTGATCCTTTTCAACCCCGGGAAGCTCAGCGAATATCTTATACTTGTCCTTCTCACTCATGACGTCGACCAATGGCTCTCTGCCCTCGCTGGGCTCAATCCCCCGATAGGATGGCTTGATGTTGCCAAACTCCCGGAAGACGGGCTCCTTCCCCGGCTCGGCAGTGTAGCTGAAGCCATATACGAAGGGGCCATAGCGGCGAGATACGCCCGATGGAGTCTTCTCCTCGCGAACCAGTTCATTGAACTCCGAGGGCATCGATTCCTCGAATCTCTGGATCATGCTCTCAAAGGGCTCTTTGAACCAATCCTCCCCGAACCTCTCCTTTCTCTCGAAGGGGAAGCCCTTTGTGAAACTCTCAAATATATCGAATATAGATGGATATTTCTTGTCCCACATATCTATTTCACCTCACAATTACTTTTGCATACTAACCATAAGATAGTGATAGGATATAAATTTTTGCTTTCTCTCCATTTGATCGGGCAAAAAAGCCATTCCCCAGGCATGAGCTTACACCAACTGATCCGATTCTGCACTGCAATAAGATCATCCATTGCCAGGATGATTGGCCATATAGGGAAGAATAACAATGTTCAATAGGAAGGAGAGACTAACAACAATAGCTATTAAGCAGCAAATGGCCGGAACAGGTGGATAAAGAAGATACAGCCAGAGTATTTCATTTAAAAAGGATGTGAGTTCTTATGGTTTATGGCTTAGTTCAGTTTGAGGCGGAGATCCAGAGTTTGAATCAGATCCGTTCCAGAGTGATCTACGCAGAATCGGATGGCCCCTGGGTTGAGGGGAGAGTGGAGGATCTTATGGTCCACTTCACCTATGCCAGCTGGACGGCATATAACCTTGGCTATGCGCTATCTATGTTCCTCTCCAGCAAAGAAGAAGACCTCGGCAGGAGCATATCGGAGATGATGACCAGAATGATCTCCTCCATGGGAGCAATCCAGCTGGCAGAGATCAGGCTCACCCCAGAGGCCATCGATGAACTGAAGAAAGATCGCATTGAGCCGTAATGGTATTTTCCCAGGATGATTTTGTTTTGATTTATTATCAATAATCGAGACGAGAGAATAGCCCGGCCAGGATTCGAACCTAGGTAAGGAGGTCCAGAGCCTCCTGTGATTGACCGCTACACTACCGGGCTTCGCCACTAACCTTGCAGCAGGTGGTTATTAATCTATCGATCCGCTGCCTCTGAGCCTGGTGAGCGACTGCGAACGGCATGGCCGTTCTCAATGGCTATTTGATCCTGGCATCCACCACAGAGTGAACCACTCCTGGAGAGTACTTCTTGACCCGGATACAGCCTAAAATCTCAGATCGTCTCCCCAAAGCTCTTGCTGCCTCCTCAATGTCGCATACCGCTCTTTTTGGGTACATCAAGGAGGGCACAGTCTGATGATAATGCAGCACTCCGCCGGAGCGCAGAGCCCCGATCCCCTTCAGAAGATATCGATCCGTTACCTGAACCATGCCCATCACCACCCTGTCAGCCACCCCCTCTGGGGTCACTTTCGCGCAATCACCCAGAACGGGCTCCACGATCCTCTCTACCCCATTCTTTTTGATATTCAGACAGAGGTAGTGGTAAGCATTGGGGTTCAGCTCAATGGCCAGGACCTTCCTGGGCCGGGAATGGACGGCCATGGGAAGAGAGAAATAGCCGATACCTGCGAACATGTCCACCACGTACTCTCCCCGGCCGAGATTGCCCATGCGCATGCGCTCATTCAGATTGCCTGCTGAGAACATCACCTTCCTGGCATCAAGATGAAAGGTGACCCCATTCTCTCGATGCACGGTCTCCGTTCTTGTGCCTGCGATGAGCTCCCGCACCGGCTCTCTGAAAGGACCCTCTATGCCATAGTCGCGCAACACTGTATGACAGCGAGGATAAAAGTTCAAAAGGGCCTGTGCTATGCGGTCCTGGTAAGAGTCAAGGCGAGGATGGATCTTGACCACTATCACATCCCCCTGGATATGCCATCCACGAGGAAGAAGCTCCATCTCCTCTGGCAACAGCTGGTCGCTCATAGCTTCTGCCAGATCTGGAGCCCTTCGATAGTAAATGGGGCTATCCTGGGATATGACAAGCAAACCGGGGATGTTGCACCTGACCGGTATCTCCACATAACCGCCCTTCTCTACCACCTTGCGGCCGCGATCAAGGAAGCCTTGAGCTATGACCATTTTCAGAGTAGCTGGCACATCCTCTCTCTTCGACCTCACCGCCAGAAGGGGCGGACTAGGATTTTTCGGCGTAGCTCTGCTCAAACTTCACGCCATCCCCGGTCAGATTCAAGCTCAAGATCAGGGTATCATTCTTGCGAGTGACAAGGTAATCCTGGCTATGGACCTGCAGGCTGGTATCATAATCCTCAGTGCCCGAAAAGTTAAGGGTCAGAGGGATCTGGGACCAGTTGTTAAGCAGATAGATCTTCACGCTGGCGTCTGTGCTGGTGTTCATCCTCACCAGGGTGTCAGTACCATGAGCTATGGTGACGATTCCTCCCCTGGCGCTTATGCTCTCATCAATGTTTGAGGGCAGCTTCATCTCAATTAGATTGGGCATCCCTTGAGGATTGCTTATGTCAAAGCCCAGGTAGCTTTCGTTGCTGGAATTGATAAGATAGGCAGAATAATCAACAAAAATCAGAGGCTTGCTTGATGAATTGGAGGGAAAGCCGCCGGATAAGATATAGCCTCCCAACGCCATCAGCATGATCAAACCAGCCAGAGCTGCTACTATCATCTCTTTGCTCATTCTTCCTTTCGCAGGGAGCGATGGTGGCTCTTTTCCCGAGGATGGGGCAAAGGTGGCGGTGGCAGAGGGCTTTGGAGGAGCGGCTTCTTCCGCCTTCGCGACGGGAGGTTCGGGCAAGTCAGCTTCCTCATCCTCAGTTGCGGTTGTATTCGCGGCCTTTTCGAATAGACGGGAATAGGATTCCGGCCTGGGCTCAGGTGCGGCTTTGTCTTCGGGTTCCGCTGAAAATTCTATATCCTCCTCCGTCTCGAAGGAGGCAGCTTCCCCTTCCTCGGTGGGGGGCACCGTCGGCTCGGCAAGAGAGGGGGTCTTCCTGCGGGTGGGGAGGACCACCGCCCCTTCATCGAAGTTCAGAATCAGATCGGTATACGTTCCCGTGGAATCCACGAACTTGAGGGCGCGCGGAACCAGGTAAGAGACGCCGGATATCTTGACCTCCTCGAAGAACTCGGTGTTCTTCATCAGGCGATCCTTGAATGCATAGACGGCACCGCTCTCCATCTTTGCATCGATCTCGCTTAAGCTGGGGAAGCGGTCCTCCTGCGCGGCCAACTCTTTGGTGGCGACGACATAAGCCTCGAAGAAAACCCGGCTCATTCGATTGAGCCTGTTGGTGTAGCGCCTATCGAAGAGGAAGGAGAAGCTATCCCCTTTGAGCTGCAAGCTCTCTTCGCGCGAATGCCGCCAGGCAGAGAAAGAGACGTCCATTAGATATGCATATCTTCAATCCAAATAAGTATTTTATGTATGGCCAGATTGAATTTCTCCTCTCCAGAGATAGAAATCGTGATCAATACCGTGAATAGATCTCATATAAATCTCGTATGACAGCTATCTTTAAATCTCGCCGGAAAAAATATGGTGTCGATGAAACACTTGGGATTGGTGTGGGTTCTTTTGCTCCTGGGGATTGGAGCGATAATGGGACCGGCTACGGCACAGCTGACGGCCGGCCAGAGCGTCCCTCCATCGTTGAACTTGGGCGATAGTGCAATGGTTACAGTTACGCTGACCTATTACGGCAATAATGCCACTCAGGCGGTAATCACTCCCGGACTTCCTCCGGGGATTGAGACCAGCTATTCACAAGGCCAGACAGCAGAGCTATATCCTGGCATGACAGCGCCCATCAGCTATCCCATAAGAGCAATTCAGTCTGGCACGTATATTATAGCTTCTCATGTATCGTATTCCGAAGAGGGAACCTGGAGGAATTTGTGGCTGGAGTCGCCTCTCACAGTAATAGGACAGCCAACGCCGCAACCCGGCCAGATGGATCCCGCTGGCATGGGGCCTCTGTTTGGGGATAGTCCACAGGGGATGAATGAATCTGAATCATATCCCCCCGATTCTATGCCGCCAAATCAGAGCACTTGGGAGCCTATCATCCCGGATGGCAATGGCGATGCCTACCCAGAGGATACTCCTCATTTACCGGACCAGACACCGGATCAGATGCCTGAGGCAGATAAGAATTGAAGCCACTGAAATTCTCTTATCATTCCGCCTTTTTCTTATCGAGTCCCAGATCGCTGCGATCATAGAGCGCCTGCAGGGAGAAGCCGCGCTCTTCGATAACCTCCCGTCCGCCCTCCTCGCGGTCGAGTATGGTCAGTGCCTGAACCGGCTCATAGCCGGCAGCGGCGATCCGGTCAATGGCCCTTAATAGTGAGGCTCCGGAGGTTACCACATCCTCCACCACCGCTACCTTTGACCCCTTCTCCAGCGCTGGCCCTTCCACATAGCTCATGGTGCCGTGCTTCTTGGGCTCCTTTCGCACGATCAGCGCTGCCAGCCCTCTGCCTTGCATATGGCTCAGGACGGATATGGATGAGACAATGGGGTCTGCTCCCAAGGTTAGCCCGCCGATGGCCGATACCTGCGGATGGATCTGCTCCAGCATCAGCTTGGCGGTAAGATAGGCCCCTTCCGGGCTCAATGTGACCCTTTTGCAGTCCATGTAGTAGTCGCTCTTCCTGCCCGAGGAGAGAGTGACCGGCCTTATCTCCAGCGATCTCTCAATTAGCAGCTCGAGGAGTCGATCTCTATCATTCACTTTCAAATCCCTCTTATTCTGAATGCATAGCTGAGGAAGAGGTGATAATCCTTGCTGTCCTGAATTGATAGATGCCGGTCAAATCGATCCATGCGGGTCAGATTGGCCAATCCCCAGCCGCCTTTATCTCCGCCAAGAGGCCTAGATCGGTCCCATCCAGCAGATAGAGGCGTGCGTGCTCCATATTGGCCATCGCCAGGAGGGGACCACGCATATCCTCTGCCGGCTCATTGAGGGCCAGTCCTCCACAAAGAGGATTGAAGGCAGGCATGATGATGATCTCCCCAGAAGAGGCAAAACCGTAATGCTCCTCTACCACCTCCGTTTGTATGGGCGCTCTGGCCCAGACTGGATGGGTCTGGAAGTTGCCCAGGGGGTCCTTGAGCCTCACTGCAGGGTGAAGATGAGCCGCTACCATAAACCCAGAACGTACGACCTTTTCCTCCGGCCAGGTATGACCATGAAAGTAGCCCCTGCCTTCCCGCACAATTCCAGTGGAGGGATGGACTCTAACCCCCAGGGGGGCCATGTCCGCCAGGTTGCTGTCATGGTTTCCCAAGACTATATCCACTCTCACCTGGGCAGATAGCTGACGGAGGAAATCAGGGACCTCTCGTCTCTCCTGCCAGCTCGTCTTGGGCACATTGTGCTTCAGGTCCCCCAAAATCAGCAGCCTATCAGGCATAGTCATGTCCAGGTATCCTTTCAGGAGAGCGAGGATCTTTTTGGTCTGGCTTGGAATGGATACTCCTCCCAGCCACAGCTCATGCTCCAGGCCCAGGTGGAGGTCGGAAGCAATGAGAAGCCGTTCCTTCCCCTCTGCCAGGAGGAGAGGGGCGCCAAAGACTGGAGCAATGGAATAAGCAGGAGAGTCAGAATCCGGAGCGCTCAATCCAGCAGCCTCTCTAGCTCAGAATAAAGCTCCTCTATATTCGAGGATATGCTCAGGCAGGAGAATTCGATCATCAAGTTGACCCGGGATCGTTCAGACTCCCCCGCTTTTCTGATATCCGTCCTTATTCCCAGAACCTTCTTGCCCTGATGGAAGAATCGGCCGATCTCCCAGGCAGTGCCGTCATCCACCTGGGGCCCGTCCAGTATGGCCACCATCAGATCGCAGCGGTCCAGAGCTCTCAGGTTCTCCCCGAAGATCTCCTCCGGCTCCAACTGATTTATTGATAGCTCATAGGGCCATATGACCTGAACACCGGCATTTGCCAGCCTCTCGCGCAGAAAGGAAGAGAGTTCTCTTCCCCAGGCGATCTCGCCTGCGGAGAAAAGGGGACCCGAGAGATAGATCCTATGCCGGCAGCCCATATCCTCCATCGTTCTCCCTCAGGCAGGGGAAGCGGCCGCTGCTAGCCTGGACCTGACAAAATCCCTGTCCAGGCTGGCCAGGAACCAGCCCACCTTTGGACCCTGCCTGTCTCCCAGGAATGTCAGGTATATCGCCTGGAAGAACTTCTTGGAATCCAGGTTCATCTCCTTGGCCACGACATAGACCAGATCGTGGATCTCGGCGGCGGTCTTATCCTCTATCCTCTGGGCAAGCAGGCCCAGGGCCTGGCGCTCGGCGGGAGTGAGGTTGTTTACCGTAGCAGGAAGCGTCTCCTGAAGCTGGAACTTGACATATTTGGGAGCATACTTCTCCAGCCAGACCAGCACGTTCCTCGCTCGGCCCAAGATCTCCTCCCTTCGGGATATGACGTCATAGCCGGATCTCTTCAGGGCGACGAAGAGCTGATCCTCATCTCCCCGGGCGATCTGGACAGCAGTGACCATATGCCTGAATGGTATCTCGAAGGGGCCGCTCTTGCTGACGTTGGAGAGCTCGATGGCCCTCTCATCCCCTTTTCTCTGGTCGTACTCGTCCACCAGGCTCAATAGCGGCAGGCCGGGGTCAAACTCTATGTGCTTTTCCGGCTTGTTCCGGATGATCAGGTAACGCAGGACCTCGGGCGGGACGACATCCAGCATCTCCTGGATGGTGACCACAATCCCGGTGGAGCTGTGCATGGCCCCCACTCCCTTGAGGTGGATCCATTCGTAGACCATTGGGAAAGGAGCGGGATAACCATAGATCTCCTCGCTGATCCTCTTGCCGGTATCGTATGAGCCGCCCGCGGTGGCATGGTCCTTGCCAAAGGGCTCCACAGTCACCCGGAATATGGGCCAGCGGGCCGGCCAGTCCACCCGCCAGACCAGCTTTCCCCCGCCTGCCATGGAGACAGTGCCCTGGCTGCCGCAGGAGCAGACATAGTCCACTGTCTCAGCATCCAGGTCGAATCCCGTAACGTGAGTGGTGTTCGTCCGGCCGCAGGCCTTGCAGATGGCGTCAAACGGGCACCAGCCCTCGGGGACGTCGCGGCCCGAGACCTCTTTCAGTATGCGGGCGATGTCGTCCTTCCGGGAGAAGGCGGTCTTGATGGCATCGTTGTATTTGCCCTCCTTGTAGAGTACATCCGCCCGGTAGACCTCGGGCCGGATGCCCAGCCTTTCCATGCTCTTCAGAAAGGGAGTGAGGAAATGGTCGGCATAGCTGGCGCAGCAGCCCTCAGGGCAGGGTATCTCAGAAAGGGGCTTGCCTATATGCTCATTGAAGCTCTCCGGCAGGAAGGGGTAGAGCCGACGCAGCCGGTCGAAGGTGTCGGCGATGTAGATCAGACGCGCTTGTACCCCTCTGTCCAGGAGAGCGCGATAGACGGCCTCTGCGGTCATGACCTCGCGCATGTTGCCGATGTGAACCGGTCCGGAGGGGGTAATGCCGGTGGCGATGGTATGGGGGCCAGAGCCTTCCAGCTTCTCGGCGATGACATCCGCCCAGTGAATAGACATGTTCCGCAATCGATGCAAGGAGGAGATATTAAGCTTCCGTTGTCATCCACTGAGGGCCAGAAGTCTCATAGAGAGCTTATTAAGCAAGAGGGCAGCTATCCAGCTGATGCCCTCTATCGAACGTCCCGGCCTGGATGAGTACTTTATGGAGATAGCCATAGTGGTGGCCAAGCGCTCCACCTGTCTGCGTAACCAGATGGGAGCTCTCTTTGTGAAGAACAAGAGGATCCTGACCACGGGGTATAACGGCGCGCCTGCGGGTCTCGAGCACTGCGATGTGGTGGGCTGCGCCCGGGAAGGTGTCCCGAGCGGCACCCGTCACGAATTATGCCGGGCGGTGCATGCCGAGCAGAACGCCATCATCCAGGCGGCAATGCACGGCATCTCCATCGAGGGAGCGACGCTCTACTGCACCCACCAGCCTTGCATCCTCTGCGCCAAGATGATGATCAACGCCCGGGTGGCCAAGGTGGTCTACCTGCACTGCTACCCCGACCAGACTGCACTGGATTTTCTGGAGCAGGCGGGAATTGAGGTGGTGAGGGTGGAGGAATAAGTCTTGATATGAAGCATTCGAGCTATCAGAGAAAACAACTAAACCCCACCTCCCACAACTGACAATTTTTCCTGCATTTCCGGAGTCAATTGCTTGACAAGCTCTGCATTGTACGAACCAGTGGGCATTGGATCTGGTGTCATGTTGAATATCTGCCTAGTTGCTGCAGCATAAGAACGCGATATTGCAGCAAGCGACCCGTCTTTGACTGCCGGATCAACGTCGGTCGCAAAGATTGAAACAGTATTGTCGCTGTTGCGGACAATCTCGAAAGTGCGCAGCTGCTGAGGGAAATCCCTTAATGACGCGGTTTCAACCTCCCAAAAGCCGAGTTCAGGACGGGCAGCATCCGGTGATTTTAGTGCGGTAACGATATTGAGATGACGATGTCCCGCGATCCACAGGATGAGATTCGGATATTCATGGAGTTTGGAAATCAGCTGCGCTTCGGATATTGGAGCTGCTGGGTTCCACCCCATCATTGAATCTGCCTGTTCGACGCTTATAGGTATGTGAGCTGCGATGATCATGAGCTTGCCTTCAGCCTGACCCTTATCAAGTTCTTTTACAAGCCAGTCATATCGTTCGTTGTCGAGAGAGGCATGTCCATAGCCGAGAGAATCTGGGTTGTTGAGATCATCATCCCTTTGGGTATCGTCAAGAACGATAACCTTGATCGGTATATTCGACTTCGGCTCGAAAGTATAGCAGGCGAATCCCGTCCTTACATTAGAGGGCTTCGATTTATCCTCTGTTAACACAGGTTTAAATTCTCGCGTTAATATTTTCAATCTTTATAGTCCAAATTCTTCATGATTTTGCTCCAATTTGTCTTCATGGTCGCAATTTAGCTCATTTTCTTCCATTCTTTTACATGTTTTTAGATGGCCTCCGCTAGGTTAGAGGTTTGTTTGCCAAATGTCTCAACTGTACCAGGTTATAAACGAATGCGCTCATCATGAATTTCATCCCTGCCCTGGCAACGGTAGTCACAAGGACATGTCCTGCCTTATGGGCTCGTTTCATAACCGCAAAACACCTTTCGATATGTGACCGCTTCTTGCTGATTCTCTTGTTTCTAAGGATGTCTCTGATTCCTAACTTGTGCCCCCTGGTAGCTTTCTTTATAGCCGAAGAAACTCTTGACGCCCTTTTTTTGCCCAGCTTCCTTCATTTGTTGGCTCCTCATCAGATCTTGTTGGTTTGGCCTGGCTATTAATAATATTAATAGAAATATCAAGTAAGACTTTATCAAACTTATGTTATAAAAGTCGCGTCCTGAATAGAGCCCTCTTTTACAGCATACCCTTTCTCTTCCATCTGCCTTTGAAGCTCCTTCCAAAGGTCCTTGGATTTGCCGCTCTTAATCAAACGCTCGCGAAATAGCCAAACAGTACTGAAATCGGGAACCGCCTCAGTAGTGCCAAGGAAGATTCGAAAAGAGATCCTATCGGCAACTTGTCGTTCTAATTCGGGATCTGATAAGCCAAACCAACGCTGGAGTACGAGCAGCTTTATCATTATCACAATATCGATATTGGGACGGCCTCCTAGACTGGTTTTATTCTTATACATCAAGGGCTCTAGAAACCTGAAACGCTCCCAATCGACTTGCGATCCGATATCGCACAGATCGTCTCCGAGTGCTTTAATCCGAGCATATTCTGCTCTAACGGCAAAATCAATGAGGGTCCTCATACATATTATATTATAGTATCAATAGTATATAAATATTTCGATTGATTAGTTTTTCGAAATCCTCATATGTCAGCTTGGCTGCATAATTGAGACCGAGAGCGTCTGCGTTCCCTTTATTATCAGTGTCTGTTAGAATGTACCAGACTTTTCGGCCATCTTTCATCTGGCCCTGATAAAGCGGCAGAGTTATCGTGCCAGCATCTAGATCGATCATGCCTGATCTCAACAGTTGATAGGGGCCCACGAGTTCACGCTGAACTGTTGAGGGAGCAGTCCAAAGTAAGTTAGGGGAACATCTGCACCAATCGATGCCGGTGCTGGGGCTATACTATCCGATTCGATAGCAACTCCTACTGATTTCTGTGCAAAGGTATTAGCGCTTAAAAACAGTATAGTTGCTAATGCTAGAACAACATAGATGCGTAGGTTCATTTAGTCTGACTCCTTTATCTTTTTAAGATCTGTTTATCTGTAATTGCATTCCAGGAAAAAAGTCGGAATTTCCAGATCAATATAATGAGTTCCTTAAAGATATTAAAAGGTTTCCTCTATGAATTTCAAGGTTATAAATATATACAAAATCCAATCTGGTATATTTTCATAACGCTAAAGTATATATGTATAACCGAGATAATTAGTCATGTGCAAAAGAATTGTGCGCGAGAAATAAAACGCGCCAGTGATCGAAGGCCAGCGGAATTCGTGTAAAGTTAGCTCTAAGAGGTAAAAGATAATGACCGCAGAAGTTAAGTTGGATATTTCCCCCATGTATGAAGGGGAACGCATCAGGAAAGAGGACCTGTGGGTGGAGATGGGCGGCCCGAAAGCAGATGGATTCGAGCTAAGCATAGCAACACTTATGGATCAGATCGAGGATGGAAAGGTGAATATCATCGGTCCCGACCTCAAAGATATCAAAGAGGGCTCAACCATACCCTTCGGAATGAGCTTCAAGGTTGGCGGTGAGAAGGTCGAGAAGGACCTGGAATCAATCATCGAGAGGCGCAATCATTCCCTTCTCTCTTATATCAGCGGCTTAATGCACCTGAATCAAAGGTACGACATCTGGATGAGACTGGGCAAAAGTTTGCAGAAGAAGGGTGTGACCTCGTGGGAACAGATATTCAAACCGGTCATCGAGCTGTACAAGGCTGAGATGCCCTTCATAGAGAAAATGGAGGTCACGGTGGTTACCGATCCAGCAAAGGTGAAAGAGGAACTTGCCAGTGCCATGACCATCTACAAGGCTCGTGATGAACGCGCCAAGGGGCTGCACGATGAGGATGTCGATGTATTCTATGGATGCACTCTTTGCCAAGCATTTGCTCCTACAAGCTCATGTGTAGTAACTCCTGATAGGCCATCCCTATGTGGTGCTATCACCTGGTTCGATGGACGCGCTGCGGCCAAGGTAGATCCAGAAGGACCCCAATTTCCGATACCTAAAACAGGGCTTAAGGACGCAATTGCTGGTGAGTATGAAAGCGTCAACGAGGCAGCTGCAAAGAGATCTGGTGGTGAGTATAATATCATGAAGCTATATACCTTCTTCGACGCCCCTCATACCTCCTGCGGATGCTTCGAGACCATAGGTTTCTACATACCTGAGGTTGACGGCATAGGATTAGCGGATCGTGATTTCAAAGGCTCAGCTCCCAACGGATTGCCTTTCTCGACCATGGCAGGACAGACTGGCGGCGGCAAGCAGGTTGTGGGATTCCTGGGGATAGGCATTCTGTACTACTTCTCATCTAAGTTCTTGCAGGCAGATGGCGGCTGGAGAAGGATCGTATGGATGTCCAAGAATCTCAAGGAGAGAGTAAAGGAAGGAATTCCAGAGGAGATATATAGCAAGATCGCTACTGAAGAGGATGCTAGAGATATCTCCTCCCTCAAAGAGTTCCTACTCGAGGTCGACCATCCGGTCGTAGAAGGTGTTGTGAGACCTGTCGATGACAAGAAGATTACTGAAGGGTGGAAGTTAGAGGAAGTCACCGATGAGGATAAGCAAAGGGTCATCTCATTCATCGAGGAAACCGGGGGAGAGTTCACGTCCTCAGATATACGTTCCAAGCTAAGACTGAGTGAAGGACAACTGATGCAAGTAGTCGAGGTATTGCAGGAAGAAGGCATTCTAGAATGACCCTGAATTGCAGAGGAAGAAATGCTTAACCGAAACTGAAGTTAGAGAGGCTGCAATTTATTGCAGCCTCCTTTGGCCCTAGTTTCAATAACAATGAGCTTTTAGCTGGCTATGTCGTCGAATGTCGTCGGTTTTCAGAAAAACTAACCGAGTGTGATCAAAGGGTTTACTATGTATAAAGTAGTCGGATTGGACGGGAACGAAGTGATAAATGCTGAAAGCTTCTGCGAAGCTTTAAAGTTTTTTCATGAACATTGCATTAGGCCTATCGCTCAAGGTAAAACATTCCGAAACTCAGAAACAACGTGTTACATTGAAGCAAAAGGGGGAAACAGCAAATGCTCGCATGTATCCCACATCCCGCATGTCTCTCATCCGATATAGCATTTTTCACATCCTAGGCCGAACAACTTGATAATTTTAATTTGTTCTTCATTTAGATTAATGACCTCTCGATGAACCGATCCCTTCAGTTCA
>Ga0302253_1000290_pt1 | contig 46381 bp, 54 predicted proteins | sample AAG_RA_Trp_MG_FD_193537 | JGI IMG/M metagenome (GOLD analysis project Ga0302253, IMG submission 193537) | Enriched activated sludge microbial communities from anaerobic digester in WTTP, New Holstein, Wisconsin, United States - AAG_RA_Trp | ecosystem: Engineered > Bioreactor > Anaerobic >...
GATTGCGCGATTGCTGCTAAGAGGGCGCACCGCATTCAAAATACATGCATGGGCCGTTAGCTCAGTCCGGTAGAGCAGCGGACTTTTAATCCGTTGGTCGCGGGTCCGATTCCCGCACGGCCCACCATAATATCAGCTACTTAGCCGTTTTTCCCCGGTGTCAAAGCAGGGTCAATTTTCCCAATGGGAATGACCTCCGCTTTGCGGGGAACAGCGTCTACGTACAACGCCAACGAATCCTCATCATCCAGTTCAAAATAACGATCAAATGCATCACTGCCATGCCCCGTGCCGCTTCGCTTTATTTGCTCCGGAGTATGTTTTTTCCTCAAAGCCGTTACAGAACTGTGCCTTGTCCCCCCGTACATATCGACACCTTCGATGCCCAGATTCCGGCACGCCTTCTTCCACCATTCATACAGATAGCCCTCACCAAAGTGCGTATTCTCCTTAACCCGGTTGTTGTATCCCCCCACATGGCGGAAAAACGGCATATTCGGAACGGCCGGGTACTTTTTACGCATTTCCCTGATGATCTCGATGTCTTCACCCAATAGAGGTACGGCTTTCCAGACGTTCTCTTTCGGATCGGGGAACAGCAGGTGACCTGTATCCAGGTTTATTTCTCCCTCTTTAAGTGCGTTAAGCTCTTTCGGCCGAACCTTGATGTAGGTGCAAAGCCACTTGATCCCCAGATAGATTTTAGGATTGAAGGCGGTGATGCGCTTGACCTCTTCCACAATATCAAACTGGGTATCCTTGGATACGAGCTTTCTGTAACCCAGCGTAAATGAAATCTCCGGCAGCTCTGGCTTTTCGATTGCCTGACGCGAGAATGACTTTTTGTTCCGGCGCCATACCCAGGTAAAAAAGTCACTCATGGCCGATCGGTAATTCCACTTCGTCTTGTTGCCCACGGACGTCAGGGAATTGAAAAAATCTTCGAGTCCCCCTTGGTCCTCCCAAACCTCCTTGATATTCCGGTTCTGGAAGTAACCGCACATGACTTCCTTGTAATATCGGTAATTCCGGATCGTGCCCGGCTTGATTTTCCGCTCGATCTTACCGGTGCGCGTTTTGCTTTCGACCGTTTTATCGACGAACCATTGATCCATCAGGTTTGCGAAACCGAGCGGATTGTCCCGCCGGTAGTCCCGCTCGTCAAAGGTGTTCTCGTCCACTTTGTAGCGGAAGCCCGTCAACTTGCGAAACGCGCTTTCATAATCCTTGAAGCGCTTTGTCAGTTTCCCGAATTTGACCTTGAAACTGGACGCCCTGATTTTTGGATGATTCGGACAGAGCAGCGCGTCGATCCGATTGTCGACGAATGACGCGCCACAGACGGGACATCTCTCGTCTGAATAAATACCGCCTTTCATACATAACCCCTCCTTTCGATATGGAATAGAAGGGTTAGGTGTAAACTTATTTTTGACGGCGGTCAACATGGTTAAAAATCCGATCGTTTTACCGTTTGCCGGCAAAGGACAAGAAGCGTGACCAGCACACAGGCGCCGGCCAGGTTGGGCCAGGGAAACCAGATATTTTCCGAGCCCATGACCAGGATTGAGAGACAGGCAAGGGTAACCGTGGCAAAACGGATTAGTGGCCGGCAGATCGCACGGAACCATGGCAACCGTAAGGAGCCCGTATGGTTGTTATTGAGATAGATCGGTACTGCCTTCATCTTTTTTCCCCATATCGATGTCCCGGCACTTGAGCAATCCATAACCGGCGATGTGCTGCCAGGGTTGTTCACCGGCGGCCGTCTTTTGCGCGGCGATCTGGAATTGCAGATCGATGACCCGCACCTGGGCAAGGAAATCCTCGTATTGGTCCGGCCTGACACCAAGCGGATACAAAATCCGCAGCATATCGCCGGTACGCCGGAACGATTCGATGAAGGTCCTGTTTTGCTTGTCCACCAGGGCGCCGATATACGCCCCGATCTCCTCATAATGTCCGTTTTTCATATTCCCCCCGTTCATAATTCATCCAGATCCGTTCCAGATCCCATTCATTGACGCCCTGGGCCACCCTATAAAGATCTCCATCCGGCGTGATCCGGTCCCCGTCGAAGATATCGCACAGGTTATGCGGATCATCCGGATTAACCAAAACAACCTTTCTCATCATTAAATCCCCCGTCAATACAGTGAAAGTCACGGGCCGGGCGCTACTCCGGCTGGTACTGCCTGCGGAACTCCTCGATACCTTTTACGAGTCTTTTCGTCATTGACCACAGCCAAGGATTCGACGCATTCGGCGCAAGGCATGCTTTCGTCCGACCTTCAACGGTTCCGCAACCGATAGTTCTCTCTGGTTATCAATCAGGCAACCAAAGATAACTGTACGCCTATGGCGTTTTCCAGCCTGTCGTTCGCGCTTGCCAGGGTTATCACGTCGTCTCAAACAAGACATAATCGGGCTGTTACCTCTTCTGACTACTCTTCTGTGCGTGTCTGCTTTCCACGCCGCCGTGACTTTCAGAGATTATCCCCCCGTGTTTGGTGGTGCGGCAGCCCAGGAGGGCTCCTGGCCGCTGGGGGGGCAACCAGGTCGAGTGCCGCACCTTGTTCAAATACCAGTTATCATTCATGTATACGCTCCGCTTCGCAACGTATACGAATGTATACGTGACAAATAAAAAAAATCGGGTTATCCGTTTCTCGACAGCAGATCACGAACGGTTTTCTCTCCATGCATCTGAAAGAGCATGATGTTTTTGTAATCGTCGAGGTACCCATTTATGGCATATTCAAAGATCAACTCCGCCAGGTCCACATCCTTGGCCTGGGCGATCGTGATGAGATCGCGCTTAAATTTTTCTCCGGTGCGGAAGGAAATCAGTTCGGTCTTTTTTTCCGCATCAAGGGGTTTGACAACCCTTGAAAAATCCAGCTTCAACTGGTTCATTTGTGTACCTTCAATTTCTTATTGCCGTTGCGCCTTTATCGTGTATAATTCCCGGCCGGGGGATACCTTCACAACCGGCACCATCAAACAACGTTTATTCGGGACCGCCCAGCCAAAGGCGAGGCGATTTGTCCTGTCGACCATAGCTCGGGGGATTGGTCTTGTGACCCATGGAGAATTATTTATCCGGATTCTGACGGAATCGTCGGGTCGATCCAGGGACTTCGCGCTCGAAGTGGTCGAGGAGATGAGGTCTTCTCTCAACGGCCAGGATATTTTCGACGTAGAACTGTCCGACCGGGAAGCCGAGAGCGTATTGGCAGAAGTGCGCAAGGAAAAGCAGCTCATCGTTCAATGGCTCCTGGAAGGTTATTATCGCGCCCTGCTAAAAATCCGGTATCCGGAGGGTAGGGCGTAAGATTGTTTTTTGAACGTTTCCGATCTTTCAAGTAAAACGGCTGCGGCCGGAATAAAAATCTCATTCGGGGGGTGAGTGAATATGATGAATTTGAACGATCTTTTCCAGGCATTGTCCAACAGCCATGATGCCGATTATGAATTCCGCCAGAGCCGTTTTGGAGCCATGACGGATGAAGAAAAGCTCGAAGAGATTTACAATAAAATACTTGTTCTTTCATATGATGTGGCGGATCTGAAACAGACACTGGCCGCGATTTATCCATCGATTTCAGCACGGGACTGACCTTACGAAAGAGAGGTGTTGAGATGCCGATGTTTTGTTTCGTTTTCTTGGCAGCCCCAACTGTGAGGGCGCCCCACGCGGAGGATATAGAAGGCGGGCGGATCGAGGTGTGGACAAGGGAGCAAGACCCCGATGCTGCGGAAGCAAAGGCGCGTGCGTATATCATGGATTACTCCTGGGTCGTGAAAGAACGTGAATCCGTAAAGTGCTGGCCAGACGAGCTGTGTCCTGATCCGGATAAATCACCAGAAGCGTTTGCACTTTATCGAAAGGCAGAGACTTATGGAATCGCAGCAGTCTTTCGCGCATGGCCGAAAGTTCCTCGCCCTGGGGTTTACGAGTATCGTCCATTAGGTGATCCCTTAACTCCTGATGGGGAACAGTGAGATGAAGTATTTTTACAAAACGGACATCGGGACTTTTTCAATTCGGCCGCACCCCGTATTAACCGGCGGATATCGTCTCTATATTGACGATGTTCCCCTTGGAGATTATCAAACCCCGTCGCTGGCAGCGGGTGATGTTTATGATTGCCAGACTGGTTGGCCGAAGTGGGACGTGCGTAAAGTCGTGAAACACCCCGCAGATCTGGATGAATGGACGGCAGTGCGTTAGCGACTTCGATCAGGAAAACCGCGCAGTGTTTTTGCGTATTGGACATCTTTCTGACCATTTGCCGGTGATAGAAGTTTGTTGCCTGGTTCGATATTTCCCGGTTGCTGTCAGACAGGGCCAGGAAAGCGTCGGCGCATTGGTGCAGGATGTCTTTGGTTTGCAGTGTATCGGGGTATAAATGGACAACTTCCTCGCCGGGTTCAAGATAGAGTATTGGTACCACGTATTTATAGTGGTCGGGGCCGCCGGGGCGATTGCATCCCTTGTTTTCGACTTCAAGGGCATCGCAAATCCCCACGCCTTCCTGGTATTCTGCGGGTTGTTCTTTTGGGGCATCGGTGAATGGATCAACCATCCGCTTCAGACAGGGATTATGCGCCGAAATATATATGCTCCCGGTGGGGGGATCATCACAGAGCACCCACGCAAGAACATATTGTCGGGTCTCTGCTTTGATGGTGTGGGATTGGCGCTTCTGGCGATAGGAATTTATAAAATTGCCAATGCGGTTTGAAATGTTTTTCAGCATGACGTGGTCCCCCGGTTATTGTTTTTACATAAACGTCAATCGCTGGGGAGAGGAAATACACATTAATTAGTATAATGTCAAGAATAAATTACATATAAATTAGTATGAAATGGGATAAAAATATATTTATTAATAATATAGACTACTTAATTGATTGCTTTTGCGCGGGTAATGCGAAAGCATTCAATACAAGGATCAACAAACGGGATGCTGCTACTCGATGGCGCCATACTGAATTAAAGCCATCCATCGATGCCCTTATTACGATTTGTAATGAATTTGGATGTACAGTCGACTGGCTTCTGACAGGCGAAGAAAGCAATCAACGAGCTAAATGTCCCACCTGCGGCAACTGGTCTGATGAGGTCAAGGAGGCATGCCGGGAACTTCAGGAGATCATGGAATCGGGGGATGAGGAAGCTAAAAACGCAATTTCAACCACCCTGAACGTGTACTGGAACAGCATTGAAAAGAAGGGAAAACGCAAAGCAAAAAAAGACTTGCCCGATGTTCAGCCGGAAGCACCACTCAGGGCGGGGAAGGGAAAGCAAACTGCTGCAAAGTAATCTATCTTAACCGAATCGACGATGATCTGAAATGGAAAGTGTGCAAATTTCACAGAAAGGCCCGCGAGCATCCGCCGCCGCGCGGCAGACCGTCACTCATATTATGGAAACCGGGGGAAACAACGCCATATTGCCATCCGCGAAAGCCTCATCCGTAAAATCTTCAGTACCCCATTATCCACAATCAAAAAATCCCATCAAAATAAATATCTCTCGGGGGAAGGTATGAATCTGAAGTATCCGAAATAATCACGTCATTTCATTAGAGTAAAGAATATTGCGAAGACGGTCTGATTAAGCAGGAAGTATTTCTATACGAATAAATATGAACTTTTTATGGAACCTGGTTAAATTCGCTTTGTTAAATAAGTGAGGGTAAATGAAAGATAGAGTATTTAGTGAAAGACACGAGAAAGCTCTGAGAAGCAAACGCATCAAGCTTAGTCTGAGGCTAGAATTTAGACGGAGTCTGTTGCGCTTATTTCAGAGCTATTCAGGTTGGAATGACTGGCTCGGCGAATATGAAATTTGCGAGGCCGTGGCAAAAGCAATACTGGACAGACGTGGTTGGCAAGCACTTCAGTACTGGAACGGTGCAGGTATGGTTTCAGTTAATCATTTCAGCGAGTTTATCGAAAAGGGAACCCCACATCACGTTATAGATGCTATTGAATTGTTTGTTGATGAATTGGAACTCGATAAAATTGCAAAATTTACGTCTGATTTGAACAAATTGTTTGAGATACACCATATTAACCTACGATATTTCAATGGAGAGTTTTATATAATTGATTCAGATTTTTTAGAATCAGAAGTTCTGTCTCAAGCTCAGCAACTATTAGATTCCAATACATACAGTGGGGCCCTTGAAGAATTCCTTAATGCTCGTTCTGCTTTTATGGAAAAAGATTATAAGCAGTGCATTCTACTTGCCAATCACGCATTGGAAAGCACAATGAAGGCTATACTGGGTAAAGATGCAAATACAGGAGAGTTGATTAAAAAAATATGTCGAGATGGATACGCCCCATCCTACTATGAAGGGTTTCTTGATCATTTCCGTGAATTTCTCAATATTGTGGTTAAAACACGCAACAATGAAGCTGGCCACGGGCAAGGAAAGGACGTGGCGGATGTCCCTGCGTCTCTCGCGGAGCTGACTTTACATTTATCTGCCTCTCTTATTGTTTTTTTAATTAAATGTCATCTTGAAAAGAATCCACCTGTTGAAATAGCGCCGCAAGACATCATCGATGAGGATGTGCCATTTTAAAAGGTATGAATAGAAATGTTTGATGAGAAGTCAACAAAGCAAATCTCACTTGGTGGGCTACTACGTTTAGTCATTAGCATTGGTGCACTTGCCATTGCAGGCGTTCATTTATTATGGCCTAACTTGGCCATTGATGGCATTACAGTAATGCTGTTTGTTGTCGCATTACTGCCGTGGCTGGCTCCTATCTTTAAGTCAATTGAGTTTCCAGGGGGCGGAAAGGTTGAATTTCAAGAACTCCAACAAGCGGGCCAGCGTGCCGAGCAAGCCGGTTTACTTGTACCCGTTACATCCACTAATGCAAATATACCGGAGTTCACTTTTCAGCGTGTTGCACAAGAAGAACCCAACTTGGCATTGGCTGGACTCCGTATTGAAATTGAGAAACGCTTGGTTGCGATCGCAGAAAGGAATCATATCGACGTCCGGAATCGTGGTATAGGGCAGCTACTTAGACTGCTCAGTGATAAAAATGTTCTAGGTCAGCAGGAACGATCAGTGTTGGCTGATCTTACAGGCTTGCTGAACTCTGCGGTTCATGGGGCGTCCGTCGATCAAAAAACAGTACTATGGGCAATGGATATTGGTCCGCGACTGCTTGCAGCGTTGGACGAACTTGGTCAAGGTAACCGCGAGCGGGATTTCCACAATTTTTAGAGGGAATTCCGGGGACTGCTTACATAATTTAGTATCAGGATAGTTCCATCAGCGAGGCACAGATTAAATAGGAGGCTGCCGCTCAATAAGTTTCAAATGAAAAAAGCCATATTCATGATATTTTGGATTTTTGCCCTTAGCGTCATGGTTACCTCTGTCTGTCTAGCCTGGCAGGGCAAGGTGGTTGAAATCTCGGATGGAGACACGATCACTGTCATGCATGACGGCAGAGGTGTGAAGATCAGGGTTTACGGGATCGATGCGCCGGAAAAGGGACAGGCTTTCGGAAACAGAGCAAAGCAATACGCGTCGGCTCTTTTTTTCGGTAAAACGGTCGATGTTGATCCGGTTGACATGGATAAATACGGCCGCACTGTCGCCATCATCCGTGTGGGAGATAAAAATTTCAGTGAAGAAATGATCAAGGCCGGTTATGCGTGGGTTTATCGAAAGTACTGCAATGCGCCGGCGTGTTCCCATTGGATCGGCCATGAACATGATGCCAAATCAAAAGGCGTCGGTTTGTGGACCGATTCAAATCCAACGCCGCCGTGGGAATATAGAAAGAAAAAAATTAAAAGGGGGGAATGAAAATGTTTGGATCAGAATATGTTATTGCCTGGTTGTTCCTGTTGCTTCTGTTCTTTGCCGTTCAAGTAGCAATATTGAGATGGGCCTTTAGAGTCAACCATATCGTAAACCGGCTGGATACAATTATTAATGCGCTAACGGTCGGGCTGAATATTGAAGAGGATAAATTGAGAAAATAATAAAAGGAAACTATAAATGAAAGACGGATACATTATTGATTTTATTTCAGGGCAAGAGGTAAAAGCCACGCCAGAGGAAATCGAGGCAGTTCAAGTTTTCGCCAAGCAACTGGTTGAAGATTACAACTACCCAAAAGAGCATATCCAAACAAGACCACAATTCAGGGTTAAAGCCAGACCCTCTGACACTAAAAAAGAATATCCTGTTGATATTGCTGTTTTTCCAAACAATAAAAAACAAGACGATGATATTTACATAATCGTTGAGTGTAAAAAGAAAAACAGGAAAGATGGAAAAACTCAACTCCAGGATTATTTAAGGTTTTCAAAAGCTTTTTTAGGGGTTTGGTTTAATGGTGACGAAAGGCTTTTTTTAAGAAAAATCGAAAGAGATGGAAGAATTGACTTTGAGGAAATTCCTAACATTCCACAATATGGTCAACGTGTAGAAGACATTGGCAAATTCAAAAGAAAGGACCTTAAACCAACACACAATCTGAAGGCCACATTCAAAGCAATTAGAAATCATTTAGCAGCTAATACAATTGGAGCGACAAGAGATGAAGTGTTAGCACAACAACTCATCAATCTAATTTTTTGTAAAATTTACGATGAAAGGTTTACAGAGCCAAATGCCATCGTTACTTTTCGAGCTGGTGTAGATCAGGAAGCCAAGGAAGTAAAGGATAGGATTCTGGATCTTTTTGATAAGGTAAAACGGAAATATAAAGAAGTATTAGACAATAGCGACTTTATAACACTCGACGCAAATTCCGTTGCTTATGTTGTTGGAGAATTACAGAACTACTGCCTAATTGAAGCAGAAAGAGACATTATTGCAGATGCTTTTGAAACATTTATAGGACACGCCCTAAAAGGTGGACAAGGACAGTTTTTTACTCCGAGAAACGTAGTAAAAATGATGGTTGATATTTTAGATCCCGGCGATGAGGATTTAATTATTGATCCTGCTTGTGGTAGCGGCGGTTTCTTGATTGAATCATTAAGGCATGTGTGGAGGAAACTTGATGCAGAAGGTGAAAAATATCATTGGAATAAAAATAACCTACAAGAAGAAAAAATGGAAGTTGCTTTAAATAAAATCAGAGGAATAGATAAAGATTATTTCCTATCAAAAGTAGCCAAAGCATATATGGCAATAATCGGTGATGGTAAAAGTGGCATATTTACGGAAGATAGCTTGGAAGTTCCCTCTAACTGGGGAACTATGACAAAAACAAAAATTCATTTGCAAGATTTTAGCGTACTTATAACAAATCCACCTTTTGGATCAAAAATTCCTGTACGTGGCGAGGATAAATTAAAGCAATTTGAGCTCGGTTATAAATGGAAGCAAGATAAAAAAACAGGAGTTTGGGAAAAGGGGAAATTAAAGGATAAGGAAGCTCCACAAATTCTCTTTATTGAAAGATGCATACAACTATTAAAAGATGGCGGGAGAATGGCAATAGTTCTGCCCGATGGTGTTTTTGGTAATGACACATTTAGTTATATAAGAAATTGGTTAATGACAAGAGGAAGAATTTGGGCAGTTATCGATGTGCCGATTGAAACTTTTATGCCCAATACGTCGACCAAAACAAGTATTTTAGTCTTCCAAAAATTCTTACATCAAACAACATCGCCAAATTATCCAATATTTATGGCCATTGCGGAAAGTTGTGGACACGACAGAAGAGGAAATAACACGCAGGATGATGATATAGCTGAATTAGCTGTTCTTTTTAAAAAATGGCAGCAACAAAATAATTTATTTTTTTAATTCCAATGCTTAAATATTTTATAATAACAAATGATCATTTTGAATTTGGAACAAGACTTGTTCCAACTTATTATTATTATTCTACAATTATTAAACAAAAAGCATTAACAAAAGGTATACATTACATAAAGCTGGAAAATATTGCTGAAAGAGTTTCGGATGGCGAGCATTCCCATATCAAACGAAACAAAATTGGTGGGATAAGATATCTATATGGTAGGAACATAAAAGAAGGTGTAATTAATTTCGACCCAATATCAGATGATTCATTCATATCGGAAGAAGATTATAAAAGGTTCACACGCTGTCATATTAAAGAAAACGACATATTGATTAATATATATGGAACCATAGGAAAATCTGCAATCTATAAAGGTGAGTACGTAGGCAAGGCGGGTATTCCCAGGCACATTTCAAGTATTACTCTAAAGGGTGACTCACCGCTTTCGCCAGAATTTGTTACAGCTTTTTTCAGATCAAGAGTTGGTAAATGGCAGTTACACAATTTGACAACTGGCAATATTCAACAACTTCTATCACTGAAAAATATTAAGAAAATTGATCTCCCTATTCCTGATGAAAATTTTGTAAACAAAATAACCAACTTGGAACAGATTTCTATAAAAAAAGAAATAAAAGCTATTTCTCTGATTGAACAAGCAAAATCAACATTAATTAAGGAATTAGGGATTGATTTTTCACAAATACAAAAAATAATGTCATATTCAGTAAAATTATCAGCTATTTTAAATTCTGATCTTTGGACTCCGGCGTTTTCATATCCGCTTTATGTGAATACTCTAAAAGCTATTCAAAGCAAGTGGCAAACTATTCCGCTTGGCGAAATTGCCACAGCAAAAAAAGGCGATGAAGTTGGGAGCGATAATTACAATAAATATTTAGACAAAAAAAATAGCGATATTCCTTTTATCAGAACTTCTGACCTCGTAAATTATGAAGTGGATCAATTTCCCGATTTTTATATTCCGCAAGAAGTTTATCAAGAATTAAGGCAGGACATAGAAGCTGGTGATGTTTTATATAATAACGACGGTAAAATTGGACTTGTAGCAATGCTGACCAAACAGGATAGAGTGATTATTCAAAGCCATATAAAAAGATTAAGACTAAAGGCGGAAGCAAAAAAATACAACCTAACGCCTGAATATTTGTTTTTGGTTTTAACTATAAAAGAAGTTTCAAGATACCAGGCAGAAAGATATACAGTAATTCAATCAACGATACCGACAATTTCAAATCATATACTGGATATACAAATTCCGATTTTAGACAAAAAATCTATTGATGAAATTACAATATTGGTAAAAGAAGCATTCGAATTGAAAGACGAAAAGAAAAAACTGATCAAAGAAGTCAAAGATGAAATTGATAGATACTTTGATACATGAAAACAGCTAACAAGCACATATAATAGGGGCTCTACCCATTATGAGCAGAGCCCCTATCGTAACTACTTCTTCTTCGGTTTGTCAGTTTCTGTTACGGTTGTCGACGGTCTTCTGGTGGCTTCTTCCTTCTTAACATACTTACCAGTTCTAGCGTCTCTAACTTTGCCCAATATCTTGTCACCCCTCTTTCCCCGGGTAAATTTAAGAGCAGCCTATTGACAGCATTCGAGAATTAAGATACACATTTTCTCAAAGCACGCTACTTAACCGAGCTACTTTTAACCGGACCCCACTTTGCAGAGTGGGGTTTACTTTTTTAAAAATACTATGGCATATTGTTTTAATCAAGAAAATAATCAATATATTGTGGTATCGCATATAAAGCACCACTGCATATAGATTTTAATAATAAAGCGTTGGACTATGGCTGCCCATTAACTTAATTCAAAGGTCACTCAACATTGGCATAACATTCACTATTGTAGTATCTGATGGTCATCAAGGATGGTTGAGGCGTAACCCATGTGCGGCCGTTTTGTATTGCTGACGGATTTGTCGAGGATCGTTCAATCCTTTGATATTCAAGGGGTGTCCGGGGAACTGCATCAGGGCGTCAACATCAGTCCCGGCCAGATGATTACGGTGGTTGTCCGTGATGAGGTCAACAAACTGGCCGATTTCAAATGGGGCCTGGTTCCCTCCTGGGCAAAAGACCCGGCCATCGGAAATAAGATGATCAATGCCAGGGCGGAAACCGTGGCGGAAAAGCCCTCGTTCAGAAAGGCCTTCCGGCAGCATCGGTGTCTAATCGTTGCCGACGGCTTTTATGAATGGAAGACAGAGGGCAAAAGAAAAACGCCGATGAGATTCGGCCTGAAATCCGGGGAGTCGTTCGGGTTTGCTGGCCTGTTCGACACTTGGATATCGCCGGAGAAAATTCCCCTGCGTACCTGCACCATTATCACGACGGATGCAAACGACCTGGTAAGACCTGTTCATGACCGGATGCCGGTCATTGTGCCGAAGATAAATGAAGCCACCTGGATCGATCCGGATAATCAGGATACACTGGGCCTCCTGGCCATTCTCAAACCGTATCCAGCGGATCTGATGGAGATGGGTCCGGCCGCGATCTGATATATGCCTGCTGTTCTCTCTACACAGGCGGGTGGTAGCGGGCTCTCCGCCATGTGATCCCCCGGTCACATGGATTGAGGAGTTACAGCTCCTTAATATGCCATCCGCTTTCTTTCTACTGAAACACCAACTCCACGATGAGGCCTTTCGGGGCGGTGGTCGAAACGGAGGTCAAGTCGATCCGCAGGACGTCGCCGGTGGACACATCGTCGTGGGCGGTGTCGATTGTGCCCGGCGTCGCGGATGTGCGGGTGGATGTTTCGCCGCTTTCGATATTCATGCCGGTTGAAAGCATATCGCAGCTATCCGTCACATTGTAGACGTCGACCACTGTGGGGTTCGTCGTTCCGGCGGTGATGACCGTCGCCGCCACGCGGACCAGGTTCATGCCATTGTACTCATCCGGAACGATGAAATAAGCCTTGCCGTCGCCGCTGGTTACGTCAATTGTGGGGGCAAAAACGGGGATTTGCACAGGACGCTTGTTCAGAGTCGTTCCGCCTTTATAAGGCCCCCAGGACGCCGTATAAACGTACACGGTGTCGTTGTTCTCGTTCCAGGCGAGCCAGCCCGTTTTCGGGGTATAATATTCCCAGGCTACGGCGACCCGCACGGCGATCTGGCCGTTCTTCCCGGACCAGTCGCCGGATCCGGTACCGATGATATACCGGTCTCCATTGACGGGCGATGCCGGCGGGGCGTCCTGGATCGTCTTCACGCTCAGGCACACGAGCGCGCCCAGCTTCTTCAGGTTGGCGTCCATACCGGATTTCCATCCGCTTTCGCGGAAGTCCCAGCCGTAATTCAGTCCAAGATTCGGATCGGTTGTCGATGGCATGATAATTACTCCCCGTAAGATTGGCCGTAGAGCATTCCGTATCCACGGCAGTCGAAAGTGTGGTCCTGGGCCTGCCAGGAATCGTACCCGGCCCTCTGGCTGAACAATACGACGCGCATGACGCCGTTCGGCCTGCCCAGGCCGGAATCCGTTATCTCATCGCCCAGCGGATAGACCTTGCTCGTTCCGGTCTCGCCGCTGTATGTCCGCCTCAGCGCGCCCGTTTCGCCGTAAATCCGGATCGTATAAGTCGTGCCCGCCTCGGGTCCGATATTGCCGTTATCCTGGGAAATGATCGGCCCGGTCTGTGTCAGGCGGTCCCGGTGCGCCCAGGCAATGGTCAGCTCACCACTTATATATTCAGGATAGGCCGCGTTATTCAGGCGGAACCGGCCGGGGGGATAAGGTTTGATCATCCGGGCCGCAAAGGTGTAATTGTCCGTCGGGGCGTCGGCCAGGGCAAGTTCGCCCCTGCCGGTGATCGTGCAGGACCGGGCGTTGACAATCTCGTTTCTTACTTTCTGGACCCGGTCGGAGCCGAAGAAGTCCTCAAAGAACCACACCCGTGCGCCCGCCGGATGTTCGGCCGGCACGGTATCCAGAACACCCCGGACTATGGTGATCGTCCCGTCGGCAATGGCGGTGACCTGGACGATTTCGTTTTCAATGTAAGCCAGAGAATTCAGAAAAACGCTGTCGATGGCGCGGATATTTTCCAGCACGGTCGTGGTCGCAATTTTGGTCATAGCGGCCTGCAGGGTGCCCGTGGGTGTGTAGTCGAACCGCCCGGCGTCAATATATTCCCCGGTGTTCGGCCGGACAAAGAGCCGGTATTCCAGGGCGTCCCCCACCGGCTGGATGTAAAGGCCCATCAGAAAGCCGCCGAGATCGACCAGTTCGGCGAGCGCCGCGTCACTTTCGCCGATCTCCTGCAGGATGATATAGTAGGGCATTTCCTCCAGGCGGCGGTTGGTTGCGGCGATGGGCAGGGACAGGGGGGGCGTCCATCCCGATTGCGGCACGTCCGCGTAAACCGCCGTCGACGTACCGAAAATATCCTGCATGGCGGAAATCCTAATTTCCCCGGATTGCAGCGTGCCGAAATCGATGCTGACCACCCGCATGATTTCGGAGGCGATGCCGTATTTCGGCCAGGATAATGTGAAGACGGATCCGGGCCGCAGATCCCTGGCCTCGTGATTGGCGATCAGGGTCACCACCGAAAGCTCCTGTGAGACCTTACGCAGTTCCCTGGCTGCCACCCTGGAGGCGACGGCGGCCGTGGCGATGGCCGGATAATTGACTTCGTAGGGTACGATCTGCCCCATGCTCTGGATGAGGGCGATATTGTGGACCGTGACGGCGTTGTCCTCGTCGGATTTGTCCTGGCGCTCCGAGAATTTGAGCACGACCGTATTGGCCATTTCCGCGTGGGTATGCCGCGTGTAGGACTCGATCTTCGCGACGTTCGACGGGGAAAGCACGGTCAGCGTGGCCGGGTTATAGTCGCCGCGCAGCAATTTCAACGTGATCAGTCCATTAGACGGCTCGACGTAATGCGCTGCGTCGATGACCCCCTTGATCTCATTGATGAAATCCTGGATGGAGATGGAACGGACCCAGAATGTGGAAAGCCCGAATCCTTCATCGTACAGGGTTTGCGCCGCCGCCGCGAAGGCGGTCTGGTCGATGTCGGTTTCAGGATAGCCCATGCCCCACTCGCTGTTGGTCAGGCAATTGTAGATAATATGCGCGGGGTTCATGTCATCGCCGATTTTGGCCAGGGTATTCTGCCAGTTGATCTGGGTCCGCCTGGCCCGGATCAACCAGGGTTTCAGGTAGGGGCTGTCGCCTAAGTACATCCGGCGGGATACGAGGCCGACGACGCCCCGGAACGCGGGGACATCGCCCAGAACGGAGGCCAGGTAGGAATTTGCACCCTGGGCCGCGCCGCCGAATTCGATGTCCAGCTTGCCGGAGATGCCGCCTTCCCGGGATTTGCCGCCGTACAGGTTCGGCTGGCTGATACTGATCTGGGCATTGGCGGTGACGTTACCGGTCCAGGCAAGATAATCCCCGGTCATGAGGCCCGTCACGGCGTCCACGGGACCGTGACAGATAATCATGTGCATGCCGAGATAATACCGGTATCCGACGACGACTTTTTTCTTCTTACCGCCCATGCGCCGCCTCGATCAGTTTCTTGATCTGGGCGTCGTCGATGCGGGCCAGCTCTTCTTCATCGAGCCCCTCGCGGATGAACGCCTTGAAATTCAGGCCGTACTTGCTGCAGACGCGCCGCACGCCCAGAAGGCAGTAGGAAAGAGCCCTGGCATCAGACACCGTGATCTTCATCAACCCACCTTTTCCTTCTTGGCTTCGATCATCAGGTCCCCGTACCAGACGACATTCGGCGACTTGATCCAGCGCGTGCCGAAAAGCACCGGGATCTCCCGGCCGATTTCCGCCGTGGGGACGCTGAAATCTTCCAGGGCCGCCGGTTTCGGCGCGACCGGTTCCGGCTGGTTCTTCCGGCTGATGTAATAGCTGATCATCGACAGAACCAGCATAACCACAACATAGGCCAGGTCGTCCCAGCCCATGACGGCCATAAGCGGTGTAACGCCGTCCGGCACCTGCAAGGTTTTTAATTGTTCCAGGGATTCGAGCATGGTTTCACCTTATAGCGCCCTGGGAGCCACGCCGAGCGCGCCCAGTCCCTCGAACGGCGTCTGCCCCGGTATCCAGGGAAAGCCGCCGAAATTAAGAAGATTGGCAAACTTGTTTTTGCAGTCGGACATCAGGTGGTTACAGCCAGGATAGATGCGGATCTCACCCGTATGCCGCAGCGGCCGGTCAATGGTGATCTGGTCGCCTGTATGGGTCATGATCATCCGGTACCGGATCCCTTCCTGCACGAGGTATCCGGATGTGAACCAACCGTTGGCAAATCCGCCGATACCGCTTACGGTCAAAGTCACGCCCGATATGGCGGTAATGTTGGCCAGCGTCTGATGCTGGCTGGACAAAACGCGGCAATAAGTGCCGTAAAGCGGGTGCCGGCACGATAGCTGATAAACCGCCCGCAGACCCGGCCGGTTCAGGGATGTGAAGATAGACTCCAGGGTGATCTTGACCCTGGCGCCCGCCGCGTTGACCGAAACGATGCGGCCTTTCCAGATTGTCCGTGGCGACGGCCCGCCGATCTCATAGATGGTCAGCGAGACCATCGATTCCGGCCGATCTGCGAAATATCTGGACGCCAGGGCATTGTCGCGCGGAACGCTGACGGTCAGGGACGCCTTGTGGATGTTCTCGGTCATTTCGTTCTTTTCACGGCCGATCGGCACGGCTGTATAAGTCTCGCCCAGATGGATCTGGTCCCGATCGGCCGAGGTGAACAGCCAGCGTTCGGTCCGCGATGCGAAGCGGTAGATTTCAACTCTCATCGTCAATCCCCATGAGGCCGATTTCCGAATTCAGGATGTCCGGGTCTTCCCAGGCTATTTCCACACGGTCGGCGGCCAGACGATTGAGCGCCATAAACGAAATCATCTCGAAACTGCCCATATTCCCATCAAATCCGAGAGACGTGTCCAGGGAAATGATTTCATCGGTGTCTGTCACGGCGGCCGCCGTGATTTTCCGGTACAGGACCGTGCCGTCGGTCCTGAAAAAGGCCATGTGTCGGAATTGCGGGTTCCCATAAAGCAGGTTCGTATAATCGATATTGACGATATGCAGGGTGGTTTCAGAGGCGCCGAAGGGCTGGGCCAGTTCGATGTCCCGGGTGAAGCTCGGCACCCAGAAAGGCCGATAGCGGCCTTCCCGGCGCTGGAGCCAGCGGCGGTATTCCCAGGCTTCCTGCCGGTTTCGGGTCAGGATCCTGATCGCCCTGGTCCCGATCCGGCTCCAGTCCATGCCGGTGTCGATGTAGGTTATGCCCGTGTCGTAATCGATCCGCTCGATGTCCCGCTCGAAATCGCGTTCCAGGAGGTCGCCTCCCGGCATGAGACCGGGTTTCGTCAGGACATCATAGCCGCGATACTGGACGGCAGACGGCCCCGTCGATACCTCCCAGTTATCCAGGACCTCGAATTTGAGCTGGTAACGCGCGGCCTTGAGGCCCGTGTCTCCCATAGAAACGTTCCCCGTAATCCGGGCAACACGGGCGGGCATGACAAAAGGATTGGTGTAAGCCCTGGTCACCGGGTAGGCCAGGTTGATCCGATCCGCGAGCACTTCCGTGATCGTGACGATCTCCGCCTTGCCGTTGCTCTCACGAATGACCGCAAAACCACCGTTGCGATACTCCGCACAAGACGTATCCAGCAGGATCGTCGTTGCGCCGGAGACAATACTGGCGACCTGACGGTGCTGCGGCCAGACGGGCAGTGAAAACGTATTGATCAGCCATCCGGAGAGAATCGCCGCCATGCGAATTCGCTCGTTGCGGTCGTCGCTCCGGTATTCCCCCTCAAATCCCTGGCGGGGGGCCATCCGCGCGCCGTCCCGGCCTTCGGCGCCGTCAAAGGATGTGATCACATCCGTCAGCCACTCCAGGGTTTCGATCATCCCAGTCCGGGGCGGGTAGGGGAAGATCATCGTCCGGCTGCCTGTAATCGCAATATCAACCAGGACCCCGCCGAAATCGAACTCATAATAACCGTTGATGTTCGACGGTCCGGACAGTGTGGCGACGATGGTGAAGGCAATGGATTTGAGGGGCTTTGCCACGGAACCTGGATTGACACCGGTCAAGGTAATGCCCTCCATGCCGTATCCGGTGATGGTGGATACGGTCTTCGAGGTCCGGAAGGTATTCCACAGGCTTGCGTTGTCTTCCCGGCGCGCCAGCAGGTAGCCGTAGTCAATCCGCTCGGGGACCGCTAGGATCTGATCGTACAGGAGATTGCCCCACTGGGGCGCGAGGCATCCGACCTTTTCTATTCCAGGCTCATCCACCGGTTGCGTCGATGTGCGCGCACCGTAAAAGCCTTCCGTGGACAGCTTGGCCTGTAGTGAGATGGATGTCGTGTAGGCTGGCGGCTTGGTTGCGACGTAGGCGTTCAGGACATCGGGGGCAACGACGCTCATGATCAGGCCACTTTCTTCACGGCGACGGCATAGCCGTTTACGTCAGTGCGGGATATGGCGGGCAGCACCTTCCAGGTTTTCCCGCCGAGGGACACTTCCTGGCCGGTGGTAAAACCGGCGATACGGGTCAGGCGCACCATATCGAAATGACCCAGCAGTGTGTCCCGCGTGGGTGTGGCCACGCCCATAAAACAGGGTAGAAGCGGCGAGAGGTTACCTAGGTTGCCGGGGATCGACCGAATCAGGTTGTGCAGGTAGCCCGCATAGTTTTCGTTATTGGCCATGAGACTATTGCTGAACGGGGTATAGGCGATGAGCCCGGTGGTGCGGCCGTACCCTCCCAGCGCATTGACTGCGCTGAACCATTTCTGGGTGTTTTCAGGCACGTTGAAATACAGGAAAAAGCAAACGCCATAGTCTCCAGATGTGTTGCTAAACGGATTGTAGGGCTCATTCAGGTAACTGTATGGTCCGATCACGGCGCCGGTGAAGAAACCATCCAGGGCGTTCCCGCCGGCATTGCCGAACATGGTCAGTTTGCCCCAGTAAATCCAACGAAACACGCCCGTCGAAATCTCGATGCAGGCGACAAAACCGTCCGTATCGAGAAAAAAATAATAACTGGGGATAGCGGCGGTCATACCGCCGGCGACGGATACAAAGCCGTATTGACTTGTGCCCGTCGGACCTGGCCTGCCGGGCTGATTGTGCCAGGCTAAGTCCCCGCCGGGGGCTCCCGCATCGTAACCGGTCGAGCCGTTCAGGGCGATGCCCCAAAATGCCGAGGATTGATTTTGTGCCACGTAGGTTTCATTAAAAGCGGACCGTATATTGATATACAGGTCTCCTTTTTGGACATGCAGGCGATAACCGGTTTTGATCGCGGTAAAACTGTTGATTGTATAACCGTTTGTTTCCAGAAAGGTCTTCAGCTTGCCGATCAAATCGTTGACGCCTGTTGCCGAGCCGGTTTCGTAAGCCATCAGGATAACCTCACCGCGCAGTAATCGAAGATGCCGCTGCGATAGACGTTCGGCACCACGAGATAGTCCTTGCCCCCGATCGTGTGGATATTTTCCGCCGCGTTATTGAATCCCGTGATGAAAAAGACACCATCCAGCTCGCCGAAAATGTTCGGCGACGGGGAATTCATGTGAAGGATCACCGGGAGCAGGGTGTAGGTCCCGTCGTTGATATTTGAACGCAGGTTGTTGAAACGGGCATGGTTGTAACGGCAGTACGGCCATAGGGCTTTCCAGTCCGTCTGGTATGAACCGGTATTGTTATAATTATGCTGGATACCGTGCCATTCGCCGTTCCAGAAACGGCAGGACGATCGCGGGTTGGCCAGGATGTCCGATTCCGTCGAACTGGTATTACAGCAGTTCGGCACCATGATGCCCAGGGAATGCGATGCGTTCTGGATAGACCAGCGTTCCCCGCTGTAACCCGTATGCGTTCCGGCGATGACGAGAGGGTAGGGCATGGACGACGGTGGCAGGTAGGGATTGAGCAACCCCAGATAAGCGGCTTCGTAAACGGTGGACACCTTGGCAACGACGATGACCCGCCGTCCGTCGCCGATGAACCAGTATTTCATTGTGTCATTAAATAGGCTGAGCCTGGGGCGCTCCGGCGTGACGGCAATGCCGCCGGGTTGGTTGTTGAACTCCAGATCGCTATTGAACCCGAGAAATCCGCTCAACAGCCAGTTGTAATAATCACCGACATCGGAGGAAAAGGTCTTGATGCCGATATAGATTTCATCGGAGCTTTCCAGACCGGTGCCCTTGGCTATCAGTTCATATTCGCCGTTGACCTCGAATTCGATGGTGCAGCCGGTCCCGGTCCCACCGCTGGTCGTCACACCGGAGTCGGCCATGTAACCCGATCCGGCGGCAACCAGCTCAAGAGTCAGGACATTTCCGCCGCCGCCGATCGTCAGCACCCGGACCGTGGCACCTGATCCGCCCGTCTGGACGACATTCAGCACGTCGTTTACGGCATAACCGCTGCCGGCCTCGTTCGGTGCGCTCTGGACCTTGATGATCGCGCCGGTGCCGGACGTCTGCCAGCGCTGGGATACCCAGTTGTTCGCCGTGATGAATTTCCGCAGCTTGGTCAGCAGGTGCTTGTAATTGTCCGCTGTGCCGGTCTGGTGGGCCATGTTACTGGTTCCTCCTGATCACGTTCATGATCACCCTTTCCCCCGCCGCCGAACTCGCCCAGTTTTCCACGATGCCGGGGTCCAGAACGTTGATGATCCGGATGTTCTGGGGTGCGGGGGCTTTTTCCTTCGTGTCGGAGCCGCCCGAATTGGCCTTGAGTCCGAGGGCTTTCATCTGACCGGGCGTGAATACGCCTTCGTCCTTGCGGATAATCGCCGCTGTTTCGTCAGGACCGATACCGGAATGGTAACGCGGGGCCATGTCAAATATCCGGGGATTGAGGCCGACCCGGATGAAGGTCGGCTCCGTGGCCATGCCGCCTTTATGAAAACCCAATCCGCCGCCGGTAAAGTTCGCGGCGACGCCCGCGTTATATGCCGTTCCTGTAACGGTTCCGCCGCCGAAATACGATCCGACCAGGCTGATGCCCAGTTTGATGAGCCCCATTTTCGCTTCCTGAGCGGCCAGTTTGGCCAGATCCGCCAGTGCGCTGCTGACGAAATCCTTGAATTGTCCCTTGCCTGTCGTGGCAAAATTAACCACCGCGTCGATGGAATTGCTCGACCATTGCTGAATACCTTCGCCCAACCGTTCCAGGGAGAAGATGTTATCGCTATCGGCGTTTTCCATATTTTCCTTGGCCTTCTGCAGGGCCAGGGAATACTGTTCGGTTGTGAGCATGCCCCGTTTCATGAGCACATCCAAGAGTGAGACCTGCTGGTTGTATTCATCCTGGGGCGTGCGGATACCGTCCAAAACCTGCTGAAGCCGGCGCTTAAGTTCGACGTCTTCCATTATGGTTTCGGCAGACTTCAACTGTTCTGCGGTTGCGCCCTTGAGGGCCATATCATAGAGGCGGGCGGCGTTTTCCGTCATGCCGAACGTTTCGGCCTGCTTTTTCAAGCCGGCGATTTCGTTTTCAATCGCAGCCGTATTGGCGGCACGATCCGCTTCGGCCTTTTTTGCTGCATTTTCGGCGTCGATCGCCCGGGCGATGGCGATGGCTTCCTGCTTGTATTTATCCGGGATATCCTTCCCCCTGCCATGATCCAGGTCCCACCGGATGCGCTCTTCCTCGGTGACGGCGCGGATCATATCCCGCTCTCGGGTCAACGAAAGGATGATGTCTTGTGCGCGTTTGATACGGTCCTCGGCGGCTTTTGCCGCCTCACTCTTCCCGCCTTTTCCGCCGCCATCCGCACCCGGTACGGTGTCCTGGCGTCTCTTACCGGAGTCCGCACCAATGTCCGGGATCTTCAATTCCCCGGACCATTTCTTGACGATATCGTCTATCTGTTCCGAGACAACGCCGTCGACGCGGGCAAGCTGGCGTTTCATATCGGCGATGAGGCGTTCGTTATCCGCTTTTTTCTTTGGATCCTCGACCGCCCACTGGCTGCTTTCCATGCCCTTGATCTTCATCCGGAGCCAGGTCTTGTCGAAAAAACCGGCTGTTTTGGCGGATAAAATCTCAATACCGCCTATAAAAGGCACGATGCCGTTTTTCAACGTCCAGTTCGCCGCCTGGGCAATGGCCAGAAATGCCGGCGCGAGAGAATTGCCCAGACTGTTTTTTAATTTGATGGTTTCAACGTTCAGCTTGGCCTTGACGCCGGTAAGACCCTCCATCGCCCTTGCCGCATTGCCGACCTGGGCTTCCGTTTCCCTCATGATGCCGTTGTATTCGGCCTGGCGTTTTTCCGCCTGGGTAAGCTGGTTTACGCCCTTGCCGATCTCGTCGGCGTATTCCTTCCACATGACGGAAACGTTTTTTGTCACGCCGGCATTGTCGACCAAAACTGAATTCTCGTTCTTCAGACCTTCCGACGCGGAGATAACCGCCTCAGACATGGAAAGATGGCCCTGGCGGTTAAACGCCGCCGCATCCTTCAGGCGGGTCAGAATATCGATGGATTCCTGCAGATTGTAACCACGCGACAGCAGGTTTTGCAGCGCCCTGGACGCGCTTGTCACATCGAGCAAGCCGTCTTCCGCCAACTTTGAGGCCGCCTGCAGAGACTGGCCTATATCCTCGCCGGAATAGCGGGCCACGCCGGCCAGACCGCGCAGGGTGTTTTCCGTGCGTTCCGCCTCGTCAATGGCGGATTTTAGAAAAGAAATGCCCTGGTAAGCGATAAAGCCTTTTATGGCTGTATTGACGGCGCCACGCAGTTCATCCATGCGCTGATTCAGCTTTATTGTGGAGGTCTCCGCCTGGCGCATGGCCCTCTCGGCAGTGCTGCCGAACTGTTTAACGACGCCGGAAGCCTGGTCCTGGGCGCTGAGAATAATCTGAACGTCTGCTTTGGAGATGGGCATCTATTTTTCCCCGTTTTGTTCCATGATGCTGATGGTTTTCGGGCAGTTTGCACAATCGATGTCACGGCCAGCCCGACGACAGTTCTCGCAATACTTGTCCGTGATCTCCTTTTTGTCCGGCCCGCAGAGGACCCTGATCACGGCCTCGCGGAACCGGATCTCCCGCAACCTGTATTCGGCATACGGCTTTACGTCCCGGAGAGTGAATCCCCATTGGATTGCGTCCCGTCGGGTGATGTCTCCGCCGCAGAGCATGACGACGAGGTTGTCGATCCATACTTCGCCAGAATCCAGGCGGTGAGTATTTCCATCCAGCCCGACGTCTTCTCCGCAAGAGAAGCTATCGGGTTGCAGACGAAAAAATCATCAACCATCTTGATCGCCGTTTCGGCGGGAACCGAATACCGGAGTTCTTCCGTCATGGCGGTAATATCCTTGTCCTGCATGGGCAAACCCTCTACGCCCAGGACAATCGCCAGTAAACCCGGCAATTTGTCATCGAGCGCCATTGCCAGATCAACGGCGTTTGCCCGTGCAGGCAGGGTAAAATCCCGCAGCGCGTCAACCAACTGTCCGATCTGGCCCAGAACCAGGGGCCGCTGGGTATAAACCTTGCCGCCGATTTCATATTTTATGGATTCCATACGGCAGCACCTCAGAAAGTCGATATGGGGGATAACAGGATCGCCCGGCAGGCAGAAGCGTCTGCATCGTCATTGTAAAAAGCCTGAAAGGGCATTTCAACCTGCAGCCCGGTGGGGCCGCTCACGACAGGCGCCTGCGGTTTGAAGATGATCTCGTCGAAACAAAAGGACAGCTTTTCGTTGCCGGCGGAGCCGCCGAGTCCGTCCCCGAACGTAAAATTGAGTTCCAGGCTGGTTTCCGTATGCCCGATGGCCAGGTTGTAAAGCGTGAGACTGTCGAAAATAACCTGGATCGAACCTTCAAGCTTCACCTTGCCTTCGGCCATAGAGTAGCGCTCTCCAGTCCCGTCCAGGACATAGGTGTCGCCGTCCAGGGTATTATCGAGGGTGAAGTTGAAGTCCGTCACGATGCCGATGGCCGCGCCGCCCTGCTTGACAGACCCGGAAAAACCGTCGAAAGGCTTGTGCCCGATGTCCGTCGGCGTCGTATCGAAACTGGCGTCGGCAATGGTCTCCTTGGCGCCCATCACGGATACGGAACAATCGATCATGCCTTCGGGCTTCACGCCACACTTGAACTGGTTGATCTTGCAGCCGTTGTACTGGAAGAACTTGGGCGTCGCCAGGTCCTTGAACTGCTTTTCAATCACCATCCCGGCGGGCAGATCTCCGATCTTGTAGGTGTGGGTATAGGGCGCGGAGGACCCTGTTTTGACATAATCGCCGAAGATGTGCTTCAGGAGCCTGCCGCACTGCGGCGAAAGCTCGAAATTGATATCACCGCCGACATCCACTTTGCCCCGGCCCGGCATCTGGGGATTGCGCGTGGAGCGGATTGTCTTGGATTCGATCAGGTTGCGGTTCAGCCGGATCGATTCGGTCGAATAGGGCAAAACCATCGCGTCGGGCGTTCCCGGCGTGGTTTTGAAGGTGGTTTCCGTGTCGAAAATAATGGTGACGTTCGCACCGCGCTGCTGAGCCATTGTTTATTCCTCCTTTTCCCGGCCTTTTGTGACCTTTGCCGGCTCACCCGGCCATTCCTTCAGGCGGCCCTTTTTGATCAGGACCTCCGCCAGCGTGTCATCCACGTCCCGCGGTTCGTTGATCCGGAAAATGCCGGCGGCGCCGAAAGACATGATTAAAGCCCCCTCGTCGTAAAACAATTTCTTCATCGTATCCTCCTGTTATGTCATGACATCGACCCGTTCGGTGACGGTCAGGGTGCAATCCGCCACGTGGTAGAGACTGCCGCCGAATTCATCCTCCAGGCAGACCGTGACTTCATCGATCTGGATCTGCTCGTGACTTGTCGCCGAACCGTTCAACGTGCCGTTTGCCTTGAACGCCGTGAAAATCCCGTCGAGAATTTCCTGGAAATCTTTCTCGGAACCGGCGGCGTCATCCATTTCAAGAATCCCCGCAATCCGGAAGGAATGGACACGTTCAATCTGGCCGAGGAGCCCCATCGTAATCTGACGCGAATCCGTTTTTTCGCGGTGAATAATCCATCCCTTTACAGAATCCTGTCCGGCCGGGGTCATCAGTTTGAAATAGTCGGCCAGGCTGCGGGCGTAGCGTTCATAGTCATAAACGACGCCGATCCCGGGCACGGTTTCCATAATGGCCTTGACTTGCGTGCGGATCAGGGCTTCGCTCATCTATAGTTCCCCTTTTCATCGCGGAGCATGGAATCCCAGTCTTTTTCCATCCCATGTTTATAGCGACTGATATTGTTCACCACCCGCATGGAGATGTTCCGCACGATATTGCCTTCCTCTTTCTCAAAAATTGGCCGCATTAACGGGCGGGCAGGGGCAACCAGTTCGTTCGTCTCTTTTCTCAGGGGAAAACCCAGGCCAAAGGCAAAACGCCGCATCCTGCCGGTCAAGGGCGTCCTGAACCCCTTCGCGGCATGACTGACGATCCTTTGTAGCCGGTAACCCTTCGCGTCGTCGCCGATAAATCCGATGTTCGCGTACATTTCTTCCTTATCCAAACGGTAGCGTACCGCCCCCTTCAATTTGAGCAGGGGGGATTTCCTGGTATTCACGAAACGCTTGCTTCTTTCTTCCAGTGACATGCTGACCTGACGCGACGCCTCTCCCTTTTTTACGCCCTTGCGGGACATGCGCCAGGTCTTGATCGTGCGGACTGCCGCGCGGTTCAAATACGCCGTGTGGGGATTGATCGCCTTCCAGGACCCGTCGGGGCCGCCGTCGCTGATTGTCTTGGCGACGATGCCCTTCAATCGGTACCCTTCGGCGGACAGGGCCGATGTCAAGGCCCGCCGCGCATATTGTGGAAACTCGGCAAACATCGCCTCGATATTCTCGGCTCCGAATTCTCCGGTATGTCGTCCGATATTGATCTGCATCAGCTTGTTTCCTTATTGACCTGGACGATCCATTCCAGGCCCGAGGCGGATTTATCCGCATCAATCACCCGCCAGGTTTCCGTTCCGATGATTATGCTCGTTTTTTTTGTGATGGTTTCCACACCCTGTTCGCCCTGAGCCTGAATTCTCAGCGTCGCGGCGACACCAAAGCTGTCCGCGCCCTTGTATTTGTCGCCTTTGCCGTAGCTGATAATGGCGGGGACATCCTTAGACGCAGCGCCGGTCGTGACTTTGACCATCCGTGTCGCGAGCCCGGCTGCCAGAAGGTCCTCGTACATATAAGCAACATCGGCGGGTGTAGTCATGGGGCAGCCTACTGCTGTATGGTTTTCGTTCCGCCGACAGCAATCCGGCTGCCGATCCATGATGTGGCGATCCCCTCGCAGGTGATACGAATGCCGGAGAGCCCTTCGGAAATCATCGGTTTCATCTGCTGCTCATCAACATTGAGATAGATGAACGCGAGCCCCACCAGGACCACAAGGGAAACCGCCACGGTGATGGGCCGGATGCAGGCCCGGAGATCAACAACCCACTGGCTGGCGGCGCCGGTTACATCCCGATTGAACAACCTAACCTGGGAATCGATATACTTGCTGAGGGCCTCGACATAGCCAGGCAGGGATTCGGGTTTCGTGGTGGCCAAAGACGCCATGGTTCTTTCCGGGGTGTCGGCTTCGCCCTTGACCCACTTCTTTTTGATGAAATCGAAAAAAGGCGGGATGATCAGTCCGCCAAGGGCAACGATTACGTCAATTACGGGTATTCCTGTCGTCATGCTTTCTTCTCCCTTAACTCCAGCGCCCGCACCGCAGTGCATCCCGAAAACGCTTCAGGGGGAACTGCGCACCCGGACAGGTTTTTTGAGAAAAATCACGGTGTCCAAATACATTTTCCGGGGGAATGACCAGACGACGCATGATCGGGTAAAAAACTTCAACCGCCCGCTTCATCATGGCGAACGGCGGCGGCGCCAGGTCGTAATTACCGACAAAGCAGATGCCCAGAGAATCGGCGTTGTGCCCGACGCAGTGCGCGCCAGCCATAAGCTCCGGTCTGCCCATCAAGACCTCGTAATGATCGTCGATTAACTCCACGCCATAGTGATACCCGATGTCCGCCCAGCCGTTCTCTTCGATGTGGTAGCGCCGGATCGCGCTCCAGGATACGGTCTGGCTGTCATTTGTCAGCGAATGGTGGATGATTATTTTTTCCGGGATCATTGTTACGCCTCGTGAATGATGACGGCCGTGGTTTTGGGTTTGCATTTATCGGCGTCGCATTCGATCTTGTGGCCGTGGGTGTTCGCCCGGGTCCAAAGTTGGTTTATGTCCAGCTTGATCCAGCCGAGAAGCAACAGATTGACCGTCTGCAATCCTCCCAGCGCCCACAAAAGCATCGAATTCTCGGCCATCTGCAGTCTCCTTATCGCCTGGTTGCGGGGCGGCGATCGGGCCGCCCCATCGTTGCATCTCACATTCCCGCCTAAACCAGTTTCACCGGGATGTTTGTAGTGGCTCCGCCGGAGACAGTTCCCAAAGCAATCCCGTAATATTCACCGGTATTTTTCTTGGAGAGCTTCGGCGTGTCGGCGTTGACATAATAAATTTTGTCGCCGACTATGACGGCATTGTTCCCGGAACCGTCGATGCCCTTCACCGACAGGTCAAAAACCCCTTTGAGACGAATGTCTGCCTTGCCGTCCATCGCGCTGTAGTCCGTAAGGGCAACGCCATGAAAAGCGCCGACTACAAAAGGATCGCCGGCTTTTACGCCGGAATCGACCGTCAATCTCAACACGTCGCCTTCCTGAATTAAATTTTTTGCCATACCGCTATCCTCCTTTTCAGCCGGGTTTTATCCGGCATGTTCAATCGTATTTATCCCCTGATTAATCAGGCCGGGATTACGCTCCTTCATTACGGTACATGCCCCGGAAATCCGTCGCGTAGGCGCCGACATCGATGGATACCGCATACTCGAACCCCTCGATTGTAAAGCCGGGCTGCTGCATTTCCATGATGGGGGCCTGAACGCCGTTCAAAAAGACCACCTTGACCGTCTTGCCCTTGGGCCCCATCAGGTAGTAGGCCGTCAGGGAGTCGTCATCAAGGCGCGATTCATAGACGCGGGTGAAATAGTCGCCCGAATAGATATTGACCCGGGTCGATGCTTCATTGGATCCGAAGCGGTCCGACTTGAAGAAGACCTCGCTGGAACCTTCCAACGCTTTCGGCGCCAGGAAAAATTCCGGACGGATATTCAGGCGGCGTTTCCCTGCGATATCCTTCTGGACGCCCATGGCGCGAATGGCCTCGGCGATTGTCGTCGTACTGGGGACGGCCCGGCCCGCGCCTGTCGCGTCGTTTTTGTGGTGCGCATTTTCAAAGATTGCGTATCCATCGGCCATGTTGCCGTTGCCTATAATCACGCCATACACAACGTCACCGATTTTGCGGTTTGCCGCTTCCGTTCTCTTGGCCGGAAGTTCGGTCAAGGCGCTCAGATCGTCATTAATGATCGCCATGCGCGTCAGACGGAATTTCTTGGCAAAGGTTACCGCCCGATAGGTCTCAGGAGGCTTTTCGGAGAATTTCCCGTACTTGATTTCCCCGGTCTCGCTCAGCTCTTCCAGATCGTCAAACTCTGAGAGGGCATTGTCATAATGGAGCTTGAAGTCTGACACGGAACCGACACCAGTCCAGATCGGCCAGGTCTCGTTTGCCCCATCCCAGCCGGCCTGCATGGATTTATTGGCCAGGTTGGCCAGGATGTTCGGAAAATCGGACGTGGTCAGGGCGCGGCCGACCATTTCCTTTACGGTCCCGTGATGATGGATACCAGCCATACGCAGGCATTCGCGGGCCATTTCGACCAGGCTATAGCCGCGCAATTCCTGTGCACCGGGCGTCGGGTTCTGGATAACATGGCCTGCACGCAGCCAGAGGGCGTCATTGGCGGCGGCACGGAACTTGTCCCGTTCGTCTACTCCTTGTCGAATGCCCGAAAATCCGGGGTTCTTCGATTTTTCATGAATCTTGTCCATGACCACCTGGCGGGCCTCGGTCAGGGTCTTACCGCCGACGATCAGTTCTCGGGCCATGTCCTGGCAATCGTATTTCTCCAGCATGGCATCGATCTCACGGATGCGGTCCAGTTCCTTACCGGTGGCCTCGGCACGGACCTTTTCCAGTTCCTTGCCATGAGCTTCCGCACGCGCCTTCTCAAGTTCAGCGTCATGATCCGATTCATTGCCATCCTTGACTTCCATCCTCGACAAAAACGCCCAGGCTTCATCTTCCGTCGCCGTCGAGGCCAGGCCCCTTTTTTCCAAAATCTCTCTCACTTTCTTGTCCATCTGTGTTTCCTCCTTGGGTTCGTCTGTTGCTAACGATCTTGCCTTCGCGTTTTCGTCGGCGCCGATGGGGACTGCCGACAGTTCTCTCAAAATCCATTTTGTTGTGACCTGCAGAGGGCCTTCATAACTTCTTCCCTCTATGACCTGGGTTTGCCCCTCCGGTATCCATAACGATTCAACCGATTTGTATCCGGCGGAAAAGTCGGTCAAATGGCCTTCTTTCGTCTTGATCCAGGGACTTTCCGCTTCCGGCGCAGTGGAAAAATAGGACCGGCCCAGCATCTCCTGACCTTCGGTTCGGATGTCCCTTGTGGAACCGATAATCCTGGCCGTTTCATAGCGGCTGTGCGTGTCCAGCATGACCACCTGGCGGCTTTCCGGTATAATCGCCCCGGACATCAGGAGCACTTCATTGACGATTCCGCGTTCCCAGTCGAAGACCAGGCAGGGCGTTTCCGTCGCCAGGACGACATCGACGGAGCGGGTCGCCTCGTCGATTGTTGCCGGCGCATCGGTCTTTACAGGCGCAATGGTTGCGGATCGGTAGTTCATGGCGAGTTGCTTGTTTTTCGGCATAGGTTATTCCTCCAGTATCGCGGCCGGATTCGGCGCCAGCGTTGTGTCGATTCCGGTCAAGTCGAAATGCAGTCCGTATTGTTCCGCCAGATCCATGGCTTCCTTGATTTCCCGGTATATGTCTTCCAGGTCCCGACCGCGTTCGCGGGCCACTTCCTGGGGGGATTTCAAAAGGGCGCGAATAGCCTCGACCTGGCTTTTTGCTTCCCGCAGCGGATCTACGGCTTCCATGCCGGGGGGCTGCCATTCGCTTTCCCAGTAATGGCGCGGATTCTGGAAGTAGCCGGGCAGATTGATCTTGCCGGTCATGACTGCCCAATCGAGGCAGGCCCGTTGGGTTTTGAGGCCGAACTGCCGGATATGCCGGATGGCGACGGGGCGGAGTTGCTGCTGAAAATCGTTCCGGATGATCCGGGCCGTACTGAAATTAATCCCCTGGTAATCGCCGGTAAGAAGCTCATAGGGAACCCCGGACGTAACGGAAAGCATTGTCAGCAGAAGGCGCACAAAGGGCGTGAAGGTTGTTCCGGGACGTTCCGACTTGGCCAGGACGACGTCGTCGCCGGGCTTGAGATACTCAACAATCGCGTTTTCCAGTTCCTCGATATAGCGGGTGATACCTTTCTCTCCGGTTTCCCTGGTCACCACACCCAATCCCTGTCCGAGGCTGGGCTGCTGTTTCTTGACAAAAGCCAGGTATTTCGCCGCGAACTTGGCGCCGTCGATTTCCGCACCCATGTAATCATGCAGATCGTGGGCAAGGAGTACACCGGGGGCCATTTGCGATATGCCGCGCAACTGCTGGGGGCGAAGCATATCAAAACCGTGGATGACCTGATTCGTCGGGATATAGACCTCCTGGCCGCCGTGGTAGGGATCGCGGAACCAGTAGCCCTTGATACGCCCTGTCAATTTTTCATATTCGATGCCCTGCCGTGTTTCGGTCTCCCCCGGCCGGGCAGATAGGCCGATCCCGCCGGTACCGTAATTGTCGCGGGCGGAGGTCAGCCAGTTTGCCTCGTAAAGCTGCAATGCAAGGGGAAGATAGCGGTTCGGGTCCTTGATCGGCGCCAGGACGACAAGGAACTCGCCGATTTCGGCGTCCTGCCGTTTCGTAAGGCGCATTATGTCGTAATAATGAAGCTTGCCGGAAGCGTCCGCTTCGTCCGCCCACCATTTGAAGGCGTCTTCGATGATCTGATTACGACGTTTGTCCAGTTTACCGTTCGACAGCTTGACCCGGCTCTGATAGACGATGCCCGGTCCGACGGTGTAATCGACGATATTATTAAGCGCCCTGGCGAAATAGGGAAAATCCCTGGTAAGCTGATTCACGCGGGCCCGGACGGCGGGGGAAGAGGCGGAAATGATGTCGTTGACGTTCGGTAACTGCATTGTCCAGGCGCCGGTTAGGCGTGAAGTCTTCGCAGCGGCATATTGCATGGAACGTTCGGAAAGAATTTGGCGATGCCGGCGCATGGCAACTTCATGGGCAACGGCAGCGGAATACCTGTCAACGGTGCGATTGACCAGGGTTTGAAGTCTATTCAATGCCCGCCTTATCATCGGCTTCCCCCCTGGCCGGCGTAGGTGCGGGATATGGCGGTGCCCTGCTCGATTGCATATTGTTCATACAAATCATTCAGGGCAGTCCGTATGTCCCGGAGCTGGGCGTTGACCTTGCTCATATCGCCGATGCCGTACTGCTGGGCTTTCAGGCATTCAGTTTCAGCAGCTTCGTATTCGGCGATTCTTTCAGCGGTCGTCTTCAAATAACGGCTCCTTTCTTTTGGAGCCATTATAAGGGCGGTTTTTGGGCCTTACGGATTTCTTAGGTGTTTTTTGGGTATTTTTGAGGTGTTTTTTATGCTTATTTTATGCTTTTTTGAGGTATTTTTATGCTTGACATGCCAAAAACAGAGGCCCCGGAAGGGGGCCTCGAAATTTGATTCTCACTAATCTTGGCCAATTGCTCAAGATTCTTACCCTTTCATAATTCAGGCACTCTGATATTCAGGGCCTTTTCCAGCCATTCGGCAACGAGACGACGATGGCACTCTTCATTTGTTGTTTCCCAGCAAAGCAGAATCTTGTCGGAGAGATCGGCATAGACCTGGGACGGATCGAGGTTTGCCAAAACACTTTCCCTGTACTCCTTAACGTATTCCTCCCAGGGTAGACCGGATTTTGAACGCCGGAGCAGATCGGCCGACGGCGCCAGGGACATATAACGCGGGCGGCTCCCCCACCAGCGGGGCGGCCAGCGGGCGATACTCACCGCGTTCGCGTTGTTATGGATTGCCGGATTACCGAAATAGGATGTTTTCATTAAAATTCCTTCCCCCCGTGTCGCCGATAGGACAGCGCATGATGATAGTTAAGTGGGTTTTACAGCCAGAATTTCTGCCGGGACTTTACCGGTCAAATCGATGCCGGATTCCAAAATAAGTTTGATCAGTTCGGCTTTCTTGCACTGGTTAAAACTGTCACGCTTCTTGCCCATAGTTTCGTAGAGATAGGCCCGGACCGTATCATCTCTCCAGATGCCAAATTGCTCCGCAATGGCGTGGATTTCTTTTGTCGTTTTTTTGTCCAGATATTCCTGGGTCATTTTCCATTCCGCGGAAAGGACCGAACCCAGATGATCGGCGACACAACGGCGGGTGTCCGGCTTGGTTGTTTCCTTGTTCATCAATACGATCAACGAAAGGTCCTGTAGAATGGACCGCAATTCCGAACCTTGCAGACCCGATAAAATTGACCAGCAATCTCTGTCAACACGATACCCATATGATGCTATATCGTATTTTTCACGAAATGCTTCGACCGCTCCATAATGCGTTTCCAACAGGGATAGCAAAACGACACGCAAAACTTTTTCATCGTCGGCAGGCAGAGCGGAAAATAGTTCCGGTATCCGTGTTTTATAGAATTCTTCCCGGAAATGTTCACCGTGCCAGGCGACGCGTGGCGCGTCGGGATCCTTTTCCTTTCCGCCCGATGCATTTGCCGAACGATATTGCTGACGGTAGCAACTCTTTTCTCCGGTGCATATCTTTTCATGAACCACCCTTCCGCTTATATCGATTATGCTCCGATAATTTACACAATCCGAGCATATGGTTTGCGTCTCTCGATAGATATATTCATATTCGCTATAATTTAGGTCCTCCGAGAATGCTACACCGTTGGTTTCGAGTTTGCGCGACTTTTTGAACTTATCCCAGTTATCACCAATCCATGCAGTCTGCTTTTTCTTGAAACATTTCGGATCAAGGCAGCAGGATTTTATCCCGTATTCATCGCCAAAAAGGCTCCCTTGAATATCTGTATTTCGAGCACAGGAAACGCATTCCGCTTTCTTCCAATCAAAGAGAGACTTCTGTAGTTTCGGCGCTCTTCCATCGATGTGATCTTTTAATTGGCGGACGCTCCAATGCCAGTCAATGATTCTTCGGTAGCATTCATTGAGATCATCCGCGTCGCTTAATCGGATAAGCTGTTCGAGATGACCATAGTATATCCGGCCTTTCTCCCAGTCTTTCAATACGGCATCCGGAAGTGCAAGCACGGATGTACGCCGGCGGATGTAGCAGGGATTAATTCCCACACGCTCCGCCAGATCGGGCAGGGCTTCATAGCCTTTTTTGTCAAGGTAGAGCTTAAATGCCCGAGCCTCTTCCAGGGGCGTCAGATCCGCTCGTTGCAGGTTTTCGATGGTCATGACATCGAAGGCGTCGTCATCGGACAGCTCCTGGATGAGAGCGGGAATAACTGCCTTCTCCATGCCGCCGTTGCTCGCGGCCAGATCGCAGGACACCCGGAAACGGCGCTCACCCGCGATAATTTCGTAAGGGGTAGGGGATCCGGGCGGAAGCGGGCGCACCATGATCGGGACCAGAACGCCCTTGGCTTTGACGGAGGCCAGAAGCTCATCATATTTTGGCCCGTCGAAATTCTTTCGCGGATTGAGCGGGTTTACGCTGATGTCACACAAGCGGATTTGTTCAAACGTCCGGTTTGTGCCGCTGATCATTTCTACCGCATTTTCAACCATTGCCTTGCCTTTTTTTTCAGCCTTTTTCGTGCCGGCAGTCTGCTTTTTCATAGCTTCACTCCTTTACTGTATGGTGGGTACAATTATTTGTTGTACGACTTCGCGGGTACTGTCCGCCTGGAGCAGGGCCCGTTTGATTTTGTTCAAATGCCAGATAATGAGATCGATCTTCTCAATGTTTGCCCGCGCGGCCGGAGTCAATACCGCTGCCAGGACAGACAGGTCTTCGCGATCAAAGGACCGGTTCAGAAATGTGGTGATACTTTCGAGCATACGATCGTATTTGTTGTTGACTTCACGTTGCTTCGGGGTCGGCTCCGCCAGGAAACTCGTCTGTTCGGTAACGCAGAGCATGGCATTGACGAGGGCGCGGAGTTCATTATAGGTTTCAGCCTTACCCGTTGAAATACGGTCAAACACAAGGCCCTGCTTTTCTTCCGGCAGACGGCTCATTTCCTGGGCTTGCGATGGCGTCAATATCCCCTTCACCACATAATCCTGAAAGACCGGCGAGAGTTTAAGGAGGTTGAGACGTTCTTGAATGCGCCAGGGTTGTTTGATTCCCATTTTAGCGGCGATCTCTTCCTGGCTCAGGCCCATATCGATCAAACCCTGGAAGGCCATGGCCTCTTCAATGATATTCAGGTCTTCTCTCTGGAGATTTTCGAGAAGGGACAATTCGGCCACTTTTCTTTCGTCGGCTTCGATGATCCGCGCGGGAATCTCCTCCAGTCCGGCAAGACCACAGGCCCGCCAGCGCCGTTCCCCGGCAACGATCATGAAGCGATCACCGCGCCTGACAACCACGATCGGCTCCATGAGACCGCTTGTTTTGATGGATAACGCCAGCTCTTCCATTTTAACCGGATTGAACACCTTTCGCGGCTGGTCGGGGTTGGGATAGATTAGGTTTCGCGTGATGTTATCCACGGTTCAACCCCCTTTCCTCCGTAATAATGGCCACTCTACCTTCGGCTATCTGACCACGATGGATCGGGTGAATTGCAATGTGACTGCCACCGCGATATACAGAGAAGCGACCCAAGCACACACGCAATAATTCGTTCTTAACGTCATCAAGGGAAACATTACGATCACATGCCGCCAAAACATCCAACAAGGTTCGCCGATGAGCCAGGGGGCCTGTTGTCTGGTTTTCTATTGCAACTTTCAACATGATCTTTGTCTCCTTTCTGGCTAATCCTCATCGGGCAGCATGATCGTGATGACGGGTTCTCCGTGGTCGCCGGGACCACAAACAGCCTTGAACGAATACGTTTTGCGGTCGATGGTGCAAACGAAAAGGTGTGCGCTCGGAGATAATTCCTTTGTCTTGGCCTTGACGCTCATCCAACAAAGATCCCACACCCATGGACCAGGTCCGCCGTGGATTTTTAGAGATGCTTTTTCGATGAGATCCCACACGGGTGATGTACAGGCTACAGGCCATTTATACAGCCGCGTGTCGTTGGGGAAGTTTGCGGTCAGATCGACCAGGACACCATCTTCGATGGCCTGGGCGCGGGAATAGGAATAAATGACCGGACCAAAGGTTTCTACTGCACTTGACTTTTTCTGCTCTTTTGGTAGCATGTTTCAAACTCCTTTCTTCTGGTTGGGGGTTGATAATTGCCCCCTCCGAAGGTTGCCGCCTCCGGAGGGGATTTCTTTTACGTTAACTTCGGAACGTCTTCATCGTATGCCAGTACAACGCTTCCATATCTGGCTCTTATCTCTTCAAGCGAAATTGCTCGCTTGTGCCATTTATCTTGTCCGTCTTCTTCCCGGTGCCAGTACCAAGCTTTCTTCGGGCCGGAAAAGCGACAACCGAAAGCTTTAAGCTCTTCTTTTGCCGCATAGGTATTGCCGGTGATCCAGAGCCAAACCCCACACAATTCCACATGCAGTTCCTTTTTCAGACGGAGTACTTTCATCGCCATGACCGCGATTTCTTCGTCCATTGCCCAACGCGCATTGACCTTGGCTTCATCCATTCCGGCCCGGCGATAAGCACCCTTCAAGGCCGCTTCATAAGCATTGTTGACCGCTTTCATAATTTCTGCATCGCCGCCCAAATCAGGGTGGTGCTGCTTGGCCAGATCGCGGTATCGTGATTTAATTTCCTGCTCGTCCCGACATCCGTCAAAGTATCTGTTCATGCGTTTATCCCCCTTGAATATTGTTTAACTACTTAACTTTATTATACTTTTATACCGAGGGATGTCAAGAAAAAAATGATTAAATACTCAATAATATCGTCTACTTATGATATTTTTTGAAGGTTTTTCAGAGTTCTGTTTTCAAGATAAAATGGATAGCAGCGCGGCATCCAAAGTCATACCGGCATCGGTCTTTTCCTTGATGGCTTTACGGAATGTTTTTGCTGTATTTTTATTGATGCGCTTGCGACTTCCGCCCATCGCAAAAAGGACAGTCTCTTCTGTACCCTCTTCCATGGTTTCTTTAAGATCACCCACTTTTCCATCCAGATATTCCCGGACAACTCTAGCCATGGAAAAGAATGCTAATGCGGAATTAATAATTTTCTGGCCCTGTTTTGCAGCGATGATCCCCTCAAGGATGGCTTCATATTCCGTAATCCGGCCGACAAAGGCGGTCTTGCCCTTGGTCGCCTGGATAATCCCGTCACAAATCGAGATCATTTCCTCGATTTCTTCCGGAAGAAATAGCAAGGTAATTTCCTTAAAGAGGACGCGTTGTTCGGATATTGTCGTAAAATTTACACTAGCCAATTTATCGATCAGCTCTGTCGATAGTCCGGTATATATTGATTCCGCAAGATCATCGATTTGCTGCCAGAGTTCCTTCAGAATCTGTTCGTCATCTTGACCGGATATGGCATTATGCGAAAGCTGAATGGCAACCTGCCGTTGCTTCGTCAGGGGCGTGTCTATCAAGAGTACGAGAAATTCATCCCTTCCCGCTTCAATCGTCGCCTTAACTCGATGATTGCCCGACAGTACAAGTAATCTGCCATTTTCCTGCTTATAACACAGCGGTACGGACGTCATGCCACCATCACTTTGAATGTTTCTGGTGAGAGATGAAAATTGTTCTTTGGTCATGTAGCGGGCGTTCTTTTCCAGGAAATCAATTTCAGACGCCCTGGCCATATAGAGTTTGTAAGGCAGCCTGTCCTGCAGGAGTAAATTCAGACGATCTAATGCGACCTGTATTTCCTGATCCATAATTTTATTGCCTCCTCGGTATTCATCACGCCACAAGGTGTTGTGTATTGCAGAAAACCATTTCCCCGCTTCATCAGCTCATAGACGCCCCGGTATTTCATCGAAACCGGCTTGTCAGTAAAGGCCGTGGTTAAAAGAAAATCGACCGGCTGCATGAATTTGTCGCGGAGAATGGCCTGGAGTTCCTTTGTCTTCGTGCATAAAAGCAGGAGCTTGGAGATCTTCGGGATAGGGCTGGCAATGACGAAATCCGATAGCATATAGATGCCCCGCGTAGCCCGGTCCTGATCCATACCATAGCGGATCACGTCGAAAAGAAGAAAACCGAACAGGAAGCCATCCAGAAAGACCAACAAAGGGGATACACCCGTCGTATAATCGATCCCCTTTTTCAAAAACAGATTCTTGTAATAGTTTAAACGCTGATTGTCGGTTTTCTTAAAAGTGACCTTACTTTTTTCGGTGATCTGATAATCTGCCGGCAAATATGCAAAATTCGATTTTGTGAATTTTGCATACGGCGTTATATACGCCTTGCGAAAGGGCAGATTGCTATATAGATAGACATTCTTCAAACGACCGGTTTTAACAATGGCAAATAGGCCTTCTTCTTCCCGTTCATAATCAGACAGATAAAAATATTTGCCCCGGCGCATGTAGGTCACGGTTTCTTCATAACGCTCACGGCTCAACATTTCATATTTCGGCGCATCCCAGGTAATCACCTTTTCCAGGCGGGCATAGAGCTTTTCATAGCCGCCAACATAAGTCGGCAGGAATGCCAAGCGAATCCACTCCGGAGAGAGGTCGCGGTAAAGTTCGTGGACATCTGTCATGGTATACTGATCGATACGGATATTTTTTAGAGACGCCGTGATCCGATCTCGGGACTTGCGGAAATAGTCGTCAAAACAGCCCCGATAATGGGCATACATACGAATTTGTTGCAGATTGTTGCCCCTCTCATGCTTGAGCATTTCAAACAGCAGCGACACTGCCGCGATGCGCCCCATAGGGTCATGTTTCAAATAACGGGCGATCCAGTCGTATTCGGGATCCGTCACTTCCACACGCAATTCATTGCCGGCCAGATGATTGCCGATCAGCGATGAATAAAGCGCAACATCGTTGGACCAGATTTTACAACTGAGACCCGCAAGAATCTGTTCGACGGTAAAGTTCCCCGAACATCCGATACAAACCTTCTGATCTTGGAATATTTCTCTTTCAGTAAATATTAGATTTCTAATTTTTGAGTTGATCGAACCGACAAACATTCCTCTTTCTCCAGGCTATTTAACTTTCCCTCCACTGCGGTAAATTCGGGGACTATGAATAAATTATAATCTAAATAAGATTATTGAAATCATACTCTTAACTCATTTGTGAAGAGGCTTTTACATGGCCTTACGCTCCTGTTTTCGCTAACCTCCACCGCATATAAAATGATTTGCCAACCCGGTGTTAATGAGGGTTGACAGAGCTATTTTTCTAATAGAAACATTTCGCTCCATTAAGTGATTGTTTTTAATCATTTCCCTCCACCGCAAATCCCAATTTACTCCAATTTCCGTGAGCCCTTTATTTATGAGGGTTTACCGGCTCTTTTAAATCGTCTATTTTGAACGATCCCAGAACTCCCCATGGGAATATATGCAGGTTAAAAGCGCTATTTATCTTATGTTTGGCATAGTTATTGTCCACCATCACGAGTATTCTCCCTCCATTTTTAGGGCCTTTTGGGGGGTGTCCCTCCACCAATTTTTTTAGAGATTTTCCGAGACATTTTGGGGGATAATTCGCTGCCGTTTAATATGTAATCGACATGCCATTGTCTTATCAGCTTTTTATCACTCGACCATTGACCGCCGAGCTTTCGCGCGGGAAAACCGCTTTTCATAATCAAGGATAAAATCGTCACTTCCGAACATTGCAAATTAATGGTTCGACAAAATTCGCAGATTGCAGTCATCCCATTCAACGTTGTGACTTCATCCATTTCTACCACCTCCGCTGCTCATGATGTCTTTCATGATTCGGTCGCGCTGATATCTGTTCGTCGTCCTGATTCTCATCCATCTGCTTTGCCAATTCTGCCAGGAGACGGAGGCCGCCGCCGGGAAATTCCATCTCGACACAGGCGCCGGCCAGACATTCTGCATCAAACAGATGGTTTGGCCGGTCATGTTCATTGGTCCATATTTCCCGGTCATGTTCGTCAACTTGTTTTTTCTCCGCCAAAATCTGTGCCGTGTAATCACCTCCGGTAGCGGAATGCAGGAACGCAGCACCGGGCAAATCCCGGGTTTCCTGCTTTGATGCAAGCTGAAGCCGGTAATGAAACTGGTCTTTTGCCTTGTTTGTATCGACAATGATCAAGCGAAGACCATCCGGAAGTTTCTTCCCGCCGGGCGTTGACATAATTTCATTTCCGACGTTGAGCATACCCGGAAGGGGATTACTCGATCCTTTTGCACCCCAGAGCGCGACACCGCCGCGCCCACGATTATTGAGTAACCAGTAATATGCTTCCTCGGTCATGGTCATATCTTCATATTTTTTACCGCCGCCCGTATCCAGAAGCGCGCGGAATATCTGCATGGATCGTCCGGAATCGCCGACGGGATATATCGTCTCAAATAGCAATCTTTCGACGTCCAGCCATGTGGCAAGATAACCGTAATGGATATTCCAACTGGTCAACATGGCCGTCCAGGCCCGAACGACAAACCAGAAGCCGCTTTTTTGATTATCGATCCCGCAGGTCAAAGCGATGGCTTCCTCAGGCACAACCTGCGGGGACAATGCACACCGGGCTGCCAGGATTTGGTCCATATCCGTGGAAACGATGATCCTCTTCCACGGCTCGGCCAAATGTTTGTTGTGAAAATCTTTAAACTTATTTAAGTCCGACTGGCCGCGCAGGAAAGCCGCCGCAACAGAAGCGAGTGAAACAAACGGCGAGAGCCATGACGGGATATGAAATCCGATCTTTACCGGCCGACGCTGCAGAAGATAGTCTTTAAGTCTTAGTCCAACATCATCTGCACCAGTCGATTGCCCGTCTTTTTTTTGTATACGTTCGCGCCATTCACCGCTACGGACGGCGATGTCACGATCATAATCGTTCCACTCTGCCAGGCAGTGAGGGCACTCATACCAGGCGAGCTTCTCGGCTTCGATGGTCTCGGGTTCCTCAGAATGGCACTTTCCGTCCGGGCCGGGTTCCATCCGGTGCGCCCACTTAATCTGTCCGAAGGTCATTTTCTGCATGACGCCACAGGCCGGGCATTTGACCCAGTAGTCAAAAATGACCTGGGCTTCCGTCGTCAGGGCCTTCCAGATATTTCCGGTTTCAATAGTCGGTGTGCTGATCTTCCATATTTTACGGTTGTGCCGATAGGTAATTGTCCTGGCCTCGCCCAGGGAAATCGGATCTGTCTCGCGCTTCCCGGCAGTATCCGGATATTTATCCACCTCGTCGTTGAAGAGATAACGGATCGGCTTGTTTGCCAGTCTCGACGCAGATCTTGCCCAGGCCATATAAATTGGCATGTGCTGAAGGGCAACTTTGAGCATATTACTGTCATTGTCCAGTCCCGTCATATAGGACCGCAGCGCCGGGCTATGTTTAATCATCGGCTGGATGCGATCACTACAATTTTCCTTGGCGGTCAGCTCGTCCGGGTAAATACAAAGGGCCGGTCCTGGATCGCGGTCGATGGCATAACCCAGGCAGGTCAAAATTGCCTCTGTTCCACCTACCTGCGGGGCTTTGCAAATAATAACGGTTTGCACCGATGGAAAAAAAGAGGCGTCCATGATCCCCGGCAGGTACGGCGTGACTTCGTTCCGCCAGCGGCCAGGCAGGACCGACATGGTGACGTAGCGGTGCCGCTCCGCCCATTTTGATACAGGGATTTTCTTGTGTTTTCTGTATACCTTGCGTTCCGGCTCGGAAAAACGGATACGGATACGGATTTCCCCTGAGATTTTCAGGATCGACGGCGGAAGCCACGGCGCGGTGCGTGGGATGTGGATAGTGGTCAGCATAGCAAGCCTTTATCGTTGAGGTGCTTCCATCTGTACCGGGCCGCCCCTTTGCTGCAACCTCATGCCTATATTCTCATCGCTTTTTATCAGTGCATCTTCATCAAAATAAACCCAGTCTTGCGGCTTGCCGTCATGAAGATCGCGGCTTTGCACCGCATAACGATTGCAACCCGTCAAATAATGCGATTGACACACTACTACACCTCTAAATTTCGTTATTGTGTCCTCTACCTGATCTCCGCATTTAAATTTGAACATGTTTCCTCCTTATTGGCTTGATGGTTCATCTTATGGTTCCGTTTCTTCCGCGTCCCGATCCGCCTCGATGACGACCTGGTATTCGATCTGGCTGGCGTAGCTGTTAATGTGCTCGTCAAGATCGTTGTTCATTGTATTGATCAAATCTCCGACCTTTTTCATGTCCCCGCCGACGGCCCGGATCCATTCCGCCGCCCGGGACTGGACTAAATGCTTGAGACCTGCCTCCAATACTCCGGCCCGTGCCGCCATCTCCAGTTCCATCTGCTCCCGGGGGATGTATTTCCCCTGTTCTTTGTCCAGGGCCAAGGCCTTCCGGCGCTGCTCGATCTCAAGGTTCTTGATTTCGAGATCCAGCTTTTTCCGCTGCATTTCATCCGTCTTTTCGCGTAATCTCTTTCCTGTCGATAACTGTGGGAGCCATGCCTTGGCATATTTGTCGACATCTTTCAGGAGGTATGTCCCATCCGCCTGCGGGAGAATTTTGCCCTCTTTTTGATGACGATATAGACTGGTTTTCGTTGCCTTCCAGCCCGAATCAGCCAGATAATCAAGCACTTCAAAGAGCGTTTTAAACTTTTCGCTATCCGCCTCATTTATCTCCAACTCTGCCTTGAATTTGTTCAGTGCCGCTTCGGCGGCGTTCATGTCACGGAGATTTGAGGACGTTGAAGAATTACGATATGCCAGGGTGCATTTAGCAACCGCATTAAACAATAGAATGCCCTTTGCCTTGACCGTGTCAGGCTTTCCATTGATTAATTTTTCTAATTCGGACGCTTCCATTGATAAATCAGGTTTGTACTGTCGATGATTTCGGCGGGATGATTTAACAAATAGTCCCGGGATTCCTGGACAAGGAAAACAAGTTCATTGATCCGTCCGCCGACGAATTTTCCCTGCCGCAGCACCGTATAATGCTGAGCGCTGTTGACGATCTGTACACCGGAATTGTTCCGCAGGAGCTGGAGCAGTTCGCGGATCGGCGCCGGGATGTCAGCGCCGTCAATCGAAGTTGCTGCGGGCGGGGTAGGGCGGCCACTTAAAGCCGCGCCTTTCTTTCCCACCGTTCCATCCTCAATTGTCAGCGCCGGCGGGAGCCCCGCTTTTATCCAACTATTCAGGTCTATCCCCAGCTTAACCGCCTCACCGGGGTCTTTCCCACGGGGCACCGGCCAGCGGTCACATTGTGGGAACTGATCCGTCCACCAGGACATGGCCTTTGCACCGGCGGCGTCATAGTCCAGGGCGTTCAATATCTGCAACGCCCCCTGCAGGACGGTGAATGTATAGGAATCTGGCTTTGCTGATACCGATCCAAGAGCAACAGCCCCGGCCAGATTGTTGCCGGCGGCTACGGCGATGCCGTCCAGCTCAGATTCGATGACGACAAAGGCACGACGGCCTGACTCCAGGATCATTGTGGACATGGACGACCCAGTAACCAAATGATAAGGGGTCGGCCATTTTTTTGTGCGATGCTCTTCCGGTCGCCGAATGCGGATACGATGAACAATACCGTCGATAATATATGGGATGACCAGTCCGCGGGGAATACAAAAGGCTCTCGGTCGTCCATCTTCATTAAATTCCTCTGGCAGCCCCCAGGCCTTGCGCGCTCGATATATGTCTTTTCCCTTTTCTCCTGGATTCCATCCCAGGCGATAATTGATCGAAGTTTCCTGGTTGATGCCTCGATCGGCGAGCCATTGCAGGACCTCGGCATTCTTCTGCAGGCATTCCTGTGACCAGGTGAGGAATTTATCCACCCTTTCCTGCCAGATTTCGGCCGGTTCAGTGTGTATTTCGGGTGAAAAAGGTGGTTTTTCGGCCTTTTTTGGCATTGAAATAGTGTGATTTTCAGATGTTTCCGACACTTTTTCGCCCAGGTATTCGCAAGCCTGGCGGTATCCCATGCCCTCAAAATCCCGCAGGTACTGGATATTGTCGCCGCATTTCTCACAGCTACGGCACCAATAGGCCCCTTTCCCTTCGTTCTGAGCTGGCCAGACGTGAAAACGGTCGGTCCCACCGCAGCCAGGGCATGGACCTTGCCATTCCCCGCCGTTGGTTCCCGAAACTTTCCTCAGATTCACTTTTCTCGAAGCCAGATCCAGGACGTTCATTTTATTTTCCGACTATTATCAAAACCATTCTCAGGGATCGTTGTGGACCCTTTTTCAAACCCTCCAGCTCTTTTCATCAATCCCTCCCTTTTTCTTCTTTTTTATATCTATCTATTTTCATTACAGTATTAGTAAATATTACTTATAATAATCCCCCACGAAATGCCTATTAAGGATAGTTGGATAGTTAGCGCATATATTTAATGCGTGTGCATTTTCATAAAACCAGAGGCTGAAAAAAGGTTGGAAATCGTTCCAACCCTCCTCACGAAACAACAACAAACCAGACTATCAACAGCCATCTGCAAATTATTACGGTACGTTACAAAACAAACAATCAAACGCCGTAAAACACAAACCCTCCATGATCGGCCGGCCGTGCTCCTTTTTTTAGGGATAGTCAGACCGATGTTTAATGTGTTTTCCTTTTTCTGTGATGCATTCATATTAAAACCAATGTTCCAATTAAGTGTCTAACCCTCCCTGTGCGGAAGCGAGGGTGATGCCGAAGTACATGATGCAACCGTTCGATTTGTCCTTGTCGTACTTCTGTCCGAGCTGCTTTCCGAACCAGGTTCCGGACGGCTCATTCTTCCCGATATTATCGTGATACCATTCGACGAATCTGGCGTAGAGCTGGGATGATTTCGCCTTTGCGCCGGGCTCCCGGACACAACATTCATCGATAAAGTCGGCCAGGAGGTCCTCGTTACGACGGTATTGCTCCGTGGCCTCACGGACCTCTTTTGGCGGGTTGAGACCTTCCTTCTGCCAGCGTAAGCACCCCTTGACAAGCCAGGCCAGGATCCCGGAGGCCTCTTTGAGTATCTGCCGATCGAGGTCAAGGATGGCACGCCGCTCGTAGCTCTCCTGGGGATCACGGTTGACAAAGGATATTGAAAAAGGGATCAGGTGCAGCCGCTCCCAGAAGGCCTTGTCGCTGGGTGGTGCCTGGGGTTGGGTGTTTGTCATGAGAAACAGCTTGTGCGTCGGACTGAACCGGGTCGGGTATTTGTCATGCGGGCTACGGCCGACCAGTTCATCCTTACCGGTCAGCCATTTGATCTTCGACGCGCTGAACCGCTGACCCTCATCAACTTCCGAGGCGAAGGCCATGCGGATCCCTTTAAGTGACATGATGTCGGGTGATGGGCCGGATGAGCTCTTCGAATACTTCTGACTCAGGAGCATTTCGGCTGGGATCGATCCGGCCAAGGCGCCCATGACATGGCTGATCGTTTCGACGATCAGGCTCCGGCCGTTCCAGCCCGTTTTGCCATAAAGCACCGGAAAGACCTTTTCCCGGCAAAGGCCAGTCATCGCATAGCCAAACAGACGCTGCAGGTAGGCGACCAATTCCACGTTGCCGCTGAAGATCTCCAGGATCGATTTTTCCCAGAGTATTGCCGGTTCATTAATGCCTTTGAACTCGATGGGGCTGGCCAGGGACAGGAAATCACCCGGGCGGCCCGGCTTGATCCGGCCGGTCTCCAAGTCGATAACACCATTCGCACAGGGGAACAACATCGGCTTCAGGTCGAATTCATCCCCCGTGATGGCGATCGGATCCTCGATGGTGTGGGCGAATTTGAGGCAGGCGGTCCGACGTTTGTCCGCCCGTAATTGGCTGACCCGCTTCAGGAGGGCGTCCTGCCGGGACTTGAGTTTTTTCAGTTTGGCCGTGGCCTCTTCGGAACCGTCGGACGCTGCTGCCTGGTCGGCAATCGTCTTGCTCAAAGACCTGTATTCGCCCAGGTAATGCTCAACGATCTTTTCCACTGCGGCCAAGGATTTGTTCATGACGTCGCGCTGCCAGCAGTGCCCGCTCCAGGCAAACCACTCCTGGGTGTTCTTGCAATAAAGGAACTGGTCCCGGAAAGTTGTCGCATAAAGGATACCGTCCCCCAGTTCATTCGCCACAAGGCAATCCTGGATCAGCTTGCTCGTGATCTTCTGATCTTCCTCCGGATGCGGTAATGTCGCCGCCTCCGCTTGAACCCGCTCCTGGACTTGTTTTCTGATGTCGTCAGTATCCGCCATGCTTGAGCTTCATCCTTCGTCTGAGTTCATATATCCACCGCAGCGATATAGGCGGCTTTGCTTCTTGATTATCGACGGGGATCAGGGCCTCGGCAATAGCCCTGGGATCGATGTTCTTGGCCAGAAGCTGCTTGACCAGAGCTTTCGTTTTTTCGTCAACACGATGGTCTGACCCGGCCACGAACTGCCGGCGGCATTTCGGATTCATGCAGCGGTACTTCTGCAGACCCGTCTTGTTCGTGCCGTACTTTTGCAGCTTGTTCCCCTGACAATCCGGACAGCAAATTTCAGACATTGTCACCTCCGGCCACTTGACGTCAGCCATCGCAAGGGAGTACCATCCGATATGCACAAATTCCCATTTTCCCAATAAAATTATATTTTTTTCGCACCCGAGTAATGGGGTAGCCTGACCCCTGTTCTATTCGATGGTCAGCGAAGGACCCACGAACTGAACGGCTTGAGTGATCGCGAGTGATGGTTGATTGGATTCTTTTTAGCTGGGGTGCGGGGCGGCCGGAAACAGACAGCGATCCCTTTACAATACAGAACTGAACTGGAACTTGGAAGGAATGGATGGGGGCGATATCCATTTATCGCCCTCCATCCATTAAAAGAAACAGAATACAGACAAAGTGGTGGGTACAGAATCCCATTGTTACCGTACCTTTCAACCTGTCAGCATGACCCCCAAGGTCAAAAAATGGTCGGGGTCAAATAAAGATTAATAATTACTGATATTTAGGTTGTTAGGTCCAGGTCCGATTCCCGCACGGCCCACCAAAAATCAAGGGGTTACGAATTTTCGTAACCCCTTTTGCGTAGTCAAGTTGACTACACGTTGTTACGGAAAACATATTCGACGACAACGTGGCATAGAATCGG
>Ga0302253_1000293_pt1 | contig 45842 bp, 33 predicted proteins | sample AAG_RA_Trp_MG_FD_193537 | JGI IMG/M metagenome (GOLD analysis project Ga0302253, IMG submission 193537) | Enriched activated sludge microbial communities from anaerobic digester in WTTP, New Holstein, Wisconsin, United States - AAG_RA_Trp | ecosystem: Engineered > Bioreactor > Anaerobic >...
CAGCATAGACTTTCTGTTTTATTTTCAGTTTTAATAAAAAAATCATATAAATTAAAGGAGGCAGAAAAATCAATATTGTATCCATCCGGTTCAGCATCGATAAAGATGCCGCCAGCGATAACAAAAAAAGTGTTCGAGGATCATGTTTGCCTTTCAAATAAAGTATAAAAAAACAAATCGCCAGTAGATGCGATAACGGATTCTCAAGGCCCGATGTGGAATACGTTATAAATGATCTCGAAAACGTCAGGATCAGAATCCCAACTATCGCGCTGAAATCTGATTTCGCTAATTTGATTACAAAAAGGTAAATAACGACTGCTGAGATAAATATCGATAAATAAATATTCGTAAAATATACTTCGCGGGTAAAAAAATAAAATATCGATATCAAAAACATCCATAACGGATGCGTATATGTTTGGACACGCTCAATGATATTCCAGCGTAACCCGTATCCGTGGATGAAATTATAAACTGTTCGAAACGTTATATACGAATCGTCGCACAGCCACGCGTTTATTGTAACGGTAAAGATGAAAAGCAAAGGAAAAAAAAGTTTTGCCGGCGAAGACAACCCAATATTTTTTGCGGCGTTTATTTTACTTTGCATCTGGTACAACTCCAATCCTCGAATAAATACTATTAGCTTTATCGGCAAACCCCATCTTTGAATAAATCGAGGCAAGCTTTAATAACGCCTTTGAGTTATTTTGCAATCCCGGTATCTGCTCAAGATATTTTGCCGCTGAGGGAAAATCGTTTCTTTTCTCACAAATCGAGGCAAGAATTATGTACGGTTCGCTAAAACTCGGATTGTATTTTGTTTCCGCAATAAATTCCTGTATCGCGGAATCAATATTGCCTTTCATGTAATATGTTTTCGCAAGGTTAGCGTGAACAAATGGTTCGTACGGATACTCCGCAAGAACCATTCGGTAATAGCAGACGGCTTTATCATATTGTTTCAGTTTGAAATTGACATTTCCGAGATTTTTGAAGTCATGCTTGAAACTTCGATCGAAAACAGGAAAATTGATTAATGATACCCCAACTATTATCAGAGCGACAATAACAGATGGAAAAATATTGATGCGCTGTCTTTTCGCAACTACCATACAGAGCTGATATATACCTTGCCCGCTGAATATTATATAAAATATTGTTACCGGAAGCCTGTAGCGATCGGATACAAAGAACAGAACGGGAGTTATAAATGTAACCGCTATAAATATATACAGCAAATAATATTTTCGCCGGCTCTTTAATGATAATCCGATTCCGATACATCCGAAAAACAAAAGGAAACTTAAATTTAACTGATTGTATTTAAGGACATTACATTGGCTTTTATAAAAATAATAACTATGATGATTCGGAACCTCGAATTTGTTGATCATCAATAATGTTTTCTTTATCAACAGCGATATAAACTCAGCAGGATTATTCCTCGCGAAATCGATTGCTTTTGAGAACCAGTATCTTGACGTTTCCGATGGTTTCAGTTCTCGTCCTGAATTATACTGCGCTACTTTTTGCGATAACCTGTGAAGCCCATCCACAGCTAAACCCGAGTTTTGCGGAATCCTGAATATGCCTGTCGCTCCTTTGTGATTGCCGATATAAAAATTCACTCCGCCATTGGAGGTGAGCGGTATAAAATCCTTTTCCGTAATCCAGTTGGATATTGTAAGCGGCAAAATCATTATGATTACCGATACCGCAAAATATAAAACAGGTTTTATTTTGTCGCGGTAATTTTTGTCTCTGAATAAAACCCACAATGCTATAGCCGGAGCAAGAAGAACCGTATCCGGTTTGCCCAGTGCGCTTAATCCGATCGATAACCCGGCGAAAACAAGATATTTCAGTTTGCTTGAATTCTGATAATAAACCAGCATCAGGCATGATAAACTTAATGTAAATATCGTTAAAGTAACCGCAAGCAAATCGCCCTCAAAAAAAAGAAATACAGGGTACACTCCGGCAATAAAAGCGGATGCCAGCGCCTGAATGTTGCCGAATAACATATTGGTTATAAGATAAATAAGAATTATTGTGGCTATACCGAGAATAAACTGAATTATTCTCGGTGTTGTCAGGTTATTTGAGATAACAAACGTGCCCGCCAGAAAATACGGGTAAATCGCGTTGCTTAGAAACGGCGCTTCTTCGGGAAATATTTTTCCGTGAAAAATTTCTTCAGCGCGATTAACATAATTTTTCGCGTCGCCTACCGGATTATCATAGAACTGAATCCGTTTTATTTCAGCTAAATAAAATCCTTTTATGATGACCGATAACAATAATATTGATATTAAAACAGCTATTCTCTTATTCAAAATAAAATCCGCAATAATTAATTAACAATAAAGAGTAAATATCTCTTAAAACAACAGATACTCTAATTGTAGTATTCATCTGTTCCAATATCAACATTATTGTTGATCCTGTATTGCGAATCAATATCTTTGTTTAGTAGATCCACTCCAACAGCTCCGTCATTGCCGGCATCGATACAGGGCGAATTTTCCTGCAAATGAAAATCACCGTTTTCCGGATTAACAAACATCGGATCGTCATGAATTACTCCTGTACCGTCATCATTATCCTGAATACAACAATTTGCCAGGTCAGCCGTGCCATATATATCGTTGTCGTTATTCCAGAGAATAGAGTTAGATATCGCCAGCGTTCCAGATCTTTTTGCAACACCTCCAAATTGTTCGGTAGACGCTATATTACCGTATATCTGGCTATTAGTAACATAATTCTGGTATGTGCCTACGCTTATATCAATAGCACCGCCTTTACCATCATTATCGCCTTCCGCGTAATTATTGCAAACAACACTTCCCAATAATTTAACACCGGAATTTAATATTTCGACAGCGCCACCGTATGCGTTTGTAGATGAATACGCTAAATTGCCGTTTACTGTGCAATTTTTAATTATAGTATTGAAATTATTTCCGTTATGCTGAACACAGATGCCTCCTCCATAAACATTTGCTATATTAGACGAACACATGTTCGAATCAAATATCGAATCCGACACTTCAAAGGTACTGGCGGTTATACATAATCCTCCGCCTTTTACCTCAGTTCCACCGGTTGACAGAGCTGTATTATTTCTAAAATCGCAATTTGATATCTTTCCTATTGCTCCTGTAGCGTAAATGCCGCCACCTCGTGGAGCAGTAGTACTGGTTGCCACATTATTTACAAAAGAACTATTAGTTATAATTACTTCTTTATTTCCTGTAAAATCTATTCCACCGCCAACAGTCGCTGTATTATTCTCGATTTTACAATTTGACATAACAACCTTTGTATTTTGAATAAACGCGGCACCGCCCAAAGTATTTGCCATATTGTTTCTTATATTACAACCGCTGATCCTGACTTCAATCTGTGGACATTCATATGCGGAGAAACCTGCCCCACTACCAACGGCCGTATTATTCTCTATAATACAATTTGAAACAGAAACTGTTCCTGCGTCAGTAATCTGATGAATTCTAACACCGGAGCCTCCTGTTGTATTTCCTCCGGATATTGTAAACCCATCTATTATGCTGTTAGCCGACGCAGTGACCGCTGATCCGCCTGTCACCTGAATCGAAGTCGGATTGCTTGCAACATCTCTCTGCCAGTTTGAATCATAACCTCCATGGAGATTAACATAGGATTTAAGCACAACATTCTCGTTATAGGTTCCTTCCTGAACATAAATACTGTAAACTTCGGTCTGAGAAGATTGTGCGGTATTTATCGCGTATTGAATAGTTGCCCATGGATGTTCGGAATTGCCTGCTCCCTGATTACTTCCGTTCTTGGCGACATAATATATATGATTAAACTCATCAGCGCCCATATCGCAGTTATTTGCTGCGGAATCAATTCTTGGTTCACCATATACATCTGTCTCCAATAAATTCAGCCCGATTGCGCCATCATTTCCGGCGTCAATGCAAGGCGAATCGCTCCGCAGATGAAAATCACCATAGTCCGGATCAAACAATTGCGGATTATCATGGATTACACCAGGTCCGTTATCGCTATCTTCTATACAACAACTATTAAGTGGTATTGTCCCTAAACGATTATATATTTCATCGCCATTTCCCCATAAAATGCAATTAGTCAAAGTGATAGAACCATTTTCATTGTATACACCAATACCTGAATTATCATTTTCATATATAGTACAATTTGTTATTGTAGGTGAACCATAACTCGATATCGCATCCCCTTTTGCTTCATTTGGAGCTATTACGTCATTTGAATAGAATATACACCCCAATATGTAGTTGGAAGAATTAGAAAATGATATAGCTCCAGCATTTGCACGATAAGCTGATATTGCTTTATTATTCTTGAATATAGAATTCTTTATTACCGTATATTCGTCAAGATGAAAAAAAATTCCTCCACCGCTTGCTCTGGTATAATTTCCTACTTCCGAACGACACTCATTATTATCAAAAATACAACCTGAAACATTTAACGAAGAATTGTAAATATAAGCTCCACCTCCGTTAGCACTATTATAATAATCATCAGCAGTACAACTATTATTAATTATCTCACAATTACTAATTGAGCCACTTGCGGTATCCGCATAGATTCCACCGCCATATTGATAGTCTACTGGATTAGGTACATTTTGCGCTATATTCAATCTTATCGTACAATCTGACATATTAATATCCGTGTTATAAATGTATGTTCCCCCACCATACAAAGCTACATTTTGCTCTATTACACATTTCTCAAGTTTGGGAGAGCCACCATTGATGTATATTCCACCGCCATTTGTAGCTGTACTTGCACTGATTGTGCAATTCAATATATTTGATGATACTCCACTCAGATATAAACCGCCACCATTTGTAGAATTGCCATTGGTTATTATGAACCCGTCGATTACTGAATTATCCCACGTAAATGTACCGGAAGAAGAAGTAATGGAAACTGTATGAGAAGTCCCATTTCCGTCAATTATTGATGGATTAGACTCCAAATCTCTTTCCCAAGTATCATCAAACCCGCCATAAAGAAATATGTTTGGCCGTAATGTTATATTTTCATAATATATTCCGCCCTTTACATAGATTTGCATATTTTTAAACCCTGTATTATAAGCGGTATCTATCGCATGTTGAATTGTTTTCCATGGAGACGATTTTGTTCCTTGCCCCTGATCGCTTACCGCACTGTCAACATAATAGGCATGGACTTCATCCACGCCAATATCGCATTTGCCGCTCGCCAAATCTATTCTACCCTGCCCGTCAATATCCTTAAGCAATAAATTTAATCCGGTAATCTCCATATCATTACTTTTACCGTTATCCACGCAAGGAGAATATGGAAATATATGGAATTCACCGTTTCCCAGGTCAAAAAATTTGGGCTCATCATGAATTACATCTGTAAAACTTATGTTTGAATATGATCCTTGAATACAACAATTATAGAATTTAGATCTTCCATTATATGAGATCTTATCAACAATGCTGTTGTCCCAAATTATGGAATTATATATTTTTGCTTTGTCAGAACAGAGTCCATTCCCTACATTCTCAATAGTAGTTCCATTCCCGATAATATTACAATTTGTAATAGTGATTGAATTTTCATTTTGAATATTATCACAATATATTCCCTCTCCATTTTTTGTTGAATTTTCTGCGGAATTGGAATAGATCTGGCATCCTAAGATTTTTAAATAACTGTTATAAATAAATAGCCCACCTCCATAAGCTTTCCCTCCTGATTCCGTTTCCCATGATGAAGTATTAAACCTAAAGACGGTATTTAAGAGTTTACTGTTTACAGGACAACTGCTGACATACAGTCCTCCGCCCCTAGATTCATTATTTGATCGTGCACTATTCGAATCGAATACGGAATCTTCAATATTGAAAGTGGTACCCGATAAATATATCCCACCACCATAAGAAATATCGCCTTGTCCGGGAATCACTATATTCTCAGTTACTAAACTGTCATCAAGATTAAAATATTTTACAGATGCATAAATTCCTCCGCCCCAATTTTTAGAAAGATTCTCACTTATTTCGCTATTATTTATCGTAAATGAATGGTTTGCATCTGAATCAGATGCATAAATACCACCACCTTCTTGCAAAGATGTATTTTGACGTATTTTGGAATCTGCAATCTCTACTGATGAATTTATAAAATAAATTCCGCCTCCAAACCCATTTGTATCTGTACTATTTTTTGCTTGATTAGCAACTATATCGCAATTTGATATTTCAGCAAATGCATTTCGTATATAAATCCCACCTCCCTTTTCAGCTTTACCATTGGTAATTTTGAACCCATCCAATGTAATATCATGAATATAAATGGTTTGTTTATTAATAACAGGGCCATCAGCAACAATTACGGAACCCTTATTATCACCATCAATAATGGTTTTGTTTGTCTCTAAATTTCTTACCCAATTCCCTCCATAACCACCACTTAAATTAATATTACTTTTTAACACGATATTCTCTTTATAGGTACCGGCCATAACCAAGATACTGCTATTCTGGTTTTCATTGGCAGAAACGTTATTTATTGCGTATTGAATTGTTTTCCATGGATTGTTTTTAAAACCTTTCCCAGTTGTATTCGAGCCTTCATTATCCGACACATAGTATCGTATATCTATTGTTTCATCCGCGCCGATATCGATTTCGACATGTCTTGTATCAATTCTTGGTTCCCCATCAATATCTATTTGCAGTAAATCTAATCCGACGGCTTGATCATTTCCCGCATCTATGCAGGGAGAATTTTCCTGAAGATGAAAATCACCGTTGCCTGGATCTTTAAACAATGGATCGGTATATATAATGTTTGTCCCCTGCACATAGCTCCATAAACAACAATCCGAAACAGCCAATGTTCCGCCGTAATTTTCTATGTTGGCAAGCCAAACAATTGAATTCGTGAGGTTTAATGTGCCGCTATTAAGATAGATTCCTTCACCTGCGCCTCCATAAAGTGTACAGTTGGTTATAAAAGGTGATCCGGCAACGTAAATTCCCCGGCCTCTTTCCCACGAATCTCCATATGTAGAAATCAAACTGTTAAAATAAAAGATACATCCCAGCAATTTGCTATTCGAACTGCCATAAAATACTCCACCGCCATATGATCTGTACGACGAAAAACATTCATTAGCTTTAAATACAGAATTCTGCACTACAGTATTATTATCTCCGCTAAAATAAATCCCGCCTCCACCCGCGCTTGGATACCCGCCATATCCATATCCCGCGTCACAATAATTATATTCAAAAGTACATCCGGATATTTGTATCGCTGAATTTCTTATATATGCTCCGCCGCCACCAGCCCTGCTGTAATCCGTAACAGAATCGCAAGTATTATTTATTATGTTACAATTATTTATTATACCACCTGATTCTTCAGCATAAATTCCACCTCCAAGTAATCCTATGTTTTGTATCTCACCAACATTTTCAGTGTTATTAGAATCAATTATACAATCAACAATCTCAGGATCAGAATCGTAGTAATAAATACCGCCTCCACAATTCATTGCGGTATTTTGTTCAATTACGCAATTCTCTATTACCGGCGGAACTAACAGCGAACTGCTGTTTATATAAATCCCGCCTCCATAATCGGCGCTATTGGCTTTGATTTTACAATTCAATATATCTGACGATGTTCCATCCATATAAATTCCACCGCCATTGAGCGCATTTCCATTGGTTAGCGTAAATCCATCCAGTATGGAATAATTTGCACCGACAACTACATGTGTTGTGCCTGTTCCTCGTATTATTGTCTCGTTTGCCGTAATATCGCGCTGGTTCCACGTATCGCCGAATCCGCCTATCAACATGAGATATGGCTCTAAAGTTATATCCTCGTTGTAAGTTCCTGATTTTACTCTTATTAATGCAATATTCCGTTCGGTTCCCTGGGAAACGTTAATCGCATATTGAATTGTTTGATAAGGAGAAGATGAGCTACCTTCATTCTGATTGTTCCCCTGTGTATCAACATAAACAACTTGGTAAATATATTCATCCGCTCCAATATCACATATATTAAAACCTTCATCGATTCTCAGATCGCCATCAAAATCGTTATATAACTCGGATATTTGATTTGTCCCGGCATTTATGCAGGGCGACGTGTAGCGTAAATGGAAATCATCGTTTTGCGGATCAAACAATTGCGGATTAACATGAATTACACCGGTTCCCGTTATATCTGGATTTTGAATACAGCAGTTTTTGATATCGACATTAGCTGGAATATAGAAATCGGAGGTTCCAGTTCCACTTTGATAATTCCAGAAAATGCTGTTGGTGACTTTTATGTGTTCTGAATTCATTCCTGTCGAATATAATGCGCCGCCTGTGTCTGAGGTGTTATCACAAAAAATACAATTAGTAATATCTATTATACTGTTAAATAATGTCGCATAAACATAAATTGCTCCACCTTCTGTACTTGCAGTACTTGTATTATCCGCGGTATTTAAATAAAATACTGAATTACTTATTTTTGTATATTCATTATTAGCAACCCATAATGCGCCACCTTTTGCAGCGTCAGAACCAGAAACCTGGTTTTGTTTAAAATAACAATTATTTATATAAATTCCAGAATTAATCGAATAAATTCCTCCCCCTTCAACAGCTATACAATTTTTTATAATACAATTTGAAATTGTCACAGATTCTGAAGAAGATATAAGAATTCCCCCGCCAGCCAATATAGCTTTACCAATAATTTCAAATCCATCGATAACAACATTATCTGCATTATATATAACAACAGCCCTATTCCAAGAAGTCATCTCTATTTTTGTTTTTTTGAGCAAAATATCTCTATTGCCTTGTGCATCATATCCGCCGTATAATTCAATATTGCGTTCTAAATAAACAGTTTCATTATATGTTCCTTCCCTAACATATAATTTTACAGGAGTGGTTTCGCTTGCAATCTTGCTTAATCGCCAAACCGCTGTATTTATTGATTTATATGGTGCTATATCAGTACCTGTACCATCAGAAGCCGCTGTTCTATCCACATAAAAAATATTATCGTTTTTTATCGTATAAACTGCACTTACAAAATCAGCTTCTTTATATGTGATTTTAAATTGAATTTTGTTTTTATATGTGCTTTTCTGATTAAACGGTACATTTATAATTTTAGCGTAAGCTATACCTGAATGCGTTACTCCACATGATTCGGTACAATTTTCATCTTTATATACACCGGATACATCCAGCCAATCATTGTTCCAATTGGCGCCCGCATCGGTAGAATATTTATATTTAATCGAGGAAATTTCAAATCCATTGTCTGGGCCATTGTTATCCAATTCGGTTATCATCATACGAACATCGGGCGTTTCATCCACCACTAATTTATTGCATGAAACCCATTCACCCGGTTCTTCATTCGTTCTTGATTCCCTCACCGATAAATCACTGAAATTTATATTGTTCATCGGTATGGTAGAAACTATGGCAAAATTCTGTTCAAGGAAATTAAGCGCATATCCCTTAACTTTTATAACATAATTGCCGTTTGTTATTTGGGTGCCTTTCGGGATTACAATCTGCTCAATATTATCCACATGGTTTTGTTCCAAACCCTCGTTTTTCATATGATATATATAACCTGTGGATTCACCTTCATTATCGAAATAAAATGAATAAAATTTGTTAGCTGGATTATTTTCTTCATAAATTTCCATATCCAAATCATTTATAAGTGTTGCATTATCAGTGGGGATAGATGGGGGATCAACCCATGCCAATGTTACTTTAAGATCTTCGCTTAATATATTGGTCGGTTCATTAATTGCGAACTTATATTCAAGCTCAGAATCGGTTCCCATAATTGTTCCGGTCGCAATATGGCTTACACGAGATGATATCCTTCTGTCAATCGCATCGATTATGGGTTTAGCTTTTACCAAACCAAACCCATAACACGGGTCGGGTCCCGGCCTGCCGAGATCTTGTGCAAAGTTGCATAAAAGGGCCTTAACAATATCTGCTGTAGGAAATCTACCGTAACGATCCTTAAATGACTGAAAAATTAAAGCCGTTATTCCGGTAACAACCGGTGCGGCCATTGAAGTACCATCAAATGCTTTATATGTATATTGTATTTTACCCTCATTATCCAAAATTAAATTTCCATCGTTATCAATAACCATTGTACTCGACAATACATGCCATCCGTCGGCAACAACATCAGGCTTAATACGCCAATCCTTTGTCGGCCCCCAACTGCTGAAATAAGACGATTTTGTGTCACAATCCAATTCACCAATAGGATAACCAACTGCTCCAACTGTAATTACGTTCTTCGCGCATGAAGTGTCGTCAATGCAAAAATATTTCCCAGAATCCACTCCCTCAGGATCGACTTTCATTATGCCATCATATTGTGATGGATTAGGATATATTTCTGCAAACTCATCAATAGGAGGAGGAGGTTCCGTCTTTGGATCGGGTTCCTTATCATTTCTGTGGTTGCCAGCAGATTTGATTAATACAAGTTGTTTATCATAAAAGTTATACATAACAGTATCCAAATCTTCGCTTGTACTGCTGTAAGCGCCAAATAAATAACTGTTAATATTATCCCATTCCCACTTCTGTTTTGTTGGTTTCCAATGATAATCCCAGCCTGCACGATGCCCCCAAGAATTATTGATAATAGAAATAGACCTTGAGACAGCATCTAAATAATCGTCAACAATATCATTAGTTAAAGTATTTGAAAAACAATAGGAATATAAAATTACTTCGCTTGCCATTCCGCGAGCCGATAGGGGTATATCGTTATCATATTCAATATTCAATCCGATTGTCCCTGCCACATGAGTTGCGTGATAATTTTGGGAAGTACCTTCATTATCAACATCTGTTTTAACTCTATCCATATCAAAATCGGGATGATAAATCATGCCACCATCTTCTACCGCCACTTTTATTCCCTGCCCTTTGAGTAAATATCCGGTGTCATAAAGGCCTGTCATAGTAGGATCACCCCAAAAAACCTTGGATAATTTTCCGGCATCCACATTATTGATTGCCTTCGGAGGCGCAATTTCTTCTATATATTTGATCATTTCAAGAGAAGCAAGCTCTTCCAACTCAGATTCATCGATGGATACAGTTATTTTGTTTGTAAACGAGAGCTTCTTCGACTCAATTTTACAATTAAAATTTTTCAATGCTTTTTTAATTTCATCAAATGTAACCCCTTTATGAAAAGCGATTATAACTTTTACATAATTTCCGTCTATGGCATATTCAGGTACTTTTCTGTCTTTTATTGGTTTAGATAATTTATCGCGGGGTTGTATTTCCGCTACCCCTTCAATAAAACCCATTTTTTTTAATGCGTTAAGTTTATTCTGATCCAATTCTACAAGGTAGGCTTTATCATCTATAAAATTATCGAGGTTAATGTTGTATTTCTTCAACAACTTCAATTTTGATTTGGAAGGATAATCCTTTAATTTAAGATAAACATGTTTTTTGCCGGAACGAAAATTAATTTTGGTTTCATTTGCGGATTCAATTTTTATTTCCCGCGATTTGAAGTTCATTTTTTTCGGATCTTTTATACAATAATCCATATAATCTATTTTATTCTTCGGTTTTTCGGGTTTTTTATCCGCGGGATTCTGCGCTTTTAAATTTGAAGAGGAAAAAAGAATTAGGAACATGAACGCAAATACAGTTTTTGATGATTTCATTTATTGCTCCGCTTTTAATGTTTATATAATAATGTAAATAATTGTTTAACAAGCGATTATGTAATTCATAATTGTATATGCTGGAAACGGATAATTTGCTGTTTTTCTTTTCGCAATGATATTTTTATGCTTTTTTGGCACCATATTGTTTAATATTTTTTCTGTCATTGCGAGGCGCCAAAGGATCCATGGCAATCCCAATTCTGATTGTTTTGTGATCACCACGTCGTTTTGATTAAATCAAAACTCCTCGTGATGACATAAAATTTTAAGACTTTTTTAGCGTTCTAATTTATAAAAACAACGCAGAACAGCATGAAAAAATATCTATAAAACGCAAAACCGTAATTATTTCCTGCGAATTATGCTCTTTGTAATCCACATTAAACCAAGCAGATAAGAAAGAATAAGCGAAGGTTCGGGAACAGAATTTGGAGTGAGAAGAAACGCATGAAAATAGCCGCTTGGTGTTTGATATTCGCCAACAATCTGGCCGGAATCGTTTATATCGCGTGCCATTGCTTTATCTCCACCAAAAGCGCCAAGATCCTGCATTCCGTTTTGTTCGTCCCATAAAAAAGCATGGTATTCATAATTTCCATTTTCATTTATAATTACTTTACAATAACCTACAACCTGGCCAAGATTATTAATTGCCTGAGGATAACATACTTCCCCAAAGATACTTATTTCTCTCATTCCATTAACACTATCCCATATAAATGGATCAAAATGAGAGGTACCCAGGACAACTCCATAATTATTCATATCTATGACTTTTGTATAATTATACTCTGCATCAGGATATAACGAACCGATATTACAAAAAGTATGAATATCATAGGGATCAAAATCAGAATCAAAGAAAAAGGAATCACATGTCGAATAATTTACTGTAGTTGTTCCATAACGGCCTATTGTCTGACCATTATCATTTACCGCAAATAGCTCCTGAACATAAGGATATTGTTTCAATTCAGTCGGCGAATTCCAAATATATCCTTTTGAATCTATAGTTCCGGCAACCTGCCCCAAATTATTTATGGAATACACCTGTGCATGTGAATTGGGGTATAATTTTGTATAACCATCTGCCTCGCTCCATATAAAAGGAGTAGCGTCTGCTTGACCCAAAACCTGACCCGAATCATTTATATCAATCGCATAACTATCATCATATCCGAAGGTACCTAAATCCTGCATTTCATTTTCGGTATCCCAAATAAAAGCATGAATATAAGTATTTACAGACATTCGAAACGAACCCACCACCTGACCATTATTATTTATTGCCTGTGCGCCACTTGAATTTCCCCCAAGAGTACCGAGGTCTTTGAAATCGTAGTCTCGCGCGAATGAAATTGAATTACATTCACAGATGAAGAAAATCAGTCCGAATAAAAGAAGTTTTTTTGTTATCATGATATATTCCTTTATCTATTAATTATTTATAACACCAAAAAAACAAATTTACAACAAATTATTTAACAACTTATTCATTTTTGATATAACAAATATTTCATAAATCCAGCGGTATTTTTAAAGATGACATAATTATAAATTAACTGGTATAAAATAATTGTTAAAATAACGCAAATAATGATATGTTTACATGATTATAATAAAATAATTCCTATAATTTTTCTAAAAATTGAGGTTGATAAATAGAGGAAAATATGGCAGGGAAAATGCAGGGAATTCTTCCGGAAACCGGAATGCTGGGAGTACTGAAAAAGTCGATTTAAGGGAAAAGATATGATCAACTCCTGTTAAAAAAACAGGAGGGATTAATGATAAAGAAAGGCTATTCAGAGGAACCAAGTTTTAGCCAGTTAGCATTATCAATCAAAGAAACCAAATGGAAAAACCATTGGCTTAAAAAGTACTTGATATGGATGAGTGGAGCGAATTTGAGCGAATTCTGAATAAACAATACTCACAAAAAGATGGACGTCCGGTATAGGAACCGTTATCGCTGTTTAAATGCTTGCTTCTTCAACAGTGGTATGGAATGAGCGATCGCCAACTCGAAGAAGCTCTGGAATTCAGGATAGATTTTTGCAAATTCACGTGCCTTAGTTTTGAGGGAAACGCTCCCGACGCAACTATGTTTGTCAAGTTTCGCGCAAGGATTCAGCCTGTTTGGAACAAACTCCTGGAAATAGTAAACAGCCAGATCGAATCAGCAGGATTTGAGAACAAAAAAGCTGTTGCGGTCGGCGCAACTTTGGTTTGCGTTCACTCAAAACCATGCGGAACCAAACCTTCTTGTGATCGCGATGCGTCATGGAGGGGTTTTCCGGCAAAACAAATTGAAGATAAAGACGGTAACAAAGTTTTTGCCCGGCGGCCGGTGTTGTTTGGTTATAAGATTAATCTAAATGCAAGTGTTGGAGATGGTTTTGTGAATGGTTTTTCGGTCTGCAAAGCATCAGAACATGAGACACACCATCTGGCGCAATTGTTGAATCCTTGTACAAAAGTTGTTTATGCCGATAAGGGATATGCAGGCAATAAATCCCTGCTTAAAGACTTGAAAATAGTTGATTGGGTTTAGGCTAATGCGTTTAAAGGCAATATGTTATCCAGAGCTGACATAACAGGAACAAGAGAATAGCGAAAAGAGGCCGAATCGTTGAGAATGTTTTCGGCAGTTTTAAGCAGTGGTATGGTTTGCATAAAACCAAATACATCGGTTTATTGAGAAATTGTCTATCGGTGACGTTGGTATCTTTGGCATACAACATAAAAAAGTGGGCGGTACTTTCTAATTAATGAAGGGAGTAGTCTGTCTGAATTCGGTCAATTTGGGAAAAATATGGCTACTTTTGTCGATTTTACGACGGATTTTTCTCAAAATTCTGAAATTTTCTCAAAATAAAATAATATCTCGAAGAATTAATGCGTTTTTCAGCACTCCCATAGTATTAATTTTAATTTCACAATATCCTTATTAGAATAAATAAATTTTAAAAATTAATTTACAGATATTATGTATTAATATAATATATACAGATGTTTTTTTAAATCCTTTAATAGGATAAATGTTCTTAAATATACAATATTCACCACGATAAGCTATATATTGTGATTGACAATGATATCAAAGCCACACAACTGTTTTTCGAGTTAGAATTTTCTAAACCAATCAGCAGAGTTGGATTCACTGGCTCAACGCTGAGAGGCGGTTTCGGATATACTTTCCGTAAAATTGCTTGCGGGTTGAAGAATCAAAAATCATGTTGTGATTGTATATTATTTGGGAAATGTGTATATTCTGTGATTTTCGAAAGCCCTGTCCCATCCAATTCGACAATAATGCGTAAGTATCAGTATTCTCCGCATCCGTTTGTATTTTCATACACTGATGATTCACCAAAAAACAGCGGCAATGGTTTAAATAAAATTGTCAGTATAATAATAATTGGCAAAGCTATTGATTACATACCTTATTTCATTTATACAATGAAAGAGTTTGGCAATACAGGATTCGGAAAAAGCAGAATTCCATTTAAGATTTTACGAGTATGCGATAAATACGGTACAGTATTTTACTCAGACAGCAAATGGCTAAACCCGCAGAAATATCCACATATTGATTCACAAGAAATTTATGGTAGAGAAACATTGATAGGTAATCCTGATAAAATCAATGTCGAGTTTATAACTCCTTGCCGAATTAAGTATAACGATCATTTTGTCGATTCAATCGAATTTCATGTTTTGATCAGGTCGCTTTTAAGGCGGATCTCTGAGCTCTCTTATTTTTATTGCGATAAACAAATCGACATAGATTACAGCCGTTTTATTAACCAATCGCAATTTGTAAGAACAACATCTCAAAATTTCAAGTGGATTGATTTTAAAAGGTATTCAACACGTCAGAAACAAGATATGAAAATGGGCGGTGTCGTTGGATCGGCGGTTTATGAGGGTGATATAAAACCGTTTCTGTCTGTTTTGTTGTGGGGTGAATTGCTCCATGTCGGCAAAGGCACTTCTTTCGGGTTAGGTAAATATAAATTAACTACTGCTTAATATATTCTGACCGCCCGAAAGAATCTCTAGTTGTATGATTTGTTCTTCAGTAAATTGTTTCCGCTTCATTTTGTGCCTCCCTTTTATTAGATTATCTCAACTATTCACTCTAATTTCAAGTAACACATTTTTGGGGGGGGATGGTCGAAATAAAAACAAAAAACCTTTACAGTATAGTTTTACCGCAAAGGTTTTTCTTGTTTTTTGATTGATTTTAAGTTGTGCTGTTTTTATGAACTTTGTTTTTGGAATTTGCCTTTCTCCATCCACTCTTTTATAATTTCACCGATTTTAGACAGATCTTCCGGTAATACAATTCCAATATTCCTATCTTTTAACCGATTTTTTAAGTTCTCAGAAGGTTTTTGCGCGCATACCAATAATGCATTGCCGAACAATCCTTTTATAGCTTTTGATATGCTGTCGAATTTATAAAACACTTCGTTCTCTTTTTCGGTGGTATCAAAGTATACGGTTTTGCACTCTATCGCCAACAAACGGTTTTTGTGGACAACTAATGTATCAAGTTCGTTTTGTTTATTATTAATTGATTGGATTTCTACACCATTGCGCACATCATTTGGTTTGAGCTGTGATACGCAGTTATACACATATTCCTCAATCCATCCGCCTCCAAGGTACTTGGCGCTGTCATAATCTTTAAAAATAATTGATTGATTGCCATCCCATTCAATTAATCCGGAATCCTTAAAACACTGAAGGAATTCTTTTTGTATATAATTTGGCGGATATTTAAGTTCTTGCCGGGGTTCCTTAAGAGTTTTAGTTTTATCATCCCTGGCATCGCTTGATAGCGTATTTATTATTTTGATCAGACCACTTAACTTTGGTGTATTTTCAGCCAATTCACTGCTTAACTGATATCTGCTTTTTGCACTTTTTATCCAGTCAGGTTTATCGGAATCGGCTTTCCCATATTTATTAACTCCATAACATTTGAGAAATAACTCTATATCAATTACTGACTGTAAAAGTTTGCTACTATATTCATTGTTTTTACTACCAGGCAGATACTCTATCTGGTTTGTATCTGTATCTGTGTATATTATTTGACTAACATCTTTACATAAAGAATCACGCATTCCTATGCACATCAATTTTGTTCCGCCGGTAATATTTAATATCAATTCAGTATCCGGCAGATATTCCTTTTTTATGTCTTCTTTTATCTTATTTGCATGATCTAATATTTGGGTAAACTTTGCATCCGGGAAATCATTTTTTACAATTACACTTATCTTTTTCAAAGATAACTCAGATAAAATTTTTTCAAAAAGAGATGCCTGTTCATTCATTTTTTTACTGCTAATTAAAATAACCTCATCCGGTTTATCCATTAAAATAGGGATGAGGTTAGGCAATAAATGAGCGGATATCAAACAGATATGGACTTTTTTCATATGACCCTCTCTATTTTATATTCTTCTAACCGCGCGTTGCAACTGCGCATAATATCTTTAGTAAGTTCTACTCCGCGTAACTTTTCCGGCAAATCAACAGATAGATGAAAATACCGCGCTCCCAAGGCGCAAACATCCGCCGCCAGATTAACCGGCAACGAGCCGATAACCGTATCGCCCTTCTTTACCTGCGATATATCCAGATGAGTTAGCATAGAATCGATATGAAACCCTTCTTCTTCCGCCCAATCAATCGCCCCGCTATGGCGGGTAACAAACCAGATGCTCATATTATGCTCCCATAGGATGATCCGTTTTCAGTTTTATCAATCGCATTGCTATATCTTTTTGATTGGGCTTATTTTTTTTATAGTCCGGGTCAGCCATAACTTTTGGATAATGTTTTTCCATCAATTCGAGCATTTTCTTAAAAATATCCTTGTCAAATTCTTGTTCGATCTGATTTAGATACTTTTTCGAATTATTTAAGAAAACATCCTTTAGTTCATCCCATTTTTGATTATTGTGTTCTTCAACAAATTGTTTAGCTAAATCGGATAACCCGCGCGTTTCTTCTTCAAACTTTTTTTTTGCTCTTTTAGCATCCTGCTGGTCTTGTATCTCTTTTCTTAACTTCTGCAATTTAGTCTGGTCATCTATTTTCATTTGCCCATACCCGACTGCTGTTTTCGCGCCCGCTCCAAGCCACTGCAACGCATTTTTCAGAGCTTTCATCACAACGTTTATGTCTATTTTATCGCAATCTTTTTTGCGTAACGCGACACCAAAAAGGAATGTAGCCGTTTCAACCGCAAGATACGGCACCGGCACAGGATCGTGCCAATCCGCGGGGACAGATTCAGGGTTCTTTTCAACATTTTCACTTTTCCATTCACTTTCATACCATTTGCCCATATGCGGTGTCATGATATCTACCGTAAGTTTTGGCGGTTCTATGGGGATAGCGTCAAAAAAGATAATATTGCCCGTCTGTGCGTCTTTTTCGTCGCTTCCGAACCACGACAACAGCTTTTCGCGTTTTTTCTCATCATTATCATTCTCATCCCATTGTTCTACCCATGAGCGGACAATCCCCTTAACCGCTGAACCGGGAATGTACGGTATGCCAAGCGTATAATGCCACGTAAACCCGTTTTCTACCGGATGCGGATTACCCATGCCGGTAACAAAATGCCACGATAACTTAAACGTACATAACTGTGCTTTTAAGTTATCCAGCATCGCCACTTGGCGCAATGAATTTTGCTTGAGGGTTTTTTCATCTATACTTGTATCATCTTCTCCTTTTAAATCTTTCAGCCAGTTTTGTAATGGTGATAAAAGTTTTCCTTTATCGTCTTTTGGTTTTTCTTTATCAATCGTAAAATCATCTTTATAGGCATTGAAAAACTTGTTAAACCAAAGCCCGGCATTTGCTGTTTTATCTATGGTTTCAGGGGCACGATTATCTTGATAAAGAGGATGTTTCATTTTAACCTTCCTCCTCATCGCTCAGATACGCTTTGGCAAACTTTGCTACCCAAAACAGGAGCGCCTGCGCTTCCGCTTGTGCTATCCTATACTTTTGCTGATCGGATAGAGTAATCGCTTCCAATAATTCATTCTTATCGCCCTTTTTATAGCCTTTATAAACTTGATTTTCTTTGCACAACCATCCGGCGAGAGTCTTATACAAATCTTCATGCGCGCCGCCTTTAGATAGATAAAACGCGCATGCCTGCCCTAAACCGTTTTGTTGAATCATAACGGGGAACTGGGTAGCGCAACTTTTGTATTCTTTTTGATTAGCGGTTATTTTTTTTACTTTCTCAAGCGCGTATTGTGCACGTTCCTGCTCAATTGTCTTATTCATTTTTCCGCCTCCCATTATCTTCAGGATACATTTTCACCCCGCACCATCCCATCCCGACGGTTTCGTTGCCTCCAACCTGCAACCATGGACGATCAGTGAATAAATCCGAAACAAAACCCATAATTTTTTCCGCTGTTTTTTTCGTATTTCCGTTCTCTATTTTTTTTCTTGAGCTATTGGCGATTAAACAGGTATACAATAAAGTATCCGGCGGCAAATCTTCCTCATACCAGAGCGCGCCTTGTTTAACAATTTTGGTTTTTGATTCGATGGCGATATGGGCGTTTACAGGGATTGCGTGTTTAACAAAATGAGCGAAGGTATCATCGGATACTATCACAAGCTGTTCTTTTAAGGCAACTTCAGCATCATATCGTTGCATAAGCATTGCTAAAATATTGATCAGCGAACTTAAATCTTGTGGCTCACAGGTAAACCGGTATTCTTCAAGAAACAAATCGGTTTCTTTTTCGGGCACGATTGCCTGATCATCATTTACAGGATGAGGCATTTTCCCCATATCTAAAGTCATCCCAAGCAGATCGGCATCGCGTTTTAGCCGTTTTAGCGCTTCAGGGCATGTTACCCATTTAAAATGCGATGTCAGCGACCGCACCGGCAGAAGAAGAAGGCGGGCATCGCTGACAGCTATCGCCGATGCGTAATCCGATGATTTTTCCGTATCCGGGCCGAATACTTCCAGCAAATCGGCATCAGTTTTCCCATGTATATCTTCGGCGCGTGTTCTTAGCGCGCCTTTCATTGCCGACCCGTAAACGCATGGCCAACCGTTATGCCCTTCGCGCTGTACAGGCAAATCTATAACGCCTATACTTTGCCCCGCTCCAGCGTGTAATGATGTTTGAGTTAATAATCCTAAAAACGCTGTTTTCTGTTTATCTTTATTGTTCATATAACAAAACCCTTTCATTTATTGGGTGTAAATTCGTTGTTTTTCCATAAACCGACAGCGATTTGCCCTCTGCCGAGCGCGTTATCAGCGCCAATTTTTTTTAAGTGGAGCGATTTTACTGCGTTATCGATATTGCCGTCATCTACCTTACAGTAATAGATGCTTCCCGCGGGGATTATGGTTTTTACATCGATAGGTTTATTCTCAGCAATGTTCCATCCGCCTTCGCGTTGCGCTTTGCCGATAACGGCGCAATGAATTGTTAAATTAATCTCGTGGAGATTCCCTTTCCATACAGTCTGCTTATTCTCTTCTGATTTTGTGAAACCTGCCGGTAACCATCCGCTTTGGTCAAATAACGCGGGAGTAAGCAATATTATTATTATTCCATGTATATCTTTTGTATCTTTGTCCACGTTGGGAGGAGGATTAATATCAATTTTCTCTTGATCCGCAACCTCAATCCTCGCAAAACGGCTTTCACCGCCAAACCGGATCAGTTTTATCGGTTTATTTAGTTTTTCGTCGGGTACTTCAAGGTCAACTTCTATCGCAATATCCTGTTTCGGGCGAATGTGGCTTGTCTGGTAAAGCATGCTTTCTTTCGCAACCCTGAATGCGTTATCGCGCGCGATACCTAACCGCGATTCACGGGCATATAATGTTTTATCTTCGCCTTCGCTTTCATCCGGTTTATCAAAGTATATTTCATCATACTGGATTTCCTTGCCGTTAAGCGCTGATTCCAATCCGCTCTGTGTTATCCAGCCTTCTATCGGTTTTGGTTTGGGTTTGGTATCCGGTGTATCGGGCAATTTAGGCAGGTAAACATTTTTTCCTAAATCACAATGTACGGGTTTATCCACAATTAACCGCACAATTTTTTTATCGCTTTCAAACAGGTTGCGCGGTACAGGGTATAACCTTTCCCAGTTTCCGTTTTTTTTAATGCTGAGCCACGGGCCGTTGAACTCGAGTTTTCCGGTATGATCACCGTAACCAATATATTCACCGAAGGGGAATCCGTTTATTTTATAGTCTTTTCTTTGATTTTCCTTTTTATATTCTTTCCAGTCTACCCCTAAAGCTTCGCCCATAGCTGTGCGTATCGCACCCATAACCGTGCGTGGCGGTGGCGGGAACACACTGTTCAGCTCAGACCCGCCGAAAGATTCCATCTGGCGCGCTTCTTTGAAAAACCAAGTATCAATAGCACGAAACCGCCATATTTTTTTTACCATGATACAACTCCTTTCCGCGCGAGAAACCGCACCAGCATAGCTCCATCCGCCTCAATGCGCTTGCTTCTTTTCCACTTTTTTTGATTCTGTTCTTTCGCGTCTCTTTTAACCGGACGGCACTGTTCCAGCAAACGCCTTACGGTCTCTTTAGCTTTCTCTATGCGTTCTTTCTTTGGAATTGTATCATTTGACATCGCTGAAACGTATTCAGATACCATTAATCTGCGCACATCTTCTTCCGATAATACGCAGGATTCATCTTTTTGATGCGGGTTTAACAAATCGAAATAATTGCGGATTTTATACAAGAAACTGCTTGAGAATTGAGCGGATTTCTCATCTGCGTTCGCAAAATCGTTTGCTATCCGGGAAATTTCAGTTTCAGTTTTTGAATTATCCAGCGCGATTTCCCACGGTTGCGCCCATTGCAATGCCATACCGCCCGTGTTCCATACACGCACGGCTATAGCGTCGCGCCCGCACCCGTCTTTGGCTACATTATCAAGCAGGCCATGCGCGTCGCGCAGGATTTTGGTTAGGGGCACATGCATATGCGCGTACTCAATGGCGCCGGATATTGTTGATGAAATGGTTGTTCCGTTGAAAGATTTCTCATACTCTTGCCTTAATTCAACGGCACACGGCAATGCGTCTTCTAACGGGAGCAATGCCAGCACATCGTCGCCTCCGGCGTATACAAGAAAACCGTTGTTGTCATAAACTATCTCCGGCACTTTTTCCGTAAACTTTTTTAACGATTCTGAAATAGCTTCTCGCTTATCACGTTCCTTCAAAAGTTTGCCTAACGAATCGCCATCCATAAGCAATACCGCATAATAAGGAGACGGAGGCGCAAACCCACATGCTTTTTGTAAATCGTCAAGTGCTTTAATTACTTCTTTAGCCTGATCCTGGTTGGAATAATTATTTTTATTTTTCAGGGAATCTTTAAAGAACACATCGCCGGCTAAAGATTTCCATTTTTTGTTAGTTTTAATTTCTTTAATGCATTTTATCTGGGTATCCCACTCACCGTATGAGTTGGTAAGTTTATATGCTTTGTCGTGAAACTCCCATAATATTTCCTCAATTTTCTCATCGCTTTGAGCTTTTTTAATAACCTGTTCCAGCCAGTGGACAGCGGCCATATACACCACAGACGGCACAGCGGACGGCAGTTTCCATCCTTTCAGCATCCATTTTGAAGGCATTTGCGCATTAAGTTCACTAAAATAGAGAAAAAACCTTCTTTTAACCCAGGCTATTGCGCACAAGTGTTCGTTTTTTCCCAAAGATTCATCTTTTTTGCGGATTTCATTCCAGAACACGTCGATTTCTTTTTCTCCATCTTCTGTTTTTTCGTAATGCGATCCAGCGCCGGATAGTTCCTGCCATCCGTCCATGAGCGAACATTTTACGCCCGGTTCAACGGGCGGGATCCATGTCCGCCAGTTTTTACGGCGGTCTAACGCGGAAGTGTCGTTTTCATCAGGTGTTATAACCCAGCTGATTTCCCAGAATCCATTTATTTGCCTATCCCAAATTTTACTCGTATTTTTTTGTTCGTGATCTTTAATGTCTTCTTTATAGATATCATCTGCCAGCGCCTTCCATGCATCGCGCACACTGTCCACAATTTTTTTGGGATCAAAATTATCATTGACTTCTGCTGTGAACCTGTTGGGGATACTCCCCTGAGTTAGTGTTATTTCGCCGGTTTGTTTGCCTTCTATCCAGCTCAGGAAAGGATCATTCTCATCGATTTTCGGGAATGTTATTTTGCCATTTTGTTTTTTTATTTCCAGAATCGCAACACCGCAAAGCCACGAGAGAATAAACGAACCCGCCCAGAAATCGCGTGTTTTTCGTGCCTGAGCTACAAAACCCTGTACCGGGCCGATAGTAAAATGAAAATATTTGGGAGTGGTCATAACTTAATCTCCTCCCAATCTGGAGAATACGTTGCGAGGTATTCTTTAATAACAGTCCAATCTGTTTTTCCCGAAGGTGGAATATCTTGAATTTTCTCCCACTTTTCTTTTTCTTTTTCTTTTTTCTTCTCGTAAAAGCGAATCACATCGTTTTTCGGTAAAAAAGTTGCAGGCAGAAATGACTGTATCGATAATGTGTTCCCATCAGCAAACTCATGAACATGAATAAATAAGGGAGATGCCCGCCTTGTTCTTTTGTTGGTATCGTCGTGTTTATCGTCATTACCGGTTTTAGAAGGTTCAACTTTAATATCTTTTTTGGGTGAAAAACCGGACAAACCATATGAGCGAGGCAACCCAAAAACCAAACTTTTAGGGTATTCATTTTCTTGGTTATTCTTTTTAGCAATATCGTAAATTATTTTGTGGTCTTCTTGTTTGCTGGTGTAGGCATTATGATTGGCATTTTCGTTATTAATTTTATGTGTGCCATCTTTTGAACGATATCCCCACCCCCTGAAAAGACTCATTTTTTCACCAATATCGCCAATAACTTTCCATGCTTTGTCTGAGGATTGTTTTGAAATGATAAATTGTGTTTTTTCAGAAAATGCTGTGAACGGAGGTTCATTCTCACATAAACAAGATAATAGTTTTTTTAGCTCTTTTATAAAATCATCTCTATTAGAAATTATGTTTTTACCATCAATTTCCTGAATGCTTACAGAACCTAAACCTCTTCGGTTACGGCTACCTAAACCGCCCAGCATACCCCATAATATTAGTACTGGTTTTATAGCTTCCACGGTTTCCTTATTTTTACAACATAGTTTTATGGTAAAATCAGACGAAGCTATGGCACTTCTATATTTTATATAAAAATTTTTCTTTTTATCTCTATCATACTTCATAAGCCCTAAACCGAGCAAATAGCTATGCCATTTAGAATTTTCTAACTTATAAACATCGTGGTTGTTTAATTTAGAGGAATCGAGAATCAAATTATCAAGATTTTCTGGTTGTTCCACGCGCAGTATAAACTGCCCTTGCCCGCCTTTTTGTTCCTCTTTACCGTTTGTCTTGCCGATACTGCCGAACAGTTTTTCTTCTTCCTCATGCAGGGTTTTTAGCGCGATATGATCGTATTGCGTTCCATTCCTGATTCTTCCCCAGTTCAGCGCGCGCCACCAGAAGCGCAGTGCGCCTTTAACTGACGCCGCGGTAATCCCCGACGCATTTTGCTCGGCATCGCCGATAAACATAGGAGTTACAATTCGGTATGTAGCCGTGACGGTTTCCGGGCAGGACATGGGTTTGTCTCCTTATTTTAAGTATTTAACAACATAACCAACAAACTGCATCAATACTCGCATAACCTGTAGCGTTTATATAATGAGGAGGCTGTAGTTTCTGCCGACATTGTCACACATAAGAGTGTCAGAAGATTCATAATTACAGTAAAGATACTCAATATTGTTATATTATCGTATCAAAATAGGTTACTGCAATTATTCAGAATAATAACTCATAAAATATTTTATTACAACATAATTTTTATATGATTTTTAAATAATTTATGTTAGTATGAGTTTAGATAATGAAATTAAACATCTCTGCAAAGGCAAAAAACGGGGTAGATGTTTAATTTTTTAACCTGTTCTTTGATAATAACTTCTAAAAAAGGAGTTTTTATAATGTTATTGTCAGGTTGTATTTTTAAATACATGTTTAAAAATGGATTAATAACTATCTTTTTCAGAACGGGTAGCAAGTGTCGCAGATTGAATCATTGACCTGATGAATAAGGGATTGCGACTCAACTGAATAATTCGTGCAGTACCTGCGGCATTAAAGATTGAATCATTGACCTGATGAATAAGGGATTGCGACGATATATCCAGATAAAAAAACCTTATGCAGTTGTTTAAGATTGAATCATTGACCTGATGAATAAGGGATTGCGACAAACTCGGAGTTGCTGTAATTCCAAGTGAATTATTCCAAGATTGAATCATTGACCTGATGAATAAGGGATTGCGACATATACTATCCAGCTATTATAAATTATGTAACATATTTTAGATTGAATCATTGACCTGATGAATAAGGGATTGCGACTCAAAAAAAGTTCCTATTCTTTGGTTGACAGCACCAGCCGAGATTGAATCATTGACCTGATGAATAAGGGATTGCGACTGACAATGCAGCATATTCTTCTGGTGTGGTTTTCCCTAAAGATTGAATCATTGACCTGATGAATAAGGGATTGCGACTCTTTTAAACTTTTTTCAGACTTCACATTAATAAGTAAGATTGAATCATTGACCTGATGAATAAGGGATTGCGACCCGCATTTATCACTTATTTTTGTTCTTAATGTTATTAAGATTGAATCATTGACCTGATGAATAAGGGATTGCGACGAGAACTTAGAAACATCAGCAAGTATGTCGGCTCTTTTCGATTGAATCATTGACCTGATGAATAAGGGATTGCGACAAAAGTTAGCTCGTATGGCTTAAACCCTGCGGATAAGATTGAATCATTGACCTGATGAATAAGGGATTGCGACACTGTACCGAACGATGTTGAATCAATATAAGAAGATAAACGATTGAATCATTGACCTGATGAATAAGGGATTGCGACACAACATACTCCGCTGTGTGGTACTCAGGTTTGTTGCGATTGAATCATTGACCTGATGAATAAGGGATTGCGACTTTACCAACTCAGCCCCCATCCTCCATTCCTCTGGAACGATTGAATCATTGACCTGATGAATAAGGGATTGCGACGCAGGAAAGGTGCTAAACAGGTAGGAAATTTTATAGATAAGATTGAATCATTGACCTGATGAATAAGGGATTGCGACCCAAGGCTTCGCGTCTCTACCCCATTTTCGTATATATGGGATTGAATCATTGACCTGATGAATAAGGGATTGCGACGTATATATATTCTACAATTTTGCCCGATTCTATTTTTACAGATTGAATCATTGACCTGATGAATAAGGGATTGCGACTCAACTTGAGCTTTCGATATTAAAACGTTATTTTTTGCGATTGAATCATTGACCTGATGAATAAGGGATTGCGACAAAACAATTTTGTGGGAGCAGGAATTGCGCCCATTGATTCGAGATTGAATCATTGACCTGATGAATAAGGGATTGCGACGATAACGAAGGGCGACCGCAAACGGTTGAGTATATTAAGATTGAATCATTGACCTGATGAATAAGGGATTGCGACTCGGGACAATATCAGCGATCTTATCGCGTCTTACGGTGTACGATTGAATCATTGACCTGATGAATAAGGGATTGCGACGTTACCTCTACCACATTTCGTCACGTGGTCGCGATTTATCGATTGAATCATTGACCTGATGAATAAGGGATTGCGACTCTACGAGTAGATAGGCTTTTGTATCTACTCTTGGGTTTAGATTGAATCATTGACCTGATGAATAAGGGATTGCGACGAAAGCCAAACATTTTATAGGCATGGCATCCATTTTCAGATTGAATCATTGACCTGATGAATAAGGGATTGCGACGAAGCCTCATAAAGGTTTCTTTTATGGCAAGCTCCGAAGGAGGAGCGATTGAATCATTGACCTGATGAATAAGGGATTGCGACTGCTTATTTTCCTTCATATCCACATATTTTTTTAATTGAGATTGAATCATTGACCTGATGAATAAGGGATTGCGACTGGCGATAATATACCGAGGTATAATACCCCAGCTATTGCGATTGAATCATTGACCTGATGAATAAGGGATTGCGACTGTTTGGAGTGCGGTTGTCGATCAGGACGAGTTTTACAACGATTGAATCATTGACCTGATGAATAAGGGATTGCGACGTTGATGTTAGATGATGGAGATGTAGTTAGAGTTATATTTGGATTGAATCATTGACCTGATGAATAAGGGATTGCGACCTGGTATTGTGGCGTTCATAATACTCGGCGCGGAACTTATCCAGAGATTGAATCATTGACCTGATGAATAAGGGATTGCGACTCATTCTCTCTGCTATATATTTCCTGACGTCTTTCCGTTTCGATTGAATCATTGACCTGATGAATAAGGGATTGCGACACAAATATATATGTATAAGTAAGCAATCTATACAGCGATTGAATCATTGACCTGATGAATAAGGGATTGCGACAAATTATATACATCATATTGAGCCTAATATTCATGCTTGCACGATTGAATCATTGACCTGATGAATAAGGGATTGCGACCTGTATTCTTTTTTTCCCGTGAGGAAGATTTCATCTTGAGATTGAATCATTGACCTGATGAATAAGGGATTGCGACTTAAATGCAATATTAATTGTCTGCTCTATATTTTTAGATTGAATCATTGACCTGATGAATAAGGGATTGCGACCGACAAAAGCCCTGAACTCCGATAGATACTTATGAAGATTGAATCATTGACCTGATGAATAAGGGATTGCGACGGGCTTAGCGAGAATCTTATGATCGTACATGAATTTTAAGATTGAATCATTGACCTGATGAATAAGGGATTGCGACTTAAAATAGGGACGGAGGTTGAATATCATTCAATAATCGATTGAATCATTGACCTGATGAATAAGGGATTGCGACCAAATACACAAGACAAGAAGCCAATATAAGACATTAAGATTGAATCATTGACCTGATGAATAAGGGATTGCGACCATAATTAGACTTCTTCTTACCAGACCCCTTAGATAGATTGAATCATTGACCTGATGAATAAGGGATTGCGACGCCCGCGCTTCCGATTTATCCGGTGTGGGTTATTTATGCGAGATTGAATCATTGACCTGATGAATAAGGGATTGCGACCAAAGAGTACTATATATGAATGTATATGGTGTAATAAGAGATTGAATCATTGACCTGATGAATAAGGGATTGCGACACAAAAGCCCTGAACTCCGGTAAATAATTATGAAACAGATCGATTGAATCATTGACCTGATGAATAAGGGATTGCGACTCGAAAAAATTCATTCGGCGCGGATTAGTATCATTCGGATTGAATCATTGACCTGATGAATAAGGGATTGCGACTCATTATATATAAAATTAACATTCTAAATAATTCAAGATTGAATCATTGACCTGATGAATAAGGGATTGCGACTTTTATAAATCGCGTAATCTGAATTACTTTGACGTGATCGATTGAATCATTGACCTGATGAATAAGGGATTGCGACCCGATTGTTATTTCTTTTTGGAAGCGATATTCTATACCGGCTTCGATTGAATCATTGACCTGATGAATAAGGGATTGCGACATAACCATAGAGCCCCGATTGATATACGGGCGGGAATGAGATTGAATCATTGACCTGATGAATAAGGGATTGCAGCGGTTTAATACGGTATAAAAAAAATAAAGGCAAATCATGATTGTTTACATTACAACTCAAGGAGCATATCTAAAAAAATCCGGAGATACTTTATCTATCGAAAAAGAAGGCGAAAAAATAGCACAGCATCCGTTTAAAAACATAAGAATGGCGGTTTTATTCGGCAATATTCAAATATCCACTCAGGCAATGCTTGCTTTGATGGAGAACGGATGTGATGTTGCCATGATGACTCACAACGGGCATTTCCGGGGCAGGCTTGCGTCTGCTTACAACAAAAATATCACTTCGCGGTTGAAGCAATTCAACAAATATAACGATCTGAACTTCAGGCTTAATTTCGCCAAAAATATAATTTATTCGAAAGTCAAAAACGGGATTACCCTGCTTAAAAAATACCAGTATAATTCCCATAACCCAGTACAAATTGACTCGATCGAATCGCTATCAGGTATACTCAATGAAATAAAAAACGCTTCCGACATTGATTCATTACGCGGATACGAAGGTTACGCATCAAAATTATATTTTCAGGAATTCGCGAAATGTATTACATCAAAAGAAATTCAGTTTAACGGGCGTGTTTTTTTCCCATCGCCTGATCCGGTAAATGCATTATTGTCGTTTGGATATTCGTTCGTAGCAAGAGAACTTCAGGCAATTCTGGATGCGTACGGGTTCGATCCGTACATCGGTTATTTTCATGAGATAAAATACGGCAGGGCATCGTTATCGCTCGATCTGATTGAGGAGTTCCGTCATATTCTGGTTGACAGGCTTGTGCTTAAACTGATAAACAAGCGGATATTAGGGAAAGATGATTTTTACCGCGATGAAGAGCAAAATCAGTGTTACCTGAAAAAAGAATCACTCAACATATTCATACATCATTACGAGGCTGTCGCAAATACTGATAATTTAGCAGTTGCGCAAAAAAATAATGCGGTCTCATATAGAAAAATATTCTGGGAACAAGTGGAAAAACTTAGAAAAACCATATTGGATAACGAACCGTATTCGCCGTATGTCTTTGGAGAAGCTGAATTATGAAATATGCTGTGGCATACGATATAACGAGCAACAGGAAACGCAATAAAGTTGTAAAAATGCTTCTTGGTTGTGCGTATCGTGTGCAAAAATCTGTTTTTGAGGGATTTTTCACGGCGGATGAATTGGATCAGCTCAAAGTGAAGCTGGGTAAAGTTATCAATCCGAAAACCGATTCCGTCAGGTTTTTTCCCATATGCGATTCGTGTAATAGGAAAATAGATATTTTAGGATTGGGACATAAAATAGAAACCATCGATTATCTTATTGTATAAATTGGAGGTGATATGTTATGGAAATGCGGAAAAAATATTTTATAACATCTGTGGGAACAACGGATTATGGTAATACTACTTATATTCACAATGGTAAATTCTTCGAAACTAAATTCGCATCTGAAGCTATTTATAGATTGGTTGACGGTATTACTGATGCCGAAGTATTTGTTTTTTCCACAGATGAAGCGATCAAAAAATACGGGAATGATTTAAAAAAGTTGATAAATGCAAAATGTATATCAGTTCCTTTCGCAAAAGAAGAAAAAGAATTATGGAACGTATTTGAGCAGATAAATAAACAAATTGAAACCGGAGCTGAAATAATAATAGATATTACTAATGCTTTTCGTTCACTACAAATGATTTATTTTGCTATAATCGTTTATCTTACTGCCTTAAAGAATGTTACGATAAAAGGTATTTATTACGGTGCATATGAAGATAAGGATAAGTCATCTGACCCGCCCAAAACTCCTGTTGTTGATCTGACAGCTATCTTTAATATGATTGACTGGTTTTATGCCGTAAGGATTTTTAATGATTATGGATTAGCTAAACCCGTGGCAACTATTATAGATGAAGTTGTAAAAAAAACGGGTAATCAATATGTGAAAGATGATTTATTAAAAGACGTCTCAGGCAAATTAAAAAATATTTCTGATGGTTTATATAATGTTGATATTAGGATCATTAATGATTATTTTTATAAACTCATAAATAAAAAAGATGAATATTCCGAAGCATTGTCAAATAATCTACCGATAGGGAAAGAAGCATTCAATATAATTCTCAATTCTTACCAGGGATTTGGGATTAATCAGAGACTTATTCAGAAAAATAACAATTACACAGATTTAACCAGAGAAGAATTGGAACGGGAAAAAATAATAATCGATTGGTATCTGGCAAGAGGTCAGGTAAAAAATGGTTTAACTCTTATCAGAGAATGGATTGTAAACCAATTTATGTTACATAAAAAACGCACTGAAAAATGGTTGGTAAGAAATAATAGAGAACTGGTAGAAAGTATCATTAGAGATTTGATAAAAAATAAAAAGCATGTATCTTCAGAATTAAAAGATATCGCGGAAAAATCTGAAAAAATATTTAGTTTGAGGAATAGAATGTCGCATGGAGGTTTTACTTGTGATGAAATATCTTGTTCTGAAGTAGAAAAAATATGGCAATATTTCAAAGGATTCGATTGGTCGCAAATAAACAATTTTTTTTTTAATGGAAAAAAGGAAATAAAGACATTGTATGTAACCTCTCTTGGTTTATCAAAAGGGGTTTTGTACACTTTGCTTGAAAATGTTACCCAAGCGGATACTCCTTGTCATTTTCTACTAATCACTTCCGATGAAACGAGAAAATCAATTCCCGAATGTTTGACAAAAGCCGGATTAAATGTAAGTTATACATGCTGGAATCTCGCTGACCCGCATAAAGACGATTTTGATAAACGCAAATTCATGAATACATCGGATTATATTGATTTAATTAATAAATCCGAAAAAATCATCATTAATTTTGCCGGGGGTACATCGGCTATGCAGTTTCATGTAAAAGGAATCGCTGAGATTGCCGAATCGTATGCCATTAATGTGACAAAGATTCTTACCATCGATCGACGATCATCTGAGGAACAGCGGAATGATCCTTTTGTCAAAGGCGAAATAATTAAAATATGATTTCTATGGTAACCGATAAGTTATGACCGATTTATCTCAATACTTACGTTTTGCAGAAAGACAATTGGAATATTACAGAAATATCCATTCAAAAAGATTCTTTCATAATCTTGATATTGATGAATTTCCTATTAAGTTAATATCGAATAAAGGGATTATTTTTACTAGAGAAGAATTTCTTAATACGAGCGATTTATCCTCACAAATTCTGATTACTGGTTTGCCGGGTAGTGGGAAAACGTTTTTGCTGTTAAAAATCTTTGAAAAATTTATTAATCAAAAAGACTATCTACCAGTATATGTCCCTTTGAAAGCTTATACTGGAGAATCATTAAATGATATGCTGTCTCATTTTTTTTATTTGCAGTTAGATATTTCAAATTTATTACTCGATCCAACAATGAAAATAATTATATTATTTGATGGACTCGATAATCTTAATATCAAATTCTTAAACCAATTTATGAATTTACTGAAAAATTTATGGGTAAAATATCCTGGAATCTCGTGTATTTTTACTGGAAGAAATAAATATGATAGGCTTACTGAGAGCATTCCTTTTGATGAACAATATGAAATTCTTCCCTTGGATGGGGTATCAAGAGAAAACCTTATAAACGTTCTTGTTCCAGAATATAAAACATTTTTATTTGAATATATAAATAAATATCCCGCGTTAGATAGGATAACAAGAAGTCCTCTTCTTTTAATAATTTTTCTTTATTTAGCTGAAAAGAAAAATATTCCCTTTATTAATTCTGAAATTTCTATGTCTCATCTAATTGATTATATTGTGCAAATATATTTTGATAAATGGGAAGATTTTATGGATCCAGACATATCTGTATCTGAATATGCGTTAATATTATCATCGATTGCTGTTAATTTAACAAAATGCAAAACTATTGAATTAAATGAATTATGTATTTCAGATACTATAAAAGAATGGCGATATGATTTGTACGGTGAAAAACTAACCAGAATTATAAATAAAATAAAAAATTTGATATTTATTGAGAATCGTGAAGATAAATGTTTATTTATAGATATAACCTTTCAGGATTACTTTGCAGGAAAATATGTCATAAAAAACACTTCTTTGGTGGATGAATCATTCATATCTTATTGGTGGGAAGAAGCGTTAAAATTTGCATTAGAATTACTTACAGACAATTCAAAAAAGCAGAATTTAATACAAATCTGTTTTAATCTTGAAATAGATAAGATAGTCTCGCATGCTCTAATTGGAAATTATGGTGAACAAACGAAAATATTTACAAGGGAATTGATCTGGAATTGGATATTCATTAACGACATAGTAAAGTTCGAGGAAAAAGAATATAGAATAACAAATATTTTTTCGAATCATTTTTTATCTGAATGGGAAGTAAAGATTCTTTTAACATACTCAAGAGAGTTGGAAAATATAATACCGATAGAAGAAACTAAAAAAAACAAAATTCTTTCTTTCAAAGTATTCAATTTTTTATTATCTGATTTAAACCAAAGTTCATTTTTTGATTTTAATAATATATTCAGATTTCTTGTTTCATATACACCAAAAATAGATTATGAGATAGATGTTTGGTTAAAAATATCACATCGATTGTTATTATTATATGATCAATCCGAAAATGGCTATATTAATATCCTTAAATATCAAATATATGAATTTTTCAAAATCCAATATAAAGAGCAGTCTTTAAAATTAAACAAGAATATATCTCCTCCGAAATTGATTATATCAAGTTCGAAATCATTTATTGGTCCTGAGGGCATATTGGCTGTGATCATTTCAAATACTTCTTTTTCATTGAAGTTCAGAGAAAATACTTTCAATAAAATAAAAGCTGAAGGTTTAATGACTGATATTATCTATTTACAGGGAGTTCAAAACGGGTTTTTACCTGATTATGAAATTAAACATTTTAAGGGAAAAATTTATCGTGAGAGAAGAAGATATTTATCAAAAATTTTACAATTATATTCCACAGAGGAATGTATAAATTTCCTTAATTCATTCAATTTTGGTTTTTTCTATGGTGAAGTTGCAAAAAGTTTATATAACAACCTTTCCAATAAAGATAAAACGAAAATTGTTATGTCCTGCTTTGATTTAAATAAATTACATTGTTTAAATTTATCTAAAAATATTTTAATAGAAGCAGAAATGATTATTGATTCGCAAATTGCAAAAAGATTTCATGACATATTTAGATTCTTACTCGATATGAATGAAAAAGCGGAAATACAAACCTATCTTTGCATATTGATAGCACGACTATCTAAAAATAAATTTTACTTTACGCTTAATGATTTAAGTAAAAACAATCCCATTTTTTTTAATTTACGATTGGCTTTTACCTTTTTCTTAAGAGAAGAATATTATAGGTTAGTTGCTCCACGAAGTTGGAAAGAAAAATTTATTGAAGTAATTGAACACACAGAAATGGATATATATTTTTTTACCTTTCTAATAGATCTGAGAAAATGCAATTTCGAAATTAATAATATAGATGAATATATAATTAAATTCATAAAATACTTAGAACTTGAAGATTATTATAAAATTTTGGCGAGTGATTTAATATTTGCGTATTTAACAAACCCTTCATCAAATAAATTAATAAAAGAGCAAGAGAATATTTTAAGTTGGGTAATAAATAATATTTTTTATTCCGATAAAGTTGAAATTTTAAGAAATTTTCATGACAGAAATCAAAAAATAAATATAAGGATATCAAAAAATATTCATAACTATTTACAGATAAGAAAGAATAAGCACAATACTTCTATAAATGATAATCCGGCTAATGAAATGATCAGCATTGGCACAAAGCTCAAATTTAGCAAAGATTATCGAAAATTGATTTATAACGGTCAAGAATATAAATTAAGTCAAAGAAAAGCAGAAATATTCAGAATATTTCATAGCGATGGGTTTGAACTCAGTGAAAAGCATATTATGGTTAAATTAAAAACACAAAAAAGTCGATTAAAAGATTCTTTTAGAAACCATCCTTTGTGGAATACTCTAATTGTTAGGTCTATGCGTGGTATTTATCGTTTAAATATCTCTTCCAATTAATTAATATACCCATTAATAATAACCTATATTACCCATATAATGTAAATATGGGTAATTTGCGTAATTATAAATCCATATAAATTGTCTAATGGTTTTAGATGTTTTAATATCTGGGTAATTTATTAGAATAATACCCAGTTTGTACACCATTTACCCATAATTTACATCTTTTCTTACCCAAATCAATCTTGTAGATTTAAATCAAAAAATTAAATAATCATTTAATGTGATAAAAATTATGAATGATAGATTTATAAAAATCAACTTTACAACACTGGATTCAGATATGTACAAAAGACTTAATTCTGCCCAAAGAGACGTTCTTATCCAGATTTTGTCCATGGTTAATTATAAAGAGAAAAGCTGGATTTGGAACGATGCTATTTTTACCTGCAAGGCGGGTCAATTCGTGACCTCATTAAATTCGATAAAAGCGAAATGTGCAAAAGACGTAACAATCCAAAATATAAGAACGGCAATAAAAGTATTAGAAAAATGGGGATTTTTAACAAACCAATCAACAAAGAGCGGAAGGCTTATAACTATCTGCAATTACGATAAATATCAGCAGAATAAAATTAATTATAACAATGGATTTGGCAAAGAATCAACAAAGCATCAACAAACCATTAACAAAGAGCTAACACCTACATTAGATATAATAGATAATATAGATATTAATAATATATATACAGTTTTCAAAAAATGGAATGATTCGGAGATAATCGTTCACAAAGACATATCCAGCCATAAATCACATATCAAATCAGCATTAAGCAAGTATTCTTTGGAAGAAATCGTAATCGCGATAAAAAATTACAAAACTATCTTGGATGCCCCGGAAACATGGTTAAACCATAGATGGACTCTGTCTCAATTTCTTAAACAATCAAACGCAATAGATAGGTTTTTGCCTGTAAATTTTAACCGTACAACATTCAAAACAAGAGGAGGAAACAATGACAACAAACAAAAAGCAAACTACAGAGGAATCAAATCAGATGAAGGGAAATATTCAAATCTCAAGAAGTTTAAAGCCTAAATTGAAAACGGAAAGATGCAGACGCTGTTATACACCAATCGAAGAGAAGTATGGGTATTGTGAATCCTGTATGACACGAATATGTGAAACAATAGAGAGCAAAATACCCAGGAAATATTTAGGTATGTATAATTTATATTTTGAAAAGATCTTACAATTGCGAAACAAATCATTGTTTATAACAGGTAAAACAGGTTCAGGAAAAACCGGATTATCATTTGGGATAATGCAATCGGAACTATTTGACGGAAAAAGTTGCAAATATATCTGTTATCCGGAATATATCGATGGGCTTCGTAATTTTCAAAACGATGGAATGAGAACCGCACATTACGAGAAGATGAAAATAGCGAATTACGAAGGGATTTTACTATTAGATGATGTTGGAGCAGAAACACTATCTGAATTTGATCGAGAGACGTTATACATAATAGTAAATGCCAGATATATTTATAATCGTCGTGCGATAATTACATCCAACATGAGCTTGAATCAAGTTGGTGAAATGGATGATCGGATAGCTTCACGGATAGCAGAGATGTGTGAGATAGTCGAAATGGAAGATATAGATTATCGCGTTGCAACTGTATGATTGATGGTAAGTTGGGTCCTTCCAAGGGGGGATGGTCATGCGGGTAAGCGAGGCGCACTTAGCGAGTGATTTTAGATATTTTTTTATGCAGGTAACGTAACATTGATTTGCAAGTTTTACGCTCGAAATTGGGCAAAAAACACCGAAAAAGTACAAAAACCAGGTAACATTAAAATACAAAATTTAGAGGATATTATGAAGACAACACAAAAACCGAAAATAATCAAGATGAAGGTATCGGATTTGAAACCTGCATCATATAATCCGAGAAAAATATCAGACCGTGCGATGTCAGGATTATCCGCGAGCATTGATCGATTCGGCCTTGTTCAGCCGGTTATCTGGAACGAAAAAACCGGGAATGTGGTTGGCGGCCATCAACGACTAAAGGTTCTTTTATCAAAAGGAGAAATCGAGGCTGATGTAGTTGTTGTTAGTCTCGATCCATCCGAAGAAAAAGCTTTGAATATCGCATTAAATAATCAGCATATCTGTGGAGAATGGACCGAAGAGCTTGAGAAATTACTTGCCGAGATTCGAGAGTCAACGCCGGACGCGTATGATGATTTACTGCTGGATGCGTTACTGAGTGAGATACCGGAAGGCGAGCTGGAAGAGACCGATGCGGATATAGATGTTATCCCAGAGATTCAGGAAGAACCTGTCAGTAAGCGAGGAGATATGTGGACATTAGGGCATCATCGGTTGTTATGTGGTGATTCAACAAATGCTGCTGATTTTATTCGATTAATGGATGGCAAGAATGCAGATATGGTATTCACCGATCCGCCATATGGTGTAAGTTATTGCGGGACAAATAATCCAAACGGCAAGGAATGGGAAGTTATTGAAGGAGATGATTTGAGGGGAGATGATTTATTTGGTTTGCTAAGTAAAAGTTTTAAGTTGGTAGCGAATCATTCTAAGAAAACAGCAGCGTTTTATATTTTTCATGCGGCGTTAAATCAGTCAATATTTGAAGAAGCAATAAAGGAAGCCGGACTGAAAGTAAAACAACAAATCATCTGGGCAAAACATCATGTTCTGGGCCATTCAGATTATCACTGGAAACATGAACCCTGTTTTTATTGTTGTTTTGTAAATAAAAATTGTGATTTTTACGGGGACCGCACAAACACGACGTTATGGGAAATATCCAAGGATGCGTCATCGAACTACATTCATCCAACCCAAAAACCTGTTGATTTGGCGCGCAAAGCTATAGAGAACAGTTCACGGTATGGCAAGATAATACTTGATCCGTTTACAGGATCAGGATCAACAATGATGGCATGTGAAATAACCGATAGGAAATTTCGCGGTATGGAGATAGATCCGAGGTATTGTGACGCTATCGTAAAGAGATGGGAAACATACACCGGACAAAAAGCAAAACTAATATAAATACGGATTAAATTATGGGAACTAAAATAGCAAAATCAGTGGAATCATATGTAACACAACAGGAATCTGTTGCCCAACGTTTGGAGCGAGAAGAAGCGATAGCAGCATTAAATAAACGGCGTCAAGGTGAAAAGCTCACACGAGCAGAGATAACCGCGATTCGTAAATTCGAAGAGAAACGGGATGAAGAACTTAGACATCGGATACTGTCGTCACTGTCTCAGAAAACATTGGTTGATATTTTGGGAACATCGAGAAAAGTTTTGCTTGAGTGGGAATCGGAAGGATTACCACGAAATTCCGATCGGACTTATAATTTGTACAGTGTGTTGCCCTGGTTAAAAACAAGGTGGTATCAGGGAACAAAAGAGGCAAAAGATTCACCGGCGCTTGAGAGATACAGATTGGCAAAAGCGAGAATGGCGGAAGTAGAATTAGCTGAGAGACGTGGCAAATTAATTGATATAGAATCCGTTGAGCGAGGTCGAGTTGAAAGGATCCATATGGTAAAGAGAATAATGTTTTCCATACCGAATTCAGCGTCTCCGGTACTTGCAACAATGAGTGAACCAAGAGAGATACACAAATACTTAAACGATATCATGATTGAAATTTGTGAAACATTTGCAGGAAATAGATAAGAAATGAATCGATATAATTCAGAAAAGATAGACGAGATAGCGGATATATTAGCTGATGGGATATTACGTTATAAATTTCGTCAATTTCTGGAAACAAAGAGATCTGCCTTAACAACAGAGAATTTACTTGACTGTGTGGCTGATAAGAGCGTTGATGGTGTAGCTAACGGAGAGAAAGGAGAATGTGCATGAATGAATCTATACTGAAACAGATTAACGAATTATCAACGCTCAATATGGAAGAATTGAGAATGCGCTGGAAGATATTGTATAGTACCGAAGCCCCGTCTTATAACAAAGATTTTCTTATTAAACGATTAGCATATCGAATACAGGAGATATATTTTGGAGGACTTTCATCACAGACAAAAGACGCGATGAATAAAGTTCTTGATGATTACGGTTTCGATGAATTAGCGACAAAACCCACTAAAAAACCTGATCGGAGATATAAACAAGGTATTCCCGTAACCGGAACAAAACTTATCAGAGAATGGAATGGTATTCGGCATGAGGTAATTGTATCACGAAACGGGTTTCAATATAATGGAAAGATATATAGGTCATTGTCATCGATTGCGCGTGAGATTACGGGAACCCAGTGGAATGGCCCGGCATTTTTTGGATTGCGAAGTAAAAGAAAGGTTATTGGATGAAAAAGGCTGAAGTCAGTCAACCTTTACAAAAGATAAGATGTGCCATATATACCCGTAAATCAACGGATGAAGGCCTTGATATGGAATTCAACAGTCTTGATGCGCAAAGAGAATCCGCGGAATCTTATATTCAAAGCCAACGGCATGAAGGATGGGTTATTCTGGAAGACCATTACGATGACGGAGGTTTTTCAGGTGGTTCAATGGATCGTCCTGCACTGCAAAAGTTACTTGTAGATATTAAAAATAATAAAGTTGATTGTGTAGTTGTTTATAAAGTTGATCGGATATCAAGATCGTTAACCGATTTCTGCAAGATAATGGATACATTTGAATCACATAATGTTTCTTTTGTGAGCGTAACGCAATCTTTTAACACAACAACATCCATGGGAAGGCTTACTTTAAATATATTGCTAAGTTTCGCGCAATTTGAAAGAGAAGTTATTGGGGAACGTATTAGGGATAAAGTCGCCGCGATGAAAAGAAAAGGGAAATATACCGGTGGAATGCCAGTATTAGGATATGATTCTTCCGAAAAAACCAAAAAACTTGAGATAAATGAAAAAGAAACTGAGCTGGTTAGATTGATATTCAGAAAATTCATTAAACTGCGTTCAACTTTGCTCGTAGCAAAAGAATTGAATCAAAAAGGATATAAAACAAAACAATGGGTTACCAAACGAGGAGTGGTTTATGGTGGCAACAAATGGAATAAAGCTCATGTTTATCGATTAGTCACCAACCATTTATATATCGGGGAAGTAATTCATAAAGGCCAATATTATCCTGCTGAGCACCAACCGATAATTCCCAAGGTTATTTGGGATGAAACCCAGGAAATATTTAAGGAGGGAAGAAAATCAAGAGGCGCGAAAACAAGATCCAAAACACCTGCAATTCTTAAAGACGTAATAAGATGTGGGCATTGTGATTGTTCTATGGGAATGTATTACACAAAAAGACGAGGGAAATTATACCGTTATTACCTTTGTAGCCATGCATCAAAACATGGATATGATACCTGCAAAGTAAAAACCGTTTCTGCGGGTATGATTGAAGAAATTGTAATAAATCAGCTGAAAAGAATATTTCAATCACCTGAGTTAATCGCTTCAACGTATAGATCAGTAATGGAAAAGATAGATGATGAATCAGCTTGTTTAAGACTAAAAAAGTATAGATTTGAAGAAGAATTAGAGAAATTGAAGGATAAAGTTAAAAATATTGTTTATTCGAAAGGTAATAATCAGAACTCATTCTTTCTGAATCAAGAGCTCAAAAAAATAGATAATGAAATAGTTGGGAAAGAAGAGAATTTACAAAAAATCAAAGAGAAATTAATGGCATTGGAACTGAATACGCAAACCGAACAGGAAACTTTCCAATACTTGAAAAATATAGATAAGATCTGGGACGAACTGTTTCCGGCTGAGCAATCGCGGATAATCCGTCTTCTTGTTGATAAGGTTGTAATATATCCCGATAGTATAGATTTATTAATTAATTCTCTCGGTATAAACTCATTGATAAATGAATTGCACAATGATAACAATCAAATTTCAGAGGCAGTATGAAGGAGACTATATCTTATATTCCGCATGAAAACCGTATTCTGATTCATATACCGGTGAAATTCAAAAAACGCAACGGCAAAAAAGAGATCATATTGCCCGAAGGATACCAAGCACATGACACATCCGATCCAAAATCATCAGATTCGCTTATAATCGCGCTTGCCCGAGCGCATCGCTGGAAAGATCTGATGGAATCGGGGAGGTTTACGTCGATAGTTGAGCTTGCATCAGCCTTGAATATGGATTTATCGTTAGTCGGACGAATTCTTCGTCTCTCACTACTCTCCCCTACCATAATCGAAGCTATCATCAGAGGTGATGAACCATCCGGTTTATCGCTTCGTACCCTGACTGCCCAAATCCCGATCAACTGGGAAGAACAAAAAGAAAAGTTTGGATTCTAAATGTCAATTAATTCATTTTTATGGATGATTTTAATATTTTGGTTTCTTATTCCAAATATTTTTCAAAAAGCCATCTCTTCCTGAACCGGTACTATAAAGTTTATATCGATTTGGATTTTTTCTACAGAAATCTTGATGATATCCTTCTGCTATATAGAATGTTTGCGCTGGTTTTATTTCCGTTACCACTGGATTATCGAAAAGGCCTGATTTGTTAAGCTTGTTCTTTGACGCAATTGCTATTTGTTTCTGTTCATCACTATGAAAAAAATTGCCGTTTTGTATTGGGAACCTCTATCTGCAAACTGTCCTATTTTATCGGTTGGGTCAATATTTTGCCAAAAAATATCAAGCAGATTTTCATAAGAAATTAAAGATGGGTCATAGGTTATTTCAACTGCTTCATAATGGCCTGTGGAACCAGTGCATACTTGTTCGTAAGTCGGATTTTTAACAGTTCCTCCTGTGTACCCTGAAACCACATCGACAACACCTTTTATTCCTTCAAAGGGAGGTTCCATACACCAAAAACAACCACCTGCAAAAGTTGTTTTTTCGTAATTTTGTTTAGCAATGGCATTTTCTATCATAATTATAAAAAATAAAACCATGGATATTTTAATAATCAATTTGTTCATATTAAAAAAGATCACACTTTTTTTGATTGGTTTAATAAAGATATATTTGTGCTTATTCCTGAGCAAATTCCACTTTCTGCAAGCGGTAATTTTATTTTCACAAGTTATCATCAAGTATCACTAAAGAAACATTTGTTATTGGTACTTTTAATCTCAAATTTTATTTACAGTAACGTTTGCTATGGCGATGGGATACGAAATTTTAAAAAAATGGCTTTTTGTAAATCGTTGATAAAAAGCAACCGCAAATCACAGGACGCACTTGAGCGAGTCCTGTGATTTTAGAGAAAATCGGCTCTCTGATGGGATTTTAGCCATTTTTGTGTCGAAAATTGAGTTAACGCGAGTCCTGTGGCATGGGTAGAATGGAAATATGCATTTGTCTTTATAATAAGCATATATAAAAACAGCTCACCGGGGTTTATCCGATAAGCTATGTTTTTATAAAGATTTAATACATTACATCAATCTGGTGGAGGCGGCGGGATTCGAACCCGCGTCCTGATATAGTCAAATAACAATATCCTACATGCTTAGTCATGTTTATAGTCTTACCGGATACGCCAAACATGACAACATCGTTAACCGGCCAGCCCCACTAAATTTCACCAAAACCACCAGAGGCGCCTCAGTTTCGGCTATCCTGCTCTTTTCGCCCATTTGCCTTAGCAGGCGTCAAGCAATGAACGGGGCTATATTACATAGCCGCAGCTAATCCCATAGAAGCTACAGGAGCAAACGGGATGATGTTTGAATTAACATCAACCACATCGGCTTTTCTGAAGCTGTTCAGAGAAATAACATTATTTTTTGCGTTTATTGTTTGCCAGGTTTTTAGGAGGCCACCTGACACCCTCCGCATGCAATTATTACCATCTTATCCCAGTCGAGACCAATCGCCCCCATCTGTTCCTATTTATTTGACGGCATTATACATTAAATGTTCACTAAATAAACTAAAATTATGCCGAAATTTTTGATGCCGGATCACATCGATAACCCTCTGGAGCGGAATTCACGCGAAATCTCGCGTTCTTCCGTCCGCTTTTTTATGTCTTCGCGTTTATCGAAAAACTGTTTACCTTTAGCCAGAGCAATTTCCACTTTCGCTTTGCCGCGATTATTAAAATACAGCTGAAGCGGAATCAAGGTAAACCCTTTCTGATTCACTTTCTGATGCAATTTGAGTATCTCACGCACATGAAGCAAAAGTTTCTTTGGACGCACAGGATCGTGGTTGAATCGGTTGCCCTGATCATATGGGCTTATGTGAAAATTCTGAAGAAAAACTTCACGCTGTTCGATTATCGCGAAACTGTCGTTCAGGTTTCCTTTGCCGTTACGCAACGATTTAACTTCCGTCCCCTTTAATGCGATTCCCGCCTCCCACGTTTCCATGATCTGGTACTCATGGCGTGCTTTGCGGTTCGATATCCTGATATTTTTTTGTTCGTGTTCAACCATAACTGTCTCTCAAATTTTTATAATCCAAATATAATGCCGGATACGCTCATTTCATCCGACGAATCAATCTCAATCATATCAAAATTATTTTAATAATATTTCGTCGATTAGAGATATTTTACAGTTAAAAAGTTTTCTTTCAAGCATTGTTTTCCAATTCGCGATATTTTATTTTAAGAAATGAAATTCGAAACATAATAATCCTCTGGTATTTGTGTAAGACCAATAAGAAAAGTTCAATCCACAATTAGACAGGCTGACCGATGTTTATTATAAAAACACACCCGGCACGGTAAAACATACTAAATACATTTACAACGGCGACGGGTATAGAATATACTCTATTGAAGATGGATCTTTGACAGGATACCTGTACGACGGCAAACAAACCATAGCCGAATTCGACTGCACAGGCAAAGTTACCACGCAGTACATCCACGGCCCGGGATTAGGCGCGGATGTCGGCTCGATGCTGTGCAAAGAAACCGCATCAGGTATACAGTATTACCTGTATAACTGGCGCGGCGATGTGTGCGAAATCATAAACGCGCAGGGAACCGTTACCGCGCAGTACCGCTACGACGCATTCGGCAACGCCATCGCCGGTCAACAACCACAGATCGGGTTTTCCGGCAAACGATATGATGCATCGGTGTCGCTGTCGTATTTCGGGGCGAGGTATTACGACGCCCGGCTCGGCAGGTTTATCTCCCGCGACCCGATGGAATTCGTCGACGGCCCCAACGACTACATCATCGCCACCAACACCCCCCTGTTGTGGATCGATCCGTGGGGCGAAAGCAAACGATTCCCCGGACTCGAAGGGCTCAAATCATTTGATTTCGATAAGTTCCGCCAATCGCTCTCGTTCTCAAGCCCGGCTGAATTCGGCAAAAAAGCGCTCAACGAAGTGTTCGGCGTACCGCTGGGTATATATGACTTCTACACTGAAAAAGGAACTTACGAAAAAATATGGAATGAAACCGGAATACACAACATATATACAAATGGAATACTCACATCGTTTGAACAAGCCAAAGAAAACGCAAGAAGCTTGAATGCCGATCTATTTTATAATCCAAGCAGAGGGTTTGTTGCCGACATAACACAATCTTTTATGCAAAAAACCGCAGGAAGGTTTTCCCCAGGGTCTCTGGAAACAGGTTATGCTGATGTGCTACAAAGCCTATCAGGAAGTAAACTAAGTATGATCTCACACAGCCAGGGAACCGCAACAGCAACAACCGCTCTTGAAATATTACATAGAAGAGGTGTAAAATTAAAAGAAGGAAGTAAAGCGTATTTCTTCGCGCCAATTACTTTTACTGATAGAATTAAAAAAGCTTCTATCGATGTTGGCCTTCCTGTTGAAAATAAAGATTATTTTATAAGATCACGAGATAAGGATTCTGTTCCGTTGCTCACGAGTACCCTGAACCCGGTAAGCCATATTAATGGCTGGTTGAATTTGCCATATGTAAACAAAGAACACGCGTTTAAAAATTATCGGGAAGACGCGATTAAAGAAGGGATTTTATAATGGGCTGGATTAAGATAAACATACTTTTAATTTTAATTATTGTAATTATTATATTTATGTTTGGAAATAATCTATTGTTTTCAATGGGGAACCGGTATAAGCAAAAATATACGTACAAAAATATGATATATGTAAAAGATTATATATATTGGAGTGGTTCATATTGGCATAGAGACAAATATCGGCTAATGGACGATTCGGGGCCTGTTAATAGTGACAATATAATTGTTGCCAGTGGAGAGCCTGAATCTGTAAAACTCCCGCCTGTATATGAACGAAAAGACCTTGTGAGAATTTTTGCGGGTATCGATAAGAACGATGGAGAACGATTATCTGAAATTTATACCCGTCGTCGTTCGGAAGACGTAATAGTTAGAGAAAAAGAATTGGATAAGCCTTATGTCCGGCTTGGGACATTTACGGTTGGCGGCCCAACTCCGCCGAACTGGAAAAAATTAAAAGAAGAAATTAACTTAGATGGGAAAGCGTTTTTTGGTGCGGATGCGGTTATTGTTCAGAGATGGGAAGTTTTGCCGTTCAAGCAGGAAGATTACTGGCCGATAACCGAGTTTGAACGTCCTGAGTTTGTGCGATATTATTGTGTGGCGGTGGCGTTCGAGGAGACAGCCAAACTTCCGCCTGGTGTAGTCCCGTTCGAGCCCGCGAACGATACCGAATCGCCCAAACCCGAAAAATAACCCCGCCTTCGCGCGATCCGCACAAACATTATCGGCCAACCTCGATACTCTGACCGCATAGCACATATGTCACGTATAAATAAGCATTTGTGTCATTCCCGCTAAAGCAAGGAATAGCAGAAAATAACGGAATGACTATAACAAGAATAAAAAGATTCACGATATCGGTATAAAAAATAAATTTCTTGTTTAAGTGTTTGTTTACAACGGCAACGGGTTTAGAATATACTTTATTGAAGATAGATCTTTGACACACGCTGCCGCTACGACGCATTCGGCAACGCCATCGCCGGTCAACAGCCACAGATCGGGTTTTCCGGAAAACGCAAGACTTTTGAATGCGGATTTATTTTATAATCCAAGCAGAGGGTTTGTTGCCGACATAACACAATCTTTTATGCAAAAAACCGCAGGAAGGTTTTCTCCAGGGTCTCTGGAAACAGGTTATGCTGATGTGCTACAAAGCCTATCTAA